>Ga0072500_143452_pt1 | contig 84106 bp, 94 predicted proteins | sample GBScelen77Swater_FD_63803 | JGI IMG/M metagenome (GOLD analysis project Ga0072500, IMG submission 63803) | Hot spring microbial communities from Great Boiling Spring, Nevada - cellulolytic enrichment S 77C v2 (version 2) | ecosystem: Environmental > Aquatic > Thermal springs > Hot (42-90C) ...
ACCCCCGGCCCGTCGAATCGCATTGGAGACCGCCCGGACCGCCTCGTCTTGACCGACGACACGCTCGTGCAACCGCTCTTCCATGTGGACGAGCTTCTCCATCTCGCTTTCCATTAGCTTGGCGACCGGAATACCCGTCCACTTGCTCACGATTTCCGCGATATCGTCGGCATCGACCTCTTCCTTGAGCAGCCGACCCTGGCGCTGCACTTCCGCGAGTCGCCGCTCCTCCTCGCGCAACTGTCGTTCCAGCTCGACCAACCGTCCATACTGGAGCTCCGAGGCACGAGTGTAATCCGCCACTCGCAGCGCTTGTTCGATCTCGATCCGCGTCTGCTCGATCTGCTCCTTGAGCGCGTTGATCCGCTCCAGTGCCTGGCGCTCCTGCTCCCACTGCGAGCGGAGGACCTGCTCCTGCTCGCGCAGATTGGCCAACTCCCGCTCCAGTTCGGCCAGACGCTGGCGGGATGCTTCGTCTCGTTCTTTGCGCAACGCTTCCCGCTCGATCTCCAGTTGGGTGATCCGCCGCGTCAGCTCGTCCAGCTCCGCCGGCATGCTCGTGATCTCCATCCGCAGACGAGCGGCTGCCTCATCCACGAGGTCGATCGCCTTGTCCGGCAGGAACCGATTCGTGATGTACCGGTGCGAAAGGACTGCCGCCGCAACCAGCGCCGAATCGAGGATGCGCACCTTATGATGGAGTTCGTAGCGCTCGCGCAAGCCACGCAGGATGCTGATCGTATCCTCGACCGAGGGCTCATCGACATAGACCGGCTGGAACCGACGCTCCAACGCGGGATCCTTCTCGATATGCTTCCGATACTCGTCGAGCGTCGTCGCGCCGATCGCGTGGAGCTCACCACGCGCCAGCATCGGCTTCAGCATGTTGGCGGCGTCCATCGCGCCTTCGGCGGCTCCCGCACCGACCACCGTGTGGACCTCGTCGATGAAGACGATGATCTCGCCTTCCGACGCGCGGATCTCGTCGAGCACTGCCTTCAGGCGCTCCTCGAACTCGCCTCGGTACTTCGCACCAGCGAGCATCGCCGCCAGGTCGAGCTGGACGATGCGCTTCTCGCGCAATCCTTCTGGTACGTCACCCCGCACGATCCGTTGGGCTAACCCTTCCACGATCGCAGTCTTGCCCACACCCGGTTCACCGATCAGAACCGGGTTGTTCTTGGTACGCCGCAGCAGCACCTGGATGACGCGGCGGATCTCATCGTCGCGACCGATGACCGGGTCGAGCTTACCCTGCCGCGCCAGTGCTGTGAGATCACGGCCATACCGTTCCAGCGCCTGGTAGGTCGACTCTGGGTTGGGAGACGTCACCCGCTGTGCTCCGCGGATCTGGCTCAACGCCTCCAGGACTCGCTCACGCTGGACGCCCAATCGCGCCAACGCCTGGACAGCTGGCGACCGCGGGGCCGCATCCAGCGCAGCGAGCAACAAGTGCTCCGTACTGATGTATTGGTCCCCAAAACTCTGGGCTTCGCTTTGGGCACGCTCCAGGACACGCCGCAGCACCGGTGAGACCGTCGGCTCAGCGGCATATTGCAGGCGCGGCAACGTTTCCAAAACCCGTTCGAGTTCCTGCCCTACTCGGCGTGGGTCGAGTTGCAGGCGCAACAAGACCTGCGGCACGACACCATCATGCTGGGTCACCAGCGCATACAGCAGATGTTCGACGTCGAGCTGACTGTTTTGCCGTTCAGCGGCAGTCCGCTGCGCCGTCACCAATGCCTCTTGAGCCTTTTCGGTGAATTGTGGTCGTCCCATCATTCCCTTCCTCGAACGTTTTTTAGCGTGGACGAGAGGCGACGCGATCACGACTCCGGAGTGGAGCCGAGCAACTGCAACATGCTGTCGATCTCGGCGACCACCGAATCGAAAACCCGGTCATACTGCTCCGAAATCGCCAGGCACCGCTCCCGCAGCCGCTGAAGCTGCTCGGTGAGCGCGAGCGCGAGCTGCACTCCAGCCAGATTGACACCTCGTTCCTCTACCAGGTACTTGACCTGCCGCAGACGTTCGAGGTCCTCGGCCGAATAGAGTCGCAGGTTGCCACGTGTCCGCGATGGAGTCACGAAACCCTCGCGCTCGTACTTCCGCAGTGTTTGCGGATGCAGCTCGAGCAACCGCGCAGCGACACTGATAACGTAGAGCGGCTCGGATCGGCGCATCGCAACCTCCCGCGTGCCTCTCCTCCTGCACTCGGGCAGAGTATACCAGCTGATACGAATCGTATCAAGTCTCGAATCGCTGCGAGAATCGGCCGATGACAAGCTGGGACGAACTGGTCGTCTCGGAGACTTCGGCGAGGGCGGTACGGATCGCCGGCAGATCGCCGAAGCTGAGCCGCGCCACTGTCAACAGTGTCCGCGCATCGCGCAGACGACCGACACGCCGGTACGCCTGGGCAGCAGCGATGATCCCAGCTGGTGACAGTGTCCAGAATTCCGGAGTGCGCGTGAGATCGAAGTTCGGATTCATACGTAAGGCGTGCAAAAATTCATGCTCTGCCACAGCAATATCCCCACGACGAGCTGCACGCACCGCCCGTTGTGCCACGTGTACGACTGGATCGAACGGGACGATCCGTCCGCGTGCGTCTTGCGTCCCTTCGTCTCGTGCCCATAAAACAGCCGAGCGATGCCGATCATTTCTCACTCTCGCTGGTCGGACATGGCGCGGACCCAGTTGCGCCGCAGGTCGCTGCCGACGATCGAGGGTGGAGCGCCGCCCGGCTCGACGGCGCGCGAAGACCACGGCCATGATCGCCGGAAACCCACTGGCGAGGACACCTGCTGCAAAAGCAGTCGTCACTGCCGAAGCCGGCCAGAACCACAGCTCGTTCGATCCGGGCAGCGGAGGAGGAGCCTTGAGGATCAGGGCGTGCGGCTCCCCAACAGAAACCGCAGCGTCTCCGGCGGTTCGACCAGCCGAGTTGGCTCTTTCGCCCGCCTCACCGTCAGAGCCCGCCGACCCAGTCGCTGGGAGGTGTGCGAGCTGAGCGAATGCATAGTCCAGCAGCTGGACAGCATCGGCGTACCAGGCATCGCGCGTACTCCCCAGCACGACGACGATCACCGTCGTGCCGTCCCGTTCGGCCGCCTCGATGAGCGAGTACCCGGCCGCCTCGGTAATCCCCGTTTTGCCACCGATCAAACCCGGATAGCGACCGAGCAGGCGGTTAGTCGTTTGTACTGCGTGCACCCCATCGTCATAGGATGGAGTTTGCAGTATCCGGCGAAGTTCCGGGCGCTGCAGGACAGCACGGGTGAGAAGCGCGAGGTCGCGCGCAGTCGTCACATGACCTTCCTGATCGAGTCCGTGCGGATTGCGGAAGGACGTCCGTTCCAATCCGAGCCGTTGTGCCATGAGGTTCATCTGTTTGACGAAGCGGTTGACTGCACCTTCCGCAGTATCTCCTGACAGCCTGCTCAAGTTCCGAGCGATCGTCATCGCGGCATCGTTTCCTGAGGCCAAGAGCAGCCCATAGAGCGCCGCCTCGAGCGTAATCTGCTCGCCAGGACGGAGCCCCATCGACGATTCGCCCACCAGGTCCTGTGCCTGTACTGTCAAAACTGTGTCCAAGGGCGCCAAGTCGACAGCAGTCAACGCGGTGGCCAGCTTCGTCAGGCTCGCCGGGGCACGCGGAGTGTCCGGCTCTCTGGCATAGAGCACGCGCCCGCTTTTGGCCTCGATCGCGATCGCCGCTGCGGCGACGATCGAGGGCGTCTCTGTGTCGGCAAGCACCTGGCCCACTGGAGCAGCGAACCACCCACCCAGGATGACCACAAGACAAAGCCATACCCTGGCCAACGCAGCCCCCGCGTCGTCCTTCTCGACCCACCGGTCTCTGACTACTGGGCACATCGTAGCAGGTCGGAGACTGTACGGACAAGGGACGTTCTGACGAGTGGCAACCACTGCCACCGCGTGCTACGATCCCTACCGTGAGACTGGAGGCATGGCTCATGGCTGACTTTCCTGGAAAGGGCAAAGTCGCAGTCCTCCGCACGACTCCAGAGACGGTCCTCGCCGACATCGGGCGAGCGATGCTCATGGCCGGTTACCGCGAGGCATTACCGCGCGATCGCGAGACGATTCTCAAGATCAACATCACTTGGGATACGTGGTATCCCGGCTGCTCGACGACTCCTTGGCAACTCGAGGGAGTTATCCGTCGCTTGAAGGCTGACGGATATGGGCATCTCATTGCCGCCCACAACCGAACGGTCGTCGTCGATGCCTACAAGGGCGAACGGAACAACAAGCACAAATACGTCGTCGACAAGTACAGCGTCGAAAACGTTCACCTGTACGAGCCGCACGTCGAGTGGGTACCCTATGAGCCGAAGGGTGAACTCCTGGTCCTGCACAAGATTTTCCCGGAAGGGATCCGTATCCCCAAGCTCTTCATCGGACGAAATATCATCCACCTTCCGACCGTGAAGACGCACGTCTTCACCACGATCACCGGCGCGATGAAGAACGCATTCGGTGGACTCCTCAACGAGCGACGCCACTGGACCCACGCGGTCATTCACGAGACCCTCGTCGATCTTTTGACGATCCAACAAGAGATCCACCCTGGCATCTTCGCAGTGATGGATGGAACCTTCGCGGGGGATGGCCCAGGACCCCGAGCGATGCGTCCTCATGAGAAGGACATCATTCTGGCGAGTGCTGACCAAGTCGCCATCGACGCCATCAGCGCCAAGTTGCAGGGATTCGATCCGCTGTCCATACCGTTCATTCGCATCGCGCACGAACGGGGGTTGGGAATCGGTGACCCACGCGAGATCGAAGTCATCGGTGAGGACATTTCCAACGAATCATGGGGCTTCGTCGCGGGCGACACGTTCGCGAGCCGCGGCCAGAAGCTGATTTACCACGGCCCACTCAAGCCGCTGGAAAATCTTCTCTTGCGCTCGCCACTCGTCCCATGGTCGTATGTCGCTTCCAACGTCTATCACAACGTGTATTGGTACCCAGTGCACGGACGCCGGCGCGTCAAAGAGGCGCTTCAGACGAAATGGGGACAACTCTTCCTCAGTTACGACGACGGGAAAGTGGTCCTCCCCGGGCCCGACCCAGTCGGAACAGCCATCGTCGTCGGTGGACTCGCCGCACTCGTTGCCGGCATGGTAAGCATCGCACGGCGGTTGCGGCGAGACCACTGATCGGTCAGCACGAGTCGGAATCGCAGCATCGCGAATCGACGTTGCGCGCCGCACCCCAGGGGCCGACCCGTCCGCCTGACGACGATCGAGCATCGGTGCTCCCGACGCGACCTGGTCATGCGTGCTCGGCCACAACCAGCGCACCGATGGCGGGCCGGATAGCAGAGCGACCAAGAGTCGCGCCGCTGCCCCGGGGCAGTGCACGCTTGCGATCCTCCAGACGAACTAGCTCCTCACTCGACGACCGTCGAACTGGTATCGTGACGAGAATCTTTGTGGTTCCCGTCGACTCGTTCTCCATCTCCGCCTAAGAGGCTCCACGAGTGCTCACGCTGCGGACACGATCACGGGTAACGTCCACGGAGGATGAGGAGGCTGTACCCCAGCCTTGGCTGTTCCGCTGATTCGCCCGCCTGCCGGTTGCTCGGCAACGAGTAGCAAGCAGTGCCAGCAGCATCGGCCGATGTCACCCTGCAGCGGAGCCAACTCACCCGACTCGACCCGGCTCCCCGGCCGGCACGCCCACGAGACTCGACGGTACAAGCGCCAACCGATCACGATAGACACCGCGATACCGGTCGGGGAGGAGACGCGCGATCGCGAGCATCACTTCGTCAGCCAGCTCCTCGGGCGATCGCTCGCGGCCCTCAGGCGTCTGTAAGGCGATCGTCACCGGAGCACCGATCCGTACGGTCACGCGTGGCCAGCCGCGCAGCGGTCGTCGCCCCTTGGCACCATTGAAAGGCAGGACCTCGGTTCCCCAGATCGCCACCGGGAGAACCGGTACGGACGGATTGCGCCGGATCAACAACCCTACCCCCGGGTGTGGTGGCTGTAGGGTACCGGTCACGCTCCTCGTCCCCTCGGGGAAAATCCCGACTAGCATCCCCTCATGCAGGAGCCGTTCAGCATGCCGCAACGCCTGACGATCCGGTCGTCCGCGATCGACCGGGAACGCACCGGATTGCCGCACGAACCAGCGGATGACCGGGACACCGAAGAGTTCCCGCTTGGCCATGAAGAGGACCGGGCGGGGAAACGCGGCGATGATCAAGACGGGGTCGGCATTGTGCAGATGATTCGCTGCGACGAGCGCCGGCCCGACACGTGGTACGTGTTCTAACCCCTCGATCCGAAAACGGATGAGGAGACGCAGAAGCGGCACGACGAAAACGCGTGCGGTCAAGAAGATCCATGTCTTGATCTTACGGCGCCGCGACAGGCGCCATTCCGGCGGAATCCGATCCATGGTTCGCACACTCGCATCGCTCACGGATGACCGCGAGCACCGTTTCGACGACCTCGTCGATGGTACGATCATCCGTATCGATGATAACCGCATCCGCAGCCGGACGCATCGGGGCGACGGCACGCGTCGCATCCCGGTAATCACGGTCAGCCAATTCCGCGACGATCTCCTCCAGCGAGCGCGCGATTCCACGTCGCGCCAAGTCACGTTGTCGCCGTCGCGCCCGCTCTTCCAGAGATGCGTGCAACCAAATCTTCACGGGAGCTTCCGGCATGACCACGGTGCCGATATCCCGGCCAGCGATGACCACGCGCCCATTGCGCGCGAGCTCCCGCTGCAAGCGGAGGAGAGCCCGCCGGACCGGCGGATGGGCCGAAACCAGAGAGGCGAGCCGATCGATCTCTGGGGTTCGGATCGCCCAGGTCACATCGCGGTCGTCGAGCCAGACGTCATAGAGCCGCCCATCCTGGACCGAAGGTGGACCGACCCGAATCGACAGGTTCTGTGCCAGTTGCGCCAATCGTTCTGCATCGTCCGGTGCGATACCCCGCTCCTTCGCCAGCAAGGCGAGCACCCGATAGACAACCCCCGTATCGAAGTAGAGCGCACCGAGTCGTTTGGCGACTTCAGCGCCGACGGTGCTCTTTCCTGACCCCGCTGGGCCGTCGATCGCCACGACGAACTGGCATGCCCCTGCCACCACGCGCCTTCCGTTCCCTTCCCACCGCTCCCTCGGGGAACTCTGGTAAGCCGACCGCTCGGCGCAAGGCTGCTACCTCACTGGGTGTGAGGTCGCGCCATTGTCCGGGCGGAAGATCACCGAGTCGTAACGGCCCGACGCGGACTCGCTGCAAGCGAAGCACTGGATAGCCGACACGCTCGAAGACACGACGGATGATGCGGTTGCGTCCCTCGTGTATCACGACGCGATACACGGTGCCCTGCGGCTCGGCCCGAATCGCCGCCAGTCGTCGAATCTGAACCGGACGTCCATCGACCGGTACGCCGCGACGCAAGGCTTCCTCGACTTCAGGTGGAGGAAATCCATCGACGAGAACCTCGTACTCCTTCTCCAGCTCGTAGCGCGGATGAGTGATCCGGTAGATCAGATCACCGTCATTGGTAAGGAGGAGGAGCCCCGAGGAATCTCGATCCAGGCGTCCGACGGGTACGACACGCTCAGGAACCTGGACGAGATCGAGCACCGTCTTGCGCCCGTATTCATCGGCGGTCGTCGTGATGTAACCCACCGGCTTGTGCAGCATGATGTATCGCCGAGGCGCCGAGCGGAGCGGCTTTCCGTCGACGCAGATTTCTTGGCGCTCCGGATCGACCTTGCGCCCGAGTTCGCGCACGACGACGCCATCGACGGTTACCCGACCCGCCAGAATCAGCTCTTCGGCCTTCCGGCGCGATGCGACGCCATGCGCGGCAAGAACACGCTGCAGTCGCTGCTCGGTCATCGTCTCGCTCACTCACCGCTCCACACGCAGGAGCGGTACGACGAAGAGGTCGCTCGTTCCGATGCGTAATCGTACCGTACCCACGACGTCGGCTGATGAGTGCTGCCGATCGATGATGATGCGCACGCGGTCAGCTGTCTCGTACGCGACCACGACGGTCGGCACGAGAGCCGGAACGATTCCCTCTCGAGCCAGGCTGGCCAACTCAGCGAACGAACGGCCATCGAGGGTAAACCACCGGTACTGGCGGTCGAGGTAGGTCAACAATGCACGCGCGTCGGCATAACGATCGCGACTGCTCAGCACAACGAGTACCACGATGTCGTTACCGCGTCGTACTGCGGCCACCAGGCATTGTCCCGCAGCCACGGAGGTGCCTGTCTTGACGCCGAGCGCATCGGGCTCGGCTAGGAACTGGTTCGTGTTGACGACCGTGAGTCGGCGACTCTGTGGCCCAGCGATCTCGATCTCGCGCGTCCGTGTCGCAACGAGCTCCGCGAGCAACGGGTCGCCCAAGACGGCTGCGGTGATGATCGCGAGATCGCGCGCCGAGACGGTCTGACCGGCCACGTCACGCCCATCCGGCGTTGCGAACGACGTGTTCCGCAAGCCGAGACGCGCTGCTTCCCGGTTCATCGCGTCGATGAAAGCAGCCCGCGGCACGTCGTGTTCCGGATCGATCCGCTCCCCAGCGACCCGAGCGAGGGCGAGCGCCGCATCACCAGCCGAGGCAATCAGCATCGCGGCCAGGAGATCCGTCACCGTCACGCGATCACCGGGTTGTAAGCCAGCATTGGCATAGACGGTCGGATCGACGAGGTCTTCGGGCCGAATCGTGATCGACTCGTCTGGCCGGAGCCAGCGCCGGACGACCAAAGCAGTCATCAGTTTGGTCGTACTCGCTGGCGGGAGAGGGCGATCAGCTTCCTGCGCCCAGAGTTCCACCCCAGCCGTGATATCGACAGCAAAGCTCGCCCGAGCCGTGAGCGTGGGACGCTCGGCAGGCTGGTAGGCCGATGACAGCGCAGCGCGGCTGGACACCTCTGGGACGACAGCCACCGCTCGCGTTGTCGTCCCGAGAAGAGCGAGCACGAGCACCGAGGCCATGAGCAAGCCTTGCACGCCTTGGCACGCTGGATCGACCACACGATACTCTTGCCGCGAGAGTGGAACACCCGGAGGGAGGGACGCGTGGCAGCGAGGCGAACGGTCCGGACGAGTGTCGAGAACGCGGTGGAATATCTTCCTGTCGAGAGCCGCGAAGCGATCGCGGAGCGCCTGGGTGTTCCACCCGAGCACGTGGCCAAGCTCGATGCGAACGAGAACCCTTATGGCCCCCCACCAGCGGTCATCGCGACGCTTGCCTCGCTCCGTGACCTGCATCTCTATCCCGACCCCGACCAACGGCGCGCTCGTGCTGCACTTGCAGACTACACCGGTATGCCAGCGGAACGCATTCTTCTGGGTAATGGTTCCGATGAACTCATCGATCTCCTCTTGCTCGTGACGATCGAGCCTGGCGACGAGGTACTCGTTCCCGTCCCGAGCTTCGGCGTGTATCTCTCCCGACCACCGCTTTACGGTGCCCGGGTCGTCACCGTACCACGCCGCGAGGACTTCGACCTCGACCTCGAGGCGATCGAAGACGCCATCACTCCCCGCACCAAGCTGCTCTTCCTCGCCTCACCGAACAACCCGACCGGCAACCTGGTCACTCCACAGCAACTCTCGCGATTACTCCGCACGGGAATCATCGTCATTCTCGACGAGGCGTACTACGAGTTCGCCGGTCAGACGCTCGCGCCTTTCGCGCGCGAGTTCGAGAATCTCGTGATCCTCCGGACGTTCAGCAAATGGGCTGGGCTCGCTGGACTCCGCATCGGTTACGGAATCTTCCCTCCTCACCTCGCGGCAGCGTTGTGGCGCGTCAAGCAGCCGTTCAACGTCAGCACCGCCGCGCAAGCGGCGGTCGAGGCTGCGCTGGCTGATCGCGCCTGGCTCATGCAGCGCGTGCTACACGTGCGACTCGAGCGGGGACGTCTCTACCGAGCATTGCGCCGCTACTCCTTCCTGACCCCATACCCGTCGCACGGAAACTTCATTCTCTGTCGCGTGCATGACGGGAGAGCCCACCAGTTGCACGACCATCTCTTGCAGCACGCGATCGTCGTACGACGTTATGATGACGAATGGCTCCGCGACTACGTGCGGATCACCGTCGGGACACCCGAGCAGACCGACCGCATTCTCGCCGCTCTCGACACGTTCCGGTGATGGACAACGAGAGGAGCACGCCTTTGACAGAACTCCGAAGAGCCGCCATTCGGCGCACGACGACCGAGACCGACGTCAGTGTCGATCTGACCATCGATGGAACAGGACGCTCCAGTGTCGCGACCGGGATCGGTGCACTCGACCACTTCTTGACTCTCTTCGCGCGACACGGGCGCTTCGACCTCCACATCCAGGCTCAAGGAGACCTCCATGTCGATGCACACCATACCGTGGAGGACGTCGCGCTCTGCCTCGGTCAGGCGCTCCGCCGCGCCCTCGGCGATTGGCGCGGTATTCGACGCATGGCCGATGCGGCTGTGCCGATGGACGAAGCGCTCGCTCAGGTGGCCGTCGATCTGAGCGGACGCGGATCTTTTCACTACCGCGACCCCTGGCCAGGTGGGGCGGTCGGCCAACTCGAGGCCGATCTCGTCCGCCACTTTCTGGAGACGCTCGCTCGGGAGGCTCGCATCACGATTCACGTGGTCACGCTCTACGGTACCAACGTTCACCATCAGATCGAAGCGATCTTCAAAGCACTGGCGCGCGCGCTCGATGCCGCCACCGAACTCGATACGCGCATCGCGGGTCAACTGCCCAGCACCAAGGAGCACCTGGAAATTCAGGAGTGAGCAGCCTCACGACAGACCGAGCGCACGCCGTTGGACGAGCATGAGCTCGCTGATGCCCCGTTCGGCGAGCCGCAACAGCTGTTCCAACACCTCGCGTCCGAAGGGTTGCCCCTCCGCGGTACCTTGCAGCTCCACGAACTCGCCGCGGTCGGTCATGACGATATTCATGTCGACCTCCGCGCAGCTGTCCTCGGCATATTCGAGATCGAGTCGCGGCTGGCCAGCAACGACACCGACGCTGACCGCTGCGACTTGCCGTACGACCGGCAAAGACTCGATGCGCCCTTCAGCGAGAAGGTGCTGGAGGGCAAGATGGAGCGCTACCCATCCACCAGTGATCGCCGCGGTGCGTGTCCCACCGTCCGCCCGTAGCACGTCACAGTCGATGATGATCGTCCGCTCACCGAGCGCTGCCAGGTCCACTGCCGCTCGTAAAGACCGGCCGATGAGACGCTGAATCTCCGCCGTCCTCCCGCCAGGACCCATGCGCTCCCGGGGTATACGCTCACGACCGGAACGAGGCAGCATTCCGTATTCGGCCGTGATCCACCCTTGTCCACTGCCTACCAGGAAGCTCGGAACGCGCTCTTCGACAGTCGCCGCGCAGAGGACATGCGTGTGACCCAGCATGATCAGTGCCGAACCTTCTGCGTAAGGAATGTAGTGAGGAACGATCTCCACAGGACGCAATTCGTCGTTGGCCCGCCCGTGTCGGACAGGAATCGCTGGTTCGTTCACCTCGATCCCCCTTCCGACTCAGTCGGCCCCGCCTTCTGGCCACGAGCAGCGCGGATCGCTGCCAACCGTTCGCGGAGCCGCACTTCCCAACCGCGGTCAGACGGCTCGTAATAGCGTCGTCCGCGGAGGAGCGGTGGGAAATAGTCTTGCCGACCGATACCGTCCGGCTCATCGTGCGGATACCGGTAGCCAGCTCCCCAACCGAGCTGGCGCAGGAGCGGTGTCGGCGCGTTGCGCAGGTGGAGCGGCACTGGCTCGTTGCGCGTTTGCGCCACATCGCGCTGCGCGGCCTCGTACGCACGGTAGACCGCGTTGCTCTTGGGTGCCAAGGCGAGATAGACGGTCGCTTCAGCCAGGGCGAGGGCTCCCTCCGGCATACCGAGGAAATGCACGGCCTGCTGCGCGGCGACCGCAACCACCAGCGCGTGCGGATCGGCCAGCCCGATATCCTCGCTGGCTGCCCGTACGAGTCGCCGCGCCACGTAGAGCGGATCGTCGCCATGCTCGAGCATGCGGGCTAACCAATAGAGCGCCGCATCCGGATCCGAGCCGCGGATCGCCTTGTGCAGAGCCGAAATCGTATCGTAATGCGCATCCCCGGCCCGATCGTACACACTTCCACGGCGCATCGCTGCCTGGCGCACGAGTTCCACCGTGATCGTTCCCTCCTGCGCACCGGCAGCAGCCACCTCCAGCGTGTTGAGAGCCGCGCGGGCATCGCCGTTCGCCAGTCCCACCAGCAGCCGGAGCGCCTCCGGATCGATGCGCAGACCGAGTTCACCCAACCCATGCTCACGATCGACCAGAGCCCGTTCCACGAGCGCCTGGACCGCTTGATCGGACAGCGGGTCGAGCACGACGACGCGGCAACGCGACAACAGCGGCGCATTGATCTCGAAAGAGGGATTTTCCGTCGTCGCACCGATCAAAACGATGGTGCCGTCCTCGACAGCTGGCAACAACGCGTCTTGCTGCGCCCGATTGAAGCGATGGATCTCGTCGATGAAAACGATCGTTCGCTGGCCGTGCTGCGCGAAGCGGTCACTCGCTTCCTGCACGACCCGCCGGATATCGGTCACCGAGGCACTGACCGCGGAGAGTGAGACGAACGCCGACCGCGTGTGTCTCGCGATCAAGCGAGCCAAGGTTGTCTTCCCACAACCGGGAGGGCCCCAGAGGATGAGCGAGACGACCTGGTCTCGTTCGATGAGCGAGCGGAGCAGGGCTCCTGGCCCGAGCACATGCTCTTGGCCGACCACCTCATCGAGCGTGCGCGGCCGCATCCGTTCGGCGAGCGGTGCGACGCGCTCTCGCAACGATCGACGGTGCGATTCGAAGAGGTTCTCCATCGCATTCCAGCCAGGTCGTCAGTTGGGGTTCACCCACTCCGATTCCATGACCTCTGGCTCTTCGATGCGTTGCTCGAGTTCGCTCAAGAACTCCGCCAGATCCTCGCGCGTCCGGATTCCCCGTGCGATGAGTTGTGCGATCGACTCTACAAGATCACTCGTTTCTGCATCGCTCGCCAGTCGACTGGCAAGATCCTCGAGCGAGGTCAAGCCCGCTTCCTCGAGATCCTCGAGCAATTCCTCGAGGACGTCCATGGTCAGCAGGAGCTGGTAGAGTTCGTGCTGCTCAGGTTCACTCACGGGCCACCTCGTGTTCGTATCGTACCCCACACGATCACGACGATCGCGAGGGACGCCATGATGCCGTATTCAGCGACTGTCCGCCAACTCAGGGTGCGCTCCACGCGAGCCAACGTCAAACCCGCTAACACGTGAAAGACGGCCAGGAGCACAGCCCCACCGAGCCAGCCAGTCGCCGGCCAATAATTGAGAACCCAAGTCGCTTCGGCCAGGATGAGAGCTCCAGTCATCGCATACAGCACTCGGCGATCGAGTTGGGCATCGACTCCTTCGGTCAACTGGAGGAGAAGGAGGACAGCGACCAGAAAGATCGCTGTGGCCGAATAGAGCGACCGGAGCTTGTGTACATAAATCATGGCGAAGCTCACGAAACCGACACCGTACAAAAGCATCGTGTGGACGAAGCGTCCGAGGGAACGAATGCGCTCCTCCACACTGTACAGCGCCAGGCGAGCGAATTGCCCGATCACCAAACTGATAAAACCGAACAAGGTGACGGCGAGCGCGATGACCAGTGGATGGTACGCACAGAGCAAGAGCGTTCCACTGACCAATGTGACGAACGGCAAGATCCAAGCGGTCGGCCACTCCGGCACCGGATCGTACCGAACACCCCGTTGGTGAGCGGTCGCTCTCGCCACCTCCGGGAGACGATCCACCACCTGGAAGATGAGTGCGCCGAGCAAGCAAACCGCCAGCCCAGCGAGCCAGAAGGAACGCCCTTCTCGAGCGATCAGCGGCACGAGACCAACCGGTGGCTGGATTTTCACGGCCAGGACAGCGATTGCCGCAAGCAAAGCGGCATCGAGCAAGCTTGCGAGGATGATTCGCGTCGCGAGAGCGCGTGTCGCGATCACGAGGACCCCGATCGTACGAGCTGTGGCGCGAACGTGCGACTAGCCCCGATCCTCGCCTCCCGGCCCGCTACCAACGCGAGAATCGCCTCTGCTGCCGGTACAGCGTCTTCATCGATTTTGGGCGCCGGCAACCGGATCCGTCCAGCTGCAGCACTTCGCAGGACCATACGCAACTCTTCCACGCTCCGTATCCAACGCGCCGCACCAGCTCGCTCCATGGCAGCGGCGTTGAAAACGCCATGACCAGCGACCGGTCGGTACATCAACAGCGGCAAGCCACACGCGATGGCTTCCAGACACGTCAATCCACCAGCATTCTGAATCAGGCAATCGGCAGCCGTCATGAGTTCGGCCAACTGGTCCGTCCACCCCCACACTTGTACCGACGGGCAGCCAGCGTACTCGCGCCGCAACCGTTCAGCGAGCTCCTGATTTTTGCCACAGACAACGATGACCCGCACGCCACAGTCGACCACGTCGCGCACGATCAGTTCCACGTGCCCGATGCCCCACGCCCCTGCCACCACCAACGCCACGAAGTCACTCGGTGCGAACCCGTAGCGGTGCCGCAACGCCGTCCGATTGCGCGACTGGCGGAATGCCTCGCGCACCAGCGGCTGCATGACGCGCACCTCGCCGGTCGCGTCCTCCGCTTGTTCCGCTGAGACACGAGACGGTACGAGGTGGAGATCGACCCCCGGCGCGATCCAGAGTCGGTGGACACCGTAGTCCGTGACCGTTGCCACGACCGGGGTAAGAAGGCGACCAGTCGAGCGCAAGACACCGAGGGCTTGCGTGACCAGCGGGTAGGTCGAGACAACCACATCAGGCTGTAACTCCTCGACGAGCCTGCGGAAAGCCGCTCCGCCGAGCCCGGCGTAGATCCGCCGCCACATGCGGGTCCAGGTGGGACGGTGCGACGAGCGAAACTGAAGCTCGTAGAGCCAAGGTATATAGCGAAGCTGGAACGGATACGCCCAAGCAAAAGAGCGGCTCAGCAGTGGAGTGGCCAAAGCAAAACCATCGAGCACGCGCACCTGACTACCCAAACGCTCCAAGTCGTGGCGCAGAACTGCAGCAGCTGCGTTATGGCCACCGCCGATCGACGCCGAAAGAATGAGTACGCGTGGGGATCCATCAGGGAAGGCGAGGGAGCGAGTCACACGCTGCAAGCGCCGCAACCGCTGCTGCCGCTGCGCGACTCCGCCAGCGGCAGCGAACGTACTCGCTACTCCGACGAGCAGCCACTCGCTCAGCACCATCCATGCCCTCCCCTCGACCCGTCACCGCGTGGTCATCTCACTGTCGAAACCGAGTTTCCCCCATCCCCTCGGTAGTTTGCTGAATTCAGTGTGAACGCGTCCGAAGAACCTGCTCGATCACCTCGACCGCGAGCGCCCCACGGCGCAGAACGACGAGCCCGCTCCTCTCGAACCCCACCACGGTCGACGGTATACCCCCTGGTGTTCGCCCACCATCAATGTAGAGATCGACCACATCACCGAGTGCGGCGATCGCTTCGTCGACCGTGCAGGCTTCTCGCTCTCCCGAACGATTGGCCGAGGTCGTGGCAACCGCACCACCCGCCGCACGGATGATCGCCAGCGCGACCGGATGGTCCGGCATCCGGAGTCCGACAGTGCCCGTTTCGCGGACGATTTCCTGCGGCAACCACGGCTGGGCGGGAACGACGATCGTCAGGGCTCCTGGCCAGAAGTGTTGCGCGAGCAGCCGGGCTTCCGGAGTCACTTCTCGTGCTAGCCTTTCTAACTGTTCCAGATCAGCGATCAGGACTGGAATCGGCTTCTCGAGCGGACGCCCCTTCGCGACGTAGAGACGGGCTACCGCGTCCGGGCGATCGACGGCAGCACCGACCCCATAGACTGTATCGGTCGGAAAAACGACCAAGCCACCCTCGCGGAGCACCTGCGCCGCGGTTTCGATCGAACTTGGCTCGTCTGCGCGGAGAACCTTCATCGGGGCTCCCTCGCTTCACCGAGTTCGTTCTTGATCCGCTCAGCCAAGGCACGGCTGATGCCAGGGACGGCGGCGATCTCCTCGATGCTCGCCTGGCGTATTCCCTCGACCGATCCGAACCGTCGCAGCAACTCGCGGCGCCGCCGCGGCCCGATCCCCGGAATTTCGTCCAGGAGCGAGCGGATCGTCGAGCGAGTCCGACGCGCACGGTGGAAAGTGACGGCAAAACGATGCGCCTCGTCCCGAACCCGTTGGACGAGGAAGAGCGCTTGCGAGTCTCGCGGCAGGACGATCGGCTCGCTTTGGCCTGGTACGTAGAGTTCCTCGTGCTCCTTGGCGAGCGCGGCGATGGGAAGATCGAGTCCGAGTTCGGCCAGTGCCTCGCGCGCCCCATTGAGCTGCCCTTTGCCACCATCGATCAGCACGAGGTCCGGCAAGGTCTGCCACGCTTCCGTCTGCTCAGCCGAGAGCGCGCGACGATAACGACGCAGGACTGCCTCACGCAACGCAGCGTAGTCGTCCTGCCCTTCGACCGTCTTGATCTGGAACTTCCGATAATCGCTCTTCTTCGGCTTACCGTGTTCGAAAACCACCATGCTCGCGACCATATTCGTTCCCTGTAGTTGCGAGACATCGAAACACTCGATCCGCCTCGGCAACCGATCGAGGCCCAGCGCATCGGCTAGTTCTTCCAGCGCGAGCGTCGTTCGTTGCTCGTCGTTGAGCCAACGCACGCGATGCTGCTCGAGGTTCTGGATGGCACTCTTGGCGATCATCTCGACGAGTTCCCGGCGAAACCCGTCCTTGGGAACGGACAGTCGTACCGGCCCATCGCGCCGAGCGGCAAGCCACCCAGCGACGGTATCTTCATCGTCCAAGGGATGCTGCAGAACCAGTTCCGGGGGAACGGTGGAGGCCTGAGCATAGTACTGTTGAACGAACGACGTCAGGATCGCTCCGGGAGGATCGTCGATGCGGGCGCCGACCATGAGGTAATGCTCGGAACCGAGCAACTTACCGTTGCGGACGAAGCCGATCTGCACGCAGGCATCCCCGCCTGCGCTCTGGGCAACCGCGAGGACATCGAACGACTCGTCCGTACCGGTCACGATCTTCTGCTGCTGCAGGACATGCTCGATCGCCCGCAACTCGTCACGAATCCGTGCGGCCCGCTCGAACTCCAAGCGCTCCGCCGCTTCCTCCATCGCCGCACGTAGGCGTGCGACCACAGCCTCAGCCTGTCCCTCGAGAAAGAGCACGACGTTCTCGATGATGCCGCGATACTCTGCCTGCGAGACCGCCCCGATACAGGGCCCAGCGCAACGACCAATGTGATAGTAGAGACACGCTCGAGAAGCGGTCCCGGTCATCTCGATGTCACAGGCACGATACGGGAAAAGACGCTTGAGAAGGTCGAGCGTCCGATGCACCGCACCAGCACTCGGATAGGGGCCGAAGTAGCGACTTCCATCGCGCACGATCCGACGGGTGGCGATCACGCGCGGGAACGGCTCGTTGGTGATCCGGATGAACGGATACGTTTTGTCATCGCGCAACATGATGTTGAAGCGTGGCCGGTAGCGCTTGATCAGCTCGTTCTCGAGAATGAGCGCCTCGGTCGGGGTATCCGTGCGGATCACCTCGAAGTCCGCAATCTGCGAGACGAGTTCCCGCGTCTTTGCATCCATACTCGCGTGGGAGCCGAAATACGAACGCAGTCGCTGTCGGAGCGAACTCGCCTTGCCCACGTAGATCACGCGACCTTGTGCATCCTTCATGAGATACACGCCAGGAGCCGGTTCGAGAGCGGCGAGTCGCTCCTGGATAACTTGCTCTGATGTCTTACGCATGTCACGCACCATGTCGAGAGTCAATCGAAATCGAGGAGCTCTTCCAAGAAGTGTCGGAACTTCTTCTTGTTCTTGCGCCGGTCATCACGTCGCTTCTCGAATGCGTCCTCCTCGTCATCACGCACTACCTGGCGCTCATAGTACTGGATTTCCCGACGGATCAGCTGCTCGAGCTCCCCACGGTCGAGAAAGATTCCGCCGCACTCCGAGCACCGCTCGAACACCACTCGATGCCGCTCGACTGTCGTCATCCGTCCGAGGGATTTCGGGCAAACGAAGACATCCATCAGTGCGCTCCTCACCGCGCTCGGCAGTACATTTCCAGCATACCACTGGCCGATTCCGACTTCTCCACTGGACCTTCAGGCACTTCTGCCAACACTGGTCGTTTTCCCCCTATTACCCTCTCGCTGAGAGCGACCCAAGCTCTACCGAGACATACTCTGGACCGGTATGGGAAACTCGGAACCCATGATCCACGACCATCGCCGCCTTGCTCGTCGTTCAGCATAGACGAACCCGGGCCTTGTCCAGTTATGGCTAAACCACTAGACTGCCCGGTAGCATGGAGAGCAGCTCGGGGAGCGCTGTCCAGTATACTGGACCAAATCCCCTCTCTCTGCGTGCGGTTGGAACGGAGACCCGAACAGCGAGGGAGGATCGTTTTCATGACCAGCGAAGCACCGCGCACGCTGCACGAGGTGCTGGAGCGCACAGCGAGCGTGCAGGAGTTGCTCTACCACAACCCGACCGGTGCCCGGGTCTACCCCGTCGTCCCCCCCGAGTTCACCAACTGGCGGGACGAACAGCATGCCTGGCGGGAAACCGTCTGCCTCTTCGACCTCTCCTACCACATGACCGACCTCTTCCTGCGTGGCCCCGATGCCTTCGCCCTCCTCCGCCAGCTCGGCATCAACTCCTTCGAGGGCTTCCAGCCCGGTCAGGCCAAGCAGTACGTCCCCGTCTCCCCCGAAGGGTACGTCATCGGCGACGTCATCCTCTTCTACCTGGAGGACGGCACCTTCCAGCTGGTCGGCCGCCCCTCCGTCCACAACTGGGTCCAGTTCCACGCCGAGACCAGCGGCGCCGCCGTCTCCTACGAGCGCGACGAGTGGTCGGTCGCCGATCCCCACAAGCCGCGCAAGACCTTCCGCTTCCAGATCCAGGGCCCCAATGCTCCCAAACTCCTCGAGAAACTGCTCGGTGGCCCCCCTCCCGACCTTCCCTTCTTCCACTTCACCCGCGTCCCGCTCGCCGGCAAGCGCGTCGGCCTCCTCCACCACGGCATGAGCGGCGTGGCCGGCGCCGAGTTCTTCGGCGACTTCGCCGACGGCCCCGCCGTCAAAGCCGCCATCCTCGAAGCCGGTAAGGAGTTCGGCATCCGCCATGTCGGTAGCCGCGCTTACGCGACCAACACATTGGAATCCGGCTGGATTCCCAATCCGCTGCCGGCGATCTACACCAGTCCGGCGCTCGAGGCCTACCGGCGGTGGCTCCCCGCCACCGCCTACGAGGCGGTCGGTTCGCTGGGTGGCAGTTTCGTCAGCCCTCGGATCGAAGACTACTACCTGACCCCCTGGGATCTGGGGTATGGTCGCCTGATCAAGTTCGATCACGACTTCGTCGGCCGCGCCGCCCTGGAGCGACTCAAGGACCAGCCGCACCGCAAGAAGGTGACGCTGGTCTGGGATCCGGAGGAGGCCGCGCGCGTCATCAGCAGTCTCGTCACGCATCCCAAGGGCCAGCGCTACAAGTACTTCGATCTCCCCCTGGCCCAGTACGCGACCTGGATGTACGACGCCGTCCTCAACGAAGCCGGGGAGGTCGTCGGCTTCTCCATGTGGACCGGCTTCTCCTCGAACGAGGAGCGGGTGCTCTCGTTAGCGACGGTGCGCCCGGAGTATGCCCAGGAGGGAACACGACTGCGCGTGGTCTGGGGGGAGCCGAACGGGGGTTCGCGCAAGCCGTCGGTCGAGCGGCACGTGCAGACCGAGGTGTGGGTGACAGTCGGTCCCGCCCCCTACGCTGAACCAGCCCGCCGCTACCGCGAGCAAGTCGCCCGCACCCGCCGCTCAAGTTGAGACAATGAGGTCGACCGGCTCACAGGCCCCCCTGGGCCAGTGGTGGCCCAGGGGACACACTCTCTCGATTGGAGCGAAGGCGAAACGCCTCCGTTTTGCTCCCGCGGTCTTCGATCGCAGGAGTATTACCGAATCCGTCAGTCAAGCGGGGAAGAGCGGTCGCTGGTCAGTTAGAGAAGCGGATGCTGCTCGCCCGGGCCCCCTTGTCACTCGTACGGGAGAACAGTTCATCGGAGTATGGGTGCAGGACTGCGTCCTTACTTGACTCCGCGAGCAGAGTACAGTATTCTGGCTATGGAGTACGCTCGTTGTTTGTTCGGATATGCTGAATAGACACAGATTTGGTCTTTCTTATGTTCATCTAGACAATAGTCATCTCCTGGCATACGCTAACAATAATTCTTAAATTGTAACATTCTCGCTAGCCCATTGCATGATTTGGAACGAAATCCTCGACCTTCAAGCAATCGAGCAAGCTCTTTCGGCCGAAAGGAGGTGCTGCTCTTTCAGGGGGACTGCAGCTGGCACTTGAATCCGATGAGTTCATACCTCTAGGTGGGGACCGAGAGCGGCGAAAGACATGGTCGAGCAGAACCCTGAGGAGGACGGAAATGGATGGAGCGATCATCACGCGTCGTCATTTCTTCCGCGGGTTGGTTGGTGCCACCACATTCGCCTTCATCGGTTCGTTGCTTTCGGCATGCGGGAGCAACCAAGCACCAACCCGGACTACTGTGCCTTCGACGTCGACGGTCACGCCCGCAACAGGAGCGTCACCCAGTCCGACAGCAGCACCGTCCCCGCCCCCCGCTGCAGCGCCGACAGCCGTCCCCACCATCAGCCGAACTCGCAAACTCACAATGCGCGTGGCTCTCGCCACTGAAGAAGCTGGCAACTTCATCGCCGTCGAGAAGGGGTTCTTTAAAGACGTCGGGCTCGACGTCGAACTCGTGACGACGCAAGGCACACCCGGTGAGGTGATTCCACTCGTCGCAGTGGGGCAATTGGACCTGTTCAGCGGCGCAATTCAGGCAGCACTGGTCAATGCACGAACTCAAGGTGTCGAAGTCACGATCGTAGCCGGTGAGGGAGCATTGCGTCGCGGGAATGTCTTTCACGCCTACGCGGTTACGAAGCAACTTTACGATCAAGGAGTGCGTTCGGTACCAGACCTCCGTGGACGAACGCTCGCGATGCCCAGCGACGCAGGCATCGATCTCCTCGAACTCAAGAAGGTTCTCGAATCAGGCGGTCTCACGCTGGACGACGTGAAGCTGCAGTTGATCCGCCTACCGGATATGCCGACCGCCCTTCAGAACGGAGCCGTAGAGGCGGCAGAATTGGTTGAGCCGTACGCAACGATCGCCACGAAGCAGCTCGGGGCAGCTGTCCCTGTCGTTGCCGGTGACACCATCGTCGACATCGTTGGAGACAATTTCCCGATTTCCGTGATCGTGGTCGGTCCTCCGATGCTGAAGGATCCGGCACTTCTGGAGGCGTTCCTCGTCGGTTATCTGCGAGGTGCTCGCTATTATCTGCAAGCATTGCAGGACCCTGCAGCACGCGCCGAAGTGGTAGCCATCTTGAAGAATCGGACCCCGCTCAAGGACGATAAGCTCTACGAGCAGATGACCTGGCCGGGAGTTTCCGCAGACGGGACGTTCGACGTCGCCACGTTGGAAGAAGCACAACAGCTATGGAAGCAGCGGGGAAAGATTCACCAGACTCTTCCCGTCGACCAATTGGTCAACTTTCGATTCGTCACGAACGCTGCCAAGCAGATCTAGACCGCGGCCGGAGGAGGGCCCGCGTCTCGAAATTCGGGCTCTCCCCTCATGCTCTTCAGCCGTAAACAGTTATCCTCGTTTGTGTTACACTGTACACGTCGTGGACGTCATCTTCCTCCAACGCGGTAGTGACCGAAAACGCTCTCGACGATCGATAGGAAGGCACACGAAATGACGGCACCGTTACCGACTCCGAGCCAGCGAGCACGTGAACTCGTTCGTGGAGCGTACGATCTCCATGTCCACTCCGGCCCGGACGTCATGCCACGGCGCATCGACGATATCGCGCTCGCGCAACGATTTCGCGAGGTCGGTCTCGCTGGTTATGTGATCAAGTCTCATTATGTCCCCACTGCCGAGCGAGCCGCCGTCGTTCGCTCGGCCGTCTCGGGTGTCGACGTGCTCGGATCGATCACGCTCAATCGTGCGGTCGGGGGACTGAACCCGCTCGCAGTGGAGATCGCAGCCCGGGAAGGTGCTCGCATCGTCTGGTTGCCAACGGTCGATGCGGCGAACGAACGTCGACACCTTCTCCACGCTGCACCGGCAAGCAAGCTGCCCTATTGGGCACGACTCCAGCGCGAAATGCGCGAGGCGGGGTTCGATGTTCCGCCGGTCGAGGTTGTCGATGACCGAGGCGTTGTCGTACCGGAACTCCGAGCTGTCCTGCGCATCATCGCGCGTCATGACCTGGTTCTCGCAACCGGACACCTCGGTCGTGATGAGATTTTCGCCGTCGTCCATGCCGCACGCGAGGAAGGTGTTCGTCTTATTATCGTGACGCATCCGGATTTTCCCTCCCAGGCACTGCCCATCGAGGACCAGATCGCGCTCGCTGAGTCGGGAGCCTTTCTCGAGCACTGCTTTACCCCATTGTTCAGCGGGAAAGTGCCGTGGGAGACCGCTTTTGCACACATTCGTGCAGTCGGTGTGCACCGGGTCGTTCTCAGCACTGATCTCGGTCAGCCGGATAACCCGCCGGTCGAGGACGGCCTCGCTCTCTTCGCTGATCGCCTGCTGGAAGCAGGGTTCAGCGAGGAGGAGATCCGCATCATGGCAGTTCACAACACCGTGCGGCTCGCTCGAGGGAGGGAAACATGACTGGTGTCCAACGCTTGCTGGTGGTCGGTGCACACGCGGCCGACTTCGTCTGGCGTGCGGGGGGTGTCATCGCGCTGGTTACCGCAAACGGTGGAGAAGCGATCGTTCTCGCACTTTCCTACGGTGAACGCGGGGAGTCGGGTGAGTTGTGGAAGGAGCCAGGCCAAACGGTCGAGCGCGTCAAGGCGATTCGGCACGAGCAAGCAGAGCGTGCGGCCCAGCTACTCGGCGCACGCTTCGTCAGCTTCGATCTCGGTGACTATCCCCTAGAGGTCGATCGCGAGGCGACCGAGCGACTCGCCCAGCTCGTTCGCGACTTCCGCCCCGACGCGATCGTGACGCACACCCCGATCGATCCCTTCAACCCCGATCACCCGGTCGCCAACCAGGTTGTTCAACAAGCACGTCTCCTCTCCTCTGGTGCAGGCGTCGCCAGTGCCTTCGAGACGATCGAGCCGCCACCTTTGTACTACTTCGAGCCGCATCAACCTGAGCTCTGTGGTTTCATCCCGAACGTCTTCGTCGATATCACGCCTGTATTCGAGAAAAAGGTCGCTGCGATGCAGGTCATGGCATCGCAGCAGTACCTCCAGCGCTACTATGCGGAGCTTGCAGAACGTCGGGCCAATCATGCACGGCGCATTTCCGGCGCCAAGGACATCCGCTACGCAGAAGCGTTTCAACGCGTCACACCACTGGTCGTGCGTGCCTTGCTCGGTCACGGTTGAACGTTCGCGGAGGTTCCAAATGACGACAAGTGAGCCGCAGGCGCACGATTCTGCCGTCGCCCAAGCCTGCCGTGAGTTCGCTGAATTGGGTGTGGCGACAGTCTACGAAGCGTCGGGACGGCAGGGTCTCATCGATGTTCCCTTGATTCCCATCCTCCCAGGTCGACGTGTTGCTGGACCGGCACTGACCGTTCTCTGCGGCCAGGGCGATAATCTCATGGTTCACGCTGTGATGGAGCATGTCTTTCCCGGCTCGGTGCTCGTGATTACGATGCCGGAACCCGAACCGGTCGCACTCGTTGGAGAACTTCTGGCGATTCAGGCCCACGTCCGCGGAGCAGCGGCCCTGTTGGTCGATGCCGCGGTCCGCGATCTCGAGGAACTGCGTGCGATGGAGCTTCCGGTGTGGACACGCTTCGTGCGCGTGCGCGGTGCAACCAAGGAGAAGGTCGGCAAAATCGATGTCCCGGTCGTCGTCGGGGGAACGCGCATCGAACCCCGCGACATCGTCGTGCTCGATGAAGATGGGGCCGTTGTCGTTTCCCATGACCGCGTCGCGAGCGTTCTCGATGCAGCTCGTGCTCGCGCCGAGCGTGAAGCACGGATGCGTGAACGGCTCCGCGCGGGAGAGCTGAGCTTTGATCTGCACGGCTTGCGTTCGCTCGTAGAGGATCGACGGTGAGGTCAGGGAATCGGTCAGTATGGTGGAGGTACGGTGATGGACGAGGTGACGCTTTACATCGGAGAGCCGAGCTGCGACATGGCGCATCTCGCTCACCTGGAGCTCTTGACGCCGGCACTCGAGGAAAGCGAGCGCTTCTTCGTGGAGTATCTCGGCATGACGGTGAGCGAACGGCGGGGAAACTCCGTCTACCTGCGGGGATGGGATGACTACGCTCACCATACGCTCAAGCTCACCGCTGCTCCGGTACCCGGGATGGAGCACTTTGCCTACCGAGTGAGTTCGCCGCAGGCGCTCCAGCGTCGCGTCAGCATGCTCGAGCGATCGGGGCTCGGCTTGGGGTGGATCGAGGGCGACGCCGGCCACGGCCCAGCCTATCGTTTTCGCACACCTGACGGGCATGTCGGCGAACTCGTGTGGGAAGTGGAATGGTATCAACCAACAGCGGAAACGAAACCAGCGCTCAAGAATCAAGCGTCCCGTTTTCCAGCACGCGGCTGCAATGTGCGACGCCTCGACCACATCAACGTCTTCGCAGCTGATGTGCGAACCACACGACGCTTCCTGCAGGAAAACCTGGGACTCAAGCTCACCGAATGCATCATCTTCGACGACGGGACAGAGAAAGGAGCATGGGTCACAGCGAACAACAAGGGTTACGAGATCGCGATCACCGAAGACCAGACCGGGGCTCGCGGTCGGTTCCATCATGTCTGCTATGCCGTCGATACGCGTGAGGAAGTGCTCCGCGCCGCGGACATCGCGATCGAGTTCGGCTACCGCATCGAATACGGCCCGCACAAGCACGCTGTCCAGCAGACCGTTTTCCTGTACGTAATCGAACCGGGTGGGCATCGGATCGAGATTGGCTGCCCAGGCGCTCGTCTCGTGCTCGCGCCTGACTGGAAGCCGATCGTCTGGACCGAAGCGGAGCGCAAGCGTGGGCAAGCTTGGGGGCTTCCCACGGTCGCGACGTTCCATACCTATGGCACTCCACCGGTCGAGGTCCCACGCTGAAGAGTCCCTCAAAATCGATCAGCCTGCGGAGGGTGAACCGCAGCTTCTCCCTCCGCACGTCTTCTCTTCGACAAGCACTTCTGAAGCCTCGTTCGACGCTTTACGGTTCTTGCACAGAACACCGCTAACCGTCTTCCGATCGACGGTATTCCTCCGCTGGACACGCTATCATCATTTCAGCTCAGCCATCGATCGATGCAAGGCCTCAGGCAACTGGGGGACATCATCATGTGTCGCAGAGCGTCCAGCGATCGCAGCGGAGCCGGAATCCTTTCGATGCGTCTCACGCGGCGCGCACTTCTCGGGCTTTCCCCACTCCTCGCAGTGTGCCGCTCTGCATCGCCCATGCCCACCGACGCGCCCCCGTCTCCGATACCAGAGAAGAACTCGAGCGAACCACACGCCAGACGACCTTCGCGCCAGACCGTCTCGCGTTCGCTCCGTCTCACCATCGGTCTAAGCGCTCTCCCACCATCTCTGCAGCAACAGGCAGTGCGATGGATGGCACTACTCCGCGAGCAGCTCCCGCCGAGCTGGACGCTAGAGCTCGTTGAGCCGGAGGAAGCCTCGATCCGGTTGCGCGTCGCTTCCCGCTATCCGACTGGGCCGGTACTCGGTGTCCGCTATCTTTTACCAGTGACGTCACACGAAAATTTCGTTTCTGGCCTCGATGCTTCGTCACTCGCCGCACTTGTCGCTGGGCACGTCGGAGACTGGCGAGACCTCGGGCATCCCGAGCCTCTTCCCGTCGAACGGATCAGCGTCCAGGAAAACGGGAAAGTCCTCGACCAACCGGACCGTACGGTGACCAAGGCGAGCGATCTCGGCGCGCGTCCGCCAGGGGGTGCCTTCACCCTCGTCGAACCGGGGGCGCTGTATCCCCATCTACGCGTTCTTCACTATGACGGGAGGGATCCTCTGCGCCCTGACCGGAACGATTATCCAGAATTGCTGGCCGAGTGGCTCACCGCCGAGGGAGCAGTCGATCTCCTCCCACCAGAGATGGTGCAACCACCCTTAGCTACACCACCCGTCTTCACAACGCTCACCTTCGCCGGGGACGTCATTCTGGGACGCACCGTTCACCGCATTATGGCGGCTCGCGGTGACTGGGTTGCGCCATTCCAGTCGATCGCTTCCGAACTTTCTTGGGCCGATCTGACGGTAGTCAACCTCGAATGCGCTCTCACTCGGCGGTTCCAACCTCCAGCCGATCCATACACGCTGCGATTCATGAGTTTCCCCGACGCGATCGTCGGACTCGCCTTAGCCGGTATCGATGCGGTCAGCTTGGCCAACAACCACAGCATGGATTTCGGCTACGTGGCAGTGCAGGACACGATGAAGGTCTGCCAGAAGACCGGCATTAAAACGTTCGGCGCAGGAGACAACCTCGCCGCGGCTGTCCGACCGGCTGTTTTCCAGATCGGCTCGACGCGGATCGCCCTGCTCGGCTTCGACGGCGTTTCGACCGACTGGTACGGCGCCCGCGAAAACGCGCCCGGTACTGCTCCGCTTCGAGCGGACATCGTGGAGCATGCGATCCGAGTTGCTTCCCAACAGGCCGACGTCGTTATACCGTTCTTTCATTGGGGTGTCGAGTATACGCTCGTACCGACAGCTCATCAACGCGAGATCGCGCGCCGCGCCATCGATGCCGGCGCGACCGTCGTCGTGGGTTCGCATCCCCACTGGGTCCAGGGCGTCGAGTGGCATCGCGATCGCCCCATCTTCTACTCGCTCGGTAACTTCGTCTTCGATCAGGAATGGTCGTTGGAAACGAAACAAGGACTGATACTTCACCTCTGGCTGTCTGACGCTGAGCTCATTCGCTACGAACTCGTCCCTGTCTTGATCGAGGACTACCATCGGCCACGCCTCGCTCGAGGAGAGGAAGCGCAGGCGATCCTCCAACGCGTGCGCGAGTCGAGTCGCCTCCTCAGCGAGGTCTGAGTCGAGCGTGACGGCCGACGAGACGGGCCCGAGCCACTCGCCCTCTGACCGCCACTGGTGCCACAAACTCCAACGAGGAGAATAAAGAGCACTCGGGTATGTGCGGGCCGTTTGCGTCTGCTACGTAACCGATCGAGTACACAGCCCACCTCGCCATAGGTCTTGCAGACCGCGCCCCTTGACAACGGCAGCAGCGATATGCCATACTCTCGGCGTGACAACGCGGAGGCGTGGTGTAGAGGCCTAACACGCGGCCCTGTCAAGGCCGAGATCGCGGGTTCGAATCCCGTCGCTTCCGCTCCTACCCCGGGACCAATCGGTTCCGGGATTTTTGTTTCTCCAGCGTTGCACGCATCGAACGGCTCGGTTCGGACGAGCTGCAGTACATCCTCTTCTCTCGAGTTCCTCCTCGTTGCCGTGGCACGCCTAAGAGGGGGAAAACCTCACGCGACGACCTATACGACGAGTAACGCGGTCACAGCTCGTCCGTGATCCTCGGCCTCAGCTGCAATCTGATCGCCTGTGCGCGAGCGCGCAGGGCACGAGTCCGCCGCGCGCCAACGTCAAATCGGTCGCTCGGTGGCCGGTGGCGACGCCCTCGAGCGTACCGTGCCCCCGCGAGTGCAGCGGACATCGTGCGCCGATGTGGTGACTGTTCCCTAGCTTCGTCGGTCCGCAGTCACTGCGGAACCTGCGCTTGCTCCCACCACAGTCCCATTCTCGCCTGAGTTCCCCCATCAACGAACAAGACTTGCCCCGTGATGAAGTCCGCGTCGTCGGACACCAGAAAGACGGCAGCCTTCCCCACGTCCTCCGGTCGCCCCACCCGTCCCCAAGGAACGAGCTGGTTTCCGAACTCGGTGGTGTAACCAGGAAATTGGAAATACCGCGGCACCTCGATCAATCCAGGACCGATCGCGTTGACCCGAATCTTGAGCGGCGCGAGTTCGATAGCCAACGAACGCGTGAAGGCGATGATCGCTCCCTTCGTCGCCGCATAGGCTGCGTGCAGGGGAAACCCAGCCGCACCATGGATCGAGGTGATGTTCAAAATCGCTCCACCGCCGCTCTGGATCATGTAATGAGCAGCGCGTTGAGCGCAGAAGAAATAACTCCGCATGTTGAGATCGAAAAGCTCATTGTAGACATCTTCCGGAAACTCGAGAAACGGCCGTGCACGCGTCACACCCGCGTTGTTCACGAGTATGTCCAGGCCACCGAGGGCGGCCGCTGCTTCATCGACGACACGGCGACATTCGCTGACCGAGCGGAGATCACCCCCCTTGGCGAAGGCACGCCCACCAGCCTGCTCGATCTCCCGTGCCGTTGCCTCTGCACCTTCCCGGCTGTGGGCGTAATGCAGTACGACTGCCGCTCCCTCTGCTGCCAACGCTCGAGCGATCCCTTGCCCGATACCCATGCCAGCTCCCGTCACCAGCGCTCGCTTCCCACTCAACTTCCCCATCGCTTCTCCTCCTGCTGGGCACCGTGATCCGCTCTCCCTCAGTATCGCGTGAAAGGCGGCGAGACGACGACCCCTACCTCTGTTCGCTTGCTGGTGGGCACTGCCCTTACTTGGGTTCTGCGCTGACTCGCCACGCGTCACGGAAGCGAAGATCGATCACCACCTGACGAGCGAGTGGGGGAATGGAGGGCGGATCGCCGTTGTCGGGACAGCCGGCGTCGAGGGAAACGTCGACTGATTGGTGGTGCGCGTGACAGCCGAGCATGGTTCGTGGGGCCTTGGTGAGGCGTACTGGGAAGCCGGAGTCCTCGAACCGATCGAGGCTGCGAGTGAATGCATCATCGGCAAGGATCCCTTCGGTGTCGCGAGCCTCATCTTCGGACTCCTGCGCTGCCTTTCGGGGGAGAACTCACGGGCCAGCGCCACAGTGACGGCCACGAGCAGGATCGAACTCAGCCGGTGGGATTTCATCGCCGGGGCACTCGATACCCCTACTCTCGACAGTTTTCGGAAGTCGCTTGGGTAACCGGATGCGACTTTACGTCGATCACCGACACTGGAGAAACACCGACTCCCGAAAGTTGGGCGATACGCGCACGGGATACCCCGGCTCGAGGTTTCTCCGCTGTACCAGTCGACATCGACGCAGCGAATCCTCACCGCGACGGCCCGACTGAGAAAGTCGATCCATGGCGCCCTTAGTGCGAGTCATCCAACCGAACGATGCGTGCAGCCGAACGCCGTTTCATCGTGGACGTTGTGAGCGCCATCCGCATAGCGATCGGTGCTGACATCGATCTCGCCCTCGATTGCCACTGAAAGACGCAGTCACTGGTGCGATCGCTTTGGCGCACGTGCTGGAGCCGCTGATGCCGGTTTGGTATGGAAGACCCGGTACCACCGGATAACGTCGATGCACTTCCCTCAGTCGCGAGGAGCACCCACATTCCGATCTGTACCGGCGAAAACCATTACCGACTCCTCGGCTTCCGCCAGCTCATCCTCTGGCAAGCCTGCCAGTATGTCGCACCCGATATCCCCGAAAATGGGCGACCTCCTCGGGGCACGCAATATCGCTGCGCTGGCTGATCGCTACGCGCTGCTCGTCGTCCCACCCAACGTAGCGAGTCCCGTCGGCACGATGGCAGCAGCACAGTTGTGCGCGGCCATGCCCAACTTCTTCGCGCTCGAGTTTGACGCCTTTACTATTGCATGGTAGGAGGAACTCATTCTCGACCGGCTAGCCGTTCGGGGCGACCACCTCATCCTCCCCTATCGCCCTGGTCATGGTGTTACGCTGGACATCGATGTCGCGTGCGTTCACGCCAAGCGAGGCACGACGTTCTTCGGTGAACCAGTCTGATACAAGGACAGCTCGCTGCATCTGGAGATTTCTGGTCTCATTGTGAGCGGTGCCAGCTTAGCGGAGCCGGGACGCTTTTGGCTCGATGCGCTCCGTCGCTCGTATCGTGGCGTCACGACCGACTCCGCTTCCCTACTTTTGGCTGATCTGCCAGAATCACGGCGAAAGCACGGAAAGGAGTCCGACGATGGAACTCGCTTTGCTTCTTCCGCCTTGGCCGAACGAGCGGTGGAAGTTGGCGCTCCAAATGGGCGTCACCCATGCAGTAACGACGCTACCTTTCCACGTCGTGGGCGGTCATCAAGCATCCAATCCACCGGGTGTTCCTCAGCCCATCGTACCAGTCGATGTGCCGCCGCCAGAGCATCGCCCGTGGGACTTTATGCCCTTGCTCCTGATGGTGCAGCGCTTCCGCGAGGCCGGCATCACGGTGTCGGTGATCGAGGCATCACCACCGATGCATCGCGCGCGACTGGGAATCGAGGGGCGTGACGAAGAAATCGAGTGGGTGATCACGCTCATTCGGAACATGGGCAAACTCGGAATCCCTGTCTGGTGCTGGAACTGGATGGCGGTCATCAACTGGGCGCGCACCTCGGTCACCACCCCGACACGAGGCGGTGCACTGACGACGAGTTACGACCACGAACTCATGGAACGTGCCGGGCCAACTCATAGCGGGACGGTGAGCGCGGAGCAACTCTGGGAGAATCTTCGCTATTTTCTCAGCGCGGTCGTACCGGTCGCGGAAGAAGCGGGAGTCCAACTCGCCCTGCATCCTGACGATCCACCTGTGCCGTCACTACGGGGCATCGCGCGCATTCTCGTCACGCCACAAGCGCTCCAGCGTGCACTCGATCTCCATCCCAGTCCAGCACATGGGCTCACTTTTTGCCAGGGGACTGTCTCCTCGATGGGCGTCGATGTCGTCGAATGGATTCACCATTTCGGAAGGCAAGGAAAGATCCACTTCGTCCACTTTCGCGACGTTCGCGGAGGCCCGACCAACTTCGTCGAGACGTTCCATGATGACGGACAGACCGACATGTTCCGAGCCATGCAAGCGTACCATCGAGTTGGTTTCCGCGGGGTGATGCGACCCGATCATGCTCCCACGATGGAAGGGGAACCGAACACAGAACCGGGCTACATGATGCTCGGTCGCCTCTTCGCCATCGGCTACATGAAGGGACTACGAGAAGCGGTGCTCAAGACAGAAGCCCCGTCGCCGCAACAGACACGCCCGGCATGAAAGGTCGTCGAGCCAGATACCGTAACCCGTTCGCGCATCGGCCCCCAGGGTCCGCACATCGGCGATTCACGGCCGACATTCCGGGTTCGTCCTGGCTCGTCGGGTCGGCTACACTCGAGATGAGAGTAAGAACGAGCAGAACGAGGCGAGCCTCATGGAGACTGCTCCGCGACGAGTCATGCTTCTGACGACGCCCACGAGCTACCGCACCGCTGCCTTTCTCCAAGCGGCCCAGCGACTCGGTATCGAGACGTTGGTCGTCGAAGACACGCCAGCACCGCTCCAGCAGTTCCTCCCTCTCCGCTTTACGGCCGATTTCCGGGACACAGCTCGCGCAACCGAGCAAATTGCGGAAATCGCTCGCCAGTACGGCGTACGCGCCGTGATACCGGTCGATGATTCGGGTACCGTTCTCGCCGCTCTCATCGCCCAGCGATTGGGACTCCCGAGCAACGATCCGGATGCCGCGCTGGCTGCCCGAGACAAATGGATCATGCGGCAGCGCCTTGCCGCAGCAGGGGTTCCGTCGCCGCGTGCCCAGGCCTTTCCCGCGCTCGCTGACATGACGTCGCTTGCTCGTTCGATGAGCTTCCCGTGCGTGGTCAAGCCGACTCGTCTCTCCGGCAGTCGTGGAGTGATTCGAGCCGATGATCCAGTCTCGTTCGTGCGAGCAGTGGAGCGCATCCGGAGCATCCTGACAAGCGATGGCATCGACCTGCGAACGGCCGAGCTAGTGGCCGAACCCTTCGTCCCTGGATTCGAGGTCGCGGTGGAAGGGCTTCTGACTGATGGAGCGTTTCGGCTTCTCGCGCTCTTCGACAAACCTGATCCCTTGGATGGACCATTTTTCGAGGAGACGATCTACGTCACACCCTCACGCTTACCACCTGCTGTCCAGGATGAGATCGTCGCGGCGACCGCCAAGGCTGCCCGCGCCCTGGGACTGCGGACCGGGCCCGTCCATGCCGAACTACGGGTCAACGAGGCCGGTCCTTGGGTCATCGAGTTAGCAGGACGCTCCATCGGGGGACTATGCTCTCGGATCTTAGAGTTCGATACCGGCCTGTCATTAGAGGAACTGATCCTCGCGCATGCCGTCGGCGAGCAACTCGCGGGACTCGAGCGCCGGCCGGACGCGGTGGGAGTCATGATGATCCCGATTCCGCGGGCAGGTATCCTCAAAGACGTCGAGGGGATCGAGGAAGCTTCGAGCGTGCCAGGCATCACTGGAATCGAGATAACGGTCAAGCGGAATCATCGCATCGTTCCGCTACCCGAAGGTGCAAGCTATCTGGGCTTTATTTTCGCTCGAGGAAGCGATCCCACAGAAGTCGAAACTGCATTGCGCTTCGCGCATGCACGCTTGCGGATCCGCATTGCGCCCGAACTGCCAGTGCTCGGAGTGTACACCACATGACCGGCTCATCACTTCTTGCGAGCTGGAGCACCCTTCGCTGGCTGTCCTGCTCCCGGCGGTATCCACTCCTCAGGCAACTCCTCCTCACTTCCGAACAGAAAGGCTTCCAGGTGCGCACGCAGGATCGCTCGATCATCCGGATCAGCCGGATTCAACCCATAGTGATTGATGACGATCGTCTGATACTCCAGCCACATCTGCCAGGCATCGCGCGAGATCTCGCGATAAACGCGCTCACCGAGCGGCCCAGGAAATGGTGGACGATCGAGTCCGGGCAACTCTCGCCGCAACTTCACACAGTGCACCAGTCGCGCCATGATCTTGTTCCTCTCGCCCGTCGGTCTCGAACGCTTGCCCAAGCGTAGCGGACAGTCACGCATGACGTCAAAGCCTGTCAGCAGGTGGGGACTGACACTTTGGGGAAACCACAGCCGCCAGACGACGATCACGCTCCAGGTTCTGCTGCGTGCGCGGGCCCAAGTTCGCTGCCTCGTCCTGGCAGGGGAAAATCGCCAGCCAGGGACCAACCGGCGAATACCGCTCGCGGTCTGGAACGAAGACGTCGCAGTGCTCGCGGCACGGCATGCCATTCCGGTCGTTCGTGTTCCCACCCGATCCACCCTTTTCGAACTCAGCAACGACGACCGGATCACTGCAGACCTCGGCGTGATCTCCTGCTTTCCTTGGAAAATCGACTCGCGCCTGGTTCGTCTTTACCCGTTCGGGATGATCAACATCCATCCATCGCTGCTACCGGACTTTCGCGGTCCCTCTCCGCTCTTTTGGCAATACCATGATGGCAGGTTGCGAGGAGGAATCACCCTGCACTGGGTGACGGACGAACTCGACGGCGGTCCCATCATCGACCAGGTCACGTGCGATATCCCTCTCGGCTTCCCAGGCGACCGTCTCGAAGCCTGGCTCGCTTGGTACGGAACGAGTCGCCTCGTGGAGATTCTCGGGCGGGACACGATACCTGCCGGGTGGTTCCCTACTCGACCTGGATCGTGGGCTCCTGTGCCCGACGATGCTGCCTGCCTTCTGGACACGAGCTGGCCGGCCTGGCGGGCAGCTCACTTTCTGAACGGCGTCCTACCGTTAGGATATCCCGTTACCATTCTGGACAATGAAGGCCAAGCGCGGATCGTTCGCCGCTGTCTCGGATGGTCGTCCCGGCCAGTCCATTCTGCCGAAACGGTGGAGTCTCTTCTGACCTTGTCTCTACAGGGGGGAGCGCTCACCGTGCTCGCCGAAAACCGATCGATCACCGGTGCGTGAGGGTCGCAACGTTCGCCGCCAGTACTCCAGCATATCCTCGAGTGTTCGCTCGATCGGTATCGTCGGCTGCCAACCGGTAGCCGCGCGCAGGGCCGTCGCATCTCCCCGAAGAACACGCACCTCGATCGGGCGGAACCGAGCCGGGTCACGTTCCAGTCGCAACGGAATACGCGCGAGCGACAGCAACCGCTCGACCAACTCGCGGAGTGACCACGACACCCCACTGGCGAGATTGAAAACCTCGCCACTGAATCGGGGCTCAGCCAAGAGTTCATACGCTCGGACGACATCGCGCACGTCGAGGAGATCTCGCTCGACGTCGAGTTCACCGACGAGGAGAACAGGCGGCGCCATGCCTAACTCAGCTTCCGCGATCTGGCGAGCAAATCCGGAGAGCGCGAATCGCTCGCTTTGGCCTGGCCCGATGTGGGTAAAGGGGCGGACCCGCACGATCGGCAAACCATAGGTCAGATGGTACTGAAGTCCCAAGAGATCCTGCGTCGCCTTGCTCACACCGTACGGGCTCAGTGGCCGAAACGGTTGGGACTCCGTGACGGGAAGCTCATGTTCGTAGACGAGGCCGTAGGCATCCGATGAACTGACGATGACGACCAGCGGTGGTGGTTCGAGCGAACGAACTGCCTCCAGCAAGTTGACCTGTCCGAGAACGTTGTTCGCGATCGTGCCGTAAGGATCCTGAAAAGAACGCGGAACGTAACTGACGGCTGCCAAATGAAAGATCACCTCAGGGTGCCAATGCGCCAATGTGCGGCGAACGAGGTCGCCGTTCATGAGATCACAGACAAGGTGCTGTTTCAATGACGAGGCCGGCGGGCTGGGGCGCGCCGAGAGCCCGATCACCTCCCAACGACCTGTTGCTGCCAGCTGATCTGCGAGGTACCGTCCAGCGAACCCGGTCGCGCCGGTGATCAAGGCTCGACGCATAGGACCGCCCACTCTTCCGTCATCGCTCCGGAAGGCTTCCGACCAGCCCCGCTTCCGACCGAAGCAACTCCGCCTTGTCCGTCCGCTCCCAGGGCAAATCGAGATCGGGTCGCCCGAAGTGTCCGTAGGCCGCGACCTGCCGGTAGAGTGGCCGCTGCAAGCCCAGATGATGGATGATCGCCGCTGGACGGAGATCGAAATGCCTCGTCACGAGCTCAGTGATCCGCTCCTCATCCAATCGTCCAGTTCCGAATGTCTCGACGTGGATCGCCACCGGGCGTGCTCGGCCGATCGCATACGAAATTTGAATCTCGAAGCGATCAGCCAGCCCTGCGGCAACGACATTCTTGGCGACGTAGCGAGCAGCGTATGCCGCCGACCGATCGACCTTCGTCGGATCTTTCCCGGAGAAGGCTCCGCCGCCATGTCGCGCCATCCCACCGTAGGTGTCCACCATGATCTTGCGACCGGTCATCCCCGCGTCCGCGCGCGGTCCACCGAGAACGAAGGAGCCGCTCGGATTGATCAGGATCTCCGTGTCGCGATCGACCAACTCGCCTGGAACGACCTGACTCACGACAGCCTCGATGAGATCACGACGGAGTTGCTCGCGCGAGACACCCGGGTCATGCTGGGCGGACAGCACCACTGTAGCCACTCGAGCTGGTCGCCCATAGCGGTACTCGACTGTGACCTGGCTCTTTCCGTCCGGACGGAGATACGGGAGAATTCCTGTCTTGCGAACGGTCGCTAAACGACGCACGAGTCCATGCGCGAGTGCGATAGGAAGCGGCATCAGCTCCGGTGTCTCGGTGCACGCGAAACCGACGACCATTCCTTGATCGCCAGCTCCGATCCGATCGAACTCGTCACTCGCCGAACCCTCGCGCACTTCGAGCGACTCGGAAACCCCATACGCGATCTCCGGTGCCTGCTCCTTGATCGAGAGGATAACCCCCATCGTCCGTCCATCGATGCCGTACTCGGAGGAAACATAACCAGCATCGGCGACGCCCTGCCGAGCGAGCTCAGCGTAGTCGACTCGCGCCGTTGTCGTGATTTCCCCGATGAGAATCATCAGCCCGGTTGTCGTCGCCGCTTCACAAGCGACTCGCCCGTCCGGGTCTTGCGCCAGCACGGCATCCAGTACCGCATCGGAAACCTGATCGCACAGCTTGTCAGGATGTCCCTCGGTCACCGACTCCGAGGTAAAGTAGGTGCGTGGGGCACGCATGATGCTCAGTGTCACCGTTCCCAACCCCTTCACTTCGTCACATCGCACCCGGTGTACCGCACATCACTGTCATGTCCCATGCTGCCAAGAGACGAGGTAGGCCTCTTGTTCCGGAGTCAACCGGTCGATCGCGATGCCCATACTCTCGAGCTTGAGCTGCGCAATTTCGCGATCGATTTCTGCCGGAACCGGATAGACATCAGCCGGCAGTTGCCGTCCCCGCTGCGCGAGGTACACGCAGGCGAGCGCCTGGTTGGCAAAGCTCATGTCCATGACGCTGGCCGGATGTCCCTCAGCAACCGCGAGATTCACGAGACGCCCCTCGGCGAGGACGACGATCGCGCGCCCATCAGGCAGCACGTATTCCTCGACATAGGGCCGGTGCGACACGCGTTCGACTGCCATTTCGGCCAATGCTTCGAGATTGATTTCGACGTTGAAGTGCCCTGCATTGCAGACGATCGCCCCATTCTTCATCACGAGAAAGTGTTCGCGGTCGATCACGTGCCGATTTCCGGTAGCCGTCACGAAAAGGTCCCCTATCCGTGCTGCCTCCCGCATCGGCAGCACTCGATACCCATCCATGACGGCCTCGAGCGCCCGAACCGGATCGATCTCCGTCACGATCACGTGCGCACCCATCCCCCGTGCGCGGAGCGCGATACCGCGCCCACACCAGCCATAACCCACGACGACCACTGTTTTGCCAGCCAGCAGCAGGTTCGTCGCACGCAGGATGGCATCGATCGTGCTCTGCCCTGTGCCGTACCGGTTATCGAATAGATGCTTGGTCATGGCATCGTTGACAGCGATCGCAGGAAATGCCAGCAAATCGTCGCGAGCCAACGCACGCAACCGGATGACGCCAGTCGTCGTCTCTTCGGTCGAACCGATCACGGTCTGTAGGACATCGCGTCGCTCGCGGTGTACGGTCGTGACCACGTCCGCACCATCATCGATGATCAGATGAGGCTCATGATCGAGAGCCCAGTTGATGTGTCGGTAATATGTCTCGGCGTCCTCGCCACGCCGGGCGTAAACATGAAAGCCGTCGGCAACCAATGCAGCAGCGACATCGTCCTGCGTCGAGAGCGGGTTACTCGCGCAGATCACCGGTGTTGCACCAGCAGCACGCAACGCGTACGCGAGATTCGCCGTCTCGGTCGTGACATGGACACAGGCAACGATTCTCAGACCCTCGAGCGGACGTTCTCGTTCGAATCGTTCACGAAGGAGGCGCAGAACGGGCATCTCCCGCGCTGCCCAAGCAATGCGCTTCTTTCCTTGCTCAGCTAGAGAGAGATCAGCGATATCGTACGGTATCACTCGACCGCTCACCGTTCGTCCCGTCCTGTTTCCCTCGCCTCGACCGATGTTCCGCGACCGATCATCGCAAGAAAGTTCGCGATCTTTCGCCTATCGGGCGCCGGAATGACACCGAGCTCGGTGACGAGCGCTGTGACGAGCCAGTGTGGTGTCACATCGAATGCGGGATTCCGGACCGGCGTGTCCACCGGTGCGATCCACGCTCCTTTCAAGCGTAACACTTCAGCCGGATCGCGCTCTTCGATCGGAATTGCGTTTCCATCCGGCGTCTCCGGATCGAAAGTAGAAAGCGGAGCAGCCACGTAAAACGGAACCTGAAACCGCTCCGCAGCCACCGCGAGGCCGAGTGTACCGATCTTGTTGGCAACGTCCCCGTTCGCTGCGACACGATCCGCACCGACGAGCACGGCATCCACCTCACGTCGAGAGAGCAGGAACGGTGCCGCACCGTCCACGATGAGCGTATGCGGTATTCCGATGCGGCGGAGTTCCCACACGGTCAATCGCGCCCCCTGCAAGCGTGGGCGAGTTTCCGTGACCCAGACATGCTCTAGACGACCGAGTTCATACGCGCGGCGGATGATCCCGAGTGCGGTTCCATACGCTCCTGTTCCCAATGCTCCGGTGTTGCAGTGTGTCAGCACGCGCGTTCCAGAACGCAAAAGCCCAGCGCCGTAGTCGGCGAGTGCCCGATCGATGGCCCATTGTCGATCCAAGAGTTCCTGCACCAGCTGGCCAAGAAGACCGGCTGCCTCCGCGGCATCCACCGCACTTGCCACGCGCTGCCGAGCCACGTGCAGACCATGAAAGAGATCGGCGGCGGTCGGCCGCGTGCTCGTCAACAACGCTTCCCCGGCGGACAATGCTCGACGCCAATCGCCCCCCTCTCGCGCGGCCCGCTGCACCGCGAGAGCGAGCCCGGCGACTGCGCTGATGCCGATGGCCGGCGCCCCACGGACGCGCATCCCTCGGATTGCTGCCGCCACGTCCTCGATCGTTCGGCACTCGAAAAGCTGCTCTTCATCCGGAAGAACCGTTTGATCCACGATGACGAGCGACTCTCCCGTCCAGTGGAGCGGTCGCCATTCGCCCGGCGCATCCGTCATCGTTCTCCCCCGGCACCACTCCCACTCACGATCCTCGATTCGCCCATCAGCAGTGCTCGGCAGACGTCCTCGATCACGCTCATGGGCACATCGCGGCGCACCTCGACGTGCCCTGGTGCGCGAGGCAGAATCCACGTCAGGTTGCCCCCCACGGCCTTTTTGTCGTAGCGAAGACGCCCGAGCACCTCGGCGAGTGGGAGATCGACCGCTCGCGGCAACCCAGCCTGATCCAGGAGTTCGTCTTGCAACCTGACGAGATCGTCACGACAGCAGCCCAGTCGCTGCGCGATGCGAGCGACCGCCCGCATACCCACTGCGATCGCCTCGCCATGCCGCAACCGGTACGCACTCGTCGCCTCGATGGCATGGCCCAGGGTGTGACCATAGTTGAGAATCCGGCGCAGTCCGGATTCGCGCTCATCACGGGCGACAACGCTCGCCTTGATATGAATGTTTTGCCGAATGAGCCGAGTGAGTGAGTCGGCATCCTGCCACCACGCGTCGTACGGCAGCTCGGCGAGCATGTTGAGCAACCGCGGTTCCTGCGCCTCGGTCGCAGTGCACTCGATCATCGCATGTTTCACCACTTCAGCCCACCCGGAGCGACGCTCCTCGACCGGAAGCGTCGCAAGCACGTCCGGGTCCGCAACCACCAGATGCGGCTGGTAGAAACTCCCGATGAGATTCTTCCCGAGCGGATGATCGACCCCCGTCTTTCCGCCGACGCTCGCATCGACCATCGCCAAAAGGCTCGTCGGCACTTGCACGAACGCGACACCACGGAGAACAAGCGAAGCCGCAAAACCGGCAACATCACCGACTACTCCACCCCCGAGCGCGACGACGACATCGGAACGCTCGATGCCGACCGTCAGCATCCAGTCGAGAAGCGATGTCACGGTCTCGAGCGACTTCGAGTGCTCTCCCGGGGGAATAGCGGTCGCCACGACATCGAAATCAGCAGCAGTCAGTGACGAGCGGGCGTTCGCTCCCCAGTATCGCGCGACCTGCTCATCGCTCACGAGAAAGGCGCGCCGAGCCTTGGGCCAACGGCGTCGCACCAGCTCGCCGAGTCTCGTCAAAATACCTGAAGCCACATAAAGTTCGGAGCGCCCGGCAGCACCGAGCAGAACGCGGAACGGTACGCTCCCTCGGTCCTCCAGCTCTCGCACTGCTTCGACGATTCGTTGTGCAATCTCCAGCGGCACCTCGTCATCCGTATCGATGACGACATCAGCCTGCTCGTAGAGCGCTCGCCGTCGCTGCCAAAGCTCTTGCAGTTTTGCTGCTGTGTCGCCGGCGAGCAGCGGCCGAACAGTCGGCTGCCGTTCTCGTTCATGCTGGCGGCGCAAACGGTCCACCAATGTCTCGATCCGTGCACGCAAGTGCACCACGGCTGTCTCGGTGCGCAAAGGAATCCAGTTCCGATCATCCAATACGATCCCGCCACCAGTGGCGATCACCACATGCTCGGCCTGTGATGCCTGCAGCAAAGCTTCTCGCTCCGCTGCTCGGAAAACACTCTCGCCGTACCGTGCGAAGATCTCGGCGATCGGCAAACCGAAACGCTCTTCGACTATCCGATCAGTATCCACGGCACGCCAGCCCAGCAAATCCGCGACGAGCGGCGCGATCGAACTCTTCCCTGACCCGCTGAGCCCGATGAGTGCGATCCGTTTGACCACCTGCGACCCCTTCACGATACGTGAGCGAGGTGCCGCCTCCGAGCGATTGTATCCCACGGGCGGATTCAGATGTGTGCTAGGATACGCTCAGCGAAAGCCGTTGGGATCGGAGCAGTCCACAAAGAGGGGTATAGCGGATGCGACGCAAGGTCTCCATTATCGGTGCCGGTGCTGTCGGTGCGACCACCGCACAGTATCTCGCTTCCCGCAACATCGCCGACGTCGTGCTCGTGGACATCGTGGAAAATCTCCCCCAGGGCAAAGCGCTCGACTTGTTAGAAGCTGGACCGGTTCTGGGGTATGATTGCCAAATCATCGGCAGCAACAGCTATGACGCGACAGCTGGATCGGACGTGATCGTCATCACGTCCGGTTCGCCGCGCAAGCCTGGCATGAGCCGCGATGATCTCCTCCGCGTCAACATGAACATCGTTCGGAGCGTCACTGAACAAGCAGCGCCATTGTCACCCAATGCCGTCATCATCGTGGTGACCAACCCGCTCGACGCCATGTGCCATGTCGCCTTGGAAGCTTCCGGGTTTCCTCCTGCACGCGTCGTTGGTCAGGCTGGTGTCCTGGACGCCGCCCGCTTCCGCACCTTCGTCGCGCTCGAGCTCGGTGTCTCCCCGCGCGATGTCCACGCGATGGTCCTCGGCGGCCATGGTGATACGATGGTTCCGCTGCCCCGCTACACGACCGTCTCGGGCATCCCGATCACGCAACTCATCCCCGCCGATCGCATCCAGGCGATCGTCGAGCGGACACGCGACGGTGGTGGAGAGATCGTTCGCCTGTTAGGAACGAGTGCGTTTTACGCACCAGCTGCGTCGGTTGCCGAGATGGTCGAGGCCGTCCTTCTCGACGCGAACCGCGTCTTGGCTGCGAGCACGTATCTGACCGGTCAGTACGGGATCCATGACCTCTATGTCGGGGTTCCGATCAAGCTCGGTGCCGGCGGTGTCAAAGAAATCATCGAAATCGAGTTGACCGATGAGGAACGGGCCGCCCTGCATCGATCGGCCGACGCGGTTCGCGAATTGGTTCGAGCGATGAAGCAACTGACCTGACAACAGCAAGCGACCGAGGGGGAACGATCCCTATGCATTTTTCGCACGATCCCTCCGGAACGATCCATACGATGTTGAGTGTCGATGAAGCGCGGGAACGCATTCTCGCGTGTTTCGCTCCGCTCCCACCGCGACGCACCCCGCTGCTGGATGCCTTGGGCTTGGTCCTCGCTGAACCGATCATCGCCCGGGAAAGTATCCCGCCGTTCACCAATTCCGCCATGGACGGCTACGCGGTTCGCGCGAGCGATACGCGCGGTGCCTGCCCTGATCGTCCGGCCGAACTGCGAGTCATCGGTGAAGCACCCGCCGGAAGCCCCGCTCCGCGCGGGTTCTCCGACGAAGCGCCCCCGCTTCGCGTTGAGTCCGGCATGGCCATCCGCATCATGACTGGCGCAGTCCTCCCACCGGGCGCCGATGCGGTCGTACGGTTCGAGGACACCGACGAGTCGGACACGCCCAGCACGATTCGGTCGCGTGGCGTCGTCCGTATTCGGCGAGAAATTGCCCCGGGAGAAAACGTGCGCTGCGCGGGTGAGGATATCCTAGCCGGGTCCGTCGTCTTCGAACCAGGAACCGTTCTCGGACCAGCTCACCTTGGGCTTCTCGCTTCCCTCGGTTACTCCTGGGTTCTCGTTCATCCGCGCCCACGGATCGCTATCCTAGCCACTGGCGACGAGGTTGTGCCGATCGATTGGCCACTCGAGCCCGGACAGATTCGTAATAGCAACAGCACGGTCCTCGCCGCCCTCGTCCAGCAGACCGGTGGAATACCCAAACTGATCGGCATTGCTATCGATCGAGAAGAAGATGTCGCACGACACTTGCAATACACCCATGATGCCGATCTGATCCTCACCTCGGGCGGTGTGTCACAGGGTGACTATGACCGAATCAAAGAGTTCTTGCGTGCGCGCGGACGCTTCGAAATTTGGCAAGTGCGCATCAAACCTGGCAAGCCGATGGCATTCGGCTTCGTGGCAGATACCCCGGTTTTAGCACTTCCCGGCAATCCGGTGGCAGCCGTCGTGGCCTTCCTCCAGTTCGCTCGGCCAGCGATCCTGCGCCTCCTCGGACGGGCAGATCTCGAGCCGATTCGCGTGAGAGCCCGTTTGACGAAAGCAGTGGATAATCGCGGACGACGACGTCATTTCGTTCGTGCGCTGCTTCATCGACGATCCGGCGAACTCTGGGTGACCCCGGTCCCGCAACAGGGTTCGGGCATTCTCAGTGGCTTGGTGCACGGCAACTGCCTCGCGGTGATTCCCGAAGAGTGGTCGGAAGCCCCAGTCGGCTCAGAGGTAACGGTCGAGCTGTACGATCCAATCATCGCTGCGGCCATTTTGGCCGCAGGAATTTGAATTTAAGGAAGCAGTACGAGAAGAATCCCAACCAGCATGATGAGCGCCGCTACTACCGCATTGACACCCGGCACTTCACCGAGGATCAGCCAGGCCAGGAGAATCGCACCAGTTATTTCTTGCGTGTAGATGACGTTGGCGATCGCAGCGTTCAATCGGCGGACACTCGCATTATACAGCGTGTGACCGAGCGTGTTCGGTATCAACCCGAGCCCGAGGAGCGCTGCGACCACCTGCCAGTCATAACGAGCGACGCTCGCTCCCGCACTGAGCACTGCCAGGAGCGCAAAAGGAAAGACCCACACTGCAGCTGATCCGTACACAGCGATCGCATAAGCGAGGAGCGGAACCCGCGCCCGCTCGCGACGACCAACGAGAGAATAGGCCGCGTACGCGGCAGCCGAGAGGAGGGCCAACCCATCGCCGACAGCGATTCGTAGCCCAAAGCGCGGCTCGAAACCGGTGAGAACGACGACTCCCGAGAGGACGATCACGATGCCCACGATCTGGCGCGGTCTCAGCGACTCCTTCAGCAGGACTGCCGAGAGGATGGCGAGCATGATCGTGGAGGTATAGAGCAAGGGCAACACATGCGCGACCGGCGCGAATTGCAGTGCAGCATTGTACGCCACGAAGTGCACCGCCAGTGTCGATCCGTAGATCGCCAGCCGGGACCAGCCGAGCGACCGCAGTGCTCCCAACGTGCGAGTCGCGAGCGCGGCCGGCAGCAAAGCGAGCGTTGCCACGAGAAGACGCCAGAAAGCGATCTCGAACGCGCTGACCGACCCGGCGAGCCGTATCAGAACAGCACTCGTCGAGACAGCGAAAACCCCGGCAACGGCGAAGCCGAGCCCGATCACGAAGTCGTTTCGACTGCTTTCTACTCTGAGAACGTGTTGCCCTTCCGCCATCCTGCTCTTCCCCTCGGGGATCCAAGAGTGGTAGGATACAGCGCCTGTTCTGAGCGACGAACCCACGGCAGAGGTTCGACCACATGAACGATCTCACGGTTCGACGTTTCCGAGCGAGGCCACCTAGCTCACAGGATCGAGTGTACGGCTTCGCCATCGCTGGTGGAATCATCCGCGCCGTCGTCGCTGACGGAAAGGGACAGATTCTCGGTGAAGCAGCGGAACCCCTCAACAATTTGGACGCTCCACATGTGCTCCATCGGCTTGTCGAGTTGGCTCGCGTCGCACTGGGTCGCGCTGGCCTTCCGCAAGCGGAATTGAAGGCCGCCGGCGTTGCGTTCGGTGGACCAGTGGATCCCGAGCGGGGCGTTACCATCCTCTCGCCACGTTCGCCCGGCTTCGAGCAGTTTCCGCTCGTCGCCTTGCTGGAAGAGCAGCTGCGCGTGCCGACCGTACTCGAGAACGATGCCCGGGCCGCCGCGTTCGGCGAAGCAGTCTTCGGTGCAGCTCGTGGCTGTCAAACTGTCATTTATCTCCACCTCGGCTCGGGAGTCGGCGGAGGCATCATCGTGGATGGACGGCTCGTCTACGGTGCCACGAGTACGGCTGGAGAGATCGGCCACATGGTCGTCACAGCCGGTGGACCACTCTGTTCCTGCGGCAAGCCCGGGCATCTGGAGGCGTATGTCGCCGAGCCAGCTCTCGTCGCTCGCGTTTGGGAAGCGCTCGCCGTCTCACCGGATGATCCAGCGCATCGACTCCTCGGTGGACCGATCACGGCTCGCGTCCTGTTCGAGCGTGCACCAGAGAGTCCGACCATCCAGCGCGTTCTCGACGATACGATCCAGATGCTCGGACTCGCCATCGCCTCCCTCATCGCCACACTGAATCCGGAAGCGGTCATTATCGGCGGACCGGTAGCCGAAGCAGGCAGTCGTCTCTTGGAACCTTTGCAGGCGCGTGTCCGTCAATATGCGTATCCCGCCTCCCTACGCCGCGTACGCCTTGCACTCGCTGAACTCGGTCCAAATGCCCCGATGATCGGAGCCGTCGCGCTGGCCTTGGCTCGCACGTAAGTTGGCATCACCCGTACGACTTCACACCGACATCACCCCCTGCCTCGGGGCCGAGTGATCCCGACATGCCGACCACTCGGCAGCAGCGAACACGATCCGCAAACGATCGCACGAATCTCTCTGGCTCCATGATCGGCCGGCAGCGACCGTACCTCCCCCGCTCCAACCGTTCCGTCGAAAACGAAAGGTTTTCAGCTTAGTGAAGAGGCATACTCCGGATAGCGAGCGGCGAATCTCGACCGATAACCGCCTGCTCGACTCGAAAGCCTGCCGAACTGCCTGAGGCATCAAGACAATGGTTTACACCCAGTACGGACGCCAAGGAGCGGATCCGATCCTTCCCCCTTTGCACGGGAACGACCGACTTCGGTGAATGACCGATGATGAAACAGCTTTCGCCCAACGAGGATGCCCTGGTCGAATGCCACCATTGAGGGAAGTCGGTTGCCGAGACGGCCCGAGCACTGTTATCCTCACTATTTGGCATGGCTGAAGGGAGGTATCGTGTCAGCTCGCATCTTGAGCCCGAAGCTTCAAGAACGACTGCTGGAATTACTCCGCGAACTCGGTCGACCGGCTACGACCGAAGAACTTGTCCGGCTGCTTCGTGAGCGTCTGCAATCGAGTTGACGCTCGTCGAAACGGGGAGTGCGCGAGTGACTGACGAGACGAACGTGCAGACCCTTCCTGAAATCGAATTCCGGGGTTCCGAGGAAGACCGCGACCTCGCTCTTCGTGTCTTCGCGCTCTTGCGTGCGACCGCTCGCTTTTATCCCACACACGCCCCGATTCGCGTGCCACTGGAAACGCTCGCCACCCACTTTGCTGAAACGGAAGCAGCTGGCTCGATCGCTGAATGGGCCGAACGGCTCCGAACAGCTCTGGCAGCGAATGATCACGTGTTCGCTCTCGAGGCTACTCAAGATGGCCAGATCATCGTCGCCACGACACGAGCTGGTCGTCCGCCACTACCGCCGGAAGCGCTCATCGATACCGCTCATCAGTTACCGCGACGCTTCCTCGAGCCCCCGCCCGAGGCATTGACACCAACCAAGATGCGCATGCCCGAGGAGAAAGCAACCCCGGTCGTGGAACGCGAAATCGCGGTACCAGCCGAAGAGGAAGGGCCCGAGGAAGTCGTCGCACCTGCTACGACTGCTGTCACGGTCATCGAAGACATCGCAGAACTCTCCGATGACGAACTAGCAGCCGCGATTCGGCTGGCACTCAGCAACCGTCCTGACGTCGTCGGTTTCGCTGACCTGTGGGCGATCGCGCGGATCGTCCCGAGTCTTTCTCGTGGCGATGTTCGTCGGATCCGAGAATACATTGTCGAGCGAGGCGAACCACTGACCGACCAGGAAATCGTCGAGGTCCTCTTCGATGTCCGGCCTGGTACGCCGGATTATGCATTGCGACAACTCGCTCTCGACGCGCGCCTGATAAGCGAAGAGGGATTCGAGTTCGTGGGCGTGCCAGGCGCACATGCGTGGACAGTACGCGAAGTAAATCCTGTGGCCTCACCGAAGCGAAAGGTTGCTGATCTCGGCCAGGATTTTCGCTATCTTCTGGAGTCAAGCGAGGCTATTCAGCCGGACACAGAGAGCGTCGTCGACCATGTTCTGACATTCTATGAGTATTACTACGGTGTCCTTCCGTATGACAGCACGATCGCTTCCGTCCTTCCACCACGTGTCTTTCCGGATCAGACACGGGCACTCCTCCGCTTCGAGGCCCCACAAACACACGACACGTTTTACGTCGAACTGCGCTATCCGACGACGAACCGCGGCGGATTCCTCTTCGGGTTCGAGCAGTTTTTCGCTGCCAATCTCGTCGCCGGAGCCCTCATCACCTTGGAAAGGGGCGAGGAACCAGGACGATTCATCATCGACTACCTTCCTATTTCACGTCAAGAGCGACGCCTCCTCGCACTCGACGAAAAGCAGCGCAAGTATGTCTTTCGCCCAACGGTGTACTTCTGTGCTGTGCAAGACAGCATGCTCTTGACCGAGCAACGCTTCCCTCGCTTCGCAGGTCAAGAGCCGCTCGACGAGCGGACTCGTCGCTCCTATGAGCGTGTCCTGGAAATCACCTTCGAGCGAGTCGGTGAGAATGTCGGCAGCAGCGAGGCACCTCGCTACATGGCGACGCTCGACGACCTGGTCGCTGGTGTGAACGTCGAGCGCCCCTTGAGCGTGGAGCAGATCCGCTACCTGCTCACTTCAGGGCAGTATCCGCAGTTCGAAGCCGATCCGGATGTCGCGGACCTCTATTACTATACGCCACAGCGGTGAGTGTCATGCGAACTTCGACCACCTCGAGCATCGACATCGCCGAACTACTGGTACGATTCCGCAACCACGTGCGGGCGAGCGACGTGGCCCAACTGTCCGATCTCCCTCGCCAAAGTGCCCGGCAGCTTCGCCAGCTTTGGCTCACGCTGCCGGTCGAGACGCGGCGTCGCCTTGTCCAAATGATGGCGGAACTGGCTGAAGACAACCTGTCACTCAACTTCCGTCACGTATTCCTCATCGCGCTCGAGGATGATGACCGGCAGGTGCGGGAATGTGCCATCGCTGGATTGTGGGAGGAAGAAGACACGCGTGTTCTCCATCGCCTCCTCGATCGCCTGCCCCGAGAATCAGAGCCGTCGGTAAGAGCCGCGCTTGCTCAGGCGCTCGGTCGCTTCACCGAACTCGATGTGCTGGGTCGATTACCCCTCGAAGACAGTCGGGCTCTCCGCGCAGCTCTGTTTCCCCTTCTCGAGAGTAGTGAACCGCTCGAAGTGCGTCGCCGTGCACTCGAATCTGCAGCGGTTTACTCGCACGATCCGAGGGTAAACGAGGCGATCGAAGAAGCGTACTGGTCTGGCGAACCTGCCCTCAAAGTGAGTGCCTTGTATGCCATGGGTCGGTCACTGGACCGACGCTGGCTACCCCTTCTCCTGGAAGAGTTGCAGAGCGAGGAACCGGCATACCGCTACGAGGCTGCCACTGCCTGCGGGGAACTCGGTGCAGAGGAAGCAGTCGACGAACTCATCGCCTTGACATCCGACCCTGACCGCGCAGTGCAAGGGGCAGCGATCGCTGCACTCGGGCGTATCGGCGGTACTCTCGCCACGAATGTCTTGCGTCGCTTAGCTCGCTCGACCGATCCGGTTGTGCGCGAGGCCGCCGAAGAAGCGTTGGCCGAGGCGGTCTTCGCGAGCGACCCTCTCCGTCCCACTCCATGGTAAGTTCGAGTCACATTCGGTACGTCGACGATCCGGCTGAGTGGGATCAGCTGGTTCTGGCGAGCGGCGGGCGTCTGTTGCAGAGCTGGCGCTGGGGCGAATTCAAGCAGCGACACGGGTGGGATTGTCTTCGGCTGTCGATCACCGCTGCAGACAGCGTTGCTCTCGCGCAAATCCTCGTGCGACGAATACCCCCGTTCTCCGTCTTGTACATCCCCCGCGGACCTTTGGTCAGAGGATTCACCGAAGCGCTGCCCAAAGCGTTTCACCATGTGATTCAACAGCTGGCCCGCCAGTATCGCGCTATCGCTGTCCTCGCTGAACCGGAAGACACCTCCGGACTCGCTCTCCTCCCCAGGGATCTCGGCTGGAAACCAAGCCGCTTCGTCATCCAACCGCGGAGGACACTCAAAGTCCCTCTGGGGGATGACACCATGTTGCTCGAACAGATGAAGCCGAAGACACGGTATAACGTCCGCCTCGCATTCCGTCGCGGAGTGACGACACGCATCGCATCCCATAGCGAAGTCGAGCGCTTCTACGAGTTGCTGCGCGAAACAGCCGAGCGCGATCGCTTCGGTATCCATCAGATCGAATATTTTCGAGATCTTCTGACGCTCTTCGGTGAAGACGCAGCGCTCCTGATTGCCGAGTTCGCAGGGGAACTTGCAGCAGGAGCGCTCGTTGTGCGATTTGGTGACGAAGCAGTCTATCTCTACGGTGCCTCGAAGACCTCGCTGCAACGACATATGCCGACGTACGCTGTCCAGTGGGCTGCACTCCAGTGGGCACGGTCACATGGCTGCCTCTGGTACGATCTGTGGGGGATCCCCGACACCGACGATCCGCCTCCCGAAACCGACGATGAGCACCTCAATGTCCGCAGCGGGTTGTGGGGTGTGTATCGGTTCAAGAGCGGCTTCGGTGGCCGCCCGTATACTTACCCCGGTGTGCAAGAGTTGGTTCGCTCACCGATTCTCATGGCGCTTTGGCGTCGACTGCGTCCGCTAGGAGCGTGATTGCATGCCGGCTCTGCACGATTTGCTCAGCGATCTTTCTGCCGAGCTGCGTGGTGATGACGCGGTTATGGTGACCCGCGTTGTCTACGACTCTCGCCAGGCAACGCCGGGCTGTCTTTTCGTGGCACTCCGGGGTACACATACGGACGGACACCGCTATCTCGCTGACGCTACCTCGCGTGGTGCAGTAGCAGCAGTCGTCGAAGAGTGGCCCACTGAAGAGATCCCAGGCCTACGCGCCATCGCTCGAGTCACCGACACTCGCGTGGCACTCGCTGCCATCGCCGCGCGCTTCTACGGTTATCCAGCCTCCGATCTCGGCCTCATCGGAGTAACTGGTACAGACGGCAAAACGACGACCACCTTCCTGATCGATGCCATCCTCCGCGCAGCCGGCTACCGAACTGGTCTCATCGGCACCGTCGCCCTACGCATCGGTGACGAGTTCGTGACCCACGATCTCAGACAGACGACACCGGAGTCTCTCGATGTCCAGGCACTCCTGGCCCGCATGCGCGCGACGGGTGCCGCCTGGGCTGTCGTGGAAGCCACCAGTCACGGGCTGGAGCTCCACCGGTTGGATCATTGCCCGTTCGATATCGCAGTCGTGACCAATGTTACCCAGGAGCATCTCGATTTCCATGGTACCATCGAAAACTACCGGCGAGCCAAAGGAAGGCTGCTGGAGTTCGTCCGCGATCGACCGGAACGTGCTTATCCGCGTGGCATCGTCCTCAATGCTGACGACGAGGGAGCACGGTCCCTCGCGCGGTTCGCTGGCTCCGTACCGATCCTGTGGTACTCAGGGACTGGTAAGGCTGCCCTCGCAGCAGAAAATGCCCGCATTACTGGCAAAGGTACGAGCTTCTGCCTTCGTTATGGTGATCGCGTGGCTGATGTGCATTTGAGACTTTTCGGTCTCTGGAATGTCGAAAATGCGCTCGCTGCTGCTGGAACCGGCATTCTTCTCGGAATACCCCTGGACGTGGTCGTCACCGGACTCCAGCAACTCTCGGGGGTACCCGGGCGCTTTACCCCGATCGACTGCGGGCAGCCGTTTCGCGTGATCGTCGACTACGCCCACACGCCGAAGTCATTCGAGCGAGTTCTCCCGCTGGCGCGCTCCCTCGCACAGCGGCGCGTGATCGTCGTTTTCGGAAGCGCCGGCGAGCGTGACCGCATCAAACGCCGGCTGCAGGGAGCGATCGCTGCTCGCCTAGCCGACTTCGCCGTCTTCACGTCGGAGGACCCCCGTCACGAGGACCCGGATGCCATCATCGCCGAGATCGCGGAGGGAGCACGTGAGGCTGGAGCGCAAGAGGGAGAACAGTTCGTCTGTGTAGAGGATCGAGCCCTTGCCATCCGAGAAGCGTTCCGGCGGGCGCGTCCGGGTGATATCGTCTTATTGCTCGGGAAGGGACACGAGCAGTGCATACTCTACGGCGACGAACGACGGCCGTGGAACGAGGAAGCAGAAGCCAGGCAAGCGCTCCGGGAACTCGGGTACGACTGCTCATCCTGATCGCTCTCTTCACGTTGACTCTTCTAGCATCCGGTTGTGGAGACACCGTCGAGGAACCGGACCGGGCGATCGCAGCGACGGCAAACGGCCGCATCCTGTTCGTTCAGCACGGTGACATCGCAGTGTGGGAGAACGGCAAGACACGCCGATTGATGCAACTGGGAGATGCAGCCTGGGCACGCTGGTCCCCGGATGGACGACGCATCGCCTTTGTCCGGTTGAGCGATGCGTATTCGGATCTGTACGTTGCGGATACGGCCACTGGCGAGATTCGCCAACTGACGCGTAACCGTCCACTCTTCACACCTGGAACCTACGAATACGTCCAAAACGCCGTCTGGGCGCTCAGCCCTGCCTGGTCACCAGATGGTCAGCGCCTGGTGTACGTCTCGGATCGCAACACGTTGAAAAACTTCCTCTGGCTCATTCCCAGTACGGGTGGTGCACCGCAGCTGATCCAAGCGTCTACCCGGCTAGGAGACAACGTCGATCAGCCGGCGTTTTCGCCCGACGGCACGCGGATCGTGTTCATTCACCGTGTATCCCGCGAGGACGGGCTGCAAAGACGGACCGATCTTTGGATCGTCGATCTCCGCAGCGGCAATTTGACTCCATTGGTTCAGGGTGGCGACGGGCAATATGCTCCTGCATGGTCCCCTGATGGTCAATGGATCGTTTACGTCGGTCGTCACGGTGAATCGAACGATTTGTTCCTCGTGCCGGCCACAGGTGGGCAGCCGATTCAGATCACCGACTCAGGAGTCGTCGCCAGTCCGACTTGGTCACCGGACGGTCGCGCCATCGCATACCTGCAACTGGAACAGGACGGATTCACGGTCTATGTACTCGAGCTGCGCATCGGTGCGGATGGTCGACCACAGGCAACCGAACCACGGAAACTGTTCAGCGCCGAGCGTATCGACGCGGTGTCCGGACTGTCCTGGGTCCCCTGACGCTGGGTAAGCGGTAGTGGCCCTCGCTCATCCCCGAGGAGGACGCTCTCGTCCCGCTTGCGGATGATGACGGGCCAGATCGAGGTCAGCACAACTCGACTGATCCCCGCTCCATGACCAGACAGGTTTTCATGTTTCCGAGCACTTTCGGGCATCGGTTTGAGTAATTCAGAACAGGAACGTTGGTCGGGAGGGAACTCTACCGCCCCACGCTGTGATGTCTCAGCCCTCGAAGGAGTCAGCGCCGGAACTCGGTCAGATGCGATATGGGCTCGCCCGATACTCTCTATATCATGTTGCCACAATACTAGTCGACTACGCGGCTGGTGGGGCGACACAAACCGACTGACAGCTTTACTCCATCCTCATACTCCACTCTCCGACCGCTGCGCTCCGTTCAGTCCGCCACTCGCCAGCACCACGGATTCCAAAGCATACTTGGAGCAGCGATATCGAGCGGGGATGGCGGAACGGCAGACGCAGCCGTCTTAAAAACGGCAGGGAAGACCTCCCGTGCGGGTTCGAGTCCCGCTCCCCGCACCGCATCAAGATGTGGAAATCGAGCGCTGGGCGGCTCGGCAGCCTGCGCTGTTGTCGGTTGCCGGATGGTGTCAGCCTGGCGTCAGAGTGGCGTCGAACACCTGTTCGCCTCCCGGCTGTGCCCCCACAACGCCAACGCCCCCGCCAGCCGGGAAGACTCGACCAGAGGAGGCTATCGGCTACACTTCAGCTGCCAGGTCAGCCACCCCTGACCTGGCCATGTCCCGGCTGCCGCCACCCCAGTGGCCGGGACGTTTTCGCTCGGGCTAGTAACGTGCATCCGACCGACCACCAGTACCCTCGCACTCCCTGCCCCAGCTGTCAACTGTCCGGACACACGAAACCCCCGCTGGTAGCCGACCAGCGGGGGCGTGCGCTCCACTCGCGAGCACCCGGCGAGCTGTACCTCGCCGGTCGAGTCCCGGCGCTGTGCCGCCGGCAACCGCACCACTCCGTTTGCGGGCCGTTACCGTGCAACCACTGACCGTCACCCTCCACTCGACCAAGCACCGGCCCCGTTGTCGATCGTCCGCACACCCCCAATGGTCGTCCAGCAGGGTCGAGGGTCGCCGGAGCCGGTGCGTGCGCTGGTGGGGCGAGAAGGGTAGGGTCGCGCCAAGCCTCGTCGCCGTCGACGTAGGAAGCTGTAGAGAGCCAGTGGCCACACCGTTGGACCATCAGCCTCTCGGGCCAGTAGCACCTCTCGTCGGGATGACGGTTTTGCGAACAGACACGCTCATTCCCTCTGAGCCACCTTGACGTCTTGCGGGTCGATTCCGCACGAGTTCACCAGCATCTCTCGCTGGTGGAAGAACCGCTTCCATCTGCAGGAGGGATGCGGATACAGCTCACCGGGACACCAGTCGTCCGTCATTGCGCCTAGCTTGCGCTTCTCCCATTCAGCGTGGTCCACTTGCAGATCCCTGAAATACGTTTGCTTTTGCTCGGTGAGACTTCTCAGAAAACGCGAGTGCAAACCAATACGCGACAATGATGCGTGAGGCCCACCGCACGTCGTCGAGCAACGACAAGTCCGCACCGAGCGGCCACCACGGTCGCTCCAATGGTGTCATGAGTGCTCACCCTCTACCATCGTGGGAGGACCGAGTGGCTCGGGAAACCTCGACCGCTGCTCGCACAATGCTGACCTGCTGATCGCTCAGCGAGTCACGACCGTGCCGGTGCGATCATCCACTTCCCCGCAATCCGCACGCGGACAGCACTCCGCCGCGAACAACGCGCGGGTACTCCTGCCATCACACCACTATCGGGGAAGTATCCCCTTCCGAGCAGACCCATGCACGTCCGCTGGGCACATGCGTGGACGGGAGAGTGAGCGGATCGTGCCGCACGCAGGTTGTCACGTCGAACCCCCGCACGCTCACGGTCGCGAGGGGCGGCGTCATCGACATTCGTCGCAGGCACTCGGATGAGCCGCCTGCCACTCGTTGTCGACTCATCGACTGTATGTTCGAAGGCAGAAGCACTCGTCAGAAAGGGACGACACCAACAGAAGCCCGGCAGCCACGAGAGGGCCAGGCACCAGTATTTGGTCGACTTCGTTCTCGAAGTGAACGGGGGCAAGCGACGTCGACCGCTCTCGCGAAGAGCGCGAGCAGCTCACTCTGCATGGGCCGGAGTCGGATAGTCAGAGTGGGACCGACACAGAGTGCGGAAGACGACAGCGCCCAACGAGGGGCCGTGACGAGCGAGCGAAGCACGAGAAAGCGCCCCTCGATTGGGGCGCTGGAGCGGAAGACGGGATTCGAACCCGCGACCTCCTCCTTGGCAAGGAGGTGCTCTACCAGCTGAGCCACTTCCGCCTATTCTTACGGTGGCAACCGACCACCGTTGCACTGGTTAGTATAGTGACCCGGAGCGGCAGTGTCAAGGGGTTCGATCCTCGAACGGCTTCCTGCAGGCTTACCCGGAACCCGGGGCAGGAGCTCGGCGAACACCGGACTCGCGTCGTCCCCAGGGCAACGTCGGGTTTGCGGAACCGCTTCCTCTTCAGCGTGCGGGTACTCGGAATCGACCGGTTAGGAGTGTCGCCTCGGACCGATCGCCGCTCACGGACGCCTCGTTGCCTTTCCCCGGGTCGACCGGTGCGACTCCATCGGACGCTGGTGCCCCTGGTTGACTTAACTCTCGCTGAAGAGCTGCCACGGAACGACCGCGCCACTGTCCAGCGCAACCCCAGCAGTACCAGATCGTTTCTCGCTCCGCCGCGAAACGGGACGCCTTTTCACCTTCGTGCGACCTTCGTTTCCAGCGGCCAACCTCGACAGTGATGCAAGTCGTCGACTCGAACACGCTCCGACTTGGCATGTCGCCCCGAACGGACACAGCGAGGGCCACTCCAACGCCTCGCCTCACCAGAGCCAGGGCATAGTACGGTCCAGGAGATGAGGTGGTGCAGCCAAGCCCCCAATCGAGTGATTGCTCCGGCGGGAAAGCGCCTGACCAAGACCACCGAAAAGGTGCGTTGGCACTGTAGTATCTCCACATTCCTTCGGCGGGAAAAGACTCCCCTGGATCCTGCTTAGGCGCCGTGTCGGAAGAGGATCCGAACCCACGACTCGTCTGAGAGGACATGTCAGCCGGTCGTCAGGCTCTTTCCCACAGTGATCGATCGACTGAAGAACGGTGTCGCAGCACAAGCACGTCGTGCCACTCGGGAAACACACACCGTCAGGAGAGACGTGCATCGATCGACGACAGCTCAAAACGATTCCCAGACGCGCAGGCTCAGCGGCGAGCTGCTCCGCACAACAGGCCCGCTCGATACCGCAAAGTGAATTGCCGAAGAGAGTCCGCTAAAGAGTACCCTCTTCCCCAGTCAGGTCTGCAGAGAGTGTTTCGCGTTTTCCGATGCCCTGTTTCCTCATTCCTGGGGGGCGCTTCCAAGTGCACGGTCACGCTGGAATTCCGGTGACCCGACAACAGCGGGACTCGTCTCCTCGACCAGTTCCTCACCTTGCAGCTCTGCTAATTCCTCGGCCGGTAAGAGCAGAGGCTGCGTCAATTCATCGGGTGTGAGCAAGCGGCGGGGTGGAACCGCGTACGCATGCCGTGCCGGAACTGAAACGAGTTCCAACTCCGGATATCGTAGAGCCGTCAAGCGATGGCCGAAGACGCAACCGGTGTCGATATCGATCGTTCGATTGATCCACACCGGCTCCGTTACCGGCGTGTGCCCGTAGACCACGAGCGCGCGCCCGCGATAATCTAGCGCCCAATTGAGCCGGATCGGTAACCCGCGCTCGTCTACCTCTCCGGTCGTCATCCCGAACAAGGCGATGCGTCGTACCACCGGTGAATCGCGACCATGGTACTCGGCAGGCAAACCCGCGTGCGCGACGACGAGCCGCCCTTCGTCCAAAACGAGATGGTGCGGCAGCTTGCGTAGGAAGCGCCGCACTCGTTGCCGAAACTCCTCCGACTCGACCGCAAGTTGCTCCACACTTGCCTCGAAACCGTGCGCGATCCGCACTTGGTGCCCCTCCAAGTAACGGAGCAACTTTCGGTCATGATTGCCCATCACGGCAGCGGCTCGCCCGCGCGCAACGGCGGACATCGCCAGCTGCAGAACGGGCACGATCTTCGGCCCCCTGTCGACCAAGTCTCCGACGAAGATGAGGCGCCGCCCTCCAGGATGAGCGACCAAGTACTGTAACTCGCCAGGACGACCCCGTTGCTCCGCAACCTGGTAGCCGAGGCGCTCGAGGAGCTCGACCAACTCGTCGAAACAGCCGTGCACATCGCCCACGATATCGAAGGGTCCACGCCACCACCGTCGATCGCTCGGCAACGGTCGACGAACAACGAGTGCGGAGGCAGCCTCTTGCGGACTCCGCAACCAGTAACGCCGTTGGAACGGCTCCTCGACCAGGGCCGCCCGATTCTCCTCCAGTTGAGCGAATTGCCGCTCGATAACCCCTCGTCCCACCTGTCGGCCAGGCCGCTGCTGATCGTTCGCGAGATACGCTTCCAGCGGGTAATCGAAGATGATCGCCACACAGGGCACGTGGTAACGACGAGCGAGTTCGACCAGTGGCAAACGGGCCTCGCGACGCGTATTCGTCGCATCGATCACCGTGAGACGGCCACGCCGTAGTCGTGCTTCCGCCACCCGATGCAAGAGCTCGAAAGCTTCACGCGTCGCACTCTGATCTGCCTCGTCGTCCGTGATCATGGCACGGAAGCAATCGGAGGAGAGCACCTCTGTCGGCCGGAAATGGCGCTGGGCGAAGGTGGATTTGCCTGAGCCTGACGGCCCGACGAGCAGGACCAGGGACAGTGCGGGAATGACCAGGCGGCGAGGACGTCTTTCTGATGCAGGTTCCGAACGGAACGGCCGATCCACGGGCCGACACCTCCAGGTCGTCGGGCAATGGTACTACGGCGAACTAGCGCTGGATCGACCATACCGGTAGAATTGAATAGCGATGGGGGCCTGTAGCTCAGCGGCAGAGCACGAGGCTCATAACCTCAGGGTCGTAGGTTCGAATCCTACCAGGCCCACCGATCGCTTTCGACTGCTCGAGGTTGCGAGGTGAGAATGACGCAGATCCATGATCCGGTTCGATTGACCCCCCAGGAACTCGCCCGTCTGGCGGCCGAGACAGCGGCCGACGCGATGGCAACGGATATTCAGGTGCTCGACCTCACGCGCTTCACCCCTTTTTTCGACCTCTTCGTCCTGTGCACTGCCGACAATACACGCCAGCTGCGTGCCCTCGTGACGCATCTCAGCGAGGCACTTGACGAGGCAGGTGCAACGCAACTCCGCGTGGAAGGCGAGCCCGAGACAGGCTGGGTCATTCTCGACTATGGAAGCGTAGTCATTCACCTGTTCACGCCAGACCAGCGCTCGTATTATCGGCTCGAGGAGCACTGGGCGAGCGCACCGCGCGTCTTGGTGATCCAGTGAGCGAGAGGAAACCAAAAGGCATGAAGGCTCGGCGCTATGGTCGCACCTGGATGTTCGCTCTCGTCGGCTTCGCCCTCGGCACAGCAGGTGGATTGGGGGTCGGTCTCGTTTTGTCCTGCCCGCTTCGTCGCCGTTCGTCGTCGCCCCATCTTCCGGACCGCACGGCCTTTTTGCAGTGATTCATGGTAGTCTTCGGGCCCGCTCCACTTCACGCTCGAAACGCTCTTGATCAGCCACGCAGCGAACAGCCCACGGCACGGCTTCCAATCGCTCGCGCTCGATGGGCCGTTTGCAATCGACACAGATGCCGTATGTCCCTTGTTCGATGCGCTCGAGCGCCGCGAGCACCTCGTGCAACTCCTCTTCCAGAGTCCGGAGCATCGTCTGATCGTACTCGGCCATCACCAGATCACTCGCCGCGTCGGCCAAGTGAGTGGCAACTGTCCCCTCCTCCGCTTGGCTCTGCCCCTCATCAGCCAGTAGGCGGAGGAGTTGGCGGCGCTGGCTCTCCAATTCTTGGCGTCGCTGCTCGAGTCTTTGGCGCATCGATTCGATCCACTCGCGATCGCTCGATCCCGTCATGTTCTCGTCATCCTTTCTCGGCATGACCTGCATGCCGCTCGACGAGTCGCTCGAAAAGCCGTAGCTCGTCGCGGACGTAGCGGGTCACCAGAAAGTTCTCTCGAACACGCGCCCGGCCTCGCTGGCCAACGACTCGTGCCAGTTCGCGATGACGGAGAAGCTCGAGCACGCGTTCGACGAACGCGTCCTCGTCGAGCGGATCGACGAGGAAGCCTCCTTCTCCGTCTGCCATTTGCAGCGCGATCCCGCCACTACGGCCAGCGACCACTGGAGTTTCTTTCCACATCGCTTCGCTGACGACCAGTCCAAATCCCTCACGAATCGACTTTTGTACCACGACCCAGGCCGAGTGCTGGAAAGCATTGACTTCGACATAACTGATGCCGGTCACATTCGTTCCGACCAGAATGTCCGGGTCCTTCTCCGCTTCTTCGCGGATTCGATCGTACAAGCGCCAACCTTCGGGATCGTCGAGCGCCATGGACCCGAGGAGCGCCAGTTGGACTCCCGGCATTGCATCGCGCACACGCCGGAACACCCGAATCACCCCGAACGGATCCTTCCAAGGATCGAAGCGGGAAACCTGAACGACCAACGGTCGAGACGGCACGACGCCGTACCAATCCAAGATGCGCCGCCGCAGCGTGGCTGGCAGTGGAAGGTTTTTCGGACTCAGCGGATCGATTCCAGGCGGGAAAATGTCGACCGTACGGTCCCGAAGGGCCGGCAAGACGAACTCGCGCATCGTGAAGACGTACCCGTCGTAGCCTTCCAGCCATGGCAGCAGAAACGTCTCTGCGGCCGGATACGGCTGTGATGTGTCGATATGGCACCGCCAAATCCACCGCGTGGCCGCCGTGGGGGCGAATGCTCGCAGCGCTGCTGGCTGTGGATCATGGACGACGATCACATCGTATTCAGCTGAAAGCCCAGCCGCATTCGCACGGTTGTTGACGAGATACACCTCTTCCGCATCGGCAGAAGCCACGAACGGGGCTCCTTGCAGGCCATTATGGAGTGCTTTCGTAACCTCGAAAAACCGGCTGTCGCCCGCGATGACGAACCAGTCGACCGACAGTCCGAGTGCGATTTCCAACGCGACACTCGAACGCAACAATTCCGAGACACCACCGCCGTACGGTGTCGCGTTGATGTGTGCCACCCGAAGCCCACGCAATCGATTACCGAGACGGACGAGTTCATCGATCTGCTCGGACGGTGCAACCTCCCGATATGACTCGATCGTGACCGGAGCGAGCCGGACACGGTGCAGCATCGCTCAAAGCCCTTCACGCGAACGGACTCGCCGTTCTGCTTCGCTCTGCAGCTGGGCCAGTCGCTCACTCAGCCGTACCGGATACCGTTCCACCGGCTGCAGCGAGCGCATCCATTCCGGAAACCGCTGCATCTCCTCCCGATGGTGAGCCCGCGATTGCTCGAGGGTGGGCATTTCGACGATCTCACCCTTTCGCATCACCGGACGTAACAACGGTATCCAGTCGGGACCTGGGGCTGGTTCGTCACGCAGCGCGATCAGGTCTTCGACATAATGACCATCTCCGTCCACGCGACGCCAGACCTGCTTGGCACCGACCAGCGTTCGCTTACCGGTACTCAACTTGAGCACTGGCTGCCCTTCGTATTCGACCAGCTTGTAGGCCATGTCAGCAAGAGGGGCATCCGCAGACGTCCCCAACCGGGAGCCTACCCCATAGCCATCGATCGGAGCCCTCTTCGCTTCCAGTTCAGCGATCTCGTACTCGTCGAGTCCCCCACTGGCGAAAATCTGGATATTCCGGAATCCCGCACGATCGAGAATCTCGCGAACCGCGCGACTCAGTGCAGCGAGATCTCCACTGTCCAAACGGACAGCTCGGACACGGCGTCCCTCCTGAGCGAGTTCGCGTGCGACGATGATGGCATGTTCGGCTCCGCGCAATGTGTCGTATGTATCGATGAGAAGTATCGGATCACCAGGATACGTGCGGGCAAAAGCCCGGAACGCATCCAGTTCGGACGGGAACGACTCGATGTACGAGTGAGCGACTGTGCCGCTGACCGGGATGCCATAACGTTCACCAGCTAAGACATTGCTCGTTGCAGCAAACCCAGCGAGATAGGCTGCTCGCGCCGCTGTCAATCCAGCATCCAGGCTCGGTGTTCGTCGCAAGCCAAAATCGACCAGCATTTTGCCGGGAGCAACGAGAACACAGCGAGCAGCTTTTGTTGCGACGAGCGTCGCATAGTGAATGGAATTTAACACCAGCGTCTCGATGATTTGCGCTTGATCGATCGGCGCCTCGACCTCCAGGATCGGCTCGTCAGGGAAGACGACCGTTCCCTCCTGCACTGCCCAGATGTCGCCCCGAAAACGAAAGTGCACGAGCGAGTCGACGAAGCTGCGCTGCAAAACCGGAAGCGTCGCCAAGAAGCGGAGCGCCTCCTCCTCGAAACGAAGCTCGACGAGACGCTCCAATAATTCGGTGATTCCGGCAACCACGAGGAAGTGACGGTTCTCAGGAAACTTGCGCACGAAAAGGCTGAACACCGCACGGCCAGCATGACCGAGCGCATGATAGCTCGACGCCATGGTCAATTCATAGAGATCAGTCGAAAGTGCGACTTCGAGGCGCGTCGGATTCATCTTGCCCCCGATCGCACAGCGAGCCTACGCTTCCAGGTCCAGCCGGCGCTCGCGGAGAAGATCGGCCAGGAACTGGCGACTAGCCTCGACGATCCGTGGCACCCGCTCGACTGGCACCCCTTCAGCGAGCGCGATTTGCTCGTCCGACCAGCCGTCGACCTTCAAGAGGAAGATCTCGCGCCAGCTTTCGGGCAGGCGCTCCAGTGCCTCGTCCAGAATCTGTTGCGTTTCCTCCGCCAGTACAACCTCTTCGGGAATGTCAGCAGTCGGATCAGCTAAAACATCGATGAGGCGAACAACTTGGTCGGGCCATTCATCCCCCTGATATCCGACCGGCTCTTCGAGTGATCGCTCGTGCTCGAGCCGGCGTCGTTCCTGCTCGACGAGTTGGCGCACCACCCGGCGAGCCGTTCGCCGAAGCCATCGGTAGAGTCCGCGGTCAGGCGCCTCACGCCAATGCTGGATCGCTCGGAGGAGCACCGCGTCGGTCACGTCCTGTTCATCGAGGACACCCGACGGAACGACTCCGAAAGCCACGAAGCGGCCGATTTCTCGCCGCACAAAACGCCGCAATGGCCGGTACTGTTCGGCGAGTTGGTGAGCCAGCCATTCGCGCCGCGACACACTCTCCAGATCACGATCCTGCTGAGCGATGGTCTCGAGATGCGCGCGGAGCCGAGCGAGCAGTCGATGTCGTTCCGTGTCCATCGATCCTGCAGTACTCATCCCTCACGCTCCGGCGTCGATTCTTCACTGGCACTTTCTTCTTCGAATGGTGCGATCGGCGGCCGTGCCAAGCCTGGGTGAATACGCGCTCGGCGGATGAAGGGCTCATTCCGCCACTTGGCCAGCTGGCGATCCAGCTCATCGTACAGATCATCAAAAGCATCCCGCAGGGCCTGTGCCGGATTTTGCCCCTCTCCCTTCGCCACGATGTCTGGCCCTGGAATCCGAAGATGCAGCTTCGCAATGTAGGTATCGCTCCGCTGCAGGTGCTCGACCGTGATATCGAGCAACTTGAGGTCGTCCTCTAGGTCAGCGAGCTTCTTCTCCAAGACCCGTATTTCCCGCTCGACGATATGGTTCACCTTCTCCTGACTCACTCCGAGATCGTGATAACGGATGCGCATCGACTGTCCCTCCCGTGTCACTCCCCACCACGAACGGGGCATGCATCGTGCCACACAGCATACCTGATCGCCGCATCGACTTGCCCATCTCCACGTGCCATCCGCTTTGCGGTATCCTATGAACGGTCTCAGCTGGTTGGCAGCCAGTGCAGAGGGAGGGAAGGTGCCATGAGTATTACAGCATGGAATCCCTGGCGCGAACTGGAGACGATGCGCGAACGGGTCGACCGCCTGTTCAGTGAACTCGCTCGCTGGCGCGGGGGCGAAGAACTCGGTATTCCCATCGATTTGCAGGAGACCGACGACGCACTCATCCTGCGGGCCTCGCTCCCCGGTTTTCGCCCGGAAGATATCTCCGTGGAAATCCGGCAAGGCGTCCTGACTATTCGAGCGGAAACGAAGGAAGAGCGGGAAGAGACAAAGGGAACCTGGCACATCCGCGAACGACGCGTCGGTAGCGCCTATCGGGCAATCACGCTCCCGGTTCCAGTTCGGGAAGACGAAGCACAGGCTACCTATCAACATGGCGTACTCGAAATCCGGATCCCGAAGGCGGAGGCAGCCGAACGACGCCGTATCCCTGTCCAGGTTCGTTCCTGACGCTTCCTTGCCAGGGCGACCCCGCTCCTACGATCCACGCGGGGTCGCCTGTTTCTCCGTTCGGTTCAATAGCGAGTTCGGTCTTCAGGAATCAAATCTTCACCGACGCAGCTCAAACAGTGACCGAGAACCTGGAGGACCTGACCCCGCGGTGCACCTTCGCGATAGACCGTCACACCCTTGCAACCCAACTCATGCGCGAGCAGGAATGCTCGGCGGACATCATCGCGTGTTGCCTCGTACCGGAGGTTGATCGTCTTGCTGACCGCGTTCTCGACGTGGCGCTGCACCGCAGCTTGCACCTTGATATGCTCCTCCGGGCTGATTTCGGTCGCGACACGGAAAAGTCGCCGGAGCTCCTCCGGCAAATCGGTCCGATGACCGATCCGTCCAGTGACTTCGATCTCGTGGATCAGTCCTGGATCGTACTTCCCGATCCGACTCAGCTCGCGCAGGAGGAGAGGATGCGGCTCGACAATGCCCACGAACTCGCCGACATGGCGGTACGCCAGCGCATACAGTGGCTCGATCCCGCTACTGCATCCAGCGATGATGCTGATGCTTCCCGTCGGCGCGACAGTCGTGACGGTAGCATTGCGTCTTGGTGGTTCCCCACGAGCAGCATAGCGACTGATCGGAAAATTCGGAAACGATCCCCGCTCCTCAGCCAATTGACGACTCGCCTCGACAGCGGCAGCCTGCACCAAACCCATGACTCGCTCAGCTACCGCAACTGATTCGTCCGACCCATACGGAATTCGGAGTGCCAACAGAAGGTCAGCGAACCCCATGATGCCGAGTCCCACTTTTCGATTCGCCCGACAGATCGTCTCGATTTCCACCTTCGGGTAACGGGATACCTCCACCATATTGTCCAGGAAGCGAAGAGCCAAACGAGCTGACTCCTGCAGACCTGCTTCGTCGAGAAAAGCTCGATCGCCGCGTTCCACAATAAACGCGCGCAAATTCAAGGACCCGAGAACGCACGCCTCCCATGGATGCAAGGGTACTTCTCCGCAGGGGTTGGTCGCCTCGAGCGGTCCGAGTGCCGGCACCGCGTTATCGTGCTGGATTCGGTCGTAAAAGAGCAGACCAGGATCACCGACCTCCCATGCCGCGTCGACCATGGCATCGAACAACTCACCAGCGTTCGCTTGCGCGAAGGGAAGTCCAGTTCGGGGATTGATCAAAGCGATCTCGCGTCGCTCCACAGCTGCCCGCAGAAAGTCATCGGTGACCAGAACGGAAAAATTGAAGCGCGAGAAGAGAGCGGGATTCCGCTTGGCATCGATGAACTCGCGCACGTCAGGGTGGTCACAGCGCAAGACAGCCATGTTCGCGCCACCACGAACACTTTCGGTCGCGATGACGTCGCTCGCAACATCGAAAATACGAATGAAGGAAACCGCCCCCGACGACGGGCGGCGAGTCGACCGGACGAGGTCTCCACGCGGTCGAAGATGAGAAAAGGAAAATCCTGTCCCGCCACCGGTCTGCTGAATCTTTGCAGCATCCCGCACCGCCCCGAAGATTCCATCCAAGGAATCAGGAACTGGTATGACGAAACAGGCGAAGAGTTGCCCGAGCTCCGTTCCCGCGTTGATCAGTGCTGGAGTATTGGGAAGAAAGCGCAGTGTCGTCATGAGTTCATAGAACTTTTCGGCGATTTCCGCACTGCGGGGCCCTCGCGGAAAAGCATCCTCCGCAGCGGCGACGGCTCGTGCGACGCGCCAAAAGAGCTCTTCCTCGGTCTCGACGATCCGGCCCTGTTCGTCCCGACGGAGATAGCGGAGGCGGAGCAACGATCGAGCAGAATCGCTCAACTCCAGCGGCATTAGCTCTCCTCCCTACTGCATGTCGCTCGTATCATGCCACCAGGGGTTCATGGACCCCAAGCACCTTTCACCGAGCTCGGTGTTCCGTGCTGTCTGCCAGGACAGGTTGTCATGCCGCCCGACAGCTGATGGTGACAAAGTGACCAGAATCGAAGCGATCCGAAGGAAAGGGGATCCTATGAAGGTAACCGTACTAGGGGGCAGTGCCGCTGCCCCCAATCCGGGACAAGGTTGCAGCGGATATCTTCTCGAATGCGAAAGAAGGAGCCTGCTCGTCGATTGCGGTCCCGGAATCTTGCCGTCATTGCTCCGCTACCGACGCTTGGACAATCTCGATGCAATCGTGCTTTCACACCTCCATCAGGATCACGTATTGGACGTCGTTCCGATGCGGTACGCGCTGAAATACGCACCCGCTTTGCACCGGCGCCGCATCCCGCTCTGGGTACCACCGGGAGGGTCGCTCTTTCTCCAACGCCTGGCCCAAGTTCTGGCGCTCGGCAGCGAAGCTGCTGATTCCTTCTTCGCCGAAACGTTCGAGATCGCTGAATTCGATCCGCAGTCCGTGCTCGAAATCCTCGGCTGGGAAATCCGTTTCCACCCGACCCGGCACTGGATCCCGTGTTGGGCTTTTCGCATCACGTGCGCCCACGCAACGGTCGTCTACACAGCCGATACGGGATGGGACGACACGCTCCCATCGTTTGCCCACGGTGCTGACTTGCTCATCGCCGAAGCGACCTTGCCAGTCGAGAGCGATCCCAACGCACGAAGCGGTCACCTGACCGTCTCAGATGCAGCAATGCTTGCAGCGCTTGCCGATGTGCGCTTGCTCCTTTTGACACACTATTGGGAACCGTTCGATGAAGGCACCACTCAGGCGCTCGTACATCGATCGTTTTCTGGTTCGGTGCTGATCGCTCGAACAGGTTTGATCGTCGATCTCGGGCCGAAAGGAGAGATTCAGTGACGGCACCGCGCTCCGTGCCCGGTTTCTCTCTCGGTCACTGGACGCATCCCTCGGGACGGACCGGTTGTACGGTGATCCTCGCCGAGCGTCCAGCGCTCGCTGCTTGCGATGTTCGGGGTGGTGCGCCAGGAACACGCGAAACCGAACTCATGAGGCCCGGTAGCCTCGTCCGGCATGTCGATGCGATCTTGCTGACAGGCGGAAGCGCATTTGGGCTGGCGGCTGCCGAGGGCGTCGTCCAGTGGCTACACGAGCACGGTCGCGGCTTTCCGACCGAGGTCACACCCGTGCCGATCGTTGCGGCTGCCGTCCTCTACGACCTGACGGGCCCAGAAGTAGTCTTTCCCGATGCGAGCGCTGGTTACGCAGCGTGTGCTGCTGCGATTCCGGAAGGCTGGTACTCGGGACGCGTGGGAGCAGGTGCCGGAGCGACCGTGGGGAAGTTGCTCGGCCGTGCCCATGCCAGCCCCACCGGACTCGGGAGTGCACTCCTCCGAGTCGGAGCGCACGTCATCGGTGCCTTGGCCGCAGTCAACGCCATCGGTGAGATCGTCGATCCGGCGTCTGGAGTAACCCGTGCCGGTATCCGCAGTCAGCACGGTTCCTGGCTCGAGAGTCGCGCGGTGATCCTATCCGGTCATTCACCGGCCCCGGGACTCGGCACGAACACGACACTCGTCGTCGTTGCCACGGACCATCCGGTCGACCATCACGCCCTTTTCCGCATGACTGTCGCCGCACATGATGCGATCGCTCGCACCATTCGACCTGCACACACGATCTTCGATGGTGATACGGTTTTCGCACTCGCGAGTACGGAGACGAACAAAATGGATCCAGCTGAAGTCCTGCGCATTTGCGCGGCGACCGAAATTGTTGTCGAACAGGCGATTCTGGCCAGTATCCCGCAATGATGGAGCGACCGGTCTCTCAGACGGCACCGGGTGCTAGACTAGCAGAGGTACCGAAGGGTGACCCGGAGCAGCATTCCGATGGAGATTCTCGTTTCGACAGGTTCACTGCCGTGGCTCCCCCTCTCCGCGCGTTTGCAACTGATTCGCGAGGCGGGTGCTGACGGTGCCGAACTGCTTCTCCAGCGTCGTCCTCGCGAGCGAGAGGCAGATACGATTCGGGAAATCAGCCGAGAGAGCGGTCTGCCGGTTCGTTCCCTCCACTCGCTGCTTCGCTTGCGCTCCGTATCACCCGATATCCAAGCAGTGGATCTCGAGAGTTCGGCCCGGCTCGCTGCCGAACTCCCTCGGTGCTCGATCCTCGTCGTTCATCCGCCGATCAGCGCAGAACGCGAACCCTGGACGACGGTCATGAGGAGAATCGAGCGTTCACGCCCAGAGCATCTTCGGATCGGGTTGGAAACCCCAGGACAGCATCGGCAGGACCAACGACCTGCTCCGTTCGACAATTTGGAGTTTCTCGTGCGCTACGCCGAGGAATGGGATCTTGGCATTGTGTTCGATACTGCACACGCGGCGAGCCTCGGATGGGATGTGCAAGCAGCCCTCGCAGTCTGCATGCCTCGACTCGTCAACGTCCACCTGAGCGATGCCAGTGATCGCGACTGGCGGATCGGTTTCCTCAACTCGATCGTCCGCGACCACCGCTGTCCGGGAGACGGCACCCTGCCCCTGCGTCAGCTTCTCCAATTTCTCCGCGACCAGGAATACCGCGGGTTCGTCACGCTGGAGCTGAGTCCGCTCGCGCTTTTCTCGCTTCGTCGCAGCTCGATCGTTCGTGTGCTCCAGAAAGCGATCGCCTTCGTCTGCGACGCCATCGGAGAGCCGGCACCTGGCCGATCATCACCCGGAAGCGATCCACCAACGAGAAGACGCTGAGGTTGCTCACCCCAGCGTTTCCCATCCCCGACAGCGACGAGGCGCTTTTCCAGTCGTCTATCGCTTCGTATACTGCGGTGCCTTGCGCGCCCGCTTGAGTCCCGGCTTCATCCGCTCCTTGACGCGCGGATCGCGCGTGAGCAACCCAGCACGCTTCAGGACAGGCCGCAACTCGGGATTGAAGCGGAGAAGCGCTCGCGCAACGCCGTGACGCACGGCACCGGCTTGCCCGGAGATCCCTCCCCCAACGACCCGCGCACGAATGTCGAAGTGGTCCTGCAATCCCGTCAGTCGCAGAGGCTCGGTGATCATCGCGTGATAAAGCAGGCGGTTTCCGAAGTACTGGGAAGCCGGTCGACCGTTGATGAGAATTTGTCCACTGCCAGGATAAAGACGAACCCGCGCTACAGCAGTCTTTCGTCGACCGAGCCCGTAGTAATATTGTGGTTTGGCACTCGTCGGCTGCGATGCGCGCGCCGTTTCGACCACGATTCTCACGCTCCTCTCGTCGTCCTATCAACCCTCCAAATGGAGGATTTCCGGCTTTTGTGCCCCGTGCGGATGATTGGGTCCCGCGTACACCTTGAGTTTACGGAAAAGCTGACGCCCCATCGGTCCCTTCGGCAACATGCGCCGTACCGCGAGCTCGATCGGCCGTGTCGGATGCTTCGCGATCATGTCTCGGAAGCTGATCAACTTGAGCCCACCCGGATACTGCGAATGTCGCCAGTAGACTTTGTCGCGCTCCTTCGTTCCCGCCAGACGCACCTTTTCCGCATTGATGACGATCACGAAGTCCCCCACGTCGGCGTGGGGTGTGTACTGTGGCTTGTGCTTGCCGCGGAGAATCGCCGCGATTTGGCTAGCCAGGCGACCGAGTCGCTTCCCTTCCGCGTCGACAACCCACCACTTCCGCTCGACTTCTCCCGGTTTGGCCATATAGGTTCGCTGCAGGTACCGTCGCTTCTTCGCTTTTACCGCCATCGTTCATCCCTCGCTCTCGGAGGCATCACCCACGAATCTCTCCGTCTCCACACGAAGCGGTCGTGACCAGCGCGATGTCGTCCGGATAGCGAACTCGCCACAGGACCAGGCCGCTCGGCGGCGCGGGCGGTGGTGCTGCTCGCCGATCGCAGCGCTCAAGCAGCTCGGCGATCCAACTCGGCTCCGCCGCACCGGTCCCCACCCGCACCAATGCTGAGACCATCGTACGCACCATCTGAGGTAAGAAACCATTGGCACGGACTCGAAACTCGACAAGCCGCGCGCTCGTACCGACTGGCTCGACGACCGGACTGAGCAGATGCCATTCTGCCATGGTGATTGTCCGGATGCGAGGAGTCGTCGCTTTGGGTCCTCCGAGGCCGTGCCCGGCAAACGAGCGAAAGTCATGCCTTCCCAGAAAAAACCGAGCCGCTTCCTGCATCGCACCAACGTCGAGTAGCCCAGCAAATCGCCAGACGAAGCGCCGCAGGAAAAGCGGCGGTTGTTCTCCTTGCCAGATACGGTAACGATACTCGCGGTCGACCGCCCAGCGTCGCGCGTGGAAACCGACCGGCGTGCGAGCCACCCGGTAAACCACCACATCCTCCGGCAACCATGCTTGGAGCGCTCGCGCCAGTGTCGCCTCGTCATGGCGCCAGAGCAGATCGAAGCTCGCCACTTGGCCAACCGCATGTACACCCGCATCCGTGCGACCAGCCAAGGCGACGCGAACCGGCTCACCAGCCAGCCGCGCCAGGGCCTCCTCCAAGACACCCTGTACGGTGCGCAGCCCCGGCTGACGCTGGGAACCGCTGAACGCAGTACCCTCGTACCCGAAATCGAGCCGATAGCGTTGCAGCACCATACAGCGGTCATCGCGTGCATCAGGCGACGAACTCGATCAGCGCCAACGGGGCGCCGTCACCCCGTCGTTGACCGATCCGGTAGATGCGTGTGTATCCACCCGGTTGTCCGACGAACCGTGGCGCGATGACGTCGAAGAGTTTCGCCACGGCACGCTGGTCACCCAGCTGCGCCCACGCGAGCCGGCGATGGTGATCGGTATCCTCACGAGCCAGCGTCACCAGTCGCTCGACGATCGGTTGGATCGTCTTGGCCTTGGCCAACGTCGTCGTCATCCGTTCATGAAGGATCAGGGATACCGCCAGATTCCGGAAAAGGTTTTTCCGCGGATTGGTTCGGCGTCCGAACTTCCGCCCTGCTTTCCGATGACGCACGCTCAGTCCTCCTCACCTTCTCCAGCACCGACCCCGACCTCGGGGACCGCACCGGAGAAAAGCGGCCCCTCGGTGTAGCCGTTCTCCTGCAAGCGTTCCCGGAGTTCCTGAAGCGCACGCGGACCGAAGTTCCTGATTCCCAGGAGCTGGTCGGGTCGCATCGCGAGGACTTGGCCTACCCGCTCGATGCCTCGCGCACGAAGAGCATTGAGGACGCGTTGGGATAGCCCGATCTCCGAAAGGAGCCGCGTATCGTCCACGTGCGCGACGCTCCATTCCTCCGCAGGCTCCTCGGCGCCCTCGCTTTCGAACTCAGCGATCCATCGTGCATGCTGGACGAGAATGCGGGCAGCCTCCACCAGCGCTTTGGCTGGCTCGACTGTTCCGTCGGTGACGATCTCCAGGATCAGCCGGTCGTAATCCGTCGCGCCTCCGACCCGCGTGTGCTCCACGACGTAGTTCACCTTGAGGATGGGCGTGAAGATGGCATCGATCGGTATCTCACCGATCGAGCGAATCTCCTGCGCCTCTGCCGGCAGGTAGCCTCGGCCACGCCCGATCCAGAGATCCATCTCCAGACGCGCCTGATCGTTGTCGAGATTGGCGATGACATGATCAGGATTCACCACCTCGACCTCGGCCGGCCAGTCCACATCACCTGCTCGCACGACACCCTCACCCTGGGCGAAGAGGGTCGCGCGTGTCTCGCGGAACTCGGTAACCGCACGCAGGCGCACACCCTTGAGATTGAGCACGATCTCCGTGACGTCCTCCCGGACCCCTTCGATCGTCGAAAATTCATGCCACACGCCTGCGATTCGGATACGTGTAATCGCCGCCCCCGGCAAGGAGCGCAACAGAATGCGCCGGAGCGCATTGCCGAGCGTCGTCCCATAACCGGGTTCCAACGGCTCGACGACGAACCGCCCGTAGGTCGGTCCGGCATGGGTCTGAATGACTCGCGGTCGCGCAAAGTCGAGCACGAATCTCGCCTCCCCGAGCGTCCGTTTTCTCTAACGTTCAACGCCGGCTGTAGTATTCGACGACGAGCTGCGTGTTCACCGGCGGGATTTCGATTTCGTCCCGCGTCGGGAGACGAAGCACGCGGCCACTCATCGTCTCCAAGTCACGGCTCAGCCACGCTGGTACAGCCTTATTCTTGGCCGTCTCCTCCAGCACCTTGAAGTACTCGCGGCGTCGACTCTCCGGGCGTACCGCGATGATATCGCCGGGTCGCACCTGGTAGGAGGGAATGTCCGTCTTCCGCCCATTGACGAGGAAATGCCCGTGGCGAACGAGCTGGCGGGCCTGGCGGCGCGAGTCGGCAAATCCCAGCCGGTACACCACATTGTCGAGCCGCGATTCGAGGATCTGCAGCAGGTTGTCACCCGTCAACCCCGGGCGACGCTCCGCTTCGTCGAAGTGCCGCCGGAATTGCCGCTCTAAAATACCGTAGATTCTCTTCAGTTTCTGTTTCTCGCGCAGCTGCAACGCAAACTCCGATGGTCGGCGCGCTGCTCGCTGCACTGGTCCATGCTGCCCCGGTGGATAGTTTTTATTGGGGTGACGCTTGACGATCGGGCACTTGGGCCCGAAACAACGCTCACCTTTGAGATAGAGCTTGACTCCCTCCCGCCGGCACAGGCGACATACTGGTCCGATGTATCGCCCCATCGATCCTCCTTCGTTGCACGATCTTCGCACTACGTGCGTCGTCGCTTGGGTGGCCGGCACCCGTTATGGGGAACCGGCGTGATGTCGGTAATGGACATGACTTGCAGCCCTGCGGCAGCGAGCGCTCGGATCGCCATTTCTCGTCCCGCACCGGCTCCCTTGACGTACACGTCGATTTGCCGCATGCCGTGTTCCATCGCTTTGCGCGCTGCATTCTCAGCGGCCACTTGGGCGGCATACGGCGTGCTCTTGCGCGTCCCCTTGAAGCCACTCGATCCAGCGCTCGACCACGCGATGACATTCCCATTGGGATCCGTCATGGTGACGATTGTGTTATTGAAGGTAGCATGGATATATGCACGACCGCGCGGTATGTTCTTGCGTTCGCGCCGTCGCAGTCGAGCTCCACCACCGCGTGCCGCGCCTCGTCGCCGATCAGCCATCGCTCGCTGGCCCCTTTCCGAACCTGCCGCTCACGATCCAGCCTGCTTACCCTTCTTCTTCACACCGATCCGCGGCCGTGGCCCCTTCCGCGTGCGCGCGTTCGTGCGCGTCCGCTGGCCACGCACCGGAAGTCCCATGCGATGGCGAAGACCACGATAACAACCGATATCGATCAACCGCTTGATGTTCATGGCGACCTGACGACGGAGGTCCCCCTCGACGACCATCTCCTTCTCGATGATGTCGCGGAGGCGCTGCACTTCGTCATCCGTGAGATCACGCACCTTGGTCCAGGGATCGATGCCCGTGCGCTCCAAAATCTTCCGCGCTGTCGTCCAACCGATGCCATAAATGAGGGTCAAGGCGTACTCGATCCGCTTGTCACGCGGCAGATCGACACCAGCGATGCGCGCCATCGCTCCCCCCTTATCCTTGTCGCTGCTTGTGCTTGGGGTTCTCGCAGATCACCCGCACGATGCCATGCCGTCGGATGATCCGGCACTTCGCACAGCGCCGCTTGACCGATGCTGAGACCTTCATGCCACCACCATCTCCCTTCTCACAAGCGTTCTTCCTCGCGGGTCGGTCCCCGAAGCCGATAGGTGATCCGCCCCCGCGTCAAGTCGTACGGCGAAAGCTCGACACGGACCCGGTCACCCGGCAGAATACGGATGAAATGCATCCGCAGGCGCCCCGATACGTGCGCCAGCACCTCGTAGCCATTGTCCAGTTGCACGCGAAACATCGCGTTCGGCAACGCCTCGGTGACGGTCCCTTCGACTTCGATGACGTCCTTCTTCGGCACAAGACACCCCACTCACGCGCGATCGCTCGCACGCATCACAAACATGAACTATACCACAGCCGATTAAGGCTGCGTGAGAACCATCGGCCCATTGTCACGCACCCAGACTGTATGCTCGAAATGCGCTGCCAGACGACCATCCAACGTCACGACCGTCCAACCGTCCCGTAAGATCCGCGTCTTACCGCACCCGGCAGCGATCATCGGCTCGATCGCGAGCGTCATGCCCGACCGGAGAAGCACACCCTCGCCTGGCTGGCCATCGTTCGGTACCGACGGCTCTTCATGGAGCACTCGTCCAACCCCGTGCCCAGCGTAGCCTTCGATCACAGCGAATCCCGAGCTCCGGATCACTCCGGCAATCGCTGCACCGATGTCACCGATACGCTTACCCGGCCATGCTTGAGCGAATCCGGCCCAGAAAGCTTCTTCGGCGACAGCAACGAGTCGCTCGGCTACCCGGCTTCCTCGCCCCACGACCACGCTGATCGCTGCGTCAGCGCACAACCCGTGCCATTCGACGCCCACGTCGAGCTTCAGGAGATCCCCGTCCCGAAGGACTCGTCGCCCCGGGATCCCATGTAAAACCTGCTCGTTGACTGACGTGCAGATATGCGCTGGAAAACCGCGGTAACCGAGAAACGCGGATCGTCCACCCTCCCGAGCGATCACTGCAGCTGCCAAGCGATCGAGGTCACCCGTCGTCACCCCCGGTCGCACGTGCTCCCGCAGTTCTTCGAGAACGAGGGCGACGATCTGCCCAGCACGTCGCATAGCGTCGATTTCGCGCAGCGACTTCAGGACGATCGGCATGGGCTGTGCGCGAGTCGTGATTCCAGCGCAACGAGGAGATCCTGCGTCACCGCATCGATAGGCCGATTCCCATCGATGTCGATGACCAAATCCCGAGCACGGTAATAGTCCAGCAGGGGTGCCGTCTGTTGCTCGTACGTTTCGAGGCGTCGGGCGATGGTTTCCGGCGTATCATCGCTGCGCTGCATGAGTGCTCCGCCGCAGCGATCGCAAATGCCGGCGACTCGCGGTGGCGAGAAGCGTGCGTGATAGGTTGCTCCACACGTTTGACAGATCAGACGACCACTCAACCGCTCGATGAGCACCTCGCGCGGTACCGCCAAGTGCACCACCGCAGCGATGATATCACCTCGCTCCGTCAAAACCCGATCGAGCGCTTTCGCTTGTGCGAGATTCCGAGGATAACCATCGAGGAGTGCACCGCGTAACTGATCGCCCTGCTCCCGCTCGAGTTCATCGAGCCGCGCTAACAACACGCGCAACGTCAATTCATCCGGAACCAGCGCACCGCGGTCATAATAGCTGCGAACTTCGCGTGCCAATTCGTCGTCGCGCGTCATCAACTGCCGGAAGAGGTCGCCAGTCGCGACATGCACCAAACGCAAAAGCGGAGCGATACGCGCTGCCTGCGTGCCCTTCCCTGACCCCTGGGGACCGATCAGAATCACGTGACAGCGTCCAGCCACCCGTTCCCCCTACCGGATGAACCCTTCGTAATTGCGCATGAGGAGCTGCGCTTCCAACTGTCGCATCGTATCGATCGCCACACCAACGACGATCAGGAGCGAGGTGGAACTGAGAAAAAGCACCGTCACACCAGTGATCTTGGCAACGATATAGGGAAGAACCGCCACGAGTCCGAGGAACAGCGCGCCGATCAACGTGATGCGCATGAGCACCTTGGTCAAGTATTCATCGGTTGCGCGTCCGGGTCGAATTCCCGGGATGAAAGCACCTTGGCGCTGAAGGGTTTCGGCAATGTTCTGCTGCTGGAATAAGATCATCGTGTAAAAATACGTGAATGCTACGACCATGACGAAGTAAGCGATCTGATAAGGCAGGCTATTCGGATCGAACACGCGTGCGATACCGTTAGCGACATCACGCAACCAGGTAATCTCCGAGGTCGCCAGGAAGTTGGCGATCATCCCCGGCAACAGCAAGATGCTGATGGCGAAAATCAGCGGAATCATGCCAGCGGAGTTGACCTTGAGTGGAATGTAGGTCATGCCTCCACCGTAAACGCGCCCCCGGCGGACCCGTCGCGCATGCTGCACCGGGATACGTCGCTGCCCTTCCGTAATGAGGACGATCCCAACGATGATCAGGAGACCGATCGCCAGGAAGGCGACCGTGCCGATCAAGTTTTCGGACAATGTGCCACCGGTGACGAGGCGAGCGACAGAGCTCGGGAGTTGCGCCACGATACCGCCCAAGATGATGATCGAGACGCCATTGCCGATACCGTTTTCGGTGATCAGCTCACCGAGCCAGACGAGAAACACTGTCCCTGCCGTCAGCGTGAGAAGCAGCGCCAAACTCCGCAGCCAGGTTGCACTGTCGAAGAGCCCGAAATCTCGCAGCACCCCCGCGCTGCTCATCAGAACAGCATGGCCGTACGCCTGGAGGAGCGCCAACGGTACGGTCAGCCAGTGCGTGTACTGGTTGATCTTCGCTCGACCGAGCGCCCCTTCCTTCGAGAGTTCCGTCAAACGCGGGATCACCGGCGTCAAGAGCTGCATCACGATCGAGGCCGTGATGTACGGGTAAACTCCGAGGGCGACGATCGAAAAGTTCGTCAGTGTGCTACCAGAAAAGAGATTGAGCACACCGAGGAACTGGTTCGTCTCCAGCAATTGTCGAAGGGCCTGCTGATCCACACCAGGAACCGGAATGGTCGCCACGAAGCGAAAAATGATCAGAATTCCCAGCGTGAAGAGCAACTTGCGCCGAAGATCAGGGAGCTTGAACGCGCTGACGAGTGCTTCGAGCATCAGCTGATGACCTCCACCGTACCACCAGCGGCAAGAATTTTCTGCCGAGCGCTTTCCGAGAAGGCATGGGCTTGCACGTGAAGCGGACGCGTCACGTCGCCGTCACCGAGAATCTTGACCGGCGCCCCGTTCTCGCGCACGAGGCGAAAAGAGCGCAGGACGTCCGGCGTAATCACCCCGTCATAGGGCAGTTCGTTCAAGCGACCGACGTTAACCACCTCGTACACGATCTTGAATGGATTCTTGAAACCGCGCTTCCGGCCGAGACGCAGGTACAGTGGATTCTGGCCACCTTCGAAACCGGGACGTACCTTGCTGCGCGCCTTTTGTCCCTTGGTTCCTCGACCTGCCGTCTTCCCCTTCCCTGCAGCGATCCCGCGACCGACGCGCGTCTTCGGGCGCCGTGATCCTGGCGCTGGTTTCAGCTCATGCAACTTCATCGCGGTCCTCCGTTTATTCCGAGGAAGCTCCCTCGAGTTCCTCTACACGCACGAGGTGCTGAACTTTTGCGATCATCCCGCGTATGGTGGGTGTATCCCGGTGCTCGACACTCTGGTGCAGCTTGCGCAGTCCGAGCGAGCGCAATGTCTCCCGTTGCTCGCGTCGATAGCCGATTGCGCTCTTGACATACGTAATGCGCAGTAGCTTACTGGCCATCGTTCTCCACCCGCTTCCGTCGACCGCGCAGTACTCGTTCGACCGGGAGTCCGCGGCGCGCCGCAACTTCTTCCGGCGATTCCAATTGGCTGAGCGCCAAGAGCGCAGCCTGAGTCACATTGACGGGGTTGTTGCTCCCGTGCGTCTTGGCGATCAGATCCTTGATCCCTGCCGCCTCCGCGACCGCGCGAACGCCGGCACCCGCGATCACCCCGGTTCCTGGCGCGGCTGGCTTCATCAGTACCCGCGTCGCCTTGAATTTGACTTCCACCTCGTGGGGGATGGTCGTCCGATCGAGTGGCACCTCGATCAGATGCTTTTTGGCATTCTCGACCGCCTTGCGGATCGAGTCGGGAACCTCCGTCGCCTTTCCGATCCCGACTCCGACATGCCCTTGGCCATCTCCGACCACTACGACGCTTCGGAAGTGGAAGCGGCGCCCACCCTGCACCACCTTTGCCACGCGGGCGATCTGGATGACACGCTCGCGAAGCTCGCCGAGACGACTCGCATCGATCCGTCGTACTTCTTTCAAAACCGGCATCGTTACCCACGCCCCTCGATCAGAACTGCAATCCGGCAGCACGGGCACCGTCAGCGAGCGCCTTCACGCGCCCATGGTACTTGTAGCCACCACGGTCGAAGACCACCTGAGTGATCCCTTTGGCTCGTGCGCGCTCGCCCACCACTTGCCCAACAATTCGAGCCTCCTCGATTTTGGGGTGCGGATCAGGGAATCGCTCTCGCACCTCTTTCTCGAGTGTCGAAGCAGCGACCAGCGTGTGTCCACACGTATCGTCGATGATCTGTGCGTAGATATGTTTGTTGCTCCGGAAGACGTTGAGGCGCGGCCGCTCGGGGGTGCCGAATACCTTGGCACGAACCCGCAGATGCCGCCTTTTGCGCGGCGATAACCGTCGCTTGAACTGAAAGCGCATCGTTTCCCTCCACCGTGATGCTCGCTACTCGATCCCCGTCCAGCGACGCTTTCGAGTAGCCCACTGAACACCCGAGGCTACTTTTTGCCCTTGGTCTTACCAGTCTTACCTGCCTTGCGTCGGATCACCTCACCCGCGTACCGGATACCTTTACCCTGATAGGGTTCAGGAGGACGAACCCGCCGGATCTGCGCTGCGACCTCGCCGACTAACTGCTTGTCGATGCCCACGACACCGATACGCGTCGGCGACTCCACGACAAAGCTGATACCCGGCGGTGGATCGATCCGTACCGGGTGGGAGTACCCGACGTTGAGCACCAGTGTCTTTCCCTCGAGGGCAGCACGGTAACCGACACCATGAATCTCGAGATCTTTTCGGAATCCCTCAGTCACACCCTGCACCATATTGGCGATCAAGGTACGGTACAGTCCGTGGAGCTGCTTGAAAAAACGTTCATCGGATGGGCGCTGCACCTGCACGACACCGTTTTCCCGCTGAACGATCATCTTAGGGTGAAGACGCAGCTCCAGCTGCCCCTTTGGTCCAGTCACGCGGACCACATTGTCCGCGGTGAGCTCGACCTGGACTCCAGCTGGAATCGGAATCGGTCGCTTACCGATGCGAGACACCGGTCGCCTCCCATCTCAGAACACCGTACAGATGACCTCGCCACCGATGCCGCGGCGGCGCGCCTCCGCATCGGTCATCACGCCTTGCGACGTCGTCAGAATGGCGATCCCCAGCCCACCCTTGACGCGCGGGATCTCGTCTTTGCCGACGTAGATCCGCAGCCCGGGCTTCGAAACCCGCTTGATTTCGCGAATGACCGGCCGCTTGTCCGGTGTGAACTTCAGACGGATCCGCAGAACGGGCCGCGGGTGAGCCGGTTCGACCGAATAGTCGGCGATATAGCCCTCCTCTTTGAGGATTCGCGCGATCTCGACCAGCATCTTCGACGCCGGCATGGTCGCTTCTGCCTTCCGGCCCATTCCAGCATTGCGGATGCGCGTCAACATGTCTCCGATAGGATCTGTGATGGTCATGACGCTCATGCCCCGCTTTCTCTCACCCACACACTACCAACTCGCCTTCTTCACGCCAGGCAGCTTGCCCATCGAGGCGAGTTGCCGGAAACAGATGCGGCACAAACCGAACTTCCGCATGTACGCTCTCGGACGTCCACACAATTTGCAACGATTGCGGTGACGCACCGCGTACTTCGGTGTCTTGAGCGATGCAACGATCTTCGCCTTGCGTGCCATTGTCTTCTCGCTCTCTTCGATCAATCACGAAACGGCATACCCAGCAGCTCCAACAAGCGCCTAGCCTCGCGATCGGTTCGCGCGGTCGTCACGATGGTGACCTCGAGCCCGCGGACCTTGTCGATCTTGTCGTAGTCGACCTCAGGGAAGACCAGTTGCTCGCGGAGCCCCAGCGTGTAGTTCCCTCTGCCGTCGAACGACTTGGGAGAGACACCGCGAAAATCGCGGATTCGCGGCAACGCGATGGCGATCAGCCGATCGAGGAAATCCCACATCCGATTGCCGCGCAAGGTGACCATCACGCCGATCGGCATGCCCTTCCGCAATCGGAACGCGGCGATCGACTTCCGGGCTCGCGTCACCACTGGACGCTGTCCAGTGATAGCCGCCAGGTCGTTCATCGCATGGTCGATCGCCTTCTGATTCGAGACAGCCTCGCCCAAGCCGATATTGAGCACGATCTTTTCGAGACGCGGCACGGCCAAGCGGTGCGGGTAGCCGAACTCTTCCATCAGCTTCGGCACCACCTCTTCCCGATACAACCGCTTCAGCCGCGGCTCGACTCGTTCATGCACCTCAGCCGTCATCGCTCATTCGCCTTCACTTCGTTCGCCGATGAAGAGCAGGCTTTTCGATTACCTGCTGGCACTTCTTGCAGTAGCGCACTTTCTCGCCCGTCTCAGTGAACCGGAAACCCACCCGCGTGGGCTTTCCACAGTGTGGGCAGATGAGCATGACCTTCGAGACATGGATCGGCGCTTCCATCTCGATGATGCCTGCTTGCCGCACTCCAGGAATCGCCCGCTGGTGCTTTTTGACGATGTTCACGCCCTCGACGATGACGCGATCTTCCCGCGGAAGGTTCTGGCGCACGCGACCACGCGCTCCCCGATCTTTCCCGCGGATCACGATCACCTCATCGCCTGTCACGATCTTCTCTGCCATGCCTGGCACCCCTCACCACACTTCCGGCGCCAGTGAGATGATGCGCATGTAGTGCTTCTCGCGCAGTTCCCGCGCGACCGGTCCGAAGATACGTGTTCCCCGGGGCTGCCCCTGCGGAGTCACCAGCACCGCAGCGTTGTCGTCGAACTTGATATGCGATCCGTCCTTGCGCCGATATTCCTTCTTCGTCCGGACGATGACCGCATACACGACATCGCCTTTCTTGACCGCCGCATTCGGCTCCGCCTTCTTCACCGATGCCACGATCAGGTCTCCCACGGTTCCGTACCGATGCTTGGACCCCCCGAGAACGCGAATGCACATGATCTCCTTGGCGCCGGTATTATCGGCGACGACCAGCTTCGAGAGTGGTTGGATCATGCTTCCACCTCACCCTCTCGCTCGCGCTCCTCGATGAGCTCCGCCTGAACTTCCGGTGTCGCCCGCTCCAGAATCCGGCGAACAACCCACCGCTTCAACTTGCTGATCGGCCTGGTCTCCTCGATCAGAACGAGATCCCCGATTCGGCACAAGTTGTATTCGTCGTGGGCGTAGAATTTGCTCGTGCGGCGCACCGTCTTCTTGTAGAGCGGGTGACGCCGCCAGTAATCGACCGCCACGACGACGGTCTTATCCATTTTATCCGAGACGACACGCCCAACCTTGGTCAGACGCCGCTTCTGCCGCCGCGGTTGGGTCGCTCCCGGTTCCCGAGTCTCACCCGTGTGGCCGTCCACTCAGCATCACCCCTTTCGCTGCTGCTGCGCAAGCTGTTCTCGACGCTTCCGCCGCTCGCGCCTGGTCAACTTCGGTGGCGGAAGCAGCCCCTGTTCTGCCAAACGAGCCCGCTCTCGTTCACTGAGGATCGTCAAGATCCGCGCGATATCCTTGCGCGCCTTGCGAATCGCCGCCGTATCTCTCAGCTGACCCAGTGCCGCGGCAAACCGGAAGTCGCGCACCTGGTCGCGCAGCTCCTCCAGCTTCTGCCGAAGTTGATCGTCCGTCAGCGCACGGAGCTCCGCTGGTTTCATGATGCCTCCTCCTCAGCCGCTTCACCGGGGCGCTCGCGCTTGACGATCCGGCAACGGCACGGCAACTTGTGCATCGCCCGGGTCAGCGCCTCCAGCGCGAGTTCCTCACGCACGCCAGCGAGCTCGAACAGGATGCGACCCGGCTTGACGACATCCATCCAGTATTCTGGGTTGCCCTTTCCACTCCCCATCCGTGTCTCAGCCGGCTTTTTGGTCACCGGCTTGTCGGGGAAGACCCGAATCCAGACTTTTCCGCCACGGCGCACAGCATTAGTGATCGCACGCCGTGCCGCCTCGATTTGCTGCGCGGTCACCCATGCGGGCTCCAAAGCCTGGATCCCATACTCGCCAAAAGCGAGAGTGTTACCTCGCCAGGCGATTCCCTTCGTGCGATACCGGTGTTGTTTGCGGTGCTGTACTCGACGTGGCATCAACATCGGTCGAGCTCCCTCGTCTACTCAGCGACGACACCCGCCGCGACCGGCGGACGAGCTTCTGGCAGGACATCACCGTGATAGATCCATACCTTGACGCCGATCTGTCCATAGATCGTCGGTGCATGGACGACTGCATAGTCGATGTTCGCGCGGATCGTATTGAGCGGTACCCGACCCACGATTTCCCAGACCATGCGCTTCATCTCGGCACCACCCAACCGACCCTTGACGCGAATTTTGACCCCTTTGGCCCCGGCCCGCATCGCGGCCGCAGCCGCATGCTTCATCGCGCGCCGATAGGAGACTCGCCGCGTGATCTGCTCCGCAATGCTTTCCGCCACCAAACGCGCATCGAGTTCCGGCTTGCGGATCTCCTGAATATTGAGATGCACCTTCTTTCCGACGCGCGACTCCAACAGTTGGCGCAACCGCTCGACATTTGCGCCTTGCTTCCCGATCACCACTCCAGGCTTCGCGGTATGGATCGTGACATCGACGCGATTCACCGCCCGCTGGATCTCGATGCGGGAAATTCCGGCCCGCGGCAACTCACGATGCACTAACTCCCGAATGTCGAGATCCTCGTGCAGCTGCTCGCGGTACTGCCGATCTTTCTCGGCGAACCATTTCGATTCCCAATCGTGAACGATCCCGAGACGAAAGCCGATCGGGTTGACTTTCCTACCCACGCGGCGCTCCCTTCTCCGGCAACTCGTCGAGAATGACCGTAATGTGCGACGTGCGGCGCCACTTACGACCGACGCGTCCGCGCGCGTGGGGTTGCCAGCGCTTGTACCGCGGTCCCTCGTCTACATAGATCCGCTTCACGTACAGACGATCCGGGTCGAGGTCGTAGTTGTGCTCGGCATTGGCTGCGGCCGAGCGGAGCAGTTTCAATGCGATCGGTGCTGTCTTCTGCGGCAGCACCTGCAGGACCGCCAATGCGTCGCGCAGCGGCTTACCGCGAATCACGTCGATGACCATTCGCGCCTTCTTCGGCGATACCCGCACCTCGCGCACCATGGCTCGGACTTCCATCGCACGCTCCTCTTCACCTTATCGACGCCGCGTCGTCCGTTCGGCGTCCTTACCATGACCGCGATACGTCCGGGTCGGTGCGAATTCCCCGAGCTTGTGTCCCACCATCTGCTCGGTGATGTAGATCGGCACGTGCCGGCGACCATCGTGTACCGCGATGGTGTGGCCGACCATCTCGGGGAAAATCGTGCAATCCCGAGCCCACGTGCGGATGACCCGGCGCTCTCCTGTCCGGTTGAGCTCGTCGATCTTCTTCTTCAGTTTGGGATCGATGTACGGTCCCTTTTTCGACGATCGACCCATCGTTCATCCTCCTCGCCGGCTAGGCCTCATAGCGCCGCCGGATGATGAAGCGATCCGATTTCTTGTTCCGGCGCGTGCGCTTGCCGAGCGCCGGCTTGCCCCACGGAGTCTTGGGCGGCATGCCCCGCGGTGCCTTCCCTTCACCACCACCATGCGGGTGATCGCGCGGCGTCATCGCGGAACCACGCACTGCCGGTCGCCAGCCCATATGGCGCTTGCGTCCGGCTTTACCAATGCTCACGTTCTGGTGGTCCAAGTTCCCGACCTGCCCGATGGTTGCCATGCAGTCCGCATGAACCATACGAATCTCTCCCGAGGGCAAGCGCAGGTGCACATAGTTATCGACCTTCGCGACAACCTGCGCCACAGCACCGGCCGCACGCACCAGTTGACCTCCCCGCCCGGGATAGAGTTCGACATTGTGCACCTGGGTACCGAGAGGAATCTCCCGCAGCGGGAGTGCATTCCCGACCCTGATGGGTGCCCCCGGACCGGACTGGACAGTATCACCCACTTTCAGCCCCAAAGGAGCGAGAATATAGCGCTTCTCGCCATCGGCATAGTGAAGAAGCGCGATGAATGCTGTCCGGTTCGGATCGTACTCGATCGCTGCCACCTTAGCCGGAATGCCCCACTTGTCGCGGCGGAAGTCGATGATCCGGTAGAAGCGCTTGTTTCCGCCGCCGCGATGTCGCGTCGTGATCACGCCGCGGTTGTTCCGCCCGGCGTGCTTCTTGAGTGGCTCGATGAGCGACTTCTCTGGCTCTTCCTTTGTGATCTCCTCGTAGGTGAGCACCGACATATTGCGGCGCCCGGGTGTCGTCGGTTTGTAGACTTTGATCGGCATCGCCGCACCTCAGTTCCGTCACAACTGGCTGAAGAGGTCGATCGTGTAACCCGGCTCCAAGGTCACGATCGCCTTCTTCCACGACCGTTCGCGTCCCACGATGGGAACGCCACCCCCCTTGCGCATTCGTCGGCGAACTTTCCCGCGGACATTCATCGTGTTGACCTTCTTGACCTTCACATTGAATGTCCGCTCGATCGCCTCTTTGATCTGGATCTTGTTCGCCTCCGGATGAACCTCGAACATGTACTGATTCATCTCCATCAGGCGCGTATTCTTCTCGGTAATGAGCGGGCGTCGAATGATTTCCTGGTACGGCAGTTCCATGATCACGCCCCCTCTTGTGCCCAGAGGCGGTGAATCACTTCCACCGCTTCCGGAGTCAGGATCATGCGCTCGTACTTCAGTCCATCGCGAATGTTCATGTTGTGCGCAACGAGCACTTTCACGTCCTCGAGATTGCCTGCCGCTCGACGGACGTTGTCCCGTCGCTGATCCACCACGATCAGCGTCGACCGCGCCGTCGCGAGCGGAAGCCGTTGCAGGACGCCCTTCATCACTTTCGTCTTGGGTTCGATGTCGATCAAGCCACGCACGACGACAATTTGGTTCTCGCGCTGCTTCGCCGAGAGCAACGAGCGAATGGCCAACCGGCGCATTTTCTTCGGCATTTTCTGCCGATACGAGCGGGGGTGTGGACCCCACACCACACCGCCACCCTTCCAGTGAGGTGCACGGATGCTGCCCTGGCGCGCTCGTCCTGTCCCCTTCTGACGCCACGGCTTCCGGCCGCCTCCACGAACCTCACCGCGCGTCTTTGTATCGTGCGTCCCGGCTCGGGCATTCGCCAACTGGCGCACCAAAGCTTGGTGCATCACCGGAATATTCGGCGTGATGCCGAAGACCGAGTCAGCCAACTCGATCTGGTCGACTGCTCGTCCCTCGAGGTCATAGACCGGAACCTGCATCGATGCCCCCTCCATCACGCCGTTGCCTCCCCCCGCCGCTGCTTCACCGCATATCGAACGATCACCAGGCCGTTCGGATGTCCCGGCACTGCCCCACGCACGAGGACAAGATTCCGTTGCGGGTCGACACGCTCCACCCGTAGGTTTTGCACCGTGACTCGCACCGGTCCCATCCGGCCAGCCATCCGCTTCCCCTTGTGCACCCGTCCCGGATCCGTCGTCGGACCGATCGATCCAGGTGCACGGTGACGATCGGACTGACCATGGGTCTTGGGGCCGCCGGCGAAGCCGTGACGCTTGACTCCACCCTGGAAACCCCGACCCTTGCGCCAGCCGATAACGTCGACCAACTGGCCAGGCTGAAAGATCGTACAATCGATGACCTGGCCTACCTGGAATCGAGTGGCATCGTCGACGCGCACTTCTTTCAAGTAACGCGGCGATGCACCCGATGCCTTGAGATGTCCTTGCATCGGACGATTGTGACGCTTGCGGTGCCCAAAGCCGAGCTGGACCGCCTGGTACCCATCCCGATCGGTCGTCTTGACCTGTGTCACCACACAGGGACCCACCTCGAGGACGGTTACCGGTACAGCCCGTCCCTCCTCGTCGAAGATCTGGGTCATCCCCAGTTTGCGTCCCAAAAGCCCCTCGATCATCGGCTCTCCTCTACCTTACTGGTGGCTCCAGACACTCCAGCGTGCCCTCGCCACTCTGCGAGCATGATCTGGAGCGCGGTCTCCCACGCTCAGAGCTTGATTTCGATGTCCACACCGGCTGGCAACGTCAGCCGCATGAGCGCCCGGATCGTGGATGGACTCGGTTCGAGCACATCGATCAATCGCTTGTGTGTCCTGATTTCGAAGTGCTCCTGCGAGTCCTTATCGATGAACGGCGAGCGGATCACAGTGAACCGCTCGATCCGGGTCGGCAACGGAATCGGCCCGGCAACCTTCGCACCGGTGCTTTCCGCTGTCTCCACGATCTGCCGTGCTGACTGGTCCAGAATCCGGTGATCGTGCGATTTCAGTCGGATACGAATACGCTGGGTCGGTCTCCGGGACATCGCCGACCACCCCTCACTTGATGATCTTGGTGACGACGCCGGCGCCGACCGTGCGGCCACCTTCCCGGATGGCAAAGCGCGACCCTTCCTCCAGCGCCACCGGCTTGTCCAACTCCCCACCGAGCTCCCCGCT
>Ga0072500_140287_pt1 | contig 77079 bp, 74 predicted proteins | sample GBScelen77Swater_FD_63803 | JGI IMG/M metagenome (GOLD analysis project Ga0072500, IMG submission 63803) | Hot spring microbial communities from Great Boiling Spring, Nevada - cellulolytic enrichment S 77C v2 (version 2) | ecosystem: Environmental > Aquatic > Thermal springs > Hot (42-90C) ...
AGCGACATCTCCTTAGGATTACAGGCTATCCCACCCTTTCCTCCACCGTAGGGAAGCCCCAATACCGAGCACTTCCAGGTCATCAAAGCGGAAAGCCCCATAACCTCCTCAAGGGTAACCTTCGAATGGTAGCGCACGCCACCCTTATAAGGGCCCAAGGCATTGTTATGATGAGAGCGATAAGCCTTAAACACCTTTATTTCGCCGTCATCCATCTTCACAGGAAGATGCATGACCAAAACCTCACGCGGATACTTAAGCGCTTCAAGGAGACCATCCTCAACGCCAACAAGATAGGGACGAGCATTTTCGACCAGCTTCAAGACCTGATCGAACAAAGTCTCTTTAATCTCGCACATCAATAGCCCCCCCTTTTTAGAATAGGATTAGTAAAGCTAACACAGTACATTTACTTTCTTTAATTTTAAGGTATTTTTACAAAAAAAGCAATATCCTCAGAAGGAGTTGACCTTAAACCTAAGAAACTGATATACTCTTCAAGGAGGTGGATAAAATGAAGGATCTACCCTTAATAGGTATTACCATCGGAGACCCGGCAGGTATAGGGCCAGAGATATGCGTTAAGGCTCTAATGAAGGAGGAAATATACAAGATATGTAAGCCGGTGTTGTTCGGAGACGAGATAATAATAAGACACTACTTGGAATTACTTAACTTAGATTGCGATTTAAACCTCATAGAAAAGCCCAAAGATGGATTGTTCGAATACAAAACAATAGATCTAATTGATCTTAAGGAATTAAAAAGCTTGAAGGACATAGAGATAGGAAGTATAAGCGCCAAAGCCGGTAGGGCGAGCGCTAGATACATAGAGGAAGCAGTAAAGCTTGCGCGCGCGAAGGAGATAGACGGAATAGCAACCGCTCCCATAAACAAGGAGGCGTGGAGCTTAGCGGGCGTCCCCCACATAGGGCACACCGAAATGTTAGGTGACCTCTCGGGGGTAAGCGAGCCCCTAACCATGTTCCAAGTTAGAAACTTAAGGATTTTCTTTCTCTCAAGACACGTATCATTAAGAAAGGCTTGCGATCTCGTGAAGAAAGAAAGAATCCTTCTTTACATAATGGAGATGGAAAAGGCCTTAAGATCGCTCGGCATGGAAAAACCAAGGATAGCGGTCGCAGCCCTAAACCCCCACGGAGGGGAGCACGGGTTATTTGGAGACGAAGAGGAGAGGGAGATAAAGCCAGCAATCAAGGAGGCTCAAGAAAAGGGATACAACGTCCATGGCCCCATTCCAGCTGACTCCGTATTCTGGGCGTGCCTAAGCGAAAAATACGATGCCGTTTTATCCCTCTACCACGATCAAGGACACATAGCTGCTAAAACCCTTGACTTTCATAGAACGGTCTCGGTAACTTTAGGTCTTCCCTTTATAAGGACATCGGTTGACCATGGAACGGCAATGGATATAGCCGGCAAGGGAATAGCAGATCCCATAAGTATGATAGAGGCCATAAAGGTCGCCGCTCAATATGCAAAGAGCTATAGGATAAACTTGAGATAATCCTCCTTGAAAAAATTATAACTATGTATTAAAATAAAATTTATGGAAAAATTGAAACTTTTAAGAAAGTACTTATACCTAAAGCGAGAAGTTGTGATTTCGCTTCTTGCAATAGTTTTTCTATACCCTTTAGCCAAGCTAAACTACCTGGTTTTCCATACGATAATCGAGATGTTTGCCGTTATAACTGCTTCAGTTTTATCGATCTTTACCTTTTTAATTCCCAAAGAAACCAGACCTAAATTCTTAAACAACGTTGCGATAGCTTATCTTAATGTTGCTGTAGTTGATTTCCTACACACGTTAGCCTATAAGGGAATGGGGGTTTTCCATACCTTTTCCGCAAATCAGCCTACCCAATTCTGGATACTGGGAAGGACCTTAGAAACCATCGGGCTCTCTTCAATAATCTTCAAAAGGATAGGGACAATACCAATTTTTATTATTCTTTCAACGCTAAACTTCCTTGGAACGCTTGCGATATTTAAAGGAACCTTTCCAGACTGCTTCATAGAGGGAAAGGGCCTAACCCCCTTTAAGATAGCGATGGAATACACGATCATAGCAATCCTGCTTCCTCTTGCTGTGAGGATACATCGTTCCGATGATAGAAACCTGATCCCCTATAAAGAGCCACTGATATCCGCCCTGATTTTCACCGCTTTAGCCGAGGCTTCCTTTACCCTTTACACCGATGTTTACGGCTTTTTTAACGCCCTTGGACATCTCTTTAGGTTCATCTCTTACCTGGTCATACTAAGCGGAATAGTGAGGATAAGCATCTTGACACCTCTAAGGACGATTTACTTCGATCTGTGCGAAGAGCTAAGAAGAAAGGAAGAATCTGCAGTTAGGGACGCTTTAACCGGCCTTTACAACAGAACTTTCTTTGAAGAAAGGATTAGGTATACCTTGGAAAGGCTTATAAGTGAGAGGGTACCCATAGTTGTTGCCATGGCTGACGTAGATAATTTTAAGAACATAAACGATAAATACTCTCATCTAGTTGGAGATAAAGTTCTTAGAAGGGTTGGGGAGATCTTAAGGAGCTCACTAAGAGCAGGCGATATAGTTATAAGATATGGAGGGGATGAGTTTTTGATATTTTTAACCGATTGTAAAGTTGACCAAGCCGAGAGGATCCTAAAAAGGCTTGAGGATAAACTTTTAAAGCTCAAAGGGGAGTTTGGCTTTGACGTTAGCCTCTCCATCGGCTTCATCGAAAGTTTAACCGAAGGAACAGAAAGCTTAGACAAGCTTATAGAGACTGCTGACAAGAGGATGTACCAAACTAAAGCAAGGAAAGCTGAATCCCGGCCTCAAGCCTCTCCCACTTAATGGACGGAAAAGCCCTGTCTCCGAAGTATCTCCCCTTTATGGTTATGAAACTTCGAGCCCTTTCTACCACTACCCCAAAGCCTTTAAGAACCTCAAGCGAAAGCGGAACTTTCCCACGCTCCTCAACTATCCTCTTGGCCGACTTGGGACCTATTCCGGGCACCCTTAGGAGTTCCTCGTAGGACGCTTTAGTTACTTCCAAGGGGAAAAGGTGAAGGTTTCTTAAGGCCCAGGAAAGCTTGGGGTCTATATCTCGATCGAGAAAGCTTTTCCCCTGAGGTAAAATCTCCTCAAGGGCAAAGCCGTAAAGCTTAATCAGGAAGTCGGCTTGGTAAAGCCTACGCTCCCTAAGCGATGGGGAGAAGGGTCCAAGAGGAGAGGGAGCATCGGCGTTAACCTTTACATAGGCTGAGTAGTATACCCTGCTCACCTCAAGCTCCCTATAAAGCCAAAGGCTCGTTTTAAGAACGCTTAGGTCGCTTTCCCCTGTTGCCCCAACGATTATCTGGGTGCTTTGTCCCACTTTACCCTTAAAGCCACGCTCCCTTGCCTCCCTGACGATACGGCTGAGCCTGATTGTATCCGCTAAGAGGCCGTCGATCCTCTTTTCCGGCGTAAAGAGCTTAAAGGAAGTTTCCTCGGTGAACTCGATGTTTAAGCTCACCCTGTCGGCCAAAGTCACAGCCTCTCTCATCAAATCCTCAGAAGCTCCGGGCAAGACCTTAAGATGAAGATAGCCCTTAAAACCGTAGTTATTCCTCAATATCTTAACCGCCCTTATCATGAGCTCCATGGTGTGGTCAGGGTCCTTAAGGACGCCGGAGCTCAAAAAAATGCCATCTATCGCTCCCTTCCTATAAAGATCATAGGCCAATTTCGCGAACTCCTCAGGCCCGAAAGTGACCCTGGGCATATCATTCTGAGCTCTATTAACGCAATAAGCGCAATGATTCTCGCAGTAATTAGTGAAAAGAGTCTTTAATACGGAGAGGCATTTCCCATCGCGCGCGAAAACCCGACATATCCCGGGATAGGTGGGCTTCTTGAAACTCCCTTGCGGACTTAAAACGTCGTACTCCGCTCCCCTTGAAAGAAGGGAGAGCTTCTCCTTTGGATCATCGAGGCGCAATCCTAAAACCACCCCCAAAGCTATTTTAGCAAAAAGAGGAAGGAAGAAAGAACCCTCGTTTATACTAAAAAAAATGTATGCAATATAACCCCTTCTTCCTATATTGACAAGCAGATCAACTCTCAATATAATATAAGGAATAGTTGTTAGCAAAGCTTTATAGGAGGTGCTATTTTTATGTTAAGAAGTGTTAAGGGAAGGATAATATTAATCGGGATACTTCTTTTAGCTCTAACGGGGGTGCTTTTCGTTTATCAGTCAAGCTCCTTGCTTGAAAGAAATCTAATGGATGATAGGAAGCTCAAGGCGCAGGATCTTGTGGAAACGGCATACTCGTTGATAGCTCTAGCCTATAACGAATATAAAGCAGGGAAGGTCAACGAAGCTGACGCCAAAGAGCTGGCTAAGAAGCTGGTTGAGGGGCTAAGATACGGTAAGGATGGTTACTTTTGGATCAATGACATGAACTTGATAATGGTTATGCACCCTATTCAAAAGCAACTTAACGGAACTGACTTAAGCGGATACAAGGACCCTCAAGGGAAATACCTTTTTAGGGAGATGGTAGATGTATGTAAGAGGGAGAAGGGTGGCTTCGTTGACTACATGTGGCCCAAACCTGGATTTGACAAGCCCGTCCCAAAGCTCTCCTACGTAAAGCTGTTTGAACCTTGGGGGTGGATTATTGGAACGGGATTCTACATAGACGACGTAGCCGCAGCTTTAGCCAAACAGAGAAACGAAGCCATAACGATGTTTGCGATCGCGATAGCCGCTTTGGCAACTGTCCTATACCTCTTTTTAAGGAGCTTCTTCGCTAAACCGCTGGCCGTACTGGTTCAAGCTGTAGACAGATTAACTCAGACCAAGGACTTGACGCAGAGGATATTGGCTAAGGGAGGAAGCGAATTTGAGAAGCTGGCTAAGGAGTTTAACACCATGATAGAGGCCTTCTCTCAAGCGATCAGGGAGATTCAGTCGCAGGGGAGTAAAACTAACGCCGTAGCCCAAAACGTCGCAGCATCGGTTGAGGAAACGAGCGCTACATCAAGCCAGATAGCGAGCTCTATCTCCCAAATAAGGGAGGAAATAGAGAGCATAGCAGCATCCATAGAGGAGCTTAATGCAGGAATCGAGGAGGTGGCTAGCGGAGCCCAAACCGTAGCAGACCAGGCAGAGAGCGTCGCTCGGGACGCAGAAAACATGAGGTCAGCCGCCATAGAGGGAAGAAAGGGAATGCAAAAGGTCGTGGAAGCCATAAGCTCGGTGGAAAGCATAGCTGAGAAAACCGTCAAGGTTATGGGAGACCTCGAGAGCGCCTCAAGCGAGATAGGAGAGATAACTAAGACCATAACGAGCATAGCTGAGCAAACCAATTTGCTCGCCTTAAACGCAGCAATAGAGGCCGCTCGCGCGGGAGAAGCAGGGCGCGGCTTCGCTGTGGTAGCCGATGAGGTGAGAAAGTTAGCCGAGGAAACCGCCAACGCTGCGAAGAGAATCGCCTCGATTATAAGCAAGATACAAGACATGACGAGGCTTGCAGCGGGAACTGTCAAGGAGGCTCAGAGTTCGGTCAGGGAAAGCGTCAAGGTGGTTGAAGATGTAGAAAAACAGATAGAGACGATAGTCAAAGCCATAGAGAACACAGCATATAGGGTCAAAGATATATCTACCGCAGTTGAGAATCAATCGGCGTCTACAGAGCAGATGGCAGCGGGAGTCGACAACCTCGCTAAGACCATAACCAAGGTTAGCGAAAGCGTTAAAGAGATAGATGATAGCTTCAGGGAGCAAGCGAAGGCCATCGAGGAGATAGCAAACAACACTGAGGAGCTTGCTAACATAGCAAACAAGCTTGAAGAAGTAGCCTCCATATTCAAGATATCAAAAGAAGTCACGGCAATAGCCCCAGCTTGAGGAAAATTCTTAAAGAGGGGGGAAGTTCTTAAAGGAGCTTCCCTCCTCTTTAAGATTATTCTAATCCCTCAGCTTTCCTAAGCCTATCCATTATAGCCCTTCCAAGCCCCACTTCGGGAACCGCCTCGGCATATATCACGTCGAGGCCAGCGCTATCAAGCCTGTGTAAGGAGCGAAAGAGATTACAAGCTGCCTCCCTTAGATCCCCTGAAGGAGAAAGCACCTCTACGACATAAAACCCTTCCCTGCGCGGGGAACCCTTGAAGGCAAGCAAACCTGCCTTAACTCCTATTGGGATAACGAAACTCTCACCCCTTATTATTCGCAACGGGGTTCTGGGCGAGTAGTGCCGCTTAAGCTGTCCAGGAGAACGAGGCCTATCGCTTAAGGTCAAGATCTTAACCTTACCTATAACCCTCTCTATCTCCTCCAAGGGGAGTCCACCGGGCCTAAGGAGCGTGGGTTCCTCTGAGAGGTCCAATATGGTGGACTCAACCCCGATGGGGCAAGGTCCCCCATCTATTATAAGATCAATCCTGTCACCCAATTGATCCTTAACGTGCTCAGCCTGCGTTGGGCTAAGGAAACCGAAACGATTAGCGCTCGGCGCAGCTATAGGTCCTCCAAACTCCCTTAAGAGCGCCAAGGCAACAGGATGGGATGGCATCCTTATAGCGACGGTCCTTAAACCAGCCGTAACTATATCGGGAACGATATCGCCTTTCGGAAGAACGAGTGTGAGAGGACCAGGCCAAAATCTGCTCATTAAGAGCCTCGCTCTATCATCAACCCTTGAACACAACCTTTCTATATCCTCAAATTTCGCTATATGAACTATCAAAGGGTCGAAGTAGGGCCTCTCCTTAGCCTCGAATATCTTAGCTACCGCTTCAGGATTAAGAGCATCCCCTCCGAGACCGTAAACCGTCTCAGTGGGGAAAGCTACAAGCCCCCCTTTTCTCAATAGGGAAGCCGCTTCCCTTAGGACCTCTTCTGTGGGCTTAAGCACCCTCACCATAGCTTTCAAACGCTCCCTCTATCTCCTTCAATATCTCCCTTAGTGGTGGAACATCGAACCAATCCCTTCCCGTTAACTCATTGGCATAAGCCATATAAACCTGAGATATAAGCTTAGCGAGCCTTTCGGGAAGCTTAGGTGGGGATACCTTAACCAAGCTCTTCCAGTTAACTCTATCCTTGCTTTTCGCGTCCGCAACTTCCTTATACCAATCAGTTTTACGATAGTATATCCTAGCTATCTCCTTGCTAACTGGAACACCTTTATAGCTGAACCTACACTCATCCAAAGTCCCCAGCGCATCAACCAAGACGAGGTTCCTACCTTCATCGAAACCGAACTCCACCTTACCATCTTCGTTAAACAACCCTAACCTCTCGACCTCTTTAGTTATGAGAGCATCTACCGCAAGCGTTATCTCCTTAATATCATTAAGCTCCATCTCGCTTAAAGCGCAGATATCCATAGCCTCCCTCCAGCTTAGGTACCTATCGGTCGCCTCAAGTTTGGTTGAGAAGTCAACTATAGGTCTTTCCAAGATCCTGCCGGGTTCGGGCATCTCCTTAAACCCTAAATCTTCAAGCCTTAAGCTTCCTTCCTTAAGCCTCCTAAACACAGAGGAACCCTCAGGCAAAGAGTTCCTATATATAACTTCAAGGGGTATGAGAAAGTTCCCCCTTTCCGATCGATAGATCGAATAGTCGTACCTACCAGAAACAAGCTTAGGCCTTAAAACCCTCAGGAGCTTGAACTCTAAGACATTCTGGGGCTCCTTAAGATCCTTAAGCCTCTTAACCTTTCCATCCTCAACTACCCCAAGGTAGTGGGTCTTGATGCCCATATCCTCAAGCTTCTCGAAGAAGTAAGCGGTGGCGATACAAAGAGACTTCCCCTTTCCCAGAAGGTGGTCCGGCATCTCCCCCCAATCGAAGACAGAGTACCTATCCGAAAAGATGAACCTCCCCACGCCCGGCTCTGAAACTCCGGCTTCCCTTAAGACAACTACATCTTTAACGCTTCCCAAAGAACATCACTCTCCTTAACCTAAAGGATTAACTACCCTCAGCTATATAATAGCACTGGTCAGCGAACCTTCTGACGAAAGACGCAAACTCAAGCCAATCCCCCTTATCAACCAACTCCTCCTTCAAAAGGAAATCCTTCACTCTCTCTTCTATCCTTCTCCTCAACCCCCCAGCCTTCCTCACCATAAGCTTATCCGACAAAGCCAAAGCCCCCAACGACATCTTAAGTAGCTCGGATAACTCCTCTAATATCTCCTTAACCCTCTCCTTCCTCAAGCTCACCACCCTCTTGAACTCTCCATGATTTAAGTTATCGAGGGAGTCCTTCAAGATATCGCTAGCTTGCTTTATATCCCCTAAAACGGTTAGGATCTTGAGCTTCTCCTCCGCCATACCGCTAACGCGCTCAAGATAAAGCGCTATTTCATCAACGAGGTGATGTATAGAGTCCCTTAGGACCTCAACCATGGAAGCCTTACTCTCCTCGCCCAAGATAAGCCTCCTAGCTCTTAAAAGCTGATACTCCAAGATACTCCCAACCCTTAAGGTTTCTTTAACCGCAAGATAGCAAGCCCACTCTGGAAACTCAAGAGCGCTATCCTCGAGGAAAAGAGGCTCAGATAGGTCTTCGATCTCCTCCCTGGAGAAAACAAACCTTAAGGAGATCCGCGAAAGGAAGTGCAAGAATGGCATGAAAAGGATGGCGTTTATCAATACCACCTCCAGATGAAGGATGGCTACCCTCATGGAGGGAGAAAATCTTGAAACGGACAAGCAAAGGGGATAACTTAAAATGGAGATGAAGAAGGATCCAAAAAGCTTATAAATTAAGGAAGCCCAAGCCAAAGCCTGAGCCTCCCTCCTCATCCCAAAGGATGCCAGTAAAACCGTAAAGGAAGTAGCAAGATGAGCTCCCAGGACCACCCAAAAGGAATCCTCAATTCCCAACAACCCCTGTGATGCCATCGATATAGCTATTCCAAACGTTAAAGCACTGCTCTGAAAAAGGATGGTGAGAAGCACGCCTCCGAGAAAGGGGTAATATGAAGAACTTAAAAGCCTATAAAAGAGAGTCGATTCCTTTAGGGCAGATACGGAACTCTCCATAAGAAACATGCCGAAGAATATCAATCCCATCCCTAATATAATCCTGCCCAAAGCCCTTCCCTTGCCTCTAAAGAGATTAAAGGCTATATACCCTAAAAATAGGATGTAGGGGGAGTAAGAGGTGAGCCTTAAAGCGAGGAGCTGAGTCGTGATAGTAGCTCCAACGCTTGCACCCACCATCATGCTTAAGGAGCGAGATAGGGACAAAAAGCCCGCGTTTATCATACTCGAAAGAAGGGCGATAGCAGCTGTGCTGCTCTGGGTTAAGGATGAGAGGATAACTCCAACGATGAAAGGGAAAAACTTTCTACACTCAAGGGAGGTAATAAAGCTTTTAACCCGTCTATCTAAGACATCCTTAAGCCCCTCACCCAAGACCTTTATTCCATAGAGGAAGATCACCAAACCAGATAAGAACATCACAGGGGACCCCAAGGCTTAAATCACCCGGAAGTAGGAAATATGGGAAACTCCACACTTAAAACTACCTCTTCATCGGAGCTCTCCCTAAAACTAAAGCCTCCACCGCATCTTTTAACTATATCCTCAATCATAGTTAAAGCTACGCTATCTTCTTTAAGCTTTCCCTTCATGCAGAGCTCCATCGAGACAACTGCCTTATCCCTCACATAGGATGTCCTAATCCTTAACGCTCTTCCATCATAGGCCATCAAGATAAGGGTTAAAAGGAGCTCCTTAAGGTCAGAAGGTTTAACATAAGGCAAGGGAAGTCTTTCATCGAGATCAAGCTCAAGTCTATCAAGACCCAAAAGATCCTTGATCTCCAAGATGAGCCCATTCAGGTCAGCTCTCCTTTTCTCCTCACGAGCTTCATCGAAGTCAAAAAGAAACTCCCTAAAGCGATTAAAATCCTTAGCTTTAAAGAGAAGCTTTCCTACAATAAAGTTTCTCCAGCTTTCGCGAAGCATCCTCTCAATGGTGCTCTTCTCGGTAAAATCACAACCTAAAAGTAGATGTCTACCCTCGCCCAACGAGGTCATCAAAAAGAAATAAACGCGGTCACCAAGCCTGATTTCCCCCTTGCGTTGGTTAATCAAGTTTCCAAGTTCGTCCTCTGGTAAAAGCTCCTTCAAGCTTTTACCGACCATCTCTTCCGCCGTTAAGGGGAGCTTGTCCGTCTTACCACTGAATCTCAAGACCTCAAAGGCATCGTTAAGCTCTATTAAAATGCCAGGGCAGCTCTTCCTAAACTCCTCAAAGGAATCCTTAACCGAGGACCCGCTCTCACCATGCTCTTTAGGCTCCTCAAGCTCCTCCACAACTTCCTTTAAAGCCCGATCACGAGCCTCATCTTTCCTTCTCCCCCAGGGAAGAGGGACCACAAATGAGAATAAGCCTGCAAGCGAGATCACCAGAAACTTAACCATAGCCAAAGGGTATTTCACCTTCCCTAAGAGAAAGTCCTGAGCCGCGTATAGCAGTATATACCAGGGCTCATCCCTCTCAATAGATATCATCCTATAAAGAACCAGGGTCTTCACCCCTCCGAGGTCGATAACTTTCTTCCCCTCCTTGCCTAAGTCACTTAAAAGGTGAGCCATGATCCTATCTCCCCAGACAACGCCATCTTTACCCCTCAAGACCGACATATTCCAGAGAGAACCAAAAGGCTCATGCATCCTTTTAAAATTATCAACCATCATACCGGGATCAAGGAGATAAAACAGAACCCCTCTGAAGCTTCTACCTCTATCGAAAAGCGGAGCATATAGACCTATAAAACTCCTCTCCCCAAGGCGTAAGGGAAAGTCCATAACCAAGCCTATGGGCCCAGCTTTAATGAGCTTGAAGAAGGGCGCTTCAGCCACCGATTTCCCCTTTAAGGTAGGCTCATCAGGATAGATCTCAAGGATTGTGCCATCCCTTCCGATAAGGCCACTCATAGAAACGAAAGTCCCCCGAGTCTCATGAAGACCACGTAAGCTATCGCTTAACTCCTCATCGCCAAGGTCACCTAGCAAGGAGAGCTTGCTTAGAGCGTAAAGCGTGGATTTAAGGCTAAAGACCTCTTCCTCAAGATACCTACACAGCGCGTTTCTTAGGGCCAATCCCTTTTTAACTTCATCGTCTATAAGGCTATCCTCAAGCCTCTCAATCAAGTAAAGAGCCAGTGATCCTAAAAGGATCACAACCCCTAAAATTAACACCTTCAACTTAAGGCTCCTAACTATCATGGGCGCTCCTGAGCTTTTCCACCAACCTCCTTCGCCTTAGATTTACCCAGCTTCTGGATTTTCCCATTATCCTCGATATATTTTCGTCATTATACCCCCAAAGGTAATAAAGCTCAAGTAGACGTCTGTCCTCATCAGACAAGGGTATATCAACGAGGTCGTTCGCTAAAGGGGGCTCAGAGGGCAGTTCATCGCTTAAGATAACCCCTTTCTTCCAGTTAAGCTCCTTGAGCCAATAGCTTCTGATGTGCGCTTCCAAGCTTCCTTTGATATACCCTTCAAGGCGGACCTTCCCTGCCCTATATCTGCGTATAAGCTTTATAAGCGTGAGATATCCTTCCTGCCTCAAATCCTCATAGGAGCCACCTTTAAGGGAATATCTACGCGCAATAGATTCAACCAAGGGACGAAAACTAAAAACCAGATCCTTTAAGATCTCCTCACCTATACTCTCCCCTGAGAGCAGAGACTCAAAGGGCAACCCCATCACCTCTCTATAGTAAAAATTTTTACTATAGAATAATAAATAGGGTTGCCCTTTTCAAACTTCGCTTATTTTAAAATAGACCTCTAAAGGACCAATTGTGTATATATCCTTTTTGGTAATCACCTCTAAACGTACGCTTTTGCCTATTTCCTTTATCTGATTTAGCGTTTCATAAAACTCAGCAGCACTTATCACACCTATTCTATGATAAAGAGGCTCAGGCAATACCCCCTTTTCCACAGCTATCTCCCTAACCTTGCTTAATACTAGCGTTAACCTATATTCTAACTGATCCTCAGGCAAGGAACCATCTATCTCCGTTACATATATTCGCTCATCCTTCTTAAAAACGAGCTTGTTGGGATGAACCTCTATTATCACGGGAACCCACTCTCCCACCACCACATTAGCTGCCGCTATAAGCCTAACCACCGCCTCATCCTTTACACCCTTCAAAAGGGATATTGCCTTATTTAAATCATCAGGGTGAACTAAGAGAGCCTTCATGTCCTTAAGGGGCGGCTCAGCTCCCCTTTCCCTCACTATAGGATCAGCCTCACCTAACAACTTCTCCAGCTCTCCTTCGAGGTATTTCTCGTCCCCTTTCACCTTCACAATCTTCTGATAGACCAACTCCCCTGCCCTATAAATTATTGCCCTTCCCCTTATTGCTGATATGCTAAGATCTAATCGCCTAGCTATCTCTCTCAACTGCGCAATCCTATCCTCAAGCTCCTTGAGCTTGGCGGTCTTTTCCTCAAGCTCAGAGCTCTTCTCTTTAAGCATGTCTGATAATATCTTTATCTCCTCCTGAAGGCTCCTCATACCCAAAAGCGCCCTCTGTACTGAAGGGATGGTGAAGGATAAAACCGTCATAGTGACGATCGCAACGGCAAGGCCGGTAAATATGGTTATCAAGCTCGTGGTATGCCTCGGCCTTAAACCCCAAAGGGTCAGCTTCTTCTTTCCCAGCTTCCAACCAACCTTATCCCCAACGAAAGCTATAAAGGCGCTTAGGCCAATGATTATAAAAAAAAGCGGCCAATTTAGCTCCTTAAAAAATCCCATCTTATCCCTCCCGTTCTAAATGTTCCACGTGGAACATAAACCCCATCACCATAAACTCTTGCCACAGCTTATTAAGGGTTGTTACTTTCCTTCGATGATGTCTCTCCTTTCCCCCCTTTAATGACCTCATAAGAGAAGGTCTCCTTATTCTCCTGAGGAAGGACCATCTCGCTTCTTCCTATAAATATAGCACCATCCGCTATAACGAGGTTCGGTGTCTTTATGTCCCCTATAAGACGACCTGTAGCAACCAGCTCTATCCTTTCCTTAGCCTCGACATTCCCTTCGACTCTTCCCGCTATAAGTATGTTTTTAGCCATAAGTGTGGCCCTCGCAAACCCTTTCTCCCCTATTACCACATCACCATCCGCATAGATCTCCCCCTCGAAAGTCCCATCGATTCTCACAGAACCATCCGCCTTCATCGTCCCCTTAATCTCCGTCCCATTCCCCACTATGGTCTCAGACTTCTCCCTTTCAGCAAGCTTAACCTCTGACCTCCCAAAAACCAACGCGCCCACCCCCTTGCAGCATATTTTTAAGCCAAAAGGAAAAGAGACGAAATTTTTGCATGCCAAAAATTTGGCCCTATTACCCAGGAAATTTATCTTGAGGAGAAAATCTCCTCGAGAGATCGAAGAAAGCTTTCCATCTCGTCTTCATCGTCAAATAGCACCTCTACGCTATTAACAGCCCCTCTTTTTACTTTAACCCTAACGTGATAGAGTTCCGCAAATCTCTTTTCCGCTTCTTTATCTCTTTCAACTGCTCTTCCCTTCTTAGAGACCTCCCTCTCAACATCTCTAACTGAAAGGGAATGCTCCAAGATTTCCTTTGCTACCCTTCTTTGTTCCTCAGGATCATCAAGAGAAAGTAAAGCCCTTGCATGTCCCATCGTTAAGCGCCCATCCGAAACCATCTCCTGGATATCTTCTGGAAGTTTCAAGAGCCTGAGAAGATTTGCAACGGTTGATCTCTTCTTACCTATCTTATCAGCAACCTCTTCCTGCGTTAAGCCAAAGCTTTCCATAAGCTTCCTTATAGCATAAGCAGCCTCTATTGGGTTCAAATCCTCCCTCTGCAGATTCTCTATTAGGGCATACTCCAGTAGCTCCTCATCCGATACCTCCTTGACCAGAGCAGGGATCTTCTGTAGGCCCGCTTTCTTCGCTGCACGATATCTCCTTTCTCCTGCTATTATCTCATACCCCTTTTCCACTTTACGAACCACAATGGGCTGAAGGAGCCCATGTTGCTTTATCGAAAGAGCAAGCTCCTCCAAGGAGTCTTCATTCATAGTCTGGCGAGGTTGATAAGGGTTAGGAGCCACCTCGTCTAAGGATATTTCCATAAGCTTTTCCTTTCCAGGAACCGAGGGGATAAGGGCTTCTAACCCCCTACCCAACCCCCCTTTAGACTTAGGGGGCATTATCTATCCTCTCCTTCCCTTAACAAACTCACGTGCCAAGGAGATGTAAGCCTGAGCTCCGTTTGATTGTGGGGCATAGTATATGACCGGCTTCCCATAGCTTGGTGCCTCGCTTACCCTAACGCTCCTCGGTATTATCGCTTTAAAAACTTTTTCCTTAAAGTAATTCCTAACCTCAGCTGTAACCTGTTGCGCAAGCTTCGTCCTTGAATCATACATAGTCAATAAAACGCCAAAGATCTCAAGACCAGGATTCAGATATTCCCTTACCAGATCTATGGTTTTTAGGAGCTGTCCCAACCCCTCAAGGGCGTAATATTCACACTGGATAGGGATTATAACCCCATGAGCCGCGGTTAAAGCGTTTATAGTCAACAATCCCAAAGATGGAGGACAATCCATGAATATGTAATCATAATTGGAAATTAGGCTTTCCAAAGCCCTCTTAAGGCGTGTTTCACGTGAAACAGTATTAACCAGCTCTATCTCAGCCCCAGCCAGATCTATATTTGAAGGCATAACATCCAGATTTTTATATACATTCTTTATTATAGCATCCTCGGCTTTAACTCTCCCAGAGATGACATCGTACAAACTATACTTCACATCCTCCTTCTCAATCCCTAATCCACTTGTAGCATTCCCCTGAGGATCGACATCAACGAGCAAAACCTTCTTGCCAAAGGAAGCAACTGCAGAAGAGAGATTAACAGCTGTAGTGCTTTTACCAACGCCACCCTTTTGATTAGCGAGAGCTACCGCCTTGCCAACCTTCATAACCTTCACCTCTTAAGAAAGATATCCTCAACTCCCCGCGCTCTTCATCCAAAACCACGTTGAAGCTTACACCCTGTTTTTCAAACTTAGAGAGCGTTTTACATATAAAACCATACAAATCTTTCAGATTTTGGGGTGGCCTGTTGCCCTTATTCTTCATTTCCTGGGAAATTAGACCGAGCATTTTATCGACGAGCTCTTCGGTCTGGCTAACATTAAGCTTCCTCTGCTCTATCTGCTTTAAAGCCTTCATTATTTCTGTTTCTGAGGGAAGCTTAAGTAGGGCTCGGGCATGCCTCTCTGTTATTGTGCCATTCATTAGTTTCTCCTGAACTATGACAGGAAGCTTAAGAAGTCTAAGCTTATTTGCTATTGTAGACTGTTTCTTTCCCACCATCTGAGCGATTTCCTCTTGAGTTAAGTCAAACTCTTGCATCAGCCTCTTATACCCATAAGCCTCCTCTAGGGGGTTAAGATCGCTTCTTTGTAGGTTCTCTATGAGGGCAAAGGAAAGAGCTTCTTTCTCCGTGGCCTCTATGACCATAGCAGGAATGAGACTTAATCCCGCGAGTCGAGCAGCTCTCCACCGCCTCTCTCCCGCTATTAGTTCATAGCGTTCCTCGCCAATCTCTCTAACTATTATAGGTTGAAGGACTCCTACCTCCTTGATGGAAGAAGCTAACTCTTCCAAAGACTCGGGATCCATATTTTTCCTGGGTTGATAAGGGTTTAACACAACAGAGTCAATGGGGATCTCTCTAACCTCCTTCTTTTCCTTAGTCTCAGGGGGGTGCGGCAACTGTTCTAAAACTTCCCTCTTCTCCTGCTCCTTAGATTTTCCAAACCACAAAATCTTTCACCTCCTTATAGCGGTCTCTTAAAGGGGATCCCAGACCTCCTTGGGTATTTTAGGGGTGTTTCCTCCTTTTTCCTAATAAACACCAAATACCCTTTAAAGTCAATCCCTTTTATGTGATATTCCTCTACTCTTTCTATCTCAGCCCTTAATTCCCTTAGGGCATTCCCTGAAGATTCGATTTCGTCGAAGACCCCCTTTCCTTTGTAAGCGACCATCAGCATTCCTTCTTTTAAGAAGGGAATGGTAATCTCAATCAGGGTTCTCAAGGGAGCTACAGCTCTCGAAACAACGATATCCATCTTTTCCCTAAGATTTGGATCCCTGGCAAGATCCTCCGCTCTTCCAGGTAAGACATAGACCTCGTCAACAGCAAGATTACTAATCACACTTTTAAGGAAGTTTACCTTTTTCAAAGAGGACTCGAGAAGAAAGAGCCTAACATGGGGAAAAGCTATCTTCAGAGGTATTCCTGGGAAACCTCCTCCTGTGCCCACATCAAGCAGGTTCTCGAAGTGCTGAAAATCAATAAACTTTAAGAGTTCCAACGAATCTATAAAGTGCCGATAAACTATCTCCTTGGGGTCTTTTATAGATGTAATATTAATAGGAGAACTCAGAATGAGAGATACATACCTTTGAAACAGAAGCTCCTGATTTGGGGTTAATGGGAAACCTTCGCTTAAAAAAATCTCCCTCATTTACCTATGCAGAACTGCGAAAAGATAACGTCCAAGAGGTCCTCAGTCCATTCCTCCCCGGTTATCATGCCTATGGAGCTCAAAGCCTCTCGAATGCCTAAAGCAACCACATCGTAAGGCATACCATCTCTTAAAGAATTAAGAGAATCTCTCAAAGACAAAAGTGCCTCCTCCAAGCAAGTTATGTTTCTTAAAGATGTCATCCAGACCTCACCGCTTAAATCTATGCCCTCCTGAGCCTCTTCAACGATTCTATCCTTGAGATCCTCTATGCCTTCTTCAAGAAGCGCTGATATCCAAACCTCTCTGCTTTTCGGAAAGGCCCTTCTAACGCTATCCGCATCTATCCTTGTGGGCAGATCCCTCTTATTAAAAACAAGGATAACCTTTCTTCCTTCAAGTTTACTCATCACTATGTGATCCTCCTCGGTGAGAGGAGAACTCGAATCCAAAACAAGCAGAACTATATCTGCATTCTCAATTTGATATAGGCTTCTTGACACTCCCTCTCGCTCTATCTCGTCCCAAGCTTTTCTTATACCAGCTGTATCCACCAACCTTATGGGAACTCCCCTTACATTCAAAACTTCCTCTATGATGTCCCTTGTAGTTCCGGGGATAGAGGTAACTATAGCTCTCGCCTCCTGAAGGAGAGCATTTAAGAGAGAGGATTTACCGACATTAGGCTTACCGCAGATAACCACCCTCACCCCATCTCTGTAGATAGATCCAGCTTTAGTTGAGTTTATAACTCTCTCTAAATCGCTTAATATCTCCTTAAGCCTATCTTCGATCTCCTCGAGGGTTATGAGAGGTAGATCCTCCTCAGGAAAGTCTAAGGAAGCCTCAACCCAAGCTGAGAGGGATAGAAGCTTACCCCTTATGGATGAAAGCCTCTTACCAAACTCCCCTTTAAGCTTACGATTAGCTATCCTTATCGCCTCTTCGCTCTTCGCTCTAACTATCTCAAGCACAGCCTCAGCCTGCGTTAGGTCTATTCTTCCGTTTAAAAAGGCGCGGCGGGTAAACTCGCCCGGCTCAGCGAGGCGAGCACCCGCCGCAAGGATGATTTCTAAAACCTTACGGGCAACGAGCGTTCCTCCATGACAGTTAATCTCTACCACATCTTCTCTCGTATAGCTATAAGGAGCCCTCATAAGAGAAAGTATAACCTCATCTATCTCTTCCCCCGTTAAGGGGTCTATCACATGACCGTAAGCTATAGTATAACTTGACATATCAAAAACGCTCTTTCTCTTCCCCCTAAAGACTCTCGCGGCAATCTCTAAAGCCTGAGGGCCACTTAGCCTGACTATAGCAATTCCGCCCTCTCCCCAAGGCGTAGCTATAGCGGCAATGGTATCTCCTTCCCTCACTTCGGAGCTATAACTACCCTCCTATAAGGTTCTCCACCTACGCTAATGGTGTATACACGAGGGTGATCCTTAAGCGTCATGTGAATCACCCTTCTTTCCCACGCTGCCATCGGTTCCAAAGTGAAGGCCTTCCCCTCCTCCTCCACCTTTCGAGCTATCTTAAGAGCCACCTCACGAAGCTTCTTCTTCCGCTTCTCCTTATATCCCCCCGCATCAAGCTCAACTCTCTTAGGATAGTGCTCTTTGGATATCGCCATGTTAACCCACTCCTCAAGGGCCTTCAGCGTTAAGCCCCTTCTTCCTATGAGCAGGCCAGCATCCCTTCCCTCTATAACTATGGTGTTACCATTCGCAACATTGATTGATGCTTCAACCTTCATGAGTTTTAGCAGATCCCTCAATAAAGATTTAGCTTTAACAACATGGAGCCCCACCTTAGGCCTCCCCCGAACCTTAACTTTTTGCCCTAATAAACCCAAAAATCTCCTTTCCTCCTCTACCACTTCCCACTCAACCTCCTCCTCGCTCATCCCCAGCTTTTGAAGTATTTTCTCCTTCGCTTCTTCCAAATTCTTCCCCTCTGCTTCCAACCACTCCTTCATCCTGCTTCCCCTCCTTCACCTTACGAGGCGGCTCCTTATAAAGCTTCACCTTCGTAGATCCTATGCTTTCTAATCTTCTCATAACATAAAGCTGGTGAGCTAAGCCTATCAAGCTTGAGGTGAGCCAGTAAAGCAACACTCCCGCTGGCAGGTTATAAGCTATAAGCAAGATGAATATGGGCATGATCCAGTTCATCATCTTCGCTTGGGGGGTGGTCTCTACGGTGGTGGTGAACTTCTGGTGCAGGAAGGTCTCCGCAACCACAAGTATAAGAAGGATTATATCAGGCTTACTTAGATCCTTAATCCATAGAAAGGACGGATTCTCAAACTTATACCTCATGAGAACGTTAAAGAGCAATATCAGAACCGGCATCTGAGCCAAAAGGGGCAAGCATCCAGAAGCAGGATTAACTCCCTCTTCCTTGTAAAGCTTCATCAGCTCCTGATTTAGCTTTTCCTTATCATCCTTATACCGCTCCTGAAGGCGCTTTATCTTCGGTTGAATCTTTTGCAGTTGCTGCATAGACTTAAGCTGCTTGTGCGTGAGGGGATAAAGAAGCAGCCTAACTATTACGGTCAAAAGTATTATAGCTAAACCGTAGTTGCCCGTAAGGTGATAACAGAACAAAAGAGCGCTCTGCATGAAATCACTAGCAGAATTCCATAAGCTTCCCAAAACCTTCCCTCCTTCCTAAGGAACTGGGTCATAACCACCAGGATGAAAGGGGTGACACCGCAATATCCTTTTTAAAGCGAGATATCCTCCCTTTAAAACACCGTACTTTTCAATTGCCTTATAGGCGTAAGCTGAACACGTGGGAGTGAATCGGCAAACGGGGGGATAAAGGGGAGAGATGAACCTCCTATAAAAGGTCAGAAGAAGAAGGACTGCCTTCCTCATCCTCCCTCATCACCCCCGCTTCTCTCCAAACCTTTTCAAGCCTTTCCCACCAAGATCTCAAACTGTCACCTTCCGCCCCCTGCTTAACCAAAACTATCATCCAAAACCCCTCTTTTAAACGCCCTCGGTTAAGCCTGAATACCTCCCTCACCAACCTCTTTATCCTATTCCTCTTGGGAGCGGTTCCAACCCTCTTAGGGACTATGCAGCCAAACCGCATTGGCCCTTCTCCCTTAAACAGGAGAAAGAGCGAAAAATCCCTTTCCCTGAAGATTTTACCCTTTCTTATAACTTCTACTATTTCAGATGACCTTCTTAACCTCACCTCCTTTGGAAGGCTTAGACCGCGAGACGCCAACGTCCTTTCTTTCTCCTTCTCTTTAAAATTCTGCGACCGCTTGGCGTTGCCATTCTCGCTAAGAAACCGTGAGTCCTCTTTCTGCGCAAATTATGTGGTTGGTAGGTTCTTTTCATACCATTATCCCTCCTTTCTCGCCTTTTAAACTATACCTTTTTACTGCCTCCTTGTCAACGGGGAGAGCTTTTGCTATTATAAGGTTGGTTTTATCCACATGTGGATAGTTTTGTGGATAAGTAGAAGGGGAATTCCTCTTATTTCACGGAAAAGTTATCCACAGAGGAATGTGAATATTGTGGATGGTGGTTGAATATGCCCGATATGGAAGAGCTATGGCAAAGATCTTTAAGAAAATTAGAGCAAGTGGTCTCAAGGCCGAGTTTTGAAAGCTGGATAAGAGCATTAAAACCCTTAGAAATTAAGGGAGAAAGCCTCCTTTTAGAGGCTCCAAACAGATTTACAGCTGAACAGATCAAAAGAAGGTTTATCAAGATAATAGAGAACGTCATCTCAGACTTGATGGGAAAGAGCTTAGAAATAAAGGTGGTTGTTTCTGAAGGAGTGAAGGAAGTAGATAATCCACCTGAAGAAGAGGTAGTAGAGGAATATGTGGATTACAGACAATATGGTTTAAACCCAAAGTATGTTTTTGAGACCTTCGTTGTGGGAAAGTGCAATAAGCTTGCTCATGCAGCGGCCTTAGCGGTAGCAGAGTCGCCGGGAAAAGCCTATAACCCCCTTTTTATCTACGGAGGGGTTGGTTTGGGAAAGACTCACCTTATGCATGCTATAGCTCACTTCGTACTTAAGAGAAACCCAAAGACCAAGGTCGTTTACGTGTCATCGGAGAAGTTCACAAACGAACTTATAAACGCCATAAGGGATGACAGTACAAACGCCTTCAGAAGAAAGTACAGAAACGTCGATATCCTCCTCATCGATGATATACAGTTTCTCTCAGGTAAAGAGGGAACCCAAGAGGAGTTCTTCCATACCTTTAATACGCTTTACGAGGCAAATAAACAGATAGTTATATCAAGCGATAGACCTCCCAAGGAGATCCCAGACCTGGAGGATAGATTGGTGTCAAGATTCGAGTGGGGACTTTTAGCTGATATACAGCCTCCGGACTTTGAAACCCGAGTAGCCATCCTTAAGAAGAAGATGGAACTCGAAAGAATCTCTCTGCCAGAAGATGTGGTTATATTCATAGCTGAGAACTTCACATCAAATATCAGGGAGCTTGAGGGAGCTTTAATAAAAGTGGTGGCTCACTTTTCCCTTCACCAAGATGAGGAGATAAGCATTTCTAAGGCTGCGGAAGTGCTGAAGGATATATTACCCATTAAGAAGAAAACGATAAGCATTGAGGATATTAAGGATGCAGTAGCAACAGAGTTCAACATAAGTATGAGTGACCTACTAAGCGAAAAGAAGGCCCAAGATTTCTCACTTCCTCGTCAGATAGCTATGTATCTAGCAAGGGAGTATACCAACCTATCCCTTCAACAGATAGGTAAGGAGTTTAACAAGAAGGATCATACTACCGTGATACACGCCCATAAGAAGGTCTCCCAGATGATAAAGAGCAATCCTGATATAAAAAGAAAGATAGAAAGGATCTGTGGAAAGTTAGGTGTTTAGGTTGTGGATAGCTTTCAAGAAAGGTCAATTTTGTGGAAGATGTGGATCAAAGAGTAGTTTCTTTCACAGACATCCGTGGAAGTGAAAGTCCATAAGAGAAAGGTAAATAACTTCCTTTTCACTTTTCCACATTCTCTACTATTAAGACTTCTAACTTAAGCTTTAAAGATAGGAGGGAAAGGGAATGAAGGTTATTGTGGAAAGAGAGGAGTTCTTAAGAGGGCTTCAGCTTGTAGCAAGAGCGATAAATCCAAAGAGCTCAATAACTATTCTCTCAGGGAGCTTGATGGAAGTTTCAGAAGATAAGATCAGCTTGAAAGGAACAGATCTCAAAATAGGTGTTCAGACTGATGTTAAATCCATAGAAGTTAAAAAGGATGGAAAGGCGATAATACCCCTTAAGAACTTTTACGATATAGTTAGGAAGCTGCCGGAAAGGCCAATAGAACTTGAAACTAAAGAATCGGTTCTATTTTTAAGGAGTGAGGGGATAGAATATAGCTTTTCCACATATCCTGTGGAAGACTATCCGGAGTTTCCGAGGGTTGAGGAATCTAACCTTATATTTGAGACGGAGTGTGATCTTCTTTCCAAGATGATCAGAGAAACTACTTTTGCGGGATCTCCTCATGATGAGATACCTCCCTATCTTTCAGGAACTCTTTTTGATGTGAGGGAAAACGAAATAAGATTGGTTGCTACCGATGCTAAAAGGCTTGCCTTATCTAAGATGCCTGCTTCCATTCGCAAAACAGGAAAATATTTAGTTCCCATAACTACTTTGGAAGAGCTAAGAAGGATAATGACTTTGGGAAAGATAGAAGTTTATGAGTCTAAGGGTGAAATAACTTTCAAATGGGAGGATGCTATTCTCTGGAGCAGGTTGATAGATGCGGAGTTTCCTCCCTATGAGAGGGTGATACCTACCACGTGGACTACAAAGATTACGGTTTCGGCAGATGAGATTGAATCGGCTATGGAGAGGTTAAGCTATCTGGTTAAGGAAAGAGGGAATATAGTTAAGCTTGAGATAAATAAGGGGGAAATCATCTTAAGCGGAGACGTTCCGGAGTTAGGAAGTGGAAGGGAAAAGATTCCAGTGGAGTTCGAAGGAGAACCCCTCAAGATAGCCTTTAACGTAAGGTTCTTCTTAGATATGATGAAGCATGTGGATGCGACTCATTTCACGATGGCTTTCAGAGGTCCCTTAGAGCAGGCTGTCATAACTCGTGAGGGAAGGGATGATTTCCTTTACATCCTTATGCCTGTAGCTGTTCCTGATGAAGATTGATAAGCTAAATATAGTTAACTTTAGAAGGTTTAAGTCCCTTGATCTTTCCTTTGATGATAGAAACCTTATCGTTGGTATAAACGGTTCCGGCAAGACTACTCTCTTAGAAGCTATATATATGCTCTGCTGGGGAAAGTCCTTCAGAACGACCAAGGATAATGAGGTAATACGGTGGGAAGAAAGAAGCGCCCTTTTGGAAGGAGAGTTTAGCGGGGAGGATATATATAGTTTAAGGCTTCTCTTATCTTCTTCGGGGAAGAGGATAACCTTAAATGGTAAGGCGATCGCGCGAGCTAACCTTATAGGAAAGATACCAGTTCTTTTTGTTTCACCTGAGGAGTTATCATTACTTTCTGGTCCCCCAAAGGTGAGAAGAGACTTCCTTAACAAGCTTTTATCTCAGTTAGACAACGAGTATCTAACCAAATATAGGCTCTATCTTAAGTTGATAAAGGAAAAGAACTCAGCCCTATCGAGGGGAGAGAAAATCGGCAAAATATTAGATTTCATCAATGAAAGACTTTTCAACGTTTCCTTTTATATATGGAAGAAAAGGGAGGAGGTTCTTAATCTTCTAGGAGGTGAGGAGATAAAGATAGTTTATAAGCCCTCAGGCTTGAACGTTGATCTGGATCGCGATGCTCTTAAACGAGTTATGATATCATTAAAAGATAAGGAAATAAGTAGGGGTTTTGCCTCATTTGGGCCTCATCTTGATGAGTTTGATATACTAAGAAGGGAAGGCTTCTCCTTTAGGAAGTTTAGCTCAAGAGGAGAGAGTAAATTGATCATATGGAGGTTCTTCATGAGAGCTTTAAGCCTCTTTAAGGAGAAGAAACCGATACTTCTTATCGATGAGCTCTTCGCTGAGCTGGATAGCTCTAAAAGATCAATGGTTCAGGAAGACCTTAATGGATTAAGGTCTCAGATTTTCATAACGGCCTTGACTCCCTATGTGGAGCTAAAAGACTTTTCCCTTTTCGAGGTGAGGGATGGAGAAGTTAGGAGATATAATAGCTAAAGTACTTAAGAGATATGGGAAAAGATTAGCGGAGGAAAGGGTTAAGGTAGAGTGGGTTAAGATAGTTGGAGAGGATGTGGCGATTAGGACGGTTCCCTTGAGCTTAAGCGATGGGGTCCTGGAGGTAGCCGTTCCTGATGGAGCTTGGGCTAAAGAGTATCAGTTTAGGGAGGAGATCTTCCTTGAGAAGCTTAAAGATTATGATGTTAGAAAGATAAAATTCGTTCCTTTACCGAGACTTTTCTTAAGGGGGAAGAGATGAGATGTATGTAATCTTAGGTGGAGGAAGGGTGATATCCTCTGATGATATATTAATGATAGTGAACCTTAAGAGGTGTAATTTTTTGCTGCCTGAAGGTTTGAGGATCGAGGAGGATGAGGAGGGTATCATCCCGAGAACACTGATAATAACGGTTGATGGTAGGGGTATATATACCAACTCCATGACTTCCACTATAGTAAACAGAATCAAGAGGTGGGGGGATAAGGAGGATGTCTAAATATACTGCGCATGAGATAGATGTCCTTGAGGGTATAGAGGCTGTAAGAAAGAGACCTGGTATGTATATAGGGGATACCGGAAAGCGGGGTTATCATCATCTTCTCTTTGAGGTTATAGATAACTCCGTTGACGAGGCCTTAGCCGGGTATTGTAATTTCATTCAGGTTTTCCTTAGAAGGGATGGAAGGGCTACGGTTCTTGATAACGGTAGGGGTATCCCCATTGACGTTCACCCCAAGACGGGAAAGAGCGCCTTAGAGACCGTCTTAACCTATCTTCACGCTGGAGGTAAGTTCTCCAAGAAGGTTTATAAGGTCTCTGGAGGGCTTCACGGTGTTGGGATATCGGTGGTTAACGCCTTAAGCGAAGAGCTTGAGGTTAAGGTCTTTAGAGATGGCAAGATATACACGCAGAGGTACAGAAGGGGAAAGCCGGTTGAAGACCTTAAGGTCGTGGGTCTTTCCGCTCAGACTGGAACCGAGGTAACATTCAAGCCCGACCCGGAGATCTTCGAAAGAGGAATTTCCTTCGATTACGAGCTTATAAGTGAGAGGCTTAGGGAGATATCTTTTCTCGTTCCTAAGCTTAAGATAAGCGTAAAGGATGAGAGAACGGGATATGAGGAAACCTTCTACGAGGAGGGCGGCATAAGGGAGTTCGTCAGCTTCCTTTGTGGAGAAAAGGAGAAGGCTTATGACGTGGTTTTGCTTTCGGGTCAAAAGGAGGATGTAGAGGTTGAGGTAGCCTTCACTCACGTTGATGATATAGAGGAAAGGGTTTATGCCTTCGCTAACCTAATAAGGAATGTGGAAGGAGGAACTCACCTTGTGGGCTTTAAATCCGCTTTGACCAAGGTGGTAAACGATATAGCTAGGCTTCACGGATTGCTGAAGGCTAAGGACCCTAAGCTAAGCTGGGATGACATAAGGGAAGGAATCGTGGGGGTGGTATCGGTCAAGATACCTGATCCCCAGTTTGAGGGGCAGACCAAAACCAAGCTCGGTAATCCAGATGTTAGGTTCATTGTCGAAGATATTCTCCGGGAGAAGCTTACGCTCTATCTTGAGGGGAACCTTAAGGTTTTGGGAGAGATAGTTTCAAGGGCCTTAAGAAGCCATCAAGCCAAGGAAGCTGCAAGAAAAGCGCGTGAGCTTGTCAGAAGAAAAAGCCTTCTTTTCAGCGATTCTCTTCCCGGTAAGCTAGCGGATTGCCAAACGAGGGACCCTCAAAAGGCGGAGCTCTTCATAGTTGAGGGTGAGTCAGCGGGAGGGTCTGCCAAGCAGGGAAGAGATAGGGCTTTTCAGGCTATACTCCCTCTGAAGGGTAAGATCTTGAACGTAGAAAAGGCCGCTTTCTCCAAGATATTGAACAACGAAGAGATAAGATCACTAATATCTGCTTTGGGGACTGGGATAGGGGAAAGCTTCGATATAAACAAGTTAAGATATCACAAGATAGTTTTGATGACTGATGCAGATATAGATGGCGCTCACATAAGGGCACTACTTTTAACCTTCTTCTTCAGATATGCCAGACCTATCATAGAAAATGGCTTTCTTTATATAGCTCAACCCCCTCTTTATCATGTAAAAGTTGGAAAGGAAGAAAGCTACCTTTATAAGGAGGAGGATTTGCAGAAGCTCCTTAAGGAGTATAATGGAGAAAAGATAGTCGTTCAGAGATATAAAGGTTTGGGAGAGATGAATCCTGAAACCCTGTGGAAGACCACTATGGACCCATCTTCAAGGGTTCTTTACAGGGTAAGGGTTGAGGATGCTATTGAAGCTGAAAAGCTTTTAGAGATACTTATGGGAGATAGAGTTGAACCTAGGAGAAGGTTCATCCAGATGCATGCAAAGGAGGTTAGAAGTCTCGACATATGATGGGAAAATTGATTAACCTCGCCTTTGAGGAGGAGCTTAAATATAGTTATCTCGATTACGCTATGAGCGTTATAGTTGGAAGGGCTATACCCGATGCGAGAGATGGACTGAAGCCCGTCCAAAGAAGGATCCTTTACGCCATGAAGGAACTTAACCTTAAGCCGGGTTCTCCCTTTAAAAAGAGCGCGCGTGTAGTTGGAGAGGTCTTAGGTAAGTATCATCCTCATGGGGATGCTTCCGTTTATGAGGCTCTCGTCAGAATGGCTCAGGACTTCTCTTACAGATACCCTCTTGTAGAGGGGCAGGGTAACTTTGGATCCATCGATGGGGATCCCCCCGCTGCCATGAGGTATACGGAGGCGCGATTATCTTCCTTAGGGATGGAGCTTTTGGGAGAGCTCGAGGAGGAGACGGTAGATTGGGGACCTAACTTCGATGGCTCGTTGGAAGAGCCCTTGGTTTTACCTGCCAAGTTCCCTAATCTTCTAGTTAACGGGACATCTGGCATAGCTGTGGGAATGGCCTCTTCGATACCTCCTCATAATCTGGGGGAGGTAGTAGATGCCCTGATATATCTCTTGGATAATCCCAGAGCTAGCTTGGAAGAGATAATGAGGATTATTCCTGGTCCAGACTTTCCAACGGGAGGGACGATATGCGGAACCGATGGCATAAGGGAGTATATGGAGACAGGTAAAGGTAGGATCATCCTAAGAGGTAAAGCTCACATAGAGCGGGGTAAAGTTAACAGGGTCGTCATAACTGAGATCCCCTATAACGTGAGCAAGTCTCAGCTTGTAAAGAGCATCGCTGATCTCGCGAAGGCTAAGAAGATAGATGGCGTGAGCGATCTAAGGGACGAGAGTGACCGCAGAGGGATGAGAATAGTTATCGAGGTGAGCAAAGGAGTGCCCCCCGAAAGCATCTTGGCCGCCCTTTACAAGCATACCCAGCTTGAGACCACTTACAGCGTTATAAACCTGGCTTTAGTCGACGGTGCTCCCAAGGTCATGGGTATAAGGGAGATGATGGAGGTATACATAGGTCACAGGAAGGAGGTCATCAGGCGTAGAACCACCTTTAGGCTCAAGAACGCGGAGAGAAGAGCCCATATACTCCTTGGCTTTAAGATAGCCTTAGATAACATAGATTTGGTTATATCCATCATAAGGAGGTCTCAGAACCAGGATGAGGCTAAGGGTAGGCTTATGGAGGCCTTAAGCTTAAGTGAGCTTCAGGCTGAGGAGATACTCAAGATGCCTTTAGGGAGGTTAACCCACCTTGAGAGGAGCAGGATAGAGGAGGAGCTTGCTGAGAAGACCGCTATCATAGCTGAGTTGAAGGGGATACTTGAAAGTGAGCTCAAGCTCATAGAGGTGATGAAGAGAGAGCTTCTGGAGATAAAGGAGAGATACGCTGATGGAAGAAGAACGGATATATTAAGAGATAAGCCTGAGGAGGTGAAGTTACCGCCCAGAAGGTTTATAGTTACCCTCTCTAAGGAGGGGTATCTTAGGCTTAGGGAAGAGGGGGATCGCAGAGGCAAGATGAAGCTTGAACTGATAGAAGGCGATCTGCCCTTGATGGTGACTAGCGCTGAAAGCGACGACAGGCTACTACTTTTTACCGCCAAAGGAAGGGTTCTCTCCTTGGAGCTTGACGATAATGTTCCATCGCATGCCTTCAGCGGTAGGGGGGTTAATCTTCGCACGATATTCGATCTTGAGGATGATAGACTCGTTGCCTTCAAAGTGCTTAAAGAAGGGGATTACATATATCTTTTCACGAGAAAGGGCTTGGTCAAGAAGGTGGAGCTGAGCCTTCTGGGGGACATGCGGAGAAGGTCTGGCAGAAAGCTTATAAAGCTCGATGAAGATGATGAGATAGTTAGGGTTAGGTTTGGAAGGGATAGCGAAGAGGTGGTTCTCCTTTCGAGCGGAGGCAAGGGGTTCAGGTTAAGCACATCGCATATTAGGGCTACGAATCCTGCAACCGGTGGGGTTAGAGCTATGCTGCTTGATGGGGAGGAGCTCGTGGGAGCTGACATAATATCTGGAAAGGAGGCGGTTATAGTTACCTCTAAGGGGTTTGCTAAAAGGGTTTCCCTTGAGGAGATTCCCGCAAGGGGTGGAGCGAGCAAGGGGGTGTATCTATATCCGCCGAATGATAGGCATGGCAAAGTGATAGGATGCTGGGTTTTAAGCAACGATGCTGAAATTTTAGCGCTAACCAGAAGGGGTTTAATCCTCAGGGTCAAGGCAAGCGATGTGCCTCTGTTACCGAGGGAGAAGAGGGGGCAGGAGATATTTGCCCTTGAGGAAGGGGATGAGATAGTAGATGTTCTCGTTAGCTCCTGAAGGTAAAAGGGTTATACTCGCCTTTTTTCTCCTTTCCATGCTCCTTTCTCTTTGGTTTCCCTGGTTGTCCCTGCCAGCTTGGGGATTTTTCGTGGCCCTACTTTACTTTTTCAGGGACCCTGAGAGGTTTCCTCCGCTGGAGGAAAGGGCTGTAGTTTCTCCTGCTGATGGGAGAATAATAGATATATCTGAGGCTTTTGAGAACAAATTTCTCAAGGATAGGGCTAATAGGGTAAGCATCTTCATGAGCTTGTTTGACGTTCACGTTAACAGGTCTCCCATCGAGGGGAAGGTCCTCTTCAGGGATTACCTTCGAGGGGCTAAAAGGATGGCCTTTGGTGCCAAATCTTCTCTGGATAATGAGAGGAGCTTTGTGGGAATTCAGGGGGATATCCCAGTTCTTCTCGTTCAGGTTGCTGGTTTTGTAGCGCGCAGGATAGTAACCTATCCGAAAGTTGGGGATTTCCTCAAGAAGGGGGAGCGCCTTGGCATAATAAAGTTTGGCTCCCGTGTAGATCTTTATCTTCCTACTTGTGTTGAGCTATCGGTTAAGGTGGGGGATAAAGTTAGGGCGGGAGAGACTGTTTTGGGGGTGATTAAGAAGGATGAAGAAGGAAAGATGGCCGAACTTTCTGACGAGCGGTAATTTAATGTGCGGCGTATTAGCTTTGATCCTCCTCTCTCGGGAGCATGTGATGGCCGCTGCTTGGCTTATAGGTGTTGCTATAGTTTTCGATTTCCTGGATGGAAAGATAGCGAGGCTTTTAGGAGTCAGTGGTGAGTTTGGAAAGGAGTTTGATTCTTTGGCAGATATAGTCTCCTTCGGTGCTGCGCCAGCCTTGATGATGTACGTTTACGGTCTCCATGAATATGCTCTCTTTGGAGCTATGGTTGGGGTTATATACGTCCTATGTGGTGCTTTAAGACTCGCAAGATTTAACTTAATGAAGTCAAAACCTTATTTTTTAGGGTTGCCTATAACTGCTGCTGGAGGTTTCCTGGCAAGCCTTGTGCTATCAGGTATTTCCTTCCCTGGGCCGGTCATAATTGCCATAATGTTCGCTCTATCCTACCTTATGGTTAGCAAGATAAAATACGGTAACCTTAAGAGGATATCTAAGGAGAACCCTCTTAATAGGAAGGTTTTTATCTTCATGGTTTCGGGGTTTATCGGGCTCGTGATTCTATCTTCACGAGTAGCTCCCTTTATAGCTATGAGCATCTACCTCTTAAGCGGGCCATTGGGTATAGATTGGGGTGAGATATTGGCTAAGAAGAGAGAAGGGGATGAAGAAGATGAAGAAAGCGAAGAAGCTTGAGGAGTTAACGTGGGAAGATGTGGAGAGGGAGGAAGAGGGGATTATCATTATTCCCGTTGGTAGCGTTGAACAGCACGGTAGACATCTCCCCTTGGGGACCGATTCTATGGTGGCTATAGCGATCTCTGAGGAAGCTTCAGCTCGAACTGGCGTTCCAGTTGCTCCTCCCCTTTGGTATGGTTGGTCTCCTCATCATATGGTTTTGCCTGGTACTGTTAACATTAGGCCTGAGGTTTTGGAAGAGCTTCTCTACGACATAATCGCTTCTCTTTCTGAGCACGGTTTTAAGCACTTTGTGGTAGTGAATGGGCATAGGGTGGTTAACATTCCCTGGATTCAGCTTGCTGCATATAGAGCTAAAGAGGACCTTAATGTTAACGTTTACATATTTGATCCAGCCCTCGCTTCAAAGGAGCTTAAGTTAGGAAGGATGGGACATGCGGAGGAGATAGAGACATCTCAGATGATGGTTATTAGGCCAGATTTGGTTAGGAAGGATAAGATAGTTGACTCGCTGATTAAAGAGGAGTTTCTCTATCACGTTGACCCTTCTGACCCTCGGGATACGCTTTGTTATCTTCCCTCTAGGGAAAGGATGGAAGAGCTCGCTAAAGAATCTGGTGGTGTTAATGGAACTCCTTCTAAATCTTCCTTGGAGTTAGGTAGAAAGTATCATGAGCATGTGGTTAGCAGGCTGGTTGAACTAATAGAGCATATAAAGGGGGTGCGCTAATGAGTAGGCTAGTTTATATCAATGGGGAGTTTGTTCCATCAGAAGAGGCCAAGATCTCCGTCTTTGACAAAGGGTTTTTATTTGGCGATGGTGTTTTCGAAGGTATAAGAGCTTATGAGGGTAGGATATTTCGCCTTGATGAGCACCTTAAGAGACTCTATAACTCCGCTAAGGCTCTTTTGATAAATGTCCCACTATCCTTTGAAGATATGAGAAAGGCGGTTATAGAAACCGTGAAGAGGAACAACCTCAAGGACGCTTATATAAGACTCATAGTCACGAGGGGTATAGGGGATTTGGGTCTGGACATAACTAAGTGTAAGAACCCGAGCGTAGTCATAATAGCTGACGAAATAGCTCTTTTCCCAAAGGAGATATACGAGAAGGGCATAGAGGTTATAACTTCCTCCATAAGGGCTTCCTATGGCGATGTGCTTCCTCCTCAGATAAAGAGCCTAAACTACCTATCTCATATACTGGCTAAGTGGGAGGCCACAAACGCTAAGGTTCAAGAGGCCATCCTCTTAAGCAGGGAAGGTTATGTTACCGAGGGCTCCGCTGAAAATATCTTCATAGTTAGGGATAAGTGCCTTATAACCCCTCCATCTTGGGTTGGTATATTGGAAGGGATAACGAGAAGCGCTGTGCTTGAGATAGCTTGGGAGATAGAGGAGGTTGAGGATATAATAGAGGATGTCTTCACAAGGTACGATTTATACGTTGCCGATGAATGTTTCCTTTGCGGGACTGCGGCGGAGGTTGTGCCGGTTGTTAAGGTGGATGGTAGAGTTATAGGGGATGGGGTTCCCGGTCCTATTACCCGGGAAATAATGAGAAGGTTCAGGGAGTTAGTTTCTACTGAAGGAGTGGACGTTTACGCTTGAGGATATTGGTTATAAACCCTGGCTCAACCTCCACGAAGATAGCATCCTTTCTAAATGATAGGGAGCTTTGGCGGGAGACGATTTATCATCCCGAGGAGGAGCTTTCGCGATTTAAGAGTTTCATAGATCAATACGAATATAGGGTGAAGAGCGTTCTGGATGTTTTGAAAAGGAGGGGGGAGGACCCCTCCTTTTATGATGCCTTCGTGGGAAGAGGGGGGATAGTGGATCCCGTAGAAGGAGGAACCTACCTTATAACTTCTGAACTTTTGGCTGACCTAAAGAGGGGGAAGCCTTGGGAGCACGTTTCGAATCTCGGCGGCTTAATCGCCCATGAACTTGCTAAGGAGAAGAGCCTTCCTGCCTTCATAGTTGATCCTGTGTCGGTGGATGAGTTTGAGGAGGTCGCTCGCCTAACAGGTTTGCCCTTCGTTAAGAGGAGGAGTTTAGTTCACGCTCTTAACATTAAGGCTGTATCTAGAAAGGCTGCTAAAGAGATTGGTAAGAGCCTTGAGGATTCCAAGTTCGTCGTGGCCCATCTTGGAGGTGGATTCTCTATAGCTGCGGTTAAGGGTGGAAGGATAATAGATGTGAACGTTGCCAACGATATGGGGCCCTATTCCCCGGAGAGATCTGGAGGACTTCCTCCCCTTTCCCTCATAAGGTATGTTTCGGAGAGGGGGCTTTCTTTCACCGAGACAAGAAGGATCCTCGGGGGTAGGGGAGGGCTTAAGGCCTATCTTGGGACGGCTGACATGAGAGAAGTAAGGAGGAGGATTAATGAGGGAGATAGCTATGCTGATCTGATCTACAGAGGGATGGTATATCAAGTGGCGAAGGAGATAGGGGCTATGGCAGCGGTTTTAGGAGGGGAGATCGATGCCATAGTCTTAACAGGTGGGGTAACCTATGATGAGGGTTTCATAAAGGATATAAAGGAGTATATAGGTTGGCTTTCTAAGGTGATGGTTTTTCAGGGCGAGTTTGAGATGGAGGCTTTGGCCTCTGGAGCCTTGAGGGTTTTAAGGGGGGAGGAGAAGGCGAGGATTTACAAGGGGGAGAGAGGTTTTTGAAGAAGCTCAGGGAGTTAGTTAATATGGCCAGGGATAGCGGGGTGAAGACTCTGGCTTTGACTTCCGCCGAAGAGAGATCCGCCTTAGAGGCCGTTTATTTGGCGGTTAAGGAGGGGATAATTCGAGCTTTACTAATCGGTGATAAGGAAAGGATCTGGAGCATAATCAAGGATAGGGGGTTTGATGTTAGGGGAATGGAGATAATCGATGAAAAGGATCCCGTAGTTGCGGCTCAAAGGGCTGTTAAGATAGTCAGGGATTGCCAGGCCGATCTACTGATGAAGGGTCTCGTCAAAACTGCGGATCTCTTCAAAGCGGTCTTAGACAAGGATATAGGCTTGCGCACGGGGAGGCTCTTAAGCCACGTCTTCTTAGTAGAGATTCCAAGAAAGAGAAGATGGTATGCTCTATCTGACGCGGCGATAGTCATATCTCCCACGCTGCCAGAGAAGGTTCAGATAATAGAAAACGCTGTAACCTTAATGCATCTTCTTGGGGTTAACGAGCCTAAGGTTGCCGTTCTTTCGGCGATTGAGACGGTTAATCCCGCAATACCCTCGACATTAGATGCGGCGGCCTTGACCCTTATGGCTTCAAGGGGGCAGATAAAGGGGGCGATAGTGGATGGTCCGCTGGCGCTTGACGTTGCCATAAGTAAAAGGTGCGCTCAAGTTAAGGGTGTAAAGAGCCCAGTTGCTGGAGATGCTGACCTTTTGATAGTTCCTAACGTGGAAGCGGGGAACCTCATGGGTAAGGCTCTATTGCACGCTGGGGGAGGGGCTGTGGCTGGGGTGGTTATGGGGGCGCGCAAGCCCATAGTTTTGACATCTCGGGCCGAGGGGCCTGAGGGTAAGTACCTTTCCATAGCTTTAGGGGTATTTTTAGCAGGGAGGATGAGCTAAGAGTATGATTGAGGAGGCGCGTCTTTCCGGTCTGCCTGGTATAGAGAGGGAGCCTCTATATCATAAAGAGCATCACCTTCTTTTGAAAGAGGTTAGGGAGAGGTTTCCGAACGCCCATAGGGTTATAACCGTCTATATAGGCTTAGAGGTTTCCATAGCTGCGTGGTGCTGCGAGAAGTTGATAGATGCCGATAATTATCTCACTGGCGATTCTCCTATGGGTGTTAGGTCATCGGGCTGGCTTCCCAATATGGGAACATTATCTCTTTACTATGAGGATGGAAGGAGCTTAAAAGAGATAGAGAAGCTCATCTCAGGTGAGGGGGGGCTTAAGTCCTACTACGGGACTGAGGATTTAGAAAATCTCTCTCGCAGAGTTGAAGATCTCCCCTTCGAGGCCTTTTTATATTGGATAGCTAAGGGGATAGGGGGTATGGCAGCCATACTTAAGGGAAAGCCTGACATCGTCATCTTAGGGGGCCCGTGGGTAAGATATGAGGCTGTTATCTTGAAGCTTAAGAAGCGGCTTTCTTATCTTCCGCTTATTGAAAGCGATAGAATAAGATGATAAAATTGAAAAGGTGAAGCGTCTATGAAAGAGATCTTTTACAGTCCCACGAAGGGGACTCTTAGCTTTGAGGAGATGGTAAACCTAATAGTGGATTACATCTCAAGGAATGGAGGGCCCTATCGCTTGATAATCGGAACGGACTCCTCTGAAAGTGAAGGGGAGACGATCTTCGTCACCGCTGTGGTGCTTTACAGGGTGGGTAAGGGTGGCATATACTTCTATAAGAGAATGAGGGATGAGGGTAAGCATGGCTTTAAGAAGAGGATATTTTACGAGACTCACCTTAGCCTTGATGTCGCTAGCAGGATAAGTTACGCTCTGTCTAAGGTAGACCTTGAGGAGATTCCCCATTTAGAGATTCACCTGGACGTTGGGGAGGAAGGTAGGACGAAGGAGATAGTTGCGAGCGTGATATCCTACGTGAGCGGAAACGGTTTTGAGGCCAAGATAAAGCCCGAGTCTTTCGGGGCAACGAAGGTGGCTGATAAATATGTTTAGGGGGTGTTTTTGAATGTCTGCTATATCGCTTGAGGAGCTTATAATCGCCTTCAGGTTGGGGGAAGAGGAGTATGGGGTTGATGTTTCTCAGATTCAAGAGATAATAAAGATGAGAGAGATAACCAGGGTTCCTAAGGCACCTTACTATATAAGGGGTGTCATAAACTTAAGGGGTAATGTTATTCCGATCATAGACCTTAGGAAGAGGTTTAACCTTCCCTTCAAAGAGGTGACGGATCAATCAAGAATAATAGTTTTCGACATAAAGGGGGTTAGGTTCGGTATAATAGTTGATGCGGTTTCTGAGGTTATAAGGTTGCCTCGGGAGAACATAGAGCCGCCTCCACCTATCGCGATGGGTGGTATAGAAACTGTCTATCTGAAGGGGGTTGGCAAGGTTAATAACAAACTTATAATCTTACTTGATTTGGAAAAGGCTTTGGGGCTTGAGGAGCTTATAGGGGAGGAGGTGGCAGAGTAAGGGATTGTCAACCATATTTATAGCGGCCTACGCTCACCTTCCCCATGATATAACCGCCTACGAGCTTTACAAGGTTCTCGGCCTTTTCCTCGAGGTTGATGAGGAAAGTGGCCTGATAGTTGATGTTGAGGTTAGCTTGACGAGTAAAATCGCTCAAAGGATTTTAAGCGAGTGTATAAAGGGAAAGAACTTAGTTAGCGAAATCGATGTGATTAAAAAGGAGCTTTATAGAAAGTATCATGGTGAGGCGCGAGGAGCGGTAATATCGGCTTTAAATGCGGCCCGCCAGCGCTACATAGATAGAAAGAAAATCGTCGCTGAGTGAGAAAGCGCAACCTGAGAATAGCTTGTATGCTTGTTGGTCCCCGTAGTGAGGGTTATCCCTTTCTTAAGATTTTCCCCGCAAGCTTTCCTTTCGGGCTCCTTTATTTTAACAAAATATTTTTTGATATTGACGAGCAGATTTTCGATGTTATAGAGGCAGTCAGCAAACATAGGGGAGATCGTTAAAACTGTGGCAAAAATAGCCGATCAAACTAACCTTCTTGCCTTCGAGAAGCACACTCCTATAAGGTTTTATGCGCTTAGGAGTCGTGGTGCTCTTGATTACAAGCTTCTGGCGGATGAAGTTTTGAGTGAAATAGGAAGAAGAGGGATTTGAAGAAAGTCGGGATAAGCTATCTTTAAAATTCTTGTATTGACCATAAAAGATGCTTTATGTTATAATTATAATTGCTGTCTCTTAAGGTGTGCTTATCTCAGTGGGAGGGAGGAATGAGGATGCGAGGAGTGAGGGTGTGGGGTTTAGCCGTTGTGGTTTTCGTTTCACTAGTTTTTGGTATGATCTTCGCCGCTCAGGCTCAGACCTTCAACTTCAAGATGGCGACCTTCTACGTTGCGGGTGACCCTGCTTTTGACGTAGCGAACCATTTTGCAAAGCTGGTTAAGGAGAAAACCGGTGGGAAGGTTAACATTGAGGTTTTTCAGGCTGGGGAGCTGGGCTTTCCTGTAGTGGAGATACTTGAGGCCACCTCTAGGGGCGTTATTGAGACTGCTATATTCTACACGAGCTACAAGGCTGCGCAGGATGCAGTTATGGCTTTAGCTGGTGGAAGACCGGGACCTGTTTTTAACTTCGATGAGCAGGTTAAGTATGTAAAAGCCGTTGAGGATATAGTAGCTTCTGCCTTCAAAAGATTCGGCGTTACCTACATAGGGCCGATAGTATACGGTGAGCCTGAGATATTGGTATCTACTAAGCCACTCACCGGAATTAAGGACATTAAGGGAAGGATATTCAGAGCTTCGGGCATGGCTGCTGAGTTCTATAAGGCATTGGGAGCTCAGGCTGTGATGTTGCCTGCGGGAGAGCTTTACCAAGCCCTTCAGCTTGGAACGATAGATGGGCTTGAGTGGACTGATTTCACGGCTAACTATAAGCTTGGATTCTATGAGGTAGCTAAGCATGTGCTTGAACCTACGAAGGGCGTTAACCTTCATAGCGAGGCGGCGGTCCATGCCTTCCTGGTCTTTAATCCGGCGGTTTGGGATAAGCTACCTAAGGAGTATCAGGAGATAGTGAAGAGCTCCTGTGCTGAAGCCTATAAGTGGGGTGGAGAGTTCATAGCTAATCTGAATAAGGAGTATAGGCAGAAATGGATAGATGCTGGGGCAAAGGTGGTGCAGCTGCCTCAGGAGGACTTAGACCAGATTATAAGCGTTGGTGCCAAGCTTATCGCTAGCTATGCCGCTAAGTCTCCCGATGCTAAGGATTTCTGCCTTAAGCTCATTCCTCTTTGGAAGGAGCTCGGCTATGAGAGGTGGAGTAAGGCTCTAGAAGGGGAGTTGAAGTAATCTCGTGTTTGCCTTATAGAAGTCATTAATTTCTTAAGCTGCGTAGCCACCCCGGGTTTAAGCCTCTCTATGAGGCCCCGGGGTGGTTTTATAAGTTCATAGAAGGGAGTGAGTTTCTTGAGCTTCATAGATAGGCTTAACGTTAGATTGGCTCGCTTTTTAATGTATCTTACGCTGGCAATAGTCCTGGTGGTCGTTTACGGCGTTTTTACCAGGTACTTCATCGGCAGGGCTGATGCGAGGGTTATATTCGTCTCGGTTTGGCTTTACGGCTCCCTCTTCGCCCTGGGGGGTGGTTTCACGCTGCTTGAGAAGGGGCACGTCTCGGTGGATATAGTTTATAAGAAGCTGCCTTCGAGAATCAAGAGGGCCTTAGATATCATCAACCTCCTCCTTATAATCTTCTGCGGAGCGGTGATAATCTACGTGAGCTTACCCTTAGCCTATGAGTCATTCCTTAAGAGAGAGGTAGACTCAAGCCTTGGGATAGTTTTCGCTCCCCCCATATGGTGGTTTAAGTGGGTGCCGGTTATAGCGGTTATCCTGATTGTGCTTCAGGCGCTTTCTCTCTTGAACAAGATTCTTAAAAACAAAACGATACGGAAAGGAAGGGATGAGAAGTGAGCGTAAGCTATATGCCTTTTGTGATGTTTGCTGTTCTCTTTGGGATGATTCTCATAAACCTACCCGTAGCCTTTGCGCTCTTTTTGGTGTCTATAGTCTTTGGTTTCCTCTTCTGGGGTTGGGGAGGGCTTTACGTGGTCTTTCAGGGCATATGGAATCTGATGAACAACTGGGCTTTAGTGTCCTTACCTCTTTTCGTCTTCATGTCGGCTCTACTGGAGAAAAGCGGCATAGCCGAGGAACTCTTCACGACGCTTTACAACCTTCTCGGTAAGGTTAGAGGCTCTTTAGCGATTATAGCTGTGGTCTTCGGTTACCTTATAGGTGCCATGTCGGGTGTCATTGCTGCCGCAGTTTCCGCTTTAGCTCTGATAATCTTTCCCGCTATGGAGAAGCACAACTACGATAGAAGGCTTTCTATAGGTTCCATATTAGCTGCCGGCTGTCTTCCCCAAATAGTTCCTCCCAGCTTTAACATGATAGTATACGGCTCGGTTGCCGGTGTTTCGGTCGGAAAGCTGTTTGCGGGTGGCATAGGCGCGGGATTGGTTATGGCCGTATTCTTTATAATATACATAGCCCTATGGAGCTTGTTTAATAAGGATAGGGTTCCGGTAATAAGGGAGGATATCCCCTTGAGGGAAAAGATAGCCTCCCTAAGGTTTATCATAGGGCCCTTCGTGATAATAATCGGTGTTTTGGGTTCTATATTCACCGGAATGGCTACACCGACGGAGGCCTCAGGGGTTGGAGCTCTTCTTAGCCTTATATACGTGGGGTTTAGGAGAAGGCTTAGCGGGAAGGTTCTGGCCGAATCCCTGTTGGTCACCCTCAAGGTCACCTCCATGGCCTGTTGGATAATGTCGGCGGGCTCAGCCTTTAGCTCGGTGTTTAACGGCATAGGTGGTAGAAGGATAATGATAGGCTTGCTTTCCTCTCTTCCCGCTGCCGAGATAACCGTTTTAGTCTTTTCCGCTGCGATAATATTCTTCCTCGGAATGTTCATCGATCCGGTTTCCATAACGATGATAATGACGCCGATATTGACTCCCGTTGTCGTGTCCTTCAAGTACGATCCCATATGGTGGGGCGTTATCTTCTGCTCCCTCCTTCTGCTTTCCTACATCACGCCTCCAGTTGGGCTTGGTCTCTACTACTTTAAGGGGGTAGCAGAGCATGTGTCCATGGATGAGATCTACAAAAGCGTCTTGCCCTTCGTTATAATCATGTTTTTAGCCATAGTCATCGCTATGATCTTCCCAAGCAGCATATTGTGGTTCGTTAGGGTGCTGGGAAAGGTTTAAGGGGTCGGCCCTTAGCCAAGTCCTAGCATGAGCCCGCCTTGATATACGATTACCGCTACAAGCCATCCAAGGATGAGGCTGTAGCTAACGGCAAGGGCCGCCCACACCCAGGAGTTGGTCTCTCCCTTGATTACGGCGATGGTAGCGATGCATGGGATATAGATCAGGCTCATCACCATGAAGGCGTAGGCGGAAAGCGGCGTCCAGTTTTGGCTGATCGCCTCTCTAAGCCCAGATTCCTCAACGCCGTAAACTACGCCCAGCGTGCTGACCACGACCTCCTTAGCCAGTATGCCGAATAGCAGCGCGACAGCTGCTTCCCAGCTGCTGAATCCCGCAGGCTTAAAGATCGGGGCTATGAAGCTCCCGATGCGACCTAACGCGCTTTCTTGACTCGCATACTCAACGCCTATCGGCAGGTTCGCCAGCACCCAGATGAGCACCGTCACCATGAAGATTATAGTCCCGGCTTTACGGATGAAGTGGCTACCCCTTTCCCACATGTGGATGAAGGTACTTTTAAGGGTCGGCATGCGGTAGGGAGGAAGCTCCATCAGGAAGTGGGAGGACTCTCCCTTAAATAGAAAGCTCTTAAATATTATTCCCATTAAGATGGCTAGAGTTATTCCCAATAGGTAGAGCGAGAAGGTTACCAATCCCTGATGTGAGCTGAAAAAGGCGCTAGCAAATAGAACGTAGATGGGTAATCGGGCGCTGCACGACATGAGCGGGATTATCAGGATGGTGATCAGTCGGTCGCGCTTGCTTTCAAGGGTTCTTGTGGCCATGATGGCTGGCACGTTGCAACCGAAGCCGAGAAGAAGGGGGATGAAGGACTTACCGTGTAGCCCAAATGCGTGCATGAATCGATCCATGATATAGGCCGCTCTGGCCATGTATCCGCTATCCTCTAAGATCGAGATAGCGAGGAATAGTAAAAAGATGTTTGGTACGAAGACCAGGACCGATCCCACGCCGTTGATGACGCCGTCGACCAGCAGCGACGATAGCAGCTTAGGTGCTCCAAGGCCCTCTAACCACGCTCCCATTAGTTCACCAAGCCGCTCAAAGAGGCCCTCGATCAACCCCGTCAGCGGGTCACCCAGCTTAAAGGTGAACTGAAACACCATCCACATGGTTAGCAGGAATATGGGGATTCCCAGGTAGCGGTTTGTAACGATGCGGTCGATCTTATCGGATATCGAAGCCTGATCTTCGGTCGCTTGGTACCGCCTTATCACCTCTTTAGCCACGCTCTCGATGAAGCCGTATCGACGATTGGCGATTAGGGATTCGATCTCCTCTCCAAAGATGCTCTCCAATCGATTTAAGGCCGCTTCGCGCCTAGTTTTGATCTCATCTAAATCGCAGAATCCCCCTATTACTCTTAAAAGATCCTCGTCACCCTCTAGTATCCTGATAGCTAGCCATCGGGGGACGAACTTTTCCGCTAGCTTCGGACAGGAGGAGAGATACCTCTCAATGTCGCTGATTTCGGCCTCTATTTCTCTGCCGTAGTCTATCCTCAAGGGGCTTCGGCCCTTAGCCTTGGCCGCCTCAAGCGCCTGGGATATGATCTCCTTCATCCCTTGACCGCGCGTGGCCACCGTTGGAATCACTGGTGTGCTCAATAGTTCCGATAGTCTGGCCGTATCTACGTCCGCACCCTTGGCCCTTAGCTCATCGTACATGTTTAAAGCGATAACTACGTTGGCGCCCATTTCCAAAAGCTGCAGGGTTAGGTATAGGTTTCGCACAAGGTTTGTGGCATCAACTATGTTGATCACCACATCAGGCTTTTCAAGGAGAATGTAGTCGCGGGCGATCGCGGCGTCCTCCGAGTGGACCCCGAAGCCGTATATCCCAGGTAGGTCTACGACTTGGATCGTTCTTCCCTCCCATAAAAGTTCCCCTTCCTTCTTTTCCACGGTTACGCCGGGCCAGTTCCCCACGTGCTGACGGGCGCCCGTTAAATTATTGAAAATCGTCGTCTTTCCCGAGTTAGGGTTACCGATCAAAGCCAACACTAACTTCTGCTCATCCTTCGCAACTTGCTTCGCCTTCATCGATGGCTTCACCCCCTAAGTTAGTTTGTCCTAACATTTGGGCAAGATTTTCGCCTCTTTCGAGTTCCTCTACCAGGATCTTTAGAGCGATTCCACGACCGATAAGCAGCTTGCTCTCTTTTACCGAGATGATCATCGGTCCGACCATGTCGTTTCTCACGACCTTTACCTTAGTACCGCAAGTTAAGCCTAGCTCTGCCAGTCTCTGGGATAGACCTCGACCACCGTTAAATTCCTTTATGATCGCCTCACGCCTCGCTTGTAGAAAGCTTAACGGGAAAGCTCCGTTTCTCATGTGGCTAAAGCACCTCCACCATGATGTAAGATGCCTCCTCTTTCCTGAGGCTTAGGCGGTAGCCCTTTATCATCACCTCGATGGGGTCACCCAGCGGGGCGATGCCCACAATGCTGAGTTCGCTCCCCGGTGTTACTCCCATCTCTAGGATTCGGCGGCCGATGGAGCCCTTCGCGGTTATTCGAGTCACCCTGCCTTTCTCTCCAATACCTAGATCGCTAAGAGGCTTAGCCTTGATCGGCATCGCTGTTCCTTGCTCTTTTCCCTCCTCTGTGGCGCCAGGCGTCTTTTGAAGCGACTCTAGGAAACTCATGAGTTTCTCCATGGTTTGTGGGCTGACCGCGTGCTCTATAAGACAAGCATCCCTTTCAGCGATCTTGGGATCGACCCCTAGAACCTCGATGAGGAACCTCTTAAGCATTAGGTGTCTTTGTTGAACCTTTGAGGCTATCTCCCTACCCCTCTGCGTTAGCTCGATAGGTCCATACCTCTCCTGCTTTACGAGCCCCAGTTCCTTAAGGTTAGCGATGGCCTGTGCGACGCTGGCCTTGGTTATGCCCAGCCTTGAAGCGATGTCGGTAACCCTAACTATGCCTGACCTTTCGGCTATGTTCAGGATGGCCTCCAGGTAGTCCTCCATAGCCGATGATAGGGCTGCCGCATCTGTCATGGTGACACCTCCCTTCGACCCCTAAGTTAGGTTAGCCTAACATTTGATTGGTTAAAGTATATCATGGCGCTGGTCATTTGTCAATTAAAAGCGTTATTATGGCGGATGTGATCGCCGTAAGCGTTATGCAAGTTTCTATCGTGCGAGAAAGTCCTTCTCTATCTTCCTCATCTCCTTAACGCGCAGCAATTTCTTTATATTTATATTATGATATGATATAATAAAAAGGTGATGCTCTTCCTGAGGTAAGAGGTGGATTTAGGTGTTTGAGAGGCTTGAGAGGGATAAAAAATCGATATATGTCGCTAGGCAGATTATAAAGGGTATACAGGATGGGAGGTTCCGGCTTGGAGATAGGATCCCTCCAGAGCAGGTCATAGCTGAGGAGATAGGGGTTAGTAGGACGGCGGTAAGGGAAGCCCTGGTGGCCCTTGAGATGGCTGGGGTCCTGGAGAGGAGGGCAGGAGATGGAACCTACATCACTGGGTTTCTTCCGGTTTCATTTGCTCAAGCCATCGAGATCCTTCAGGAGGATGGAAATACCATTGAGATCATTGAAGCTAGGGCTCTCTTAGAGCCTTGTATAGTGGATTTGGTCTGTGAGCGGGCTTCAGAAGCAGAGATAGCTACCCTTTACCCTTTCGTTGAGAGGATGGATAGGGCGGTTAAAAGTAGCGATGTCGATGGTTTTATAGAGGGAGATTACCTATTTCATAGCCAGCTTGCCAAGTTAAGCAAGAACTCTATCCTTGAGGGCATCATGGAGCAGTTGCTTTTCCTGATGAGGAAGCATCTGTGGAGGTATATAAAGGAAAAGTGCCTTAGGGAAAAGAAAAGGTGGGCAGAATCAGCAGAAATTCACAGGGTCATAGCTGACGCTCTTAAGGCTAAAGATCTATCCGAAGCTAAAAGGGCCGTTTCAAAGCATTTTGAGGATATATTCAAGCTACTTTAAAAAAAGCGTTTTTTAAGGACCTAAATATCATACATATTATGTATGATTAGGAGGTGAGATAGGTGAAGGTTGTTGATGTGAAGTTTTTTCCGTTGAAGTGTAGGTTGGAGAAGCCGGTCAAGTTTTCCTTAGGGGTCTTAACTCATAGAAACTTCGCCTTGGTTAAGGTTGAGACCGACGAGGGAGTCTCAGGTTGGGGGGAGGCCTTCGTTAACTTTCCCGCATGGGCTCCGATGGAGCGCGCTATTACCATCGAGCATGGTATCAAGCCTCTCCTAATTGGCGAGAGTCCCTTGGAGCCAGACGTTGTGAGCGAAACCATAATCTCAAAGCTTTACAGGTTGGGGCTTCAGTGGGGTGCGAAGGGTTGTATCTATCAGGCTGTGAGCGCTATAAACATCGCCCTTTGGGATATAAAGGGAAGGATCGAGGGTAAGCCCCTATACCGTCTCCTTGGGGGAGAGAAAAAGAGGATCCCTCTTTACGCCATAGGCATGGATATGTCTCAACTGGAGATCTCCCTTCCAGCGTGTCTGCAAGCTGGCTTTAAGGCCTTGAAGATAAGGGTGGGCTTTGATAGGGAGGGGGATTTGAGCCTCCTAAGGAGGGCTAGATCGATCGTCGGAGAGGGGGTCAAGGTATACGTCGATGCTAACCAGGCATGGGGTGAAAAGGAGGCGGAGGAGATGGCGTTGAGGATGGAGGATGCTGGAGCCGACTGGATAGAGGAGCCGACGCTGTGCGAGGACCTGGAGATTATGGCTAGGATAGCCGAGAGGTTAACTATACCCTTAGCTGCAGGTGAGAACTTCTTTGGGATCAAGGATTTTAAAAGGGCGGTTGATCTTAAGGCTATCGATGTGGGTATGCCGGACCTAACGAGGGTTGGAGGCTTTGGTGAGATGAAAAGGGTTTGTGAACTGCTTAAGGAAAAGGGGCTTTTCTACTCTCCTCATCTTTACGGAAGCGACGTGAGCTTTGTGGCCACGCTTCACTTCGCCTGTGCCGTTCCAGGTCACCTTGAGATCCCGAGGGACGTTTCTTCCACTCCCTTGAGGGAAGAAATCCTTAGGGAGCCTTTGGCTTTAGTCGATGGCTATGCTATCCCGCCTGATGGTCCAGGCTTGGGGATAGAGGTCAATGAGGAAGCGCTAGAGAAGTATAAATTTTAAAAGGAGGTGTTTTAGGTATGCTTGTGCTTCACCTGATTATATCTATCGGTATAGCCCTGTTCCTGATAATACGTTTGAGATGGTCTCCTGTCTTTGGCTTGGTCCTAGGAGCCTTATATTTTGGTATTGCCTCTGGTCAAGGAGCCTTAAATACGGCTGCCAATATAGCTAAGGGATTTGGGGCTACCATGACTGGAATAGGGCTGGTCGTGGGCTTCGGTGTGATAATAGGGCAGCTTTTGGCAGACTCGGGTGCCGTTGAAAGCATAGTTAGGTCCCTTCTTAAGGTTTTTTCTCCGAAAAGGACTCCCGAGGCTTTGTGCACCGCATCTCTTATCGTCTCAACTCCAGTTTTCTTTGACGTAGGATTCATAATTCTTGCCCCAATAGCGAGGAGGATAGCCAAGGTTACAGGTGGAAGCTTAGCCATCCTGGTTTCTTCGCTCATAATAGGTCTTGGCACGGCTCACATGCTCATTCCTCCAACTCCTGGTCCTCTCGTCGTAGCTGATACCTTGAAGGTCCCTTTGGGAAGCATGATAATGGGCGGCTTTCTGGTCGGTGTTCCCGGCGCCTTTTTGGCTCTCTTCATCTACAGGTTTATAGCTAGCGCGAGAGGTTTTTGGTCGCCCGATGATGAGGATGCCTTCTTCAAGGAGGTAGCCTATGAGGATCTCGCGAGTAAGGGTAAGCTTCCATCCCTTGGGCTTTCTCTCCTGCCCATAGTCACGCCGATAGTCTTGATCCTCTTAGCCTCCCTGGTTAAGGTTATATCTGGCTCTAAACCCGGTCCTATTGGCAATTTCATATCCTTCCTGGGAGACAGGACGATAGCCATGCTTATAGGTGCCATGCTGTCCTTATGGGTTGGTTACCTCTTTATGGATAGGGATAGCTTGTCTAAATCGGTCGATAAGGCCTTAGCTAGCGCTGGGATAGTTCTTCTGATAACTGGTGCCGGAGGCTCTCTGGGGGCGGTCTTGGGGGGAAGCCAAATAGGCAAGGTTCTGGCTGAGGCAATGAAATCCTATGAGATTCCTATGATTCTTTTGGCTTGGATAATAGCCTCGGTGATAAAGATAGCTCAAGGTTCTGGAACCGTCGCCATAATAACCACGGCTAACCTCATAGCTCCCTTAGCCTCGCAGATGGCTGTTCCCGGGCTCTGGCTGGCTTTAGCCATAGGCTCAGGGGCTTTGCTTGGTTGTCACATAAACGATAGCGGCTTTTGGGTTGTGGCCAAGGTTTCAGGACTCACGACGAAGGGCGGCTTTAAAACCTATACTCTAGCTACCGCCGTAAACGCGGTCACAACCCTTGTAATGATCCTAATTCTTAAAGCTATGTTTTAATTTCAATAGGAGGTGTTTAAGGCTATGCACAAAGTAGTGATAAAGAAAAGCGAGTTTATAGGTGGTGCTCCGATGGAAAAGAAGAAGGGTGTAAGGGATTGGAAGGTCATCTATCCTGAAACGGGCTTCCCCACTAAGTCTTTGGTTGTGGGTATAGTGGAGATACCACCTGGGGCTCACTCTCCCCTTCATCGTCATAACTGCGAGGAGATATATTACGTCCTTCAGGGAAAGGGTGAAGTGGAGGTTGAGGGACAGAGGTTCCCCTTCGAAGCCGGAGACGCGATATATAATAAGGAAAACACCTGCCATCGCGTCTTTAACACCGGAGAGGAGGATGTGAGGCTTCTTGTTGTGGCGGGGATAATGTTCGTGGGACTGCTCCCCCAGTGGCCTACTTCGTGCCCTTATGAGATCTTCGAGGAGGATTAAAGATCTATAGTTTCCTTGCTTTAAGGTTCTGGCATCCTCCCGGAAGAGTCTCCCGGGAGGATGCTTTTTGATACGGCCTTTATGTGATATACTTATTTAAAAGGTTTACATTTTGGAGGAGATATAAGATGAGAGAGCTTAGTGAGCTTGAGAGAAAGGTTCTTGATGAGCTTAAGAAGGTAAAGGATCCTGAGACGGGAAGCGACATAGTCTCATTGGGATTGGTTTACGGTCTAACAGTTAAGGAGAGCTACGCTGAGGTTTGGGTTGAGTTCTCCAAGAGGCTTAGCGTGTGTCCCTTCTGCAAGGCTTTGGGATGGCTTTTGATAAGGAGGATATCAAGGGATATAATAAATAGGTTAAGGCAAGCGGGTTTTAGCGTGGTTAAGGTCGTGGACTCCCTTAATCCCAGCATCGAATATGGGGAGGAGGAAGAGTAGATGTCACCATCTAAGGTTTACTTCATGGACTTGAGGGCATCGTCAGAAGAGAACCTTTTAAAGAAGTTTAATCGCCTGCTTAAAACTGCTCACCTTGTCAATCTACCGATTTCCGGTAGGACGGTGGCGATAAAGCTACACTTCGGTGAATTTGGGAACCTGGCCTATATAAGGCACAACTATGTGGCTGAGCTCGTCAGGCTGCTTAAGGAGATGGGAGGTAAGCCCTTCTTAACCGATACTAACACCCTCTATAAGGGAAGTAGATCCAACGCCATAGATCACCTTGAGACCGCCTTTAAAAACGGCTTTAATCCTATCACTGTTGGGTGCAACGTGATAATAGCCGATGGATTATGGGGGTTTGATCATAGGAAGATAGAGATAAACTTAAAGCACTTTTCCCATGCCCTTATAGCCTCGGCTGTAGCTGAGGCCGATGTCTTGATATCGATGAATCACTTTAAGGGGCATGAGCTCACCGGGTTTGGTGGAGCGATAAAGAACGTAGGTATGGGGTGTGCCTCTCGTGAGGGGAAAATTAAGATGCACACTGTCTCAAAGCCCAAGGTGAATGAGGATAAATGCATCTCCTGCGGTGAGTGCGTTAGGAGCTGCAACTACGGTGCCATTAAGTTCGGAGTTAACGAAAAGGCTAAAATAAACTACGACCTGTGCGTCGGGTGTGGGCAGTGCATAGTGGTCTGCCCATCCGAAGCTATAGATATAGATTGGGATATGAGCGTTGAGGCCTGTGAGCGGATAGTGGAGTATGCCTATGCGGCTTTAAAGGGTAAGCCTGCTTTTCACTTAAACTTCATAACTGATGTTTCTCCCTTCTGCGATTGCTGGAGCTACAACGATGCTCCCATAGTTCCCAATATAGGGATACTTGCGTCCTTCGACCCCGTGGCCATAGATAGGGCTTCTGCTGACTTAGTGAATCAGGCTTCGGTTAACCCCTTTGGTCCCCTGGCTGAAAGGAATCCATCTCCCGGGGAGGATAAGTTCACGCTCATTCACCCTAAGACCAGTTGGAAGGCCATGCTCGATTACGCCGAAAAGATAGGTTTGGGAAGCCAAAGCTACGAGCTCGTTAAGATATGAGCTTTTTGACCTTCCTTATTATATCGTAGCGTTCATCCTTCGCTTCTATGAATCCTTGTATACCCTTCGGTTGCTTGAAGGATAGCAAAGCCTCCTTAAACCTCTCTATGAAGTCGTAAGGGAGGCTCTTAAGTAGGACTATGGCGTCTTTAGGTATATCCTTCACGGTGTTAAGTATAACTATGTCGCTTAAGTCTACCCCTTGGGAGGCCATCTTCTCCACGGCTTCGTTATAGGTTGCTCCTGCATCGACCTCTCCTGAGAGAACCGCCCTTATCACGTTTTCATGGTTTCCCAAGAACAAAACCTCCTTGAAGTCTTTGTCAGGGTTAATTCCCTCTTGAAGCAGGGAGTATTTGGCGAAGAGGTATCCTGATGCGCTCTTTGGATCTACGAAGCCGAAGCGCTTTCCTTTAAGATCCTTTAGGCTCCTTATGTTGGTCTTTTTCGAGGTTATTATATATCCGTCATAGCTCGCTCTTCCGTTAACTATTGGGGTTGCTATGGGGGTGATGTTATCCAGTGTCTCCTTAGCAGAAACATAGGCGAAGGGAGAAAACCAGCCTCCATCCACTATCTCCTCCTTAAGGGCCTGTATCAGGGCGTCGTAGCTGTGAACTATTACCATTCTCGGTTTGTAGCCTACCTTCTCGCAGGCCTGCTTTATTATCGGATAATACATCTCTCTTATGGTTTTCGGATTCATGAATGGATTGACGCCAAAGAGGATCTCTTTCTCAGACTTTAAGCTTGATGCCTCCCTTTGTATATCATATAGAATTTGATTTAATGAGGATATCATCTTTAGGACTTCCTGATTCTTCTCCTCCTGAGTCTTTACCACCTTTCCTATGCTCTTGGAGAGGTCGCTTGTCTCTCTTGAGGCCTCGAAGATCTCTCTCGATGAATCGTTGACGTTATCCGTTACTTTGAGCATCTCCTCAGAGAGGTTATAGAGGGTATCGGTCACCTCAAACACGCTTTCGAAGCTCGATGTGGTTGTGGAGATGAAGCCCATAAACTCCTCGAAGGAGCCCTTTAACTTAGCAAACTCCTCGAAGGATTTACTGGTGATCTCAAAGGACTCCTTTATCGTACTTACTATCCCCTTTATCGTCTTCTCTATCTCCGCGTTGGCATCTCTCGTCCTTTCAGATAGCTTCCTTATCTCCTGAGATACAACTGCGAACCCCTTTCCCTTCTCCCCTGCTTTGACGGCCTCTATGGAGGCGTTTAGCGAAAGAAGGTTTATCTGCTTGGCAAACAGGTTCAGTGTTTTAGCTATTTCCGAAACCGATCCAGACTGCTTTATCAAGTTTTCGTTTATTTCTAAGACTTTCTTGAATATCTTCTCTTGCTCCTGTAGGGAGCTTCGCGCTGAAGATATGGAGGCGCTTAAGCTCTCACACGTTTTCTCAAGAGCTTTCGTAATATCTTTAGCTTTGTATATCTGTTCCTTTAACTTGTCTGATATCTCTACGAGTTTCTTTGAAGTTTCAACTATGGATGATGCGCTTTCAAAGCTTTTCATGCTTGTTTCCTCTACCTTTAAGAAGCTCTGCGTTATATCCTCAAAGACCTTTATGTTCTCACCTAACAGCCACGTGAGCTGAAAGACCTCGAAGAACATGTTTTCGATAGTCTCAAGCAGCTTAGATGCGTTTTCTACCTTCACCCTCTTTCTCTCCAAGGCTTCTCACCCCCCTCTTAAAGATAGAAAGCCAGACACACCCAGCGTGTCTGGCTTTCCCTTAAGCTCCGCCTTATATAGGTCTTGCATACAGATTAGCAAAGTGCCAGGAAGTAGTCAAGAGACGTTATATTCCTTTGACGCAAGTTAAAAATTGAGCTTAGACTATAATTGACGAAACTCTATATTGAATGTTAAACTAAGCTTGAATGTTAGTTGAATCTTCAAGGGAGGTGAGCTATTTTGGTTCCTCGGAGCTTTCCAGGGAAGGTTCTCCATGTGGATCTCTCGAAAAGAAGCTTCTGGGAGGAGGAGACTCCTGAGGCATGGTATGAGAGCTACGTTGGTGGTGAGGGCTTTGGAGCCAGGTATCTTTACGATAACCTTAAGCCTCATATAGATCCCCTATCTGAAGATAATAAGCTCCTCTTTATAACCGGGCCCTTAACCGATACGCCCGCTCCGACCTCAGGAAGGACCGTTGTCATGTTTAAGTCTCCCTTGACCGGGACGATATTCGCTTCGAACGTCGGTGGAGCCTTTGCCCCCCAGATCAAAAGGTGCGGCTACGATATGATAGTTATTCATGGTAAGGCGGAAAGACCTACCTATCTTTATATATCTGATGGCAAGGTGGATTTCCTCGATGCTAGCGATCTTATGGGGCTTTCGCCACGGAGGACTCAGGAGGAGATAAGGAGGAAGCACGGTGATAACGGTATCCAGGTGGCTGCGATAGGTGAAGCGGGGGAGAATCTCGTGAGGTTCTCCGCTATCATCGTTGATGGGCATAGGGCTGCTGGTCGTGGCGGTGGAGGGGCGGTGATGGGATCTAAGAATCTAAAGGCGATCGCCATCCGTGGCTCTCGCTTCAAGACGGAGCTCTCTGAGCCCGCGAGCTTCAAGGAGACCGTTAAAAAGGCTATGAGCGAGATATTCGAGGAGCCCTTCGTTAGGGATGAGCTCAGCAAGTTCGGGACCCCATCCTTCTTCGACGCCATGAACCTCACGGGCTTGGTCCCATTCTATAACTGGAAGAGGAGTAAGCTACCGGAGTTCAACGATTACCTAGGGTATAAGGTCTATCATGATAAGCTTAAGGTTAAGTCCTATGCCTGCTTTAACTGTCCGATCGCTTGCGGAAGGCATACGGTTATACCCGAGGGGGATTACGAGGTTTTGGAAAGCGGAGGCCCTGAGTACGAAGCTTTAGCGGCCTTGGGAGCCAAGACTGGCGTTAAGGATATCTACGATGTTGCCGCTGCAAGCCATTTGGTTAACGAGCTTGGCCTCGATGTCATATCCACCGGTCAGGTTATAGCTACCGCTATGGAGTGGTATGAGAGGGGTATAGTTGATAAGGAGAGGGCCGATGGTCTTGAGCTTGTCTGGGGAAACGGTAAGGCAGTCGTTGAGCTCGTTAAGAGGATAGGAAAAAGGGAGGGAGAGTTCGCTAAGCTGCTTGGAGAGGGGTCTTTAAGGGCCGGTCAAGCTTTGGGTGGAGAGGCGCTTTACTATGTTATGCACGTTAAGGGGCTTGAGATGGCAGCGGATGAGTTAAGAACAAGCAAGGGAGAGGCTTGGTCTCACATGGTTTCTCCGAGGGGAGCAGATCACTTAAGGCCGTGGGCCTCTATAGTGGATGCCTTCGGATACCTGAGCGAGGAGCTTGGCATAACTGAGAGGCCGGATCCCTTCAAGGAGGAGTTTAAATCCTGGGTTAAGCCTCTTGAGGAGCTATCGATGGCCACCAATCTTCTGGGCGTTTGCCTCTTCACCGTCATAACCTTGGCGGTTAGGGGCGAGACGTGGACCAAGCTTTTCAATTACGCCACTGGGTTTAACTTTTCCATGAAGGATCTGTTTAAGGTGAGTGAAAGGGTGATAAATCTCGAGAGGATGTTTAATATAAGAGAGGGCTTCAAGAGGAAGGATGACTATCTGCCCAAGAGGTTCAGTCTGGAGCCTGGGGATGGAGCGGTTGTGGATCAAGATAAACTGCTTGACATAATCTATGATATAAAGGGATGGGATAAGGAAGGAGTCCCAACCGAAGAAAAGCTTAAGGAGTTAGGTCTGGAGTGGTGAATTTTTGCGAATGTTAAAGGTAGGGGATTGGATCCTTAACCTTAAAGAGGACTCTCACCCTCGTGAATTGATGATAGAGCTGACTACCGTTTGCAACTACTCTTGCCCTCATTGTTTCAGATTCTCCGTTCCCGGGTTTAAAGCTCAGCATATGGACTTTAGCCTCTTTGAGCTAATTTTGGAATCGATGGATAGAACCAGGGTGGAGAAAGCAACCTTTTCTGGATGGGGAGAACCTACCCTTCACCCGAGTTTCCTTAAGATAATAAAACAGGTTAAAAGCAGGGGCAAAAGAATCGTACTGAACACTAACGGTTCTTCCCTTGTTGATATAGCTGAGGATTTGGTCTTTCTTGAAGTGGATGAGGTCGTAATTAGCCTTAGATCCTTCGAAGAAGATCAGGGTATAAGGCGCCTGAGGGAGGAGAAAATAGCTAAGGGGGCTAATAAACCGGTTGTTAAGGTTCTGTTTACTGTGACGAAGGATAACTTGGCTGAGATACCGAAGGCGGCTGACTTCGTGAAGGAGTTGGGCGTGAGGGAGGTATTCTTCAGTCACTATATCCCTTATCCTGGGGGATTGGAGGATCTTCCCTTGATCGATGATGAAGATATTGTAGACATTGATACGCTTTTAGAGAGCTTCTCACCTAAGATATTGGGGGCTGGTGCGCGCTTCGCCTATCCTGAGCTTTCACCGAACTTCGCGCGGGAGTGCCCCTTCGCCGCTAATAGAGCCCTATTTATAAGGTGCGATGGAGTTATAACCCCCTGCCTTTACCTCTCGAGATCCTGGAAGACCACGATATTCAAGAGATCAAGAGATATATTGGAGTTTCCCTTGGGTAACATGGCTGAGGATGATTTAATGGATCTTTGGCGAGGAAGCTATTCGGAGATGTTTTTCAGGCTATGCTTTAACCATCTTCCATCTTGCCTTGAGTGCCCCTTTAAGGAGGGGTGCAAGTTCACGCAAAGCAGTGAAATGGATTGCTGGGGGAACTCTCCAAACTGCGCTCACTGTCCATATTTACATAAGCTCGCCCTGTGTCCGTTATAAAGTTAAAAATTTTGTATAAGGGAGTGTGAATGAGCTTTTAAGGGGTTAGAGGATATTTCCTCTAACCCCTTCTTCGTTTAGGCTCTTTTTGTAGCGAGTGAAACTAGTATGAATGCGATTAAGGATATTAAAGCTGCGTATATCTCTACGGGGGCTCCGAAGAGCTCGACGCCAGTTAAGATACCGTAAAGGGCTACTGCTGAGCCTATTAAGGTTGATGCTATTGCTCCCGCTTTATTGGCTCCCTTCCATAGTATTCCTCCGATTACTGGGATGAAGACCCCCGCGGTATACATCGTGTAGGAGTATATAAGCGCATCTATTATTCCAGGGACGATCAAGGCTATTATCAACGATAGTATTCCCACTACGAAGGTGAAGACCCTTGAGAGGTTAAGAAGCTTTTTCTCCTCCTTTATCTCATCTACCTTGAAGGTCTCTATCCAGAGGTCCTTCACGATGTGCGAGGTTGCGGCGCTAAGTAGTGAATCAGCCGTTGACATTATCGCTGCAAGTATCGCTGCTAAAACTATCCCTCCCAAGACCGGCGGCATAAGGTTCTGAAGCACCCAAGGGACGGACATCCTGCCCAATTCCTCGGTCGATAGGGCCTTGGCTCCCATTCCTATTATTGTTGGGAAAAAGCTGACTATAACGAGGATTATGCCTCCGAGGAGTGCACCAATCCTTGCGGTTTTAGAATCCTTCGCGGCAAATAGTCTTTGATAGAAATCCTGTCCTATCAAGGTGTACATTATCGTTGGAAGAAGAAGCCACATTATGTTAGCTGTTCCAAGTCCCCAGAAACTGAAGTAGCTATCAGAGACGCCCTTTGCTTTTAAGGCGGAGATAAGCTCTGTAAGTCCTCCGGTTTTGCTTAAAACGACAATGGATCCCATGATGACCCCTATCGAGGCTAAAGTGATCTGAAGAAAGTCCGTCAGACTCACGGCCCATAGCCCGCCTATCGTGGTGTATATTATGAAAACAAGCGTCGCTAATATCGCACCAGTATTACCTTTAAGCCCCAGTATGCTTAAAGCGTTTCTCGCTGCAAGAACTTGGGCTGCTAATATGCCGATCAGGGCAATTAGGGAGAGCAAGGTTCCCAGAACTCTGATCGTTTTTCCTCCATACCTCAGTTCGAGGTAGTCAGGTACAGTGTAGAGGGCTAAAGCTCTGAACTTTGGGGCTGTGGCAAAGGCTAGTAAGATCAACCCCACGCCGCAGGAGACACCATACCATGCTCCAGAAATTCCATACTTGAAGCCATATTCTCCCCCTCCCATGACCGCTCCTCCGCCGAAGTGCGTTGCCGCTAAGGTTGCAGCACAAAGCCATATTCCAAGCCTTCTTCCAGCGAGTAAAAAGTCGGTCATCCCCTTTATGTAGCGCTTACTCGCCCACCAGCCTACAAGTAACATTGCGAGCATATAAACGACGATGATAAATGTTATCATTTTAACACCCCCTTTGTCTTTTTTTCGTCCAATAGCATAAGATAAGAGCTTCTGAGTGTCAACCGCTTTGAAGCAGATTTCGCCTTGATATTGACAGAAATAGATCGATAGGTATATAATTCGATTAAGTTTTATAAATAGACGTATTATAATGAGATGAATTTTCGTTTTGTCTTTTCTTTTTGGTCAACTTAAATTAGGGCGCTTTCTTTGGCCCTTAAGAGGGGGGTAGATTGAGGTGAGGATGTTATTTGTATTAGCTTTTGTGGTTAGTCTGCTCCTTGCGGTTTCGGGGAGTCCTTTGGCGAAGGTGGGTGAGTGGCGGGCTTACGCTTACGGGGACGCTCTCCTTGAGGGTGAATCTTGGGAGCTTCATCTTCATGGTGAACTTGCGGCTTCCGGAGAGTATTACGTTTTTTACGGTTCAGCTGGGTTCTTCGGGGATCAGCTTCCTCCCAAGGAGATAAGGAGGGCTGGGCCCTTTAAGGCGGAACTTGGAAAGGGTTACGTTTGCGTCTTTAAAGGAGCCGGTGTCCAGTGGAGTGAGCTTCAAGCGGGGAGCTTTGTACCCCGTGAGGGTAAGGCGGTGATCTACGTGAGAAATGAAAGATCCTTTCTTGATAGGTTATTTTTGGGGGTGATGGTCACCGATCGATCCTCTCCTTGAGGTCAGTTTTTTAAACGAAGGATCCTTGTCTTAACATCTCTTCTTTGTTATAATTGCCTAAAGTTTAGGTGCTTTAGCTTTTAGGGGGTGTCTTAAGTGTATCTGGAGTGCCCTATCTGTCGGACGAGCGTCAAGGAGGATGATTTTAAGGAGCTTTACGTCTTTCCCTTAAACGGGCAAGACTACAGGCGCTATGAGTGTCCAAGCTGCTTAACCTTCTGGTGGGAGCCCCTAAGAATGATTCCTGAGATGTACGAGGGGGAGGTCTTTGAAGGTTATGAAGCCTTTCACGTAGGGATGAGGTTTGAACCCGGGCCTAACCATCGGGCATTTTTCGAGAATTTTCCCAAGGGTGTTAGGGGGAGGCTCCTTGATGTGGGGTGCGGCGATGGCCTCTTCCTTCTGCACGCTCGGGATCTGGGTTTTGAGGTTTGGGGCGTGGATTTCGATGAAAGGAGCGTTAGCGCTGCAAGGAAACGCCTTGGTCTTGAGAGCCTTTACGCTATGACCTTTGAGGATTTCTATCGTTTTGCCATCGATCGAGGGTTGAACTTTGACGTCATAACTTTCTTCGAGGTGCTTGAGCATCAGGATAGGCCGAGGGAGTTTCTCGCCATGGTTAAGGGGCTTTTAAGGGAGGGGGGGTATATAGCAGGAAGCGTGCCAAACAGGGAAAGTTTCTTCGATAAAAAGCTTCATAGAGATCCTAAGTATTATATTGATTATCCTCCACATCACTTCCTAAGGTTTTCGCAGGCTTCTTTAAGAAGGGCTCTTGAGCTAAGCGGCTTTCGCGATCTTGAGGTCGTGCAACTGGACGTAGATCTTAAGTATCTCTTTTGGTTAACGGAGAGGGTGGTCTTCGGTGACCTCACGAGGCTTAAAAAGAGACTTTGGAGGGCGGTCGTCGGGGATGAGGGGTTAGCCACCCTGACGGTTAACGATATCGAGCGTTCAGTTAGCGGAGGCTTGGGAGTTCGCTTCCTTAAACTTTTAAGGCTTTTAAGGAACGCCATAGTTTTACCTTTTGCGATACCCTATATTGGAAAGTTTAAGGGAAACGGCTTTTACCTTTATTTTCAGGGGAGGGTTTAGGGTGAAGCCTTCAAAGAGCGTTCTTTTTATGATTAATGATCTTGCTAAAGGTGGCACTGAGAGGGTCGTTGAGAGACTGAGTAAAGGTTTTAAGGGTTATAGAAAGCTCGTCGTTACCCTTGAAAATGTCGTGGATTATCGCCCTGATGCTGAGGTGGTTTGCATAAACTCTCCCCCCGCTTTGAGCCTTCTTAGGAAGCTTGTTAATGCGCCCTTGAGGTACTTTAAGTTTCTTGCGGTTAAGAGGCGCTTTGCCCCCGACTACTCCATAAGCTTACTTGAGCCTTTAAACTTCTATAACCTGATAACGAGGGGTAAGGATAAGGTGATACTTAGCTTTCATTCTAGCTATACTCAGGAATTTCTTAAAAGCCCCTTTTTGGGTAAGGGGATAACGAGGGGTTTTCTTAAGCTCGTTTATAGGATCTTGATAAGGGCTTTATACGGTCGGGCGGACGCTTTGGTTTCCTGCTCCTGGGGTGTGGCGAGGGACCTCGTTGAAAACTTCAAGCTAAGGGAGGATAAGCTCAAGGTCATATACAATCCTCTTATTCTTGACGAGATAGGGGTTATGTCCTGTGAGCCTTTGGGGGAGCATGAGGGGATCTTTGAGGGTCCTGTTATCGTGAACGTTGGGAGGCTAACCAAGCAGAAGGGGCAGTGGTATCTTCTTAGGGTTTTTAGGGAGCTTAAGATGGCTTTCCCTGATCTTAGGCTTCTTATTTTGGGTGAGGGTGAACTTAAGGGTTATTTGGTCAGTCTTTCTCGTGCTTTGGGTTTAAGGACCTTTCTTTGGGATGAGGGTAGTAGCGTTTCTGGTGGTTATGATGTTTACTTTTTGGGTTTTCAGAGGAACCCTTTTAAGTTTATGGTGAGGTCTAAGCTTTTTGCGTTTCCTTCTTTGTGGGAGGGTTTACCGATCGTTTTGATTGAGGCTATGGCTTGTGGTCTTCCTGTTATTTCGGCTGATTGTAGGAGTGGTCCGAGGGAGATATTGGCGCCGGGCACGGACTTAGGTAGGCAGGCTGAGGGTGTTGAGTTTGCGCCCTATGGTGTTTTGATGCCTCCTTTTGATGGGGAGTTTAGGGGTTCTGAGGAGCCTTTGGATTTTAGGGAGAGGATGTGGGTTGAGGTTTTGGGTAGGTTGTTGATGGATGAGGCTTTAAGGAGGGGGTATTCTGAGAGGGGCAGGTTGAGGGCCAAGGATTTTGACATCGATAGTGTAGTTAGGCAGTGGGAGGAGCTTTTTGCATCGTTGGATGGGGAGCGTTAAGATGCTTTACTTTTTGATAAACTCCCTTGGTGGCGGAGGTGCCGAGAAGGTTTCACTTAGGCTTCTTTCTATTGAGGAAGTTTAAAGAGGGATTTGGAGGATAGGCCTATGGGAGTGATACTTATAACCGGAGGCTGCGGTTATATAGGGGCGCATGTGAACAAGGAGCTTAACAGGAGAGGGTATCGCACGCTTGTTTTTGATAACCTCTCCCGCGGGCACAGGGAGTTCGCTAAGTGGGGTGAGTTCGTTCTGGGAGACCTTCTTGATATTAAGCATCTTAGGCTCACCTTCAGACGCTATTCCATAGATGCGGTTATGCATTTCGCTGCGCTCACCTACGTAGACGAGTCGGTTAAAGACCCCCAAGCTTATTACCTTAATAACTTCAAAGGTACGCTTAATCTTCTTCAGGTTATGCTTGAAAGCGGCGTTAATCGATTTATATTTTCGTCTACCTGCGCGATTTACGGAGTCCCCTTAGAGATTCCCATCACCGAGGAGCATCCTAAGTCCCCCATAAACCCCTATGGCAAGAGCAAGCTCATGGTTGAGGAGATCCTTAAGGACTATTCATCTGCCTATGGGCTGAGGTACGTTTCCTTAAGATACTTTAACGCGGCTGGTGCTGATCCTGAGTGTGAGATAGGTGAGTGGCAGGATCCCCCCGTGCGTCTTATCCCCAGTCTCCTTGATGTGGTTTACCATGAGGATAAGGTCTTTAGGATATTCGGGACGGACTATCCTACTAAGGATGGCACTTGCGTTAGGGACTTCATTCACGTTACTGATCTGGCTGAAGCGCACATATTGGCGCTTGAGTACCTGCTTAAGGGGGGCGAAAGCGAGGTCTTTAACCTTGGGAACGGGAAGGGCTTCTCCGTTAGGGAAGTGATCGAAGTGGTTGAGATGGTTACGGGAAGAAAGGTAAGGGTCGTTGAGGACGTTAGAAGGCCGGGAGACCCTCCGGTTCTCGTTGGAAGCAGCGAAAAGGCGAGGGGGATTCTTGGGTGGAGCCCTAAATATAAGGATATCTCGGTTATTATTAAAACCGCCTGGGATTGGCATAGAAGACTTTATGGAGAGCTTAAGAAGGATACTTGACAGCGGAAGCGCTTATATGATATATTAGGTTCGAAATTGTATAGGAGGCGATTCCTGAAGTGAATAGATTAGGAACCCATCTTCCCAAGATATGCTTGAAGCGGAACAAGCAATTCAAGAAGCCTAAGCCGAGAGGCTGGGAAGGTGGGTTTTTTGCTTCAGCCTTAGGCTGAAGCTGATTTTTAGGGGTTGTTTTTAAAGCCCCGCTCACCTTCCCAAAGGTGGGCGGGGCTTTAACATTTTAAACTCTTTCTTGAGGAGGGTGATTAAGTTGGGGAAGCGCAAACTTGGATGGTTTACTCTAGGTTAAGGGTTGAGGAGAAGATGCTGATTGAGGCCTTCGAGAAGGAGGGGGTCTCCTTAAACCTCATCCACGAGGATAGCATTTTGCTCCCTCTTTTTAACGATGGAGAGTTTCCCATAAGGCCGCCGGCTGTGGTCTTAAACCGCGTGATATCTGCCTCGCATGCCTTCTATGTCTCTCGTGCCCTTGAAAGCAAGGGCATAAAGGTTGTAAGCTCCTCTAAAGCGATAGCTAACTGCTTAGATAAGGCTTTGACGACCCTTCTTCTCGTCGAAAGCGGCGTTCCCGTTCCTCGCACCTATCTTGCATTTTCGCCGGATAAGGCGTTGGAGGCCATAGAGAGGGTGGGTTATCCTGCGGTGGTCAAGCCGGTCAACGGCTCTTGGGGGAGGCTTCTTGCTAAGGTCAACGATAGGGATGCTGCCGAAGCGGTCCTGGAGCATAAGTATACCCTTGGAAACGGGCTTCAGAAGATATTTTACGTTCAAGAATACGTCAATAAGCCTGGTAGGGATATAAGGAGCTTCGTCGTGGGGCGCAGGTGTATAGCTGCAATATACAGGGTTTCTCCTCACTGGATAACCAATACGGCTCGTGGAGGAGAGGCTCGCAACTGTCCCTTGACCCCCGAGCTTGTCGAGCTCTCGGAGAGGTCAGCGCGCGCGGTGGATGGCGAGATAGTTGCCATTGACCTCTTTGAGACTCCATCGGGGGAGCTTATTGTTAACGAGATAAATCACTCCCCTGAGTTCAGGAATAGCATAGCTCCTACGGGGGTGGATATTCCGGGGGAGATAGTGAGGTATATAAAAAGCTTTCTTTAATGGGGGTGAATCTTTATGATGGTTAAGTCTCGTTGTCCTGAATGTGATGCGCTTCTTGAACTGGAGGATCCTGAGATAGGGGAGATAGTTATATGCCCTGATTGCGGCGTTGAGCTTGAGGTCGTGAGCCTTAACCCTCTGGAGCTCGAGGTCGCTCCCGAGGTTGAGGAAGATTGGGGGGAGTAGCCTTGGGACGGATGGGAAGAAGGTTCTTTTGGTCTATACGATACTGAGGGATGAGGAGAGGATAATAGATAGCGCTTTAACTAAGAGAGGTATAAAGGTGGAAAAGGTCTTGGGGAACAAAACCTTATGGGAGTTGGGAAGCAGGATAGGTGAATTTAGTTTAGCCATAAATAGGACTTTAAGCGCTTCTCAAGCTACTTATATCTCCTTTCTGCTCGAGGGACAGGGAATTAGGGTTATAAACCCTTTTAGGACGTTGATAATATGCAATGACAAGGCGCTAACTACGGAGCTTTTGGCGAAGGAGGGGCTTCCTGTCCCTCGCACCTATCTTGCCTTTTCGCCAGAGAAGGCCTTTGAGGCTTTGGATAGGGTTGGTTATCCCGCGGTGGTCAAGCCGGTTAACGGCTCTTGGGGGAGGCTTCTTGCCAAGGTCAACGATAGGGATACCGCTGAGGCGATAATAAGCTACAGGTGGAATCTCGGAGGGATTCATCAGAAGGCCTTTTATGTTCAGGAGTACGTTAACAAGCCCGGCAGGGATATAAGGGTTCTGGTTATAGGTGGAAAGGTTAGATATGCGGTTTACAGGAACTCCTCGCACTGGGTTACCAACACCGCTCGTGGAGCTAGGGCCACCCCTTGTCCGATAAGCGAGGAGATAAAGAGGATATGTGAAAGGGTTGCATCGATAGTTGGCGGGGACTTCATCGCGCTTGATCTCTTCGAGAGCGAGAGGGGGGTATTGGTGAACGAGGTAAACTCCACGCCTGAGTTTGCGAGATCCTCTAGGGATGTAGGTGTAGATGTTGGAAAGCTCATCGCCGACTTCGTGGAGGAGGTGCTTTCGTGATTAAAGCCGTAGTCTTCGGAGGAAGAGGCTATACGGGAGGAGAGCTCTTAAGGATACTCTCCCTTCATGGCGGGATAGAGGTTGTAGCGGTTGCCTCGCAGGGAGCTGCGGGGGAGCCCATCTGGAGGTATCATCCTCACCTAAGGCCCTTCCTTAAGGGTAGCTTCGTTAGCTACGAGGAGGCCTTGGAGGGGGATTTTGACATAGCTTTCATCGCACTCTCTCATGGGGAGGGAGCCGATCTAGTTAAGGAGATATACGATAGGGGGAAGAAAGTTGTGGACTTGAGCGCTAACTTCAGGCTCAAGGATCCCAAAGATTATGAGAGGTGGTATTCTTGGAAGCATCCCTACCCGGAGCTCCTTAAGCTTTCGGTTTATGGACTTCCCGAGCTTCACAGGGAGGATCTAAAGGGATCCAGGCTTATCTCCGGTGTGGGGTGTAACGCTACGGCAATAAACCTGGCCCTCTTACCCTTAGCTAAAAGGTCACTTTTAGATAGCTTTCACGCGGATGTCAGGGTTGGGTCCTCGGCTGGTGGAGCTAAGCCCTCTGAAGGTGGGCACCACCCTGAAAGGAGCAGGGCCTTGAGGATATACGCTACCTATGAGCACAGGCATCTCGCTGAGGTCGTTCAGGAGACGGGGGTTGAGGGTGAGATAAGGATAACGGCGGTTGAGCTTGTCAGGGGTATACAGGCGGTGATAAGGTGCGAGCTTAAGGAGGCTTTAAGCGAAAAGGAGATCCTTAGCATATACAGGGAGAGATACTCCTCTGAACCCTTCGTTGAGCTTTGTCCATTTAAACCTGAGCATCTTCGCTTCCCCGATCCTCGATGGGTTACGGGGAGCAATCTGTGCATGATAGGTATGAAGCTACACCCCAACGGTAGAAGCTTAACCTTGGTGAGCGTCATAGATAACCTCGTAAAGGGGGCCTCAGGTAGCGCGATTCAGGCGGCTAACGTGGCGTTAGGGCTTCCTGAGGATATGGGGTTAAGATTGGTTCCCGTCTATCCCGTTTAGGGGGTGGTATATTTGATAGTTTTGAAAATCGGAGGAAGTTTAAATGGTAACTTTAACAGCGTATGCGGTGATATAAAGAGGCTTTATGATGCTGGGGAGAGGTTGGTAATAGTTCACGGTGGAGGGGAGACTACGAACGAGCTCTCTCGAAGGCTCGGCATAGAGGTTGAAAAGGTTACCTCTCCCTCGGGGTTTGAAAGTAGAAGGACCACCAAGGAGGTCCTTGAGGTTTTCGTTATGGCCTGCGCGGGTAAGGTAAACAGGTTTTTGGTTGCCGAGCTTCAAAGGGTGGGCGTTCAGGCTATAGGTCTTTGCGGTGCGGATGGTAGGCTAATAGAGGCGGAGAGGAAGGTTATAAAGGCTTTAACTCCCGAGGGAAAGGTGAGGATAATAAAGGATGATTACTCCGGGAAGATAACCCGTGTGAACTCTGAGCTCCTTGAGAGGCTATTAGATATGGGGTTAGTTCCGGTTGTTGCTCCCCTTGCATTAAGCCCTCTGGGTGAGCTCCTTAACGTGGATGGCGACACCTTAGCATCTAAGATAGCCTTGGCCTTAAGGAGCGAGAATCTCGTTATCCTTTCCGACGTTCCAGGGCTTTTAAGGGATTTAAGCGATCCCGGGAGCCTGATTAAAGAGGTTTCCCTCGATATGGAGGAGGAGATGCTCGCTTTAGCTAAGGGGAGGATGAAGAAGAAGGTTATGGCTCTTTTTGAGGCTATGAAGGGAGGAGTTAAAAGGGGAGTAATAGCTTCAGGTTATGATGAGAGTCCGGTATTCTCAGCCCTTCAGGGTAAGGGGACCCTATTTAAGGGAGGGAGTGAGCCTGATCTTGGAGTTGATAGAGCTAGAAGAGAAATATGGAAGTGGAGTATATCCCAAGGTGCCCTTGAGGTTAGTTAGGGGTGAGGGCGCTAAGGTTTGGGATTCCGAGGGTAAGGAGTATATAGACTGCGTTGGAGGGCACGGCGTTGGGGTTGTTGGGCACTCAAACCCCTACGTCCTCGATGCTATATTTAATCAGGCTAAAAAGTTAATAATATGCTCTGAGACCTTCTATCACGAGGAGAGGGCTCTACTTTATAAGGAGCTGCTTGAGGTTATGCCGGATTACATGGGTAGCGTCTTCCTCTGCAACAGCGGTGCCGAGGCCGTTGAGGCTGCCATAAAGTTCGCGAGGCTGCTTACGGGTAGAAAGAGGATCGTGGCTTTAAAGAGAGCATTTCACGGAAGGACCTTCGGTGCTTTAAGCGCTACCTGGAACCCGAAATATCGTGAGCCCTTTGAGCCCTTGGTCCCGGAGTTCGTTCACGTTGACCCTGAGGATAAAGAGGGGCTAAGGAGTCTCATAAATGAGGAGGTAGCTGGCTTCATCTTTGAGGTGGTTCAAGGTGAGGGAGGAGTCTATCCCTTAAGTGAGGATTTTCTGAGGTTTGCTCAGGAGCTTTGCAGAAGAAGCGGGGCTCTCTTTATAGCCGATGAGATACAGACGGGCTTTTGTAGGACTGGAAGGTTCTTCGCCTTTCAGAGATATGGGCTTTCACCTGATATGGTTTGTTTAGCTAAGGGTATGGCGGGAGGGCTTCCGATAGGTGCGGTTGTCTTGAGGGATTCTTTAGGCAAGCTTCCTCAGAGGGTTCATGGTTCTACCTTTGGGGGAAACCCCTTATCTTGCGCTGCTGCGAGGGCATCTATAAGGTTCATGAAGGAGAACTCGCTTGATGAGAGAGCTGAAAGCTTAGGCAAACTCTTTCTCGAAGGGTTGAAAGCCATAGACTCTCCCTTGGTGAAGGATGTAAGGGGTTTGGGGTTGATGATAGGTATGGAGCTTAAAAGAAGGAGCGCTCCATACCTTAAGGCGTTGGCGGAGGAAGGGGTTTTGGCCCTTCAGGCTGGCCCAACGGTTATTAGGTTTCTTCCCCCGCTTATCATAAGCGAGGGGGAGGTAGATTTTGTGGTGGAGAAGGTCAGGAAGGTGCTTTCGAGGGATGAATCCGATTGATCTTTTATACAGGATGGTTAAGATAAGGAGCTTTCCTGGAGAGGAGAGGGAGATAGCGGAGTTTCTGCTTGAGGCATCAAAGGGGATGAACTTCGATCACGCCTATATAGATGAGGTTGGAAACTTCGTGGCGATCAAAGGGAGGGGAGATAAGGAGATCTACCTTGTGGGGCATATGGATACTGCTTTGGGTTGGATAGAGCCGAGGATAGAGGGTGACCTCCTCTATGGGAGGGGAAGCGTGGATGCGAAGGGGCCATTGGCTGCCTTTATAGTTGCCGTTTCTGAGGCGGAGATCCCTGATTATTTAAGGGTGGTTGTGGTGGGAGCGGTTGAGGAGGAAGGACCTTCGACGGGCGCCCTTCACCTGCTTAAGAAGGTATCATCTTTTCCCTCTTACCTTATAATCGGTGAACCAAGTGGCGCCGATGGTGTGACGCTGGGATATAAAGGCTCTCTCTTCATAAGGAAGAGCTTCTTGTCTGATGTTTCCCACCCAGCCTCGGGTAACGATGGAGCTATAGAGGAAGGGCTAAGGAGCATAGAGAGGATAAGGAAGCTTTTAGATGAGCTTAATCGCGGCAAGGAGGGGTCCATCGATAGAATCGATATGAAGGTAAGGGAGATAACCTCCTCAAGCGATGGTTTGACTGAGAAACTCGACCTTGGTGTATCTTTCAGACTCCCTCTTTGGATCGACCCGGACGAGCTTCTCTCCCTTTTAGGCGATGGATGGGTGGCGACCTTTAAGGCGAAGGCCTATAGATGCGATAGAAATAACCCCTTGGTTTCCGCCTTCAATAGAGCGATAAGGAGAAGGGGATTAACCCCTAAGCATAAGGTGAAGAGCGGGACCGCCGATATGAACCTCCTTGCTCCCGTATGGGGTTGTCCCTCTGTGGCTTATGGTCCTGGCGATAGCTCCCTTGACCACACTCCCAGGGAGCACATAAGCTTGAAGGAGTATTTGCTTTCCATAGAGATATTGAAGGATGTATTGAGCTCCATTCCTCCCACCTTATAGATAGACGGGGTAGGGGATGTTTTCATCTCCTACCCCAAAGCCTCCTTCTGTGTTAAAATATCTTCGTGATGTATAAGGTCTTTCAAGTGGTTGAATCCTTCGGTGGTGGTGTCTTTCAGTCTGTTAAACAGATATGTAATAACCTCCCCCGCGACCTCTTTAAGGTCTATCTTGTGTATTCCTTTAGGAGGGAGACTCCTCGCGATTGGGAGAGGCATTTTAAGGAGGATGTTGTCAAGATATACCTGCCCATGACGAGGGAGATATCTCCGCTTAATGATCTTAGGGCCCTCTGGGGGCTTCTTAAGCTCATCAAGATGTATGACCCCGATATAGTTCACCTTCATTCATCGAAGGCTGGTTTCCTTGGGAGACTCGCTTGTTTCCTCGCTCGAAAGAGGGCAGTCTTTTACTCTCCCAGGGGCTTTTCCTTCCTCATGAGGGATGTCTCTTCCTTCAAGAGGGCTTTATTCTTTCACCTTGAGAAGTTGGCATCCCTTTTCGGTGGAACCATTCTCGCTTGCTCTCCCGGGGAGTTTGAGGAGTCCTTAAAGCTGACCGATCGGGCCTTACTTTTGAACAACGCCATAGACCTAAGGGAGATAGACGATGTTAGCCCTCATAGGTTTGAGGATAGCGATAAGGTTAGGGTTGCCATCTCTGGAAGGGTCGCTTACGCCAGAGCTCCTTGGCTTTTCAGAAGGATAGCCCAGAGCCTTAGCTCTCCTAAAGTCGAGTTTCTCTGGATAGGTGGAGGAGAGTTAGAGGAGGAGCTTAAGGGTTCTCCCGTAAAGGTTCTGGGATGGCTTGATAGGAGGGAGGCTCTCTCCTATCTTAAGGGCATAGATATCTACCTTCAGACATCTTTATGGGAGGGCATGCCTCTATCGGTCCTTGAGGCGATGGCCTGCGGTAAGCCCGTTGTGGCCACCAACGTAGTGGGAAACAGGGATGTGGTGGTTCACGGTGAGACTGGGTTTATAGGGAGGGATGAGGAGGAGCTCATCGCCTTCTTAAGGGAGCTTATAGATAAGCCTGAGCTTAGGCTCTCCATGGGATTAAGGGGGAGAAAGAGGGTTGAGGAGTTCTACTCCCTTGATGTTCTCATAAGGGATCTCACCTCTATCTATCTTAAGGGGGTGAGTGGATGAGGAACTTCACAGTGATCTTGTTTTTGATAGGGGATCTCTTTGCCATGACTCTATCATTCTTGTCGGGTTATCTTTTGAGGCACGAGCTTTTAAGCTTCTTATTTAAGGAAGCACCCGCTCCCTTAAGCCTTTACCTTGAGATACTTCCCTTCATCGCTTTGGTCTGGATACTGGCGATGGGAAGCGAAGGGCTATACGTTGAGTCCTTTCTGGATCCCCTTGATGAGCTGTTTTATATAGCTAAGGCCACGCTTATAACTGCGCTTATATTCCTCTCCTTTAGCTTCCTGTACAGGCTTCTTGAGTACTCTCGAGCGGTTGTCCTATTCTCCTTTTTGGTCTCTCTCCCGATACTCTTCTACGTTAGGTATTTTATAAGGTATTTGTCGCTTAGGTTAGGGTTGTTTGGCAGGAGGACCTTGATAGTTGGGGGAGGAGAGATGGGCAGGCTCATCCTCTCCAAGTTAAGGAAGTATCCCCTTTGGGGTTACAGGCCGATCGGTTTCCTAAGCGATGAGGAGGTCGGCGATGTAGACGGTTTGCCCGTTTTAGGTAGATTGAGTGATGCGGAAGCTTTGATCGAAAGCGGAAATATCGATATGGTCATAGTAGCTATTCCATCTCTACCGAGGGAGAGGCTCATGTCTTTGGCCTCAGGTTGTGGGCGTTTGGGCATCCCCGTGAAGATAATTCCCGATATCTATGGCTTATCCTCAGCTTCTGCTCGGCTTGATGAGGTTGAGGGGCTCTTTCTTATAGAGGTTAAGAGAAACCTCATAAGAGGTTGGAACGCGATTGTAAAGAGGGCCTTTGACCTTGCATTAGCCATTCCGGCCCTCATCGTCCTTTCCCCTCTTTTTCTTTTAATTTCCATTCTCATAAAGCTTGACTCTCCCGGACCGGTTTTTTACGTGGCTCCCCGCTTAGGAAAAGGGGGAAGCACCTTCCCCTGCTATAAGTTCAGGAGCATGTATCTTAACGCTGATGAGATACTTGAAAAATATTTTAGTGAGAACCCATCCGCTCGCGAGGAGTGGGATAGGTTTGCTAAGCTTAGGGGGCACGATCCAAGGCTTACCCGGGTGGGGAGGTTCTTGAGGAAGTGGAGCTTGGATGAGCTCCCCCAGCTTTGGAACGTCCTAAGGGGAGATATGAGCATAGTTGGGCCACGCCCCTATCTGCCGAGGGAGAGGGATAAGATAGGTAGCTATTTTGAAGTTATACAGGAGGTTAAACCCGGTATTACCGGTCTCTGGCAGATAAGCGGGCGTAACCTTACCTCCTTTGAGGAGAGGTTACGCCTCGATGCCTATTACATTCAAAACTGGTCTTTATGGCTTGACACCAAGATAATCATAAGGACCCTATTGGTCGTTCTATCAGGTAAGGGCGCTTACTGAAGAGCTCTTCTTATCATCAGAGCCAAGGGGGCTAAAAGCAGTAAGTTGGATAGCCCGCCTGGTATCCTTGATGCTTGGCATCCTCCCAAAGACCACCAGTCGCTTTCCTCCTTTCCGCTTCCCTTAAGGTATATGTAGCACAGGCTTTTTAATGGATCGTTGCTCTCGAGAATTATAAGGGCGTTAAGGGTTCCCTTCCTCTTAGGGGTGAAGTATACCTTCAAACTGGCTGATGCTCCGGGAGGAACCTCGAGATACGTTGGATTTATCAAGAAACTATCTAAGTCCTTTCCATCTAAGCTAGCTTCCACTCTCAGAATCGCCGTTCCCACGTTTCTTATCGTTATCGTCTCCTCCTCGGTTTCGTTTACCTTTACCTCACCGAAGTCTATTTCCTCGTGGCTTATCTCCATCTTGGGCGTTTCTTCAATTTCACCGAGCTTAAGAACGCCATAGTTAACGGGAGAGAAATAGCCGTAGTCGTTACCGCTTAAATCCTCCGGCCATCTTATGTCGTCCCCATTCTTTTTAGCGTCGTATGCGAATATATAAAGGTGAAGCTTACTTCCTAAGTGTGCCTTCCACCTCGAGGTGTAATCTATCCTTATCTCATACTGAAGGCGTCCTTGTGATAAAGAAACCGCGAAGAGAACCTCATCTTGCGATAGGGTAGTAGGGAGGCTGTCAAGGCTCGGTATACCTGAAGTTCCCCAGATGGCCCTGAATAGCCCCTTCCAGCTTCCTCCCTCGTATCTTATCCAGTAGTTTCCTTCATCCCCTTTGGTTGATGGCCAGCTCCAGTCCTCATCGGTGTCGAAGTATATTCCGACCTTGTCTCCCTCATCTATGGTGGAATCATTAAAGTTATCTATTCCTATATAAAGATATCTCTCATCGCACTTAAGGTATATCTTTACGTTGTCCCTTTCTATCTTGTAGGCATCGCTCCACTCATCATACCCTATATTTCCGTCGATGTTTGGCTCCCTTTCGCTTTGAGGAGCGGTTATCTTAGGAGCGGTGGCCTTAAGGTAGCTCTTTAGAAAGCTATCCCAATCGGAGTAAAGGAGGAAGTTCCTCCTCGTATCGCTGTAGAAGGGGTTGTACTCCCTTCCAGAGGGGAAGTATATGGATATCCCTGAGGCTCCGCTTAAGCTTGGAGAGTGATATTCCGAAAAGACCGCGCTTTCTATGGCCGAAAGTAAATCTGCTGCCTTAGAGAGATTCACGTTCTGTGAAAGGAGCCTGACGAAGTTCGCCAGGTCTATCTGGTAGCCGCCACTGAAGGCTAAGGCTTGAGATCTAATTTCTTTGACCGAGCTCCAGCACTCCTTTAAGGATATCTCCTCGATAAGATCGTTAAGCGTGTTTAGCACGTTAAGCAGTTTACTCATATCTATGGCTGAGAGGGTTACGGCGAGGGGGGAATTTTGGTAATAGTCTCTATATCTTTCTACAATTATCCGGCAAAGCTCCCTGGGAGTCATGGAGGGATTGTATAATAAAGCGTTCATGATGCTATCGTAGGGAAAGCCATATCCGGGCACTACCTCCTCTGAGGCCACGAAGTAATCGGCTATATCGATGAGCTCTGTCATCACCTCTATCGTTCCCATGAGGCAAGCGTCCATCGCCACTATGGATAACCTCTTCCCGTTGAGCGCTTCCCTTAACTCATAGGCGTATAGGGCGTCTGCGCTTGTTTCATCATAACAAACCCATTTTGTCGGTTCCTCATTTTTCGCTTTCCACCCCTGTCCATGGTTCCATATAACGAGCAGGTAGTTATCGGCAGGGGAGCTTCTCATAGCCCACTCGACGAAATCTCTTAAGCTCGCTGGATCTCCCATGTTAACCTCTCTTCCACCCTTACCGTCTCCCCAATCGGCTATTGCCTTATCTGGCGTGGGCGTCATACCTTTGGTTATGCGGAATCTGTGAGTTATCGTCCACCATCCATAGCTTAGATCCCAACCACCCCTATCAAGCTGAACCAAGATATTGACGCTGCTACTTGACCCAACTGAAGATAGCTCCAGGAAGTCGCTTATAGCGTAGGGCTCAAGGTCGTTATCTGCTGCCATGTAGATCATGACCGTCCAGTTCGCTCCCCAGGCAAGCGTGGGAAGCGAAAGCAAAGCGACCACTAAGGCAGTTACGAAAAGCCTTCTCAAAGAGAACACCTCCTAATAGGTGAGGATTAACCTTTTACAACTATTACCTTTGTATTTAATCTCCACCTCAACTCCATCGGGCTTGTCTCCCACTTTCTCCCATGAGTCGAGGTAGCTTTTGCCCTTGATGAACCTAAAACTTATGGTGAACTCCTTATCTTCAACGAGAAGAGTTCCATTTCTTAGCATCTTCCCATCCTTAAACTCATACTCCACCCTCTCTAAGCCGTTTTTGCCCATCTTAAGGAAGGATAATCTAGTCTTTTCCCCGACGAAGTTTAATCCCTTTTCCGTCTGAAAGGATGTCCTTAAGTCGGAATAAAGCATCTCCAATACTCCCCTTATTATTTGGTTCTCTATCGTTGCGCTTTCAGAAAAGGCCCTCCCTCTTATAGTTCCCATAAGGAGTCCCAGGAGCGTTCCCCCTATGAGGGCCGCTATTGCCAAGGCCACGAGAAGCTCTATAAGCGTTAAACCCTTTCTCATCATATGAAGATTATATCAGAAAGGGGATTTTCTTGCTGTAAGTTGAGACTCATGTCAAGAGAAACTTCTAAGCACGTTAGGAAGCCTGTTTGAAAAAGCTTTAAACATATGCCCGCCTTGAAGCGAGGAGCTACCATTGCTTGTATTCGTGAACAAATATGTTTACAAAAAATTTATATATTTTGTTTCCAATCATTGTATTGACAGGTAGTGGATAAAGTGTTATATTAATGTTAGCATTTAGTATAGCCTTATGATTGTGGAGGAGGGAATGTTTATGTTTGATCGGACGAGAGCGTTTTTGAGAAAGCTTGGTTTGCCTGGTTCCGATGCGTGGGATCTACCGACATCTAACATGAGGTTTCCCGATGGGGCGCACTTTCGCATTGAGGTTCCAACCGTTAACTCAGTTGAGGCCTTGAGGGCTCTTTTGGACACGGCTAAGGATTTGGGGATAACCATAAATCGCGTCGATGATACGTATGGTATGATGCGCTACACAGCGAAGGAGATAAAGGAGTTCGTCGCCATCTGTAAGGATAACGGTATTGAGTTGAACATGTCAGTGGGGCCAAGGGCTACATATGATACAAGCGCCACAGTTTTAAGCCCCCAGGGGGTTAGAATCGGTTACAGGTTGAGAGGTACGGAGCAGCTTGTGAGGGCGATCGAGGACGTTTTGCGCGGTGTTGAGCTTGGCGTCAGAGGTATACTGGTTTACGATGAGGGTATGCTTTGGGTTCTGAACGAGATGAGGAAGGCAGGAGAGCTTCCTCAAAACGTCAAGTTCAAGGTTTCCGCTCACTGCGGTCATGCCAATCCTGCTTCCTTTAAGCTCCTTGAGCAGCTTGGTGCTGATTCTATAAACCCCGTGAGGGATATGCAGCTACCCATGATAGCCGCTTTAAGGCAAGCCGTTAAGGTTCCGCTTGATGTTCATACCGATAATCCTCCCGGTTCTGGTGGATTTATAAGGACCTTTGAGGCGCCTGAGATGGTTAGAATAGCTGCCCCCATACATCTTAAGACGGGTAACTCCGTTGTTAGCGCTCACGGTATAAAGACGACTGCCCAGAACGGTAGAGATATGGCTTACCAGGCTGCTATAGTTGTGGAGTTTGTCAAGCGCTACTATCCTGAGGCCGTACAGAGCAAACCCGGTGCTTCTGACATGGCGATCCCTGAGTAGGTTGGCTTTCAACGATTCGGTTGAGATATAGCCATTGAGGGGGTTAAAGGCGAGATCGGCTCTCCCCACCCCCTCCCCCCTCTTTTTATTTTTTAATGGTATAATAATTTTCATAAAGGGTGTGGAAAGTTGCTTTCAAGTAAGGAGGAGTGAAGGATGGAAAGCTCTTTCGGTGAGGTTAAGGTTAGCGCGGAAGCTTTAAGGGAGTTCTGCGTGTCTCTTCTTTCTTCCTGCGGTGTTCCTGACGAAGACGCTCGCCTTTTCGTAGATTCTCTGCTATTTTCTGAGATGAGGGGAGTTAAGTCTCATGGTATAGCTCGTCTTCCGATATATATAAAGAGAATAAGGGTGGGACTCATGAACCCCAAGACGGAGATCAAGGAGATCTCCTCTAAGGGGGCCGTTTCTTTGGTTGATGCTGGAAACGGGCTTGCTCCCGTTGTAGGATGCTGGGCTGTCGATAGGTGCGTAGAGCTCGCTCGCCGTTATGGGATTGGAGTTGTTGGGGTTAGGAACTCTAACCACTTAGGTAGCCTAGCCTTTTACGTTTTAAGGGCTACTAGCGCTCACATGATCGGTTTTGCCATATCCAACACCGCTCCGGCCATGGCTCCATGGGGTGGAAAGTCCCCCATGTTTGGTACCAATCCGATAGCGGTTGGTATACCTGCGAAGGATGAGTTGCCCATAGTCCTTGACATGGCAACGAGCGTGGTTGCGAGGGGAAGGATAAGGATCGCTCTATCTTGTGGGGAGAAGATCCCCTTGGGATGGGCTTTAGACGAAGATGGCTTACCGACTGACGACCCAGCTAAGGCTCTTAAAGGAACCCTCCTTCCCATTGGGGGGCCTAAGGGGTATGGGCTTGCCTTAGTTATAGATATCTTAAGCGGTCTTTTGACCGGGTCCTCTTTCTTGGAGGATGTGGGGGCGAACGATGACCTTTCCAAACCCATGAGGATAGGGCATCTTTTCGCGGCCTTGGATCCCGCCGTTTTCATCTCTGGCGACTTCGAAGGTCAGGTTGATGACTACATAAGGAGGGTAAAATCATCGCCTTGTAAGGAGGGGGAGAGGATATTCATGCCTGGTGAGATAGAGTTCTTGAAGATGCGCGAGGGTAAGGATATAAGTTTGCCATCTAATCTGATCGATGAGCTTAAGAAGATAAGCGACGAGCTTGGGCTTACCTCTTACTTTGATGAGCTCTTGGCTCGGTCGGGAGCCAGGATTTGTTACGGCGCTCTTGAACAAGAGGATTAACCCTTAAGGATATATCAGGAGGGGGGATATGGGGGATCAAGATGAGAAAGGGGAAGACTAAGTCCGCTAGTGGGGAAGCTCTCACCTTCGATCAGGTTTTCAACAAGGTCTATACCTCTTTGGTCACCGGGTATTTCCCCGAGGGAATGAGGCTCAGGGAAACGGAGCTCATGGAGAAGTTCGGCGTAAGCAGAAGGATAGCGAGGAAGGTCCTTGAGAGGCTGGCCTATGAGGGGCTCGCTGTTCTTGAAACGAGGAAGGGGGCTGTTATAGTCCCGGTTTCGAAGAGGACCATAACCGAGTGCTTTGAGGTTCGTGAGGGGCTTGAGGTAACAGCTGTAAGGCTCGCTTGCAGTAAAGCAAGCGACGAGGGTATAGCAGAGCTTGGTAGCATAGTTGAGGAGATGAAAGAGGCTTTAAAGAACTATGATTTCGTTAAATACTCGGAGCTGAACAGTAAGTTTCACGATAAGATAATACTTCTGGCCGATAACTCCGTCTTAAAGCAGCTTTATGAGCGTGCCAACGTTCACCTTATAAGATATAAGTTCCGATCTCTCCTTACCGCTGGAAGAGCTTTGGAGTCTCTGCGGGAGCACGAGAGGATCTGGTCTGCCATTAGAGAGAGGGACCTCACTAAGGCTGAGGAGGCCGTTAGGGAGCATATTCAGAATATCAAGAATAACGTGCTTTCCTTTCTTTGATTAAAAGGAGGGGTGCCTTTGGTTAGAGAGATTCATGTTGATCAAATAGTTTCCACTGTTGAGGGACTGTGCATCAAAGCGGCGAATATCTTGCCTCAAGATGTGATGGAGGCTCTTAGGCGCTCTTTGGAGAGGGAAGAGTCTCCTATGGGCAAGAATATAATCAACCTGCTCATAGAGAACGCTCAGGTGGCTTCAACTGAAGGCGTTCCAATATGTCAAGATACTGGCGTGACGGTCGTATTCGTTGAGTTGGGGCAAGACCTTCATATAGTCGGTGGTAATCTGTATGATGCGATAAATGAGGGTGTCAGGCGGGGTTACATAAACGGCTATCTTAGAAAGTCGGTGGTATCTGATCCGATCTTTGATCGCAAGAACACCGGCGATAACACCCCTGCGGTGATATATACCGATGTGGTCCCCGGCGATAGGCTTAAGATAACGGTCTTACCTAAGGGTGCTGGTAGCGAGAACATGGGAGCGGTTAAGATGCTCATACCTGCCGATGGTCCCCAGGGGATAAAGAGCTTCGTCGTTGAGACTGTTAAGGTTGCTGGGTCGAACCCTTGCCCTCCGATAATAATCGGTGTAGGAGTTGGTGGAACCATGGAGAAGGCAGCTCTTCTCTCTAAGAGAGCTTTGCTTCGTAAGGTTGGCGAGCCTCACCCCGATCCTAAGATCGCTAATCTGGAGAGGGAGATCTTGGAAGAGGTTAACAAGCTTGGAATAGGTCCTCAGGGGCTGGGCGGAAGAGTCACCGCTATGGCAGTTCACATTGAGCTTTGGCCAACTCACATAGCTTGCATGCCCGTGGCGGTTACCCTTCAGTGTCATGCCGCGAGGCACGCTGAGGCGGTTCTTTAGGGGGTGGATGCTATGGCTAAGAGGGTCTTAACTCCTTTGACTGATGATGTGGTTTTAAGCCTTAAGTCTGGGGATGAGGTTCTATTATCAGGAGTGGTTTATAACGCTAGGGATGCAGCTCACAAGCGCTTGGTGGAGATGATATCTAAGGGTGAGGCGCTTCCAATGGAGCTTAAAGGGCAAGTTATATACTACGTTGGTCCCTGTCCACCGAAGCCGGGGCAGGTCATAGGTTCGGCTGGTCCCACGACGAGCGGTAGGATGGATCCTTATACGCCCATCCTGATAGAGCGGGGTTTAAAGGGCATGATCGGTAAGGGATTAAGGAAGCCGGAGGTCATAGAGGCGATGAAGAAGTATAAGGCCGTCTATTTCTTGGCCATAGGTGGCCTTGGAGCTCTTCTTGCCAAGCGCATAAAAAAAGCCGAGGTGATAGCCTTTCCCGAACTTGGCCCTGAGGCCGTATATAAACTTGAGGTTGAGGATTTTCCCGTGATAGTTGGGATAGACGCCTATGGCAATGACCTTTACGTTGAGGGCGTTAATAGATATAAAGTGATCTAAAGGGGGGGTTAAATTAATGTTAACTAAGGAGGAGCTTTTGAAGAGAGCTAGCAAACCCGCTGAAGATGCTATGAAGCTTCACAAGTTTTACAAGGGCAAGATTCAAACGGGTTTAAGGTGCGTGGTAAGAAGCGTAGACGACTTCGCTATATGGTATACTCCGGGAGTTGCGGCTCCTTGCAAGGCCATACAGGCTAACAAGGAGCTAGTCTATGAGTACACTTGGAAGTGGAATGTGGTTGCGGTTGTTAGCGATGGCACAAGGGTTTTGGGACTCGGCGACATAGGGCCTGAGGCCGCTATGCCCGTTATGGAGGGGAAGTCGCTTTTGTTCAAGTACCTTGGGGGAGTTGACGCCGTTCCAATATGCCTTGACACCAAGGACCCTGACGAGTTCATAAAGACGGTTAAGTATCTTCAACCGTCCTTCGGTGGCATAAACCTCGAGGATATCGAACAACCCAAGTGCTTCTACATACTCGAGAGGCTTAGGAATGAGATGGAGATACCGGTTTGGCATGATGATCAACAGGGAACGGCTGCCGTGACCTTAGCTGGGCTTATAAACGCGGCCAAGATAGTGGGAAAGAGGATGCAGGATATGAAGATAGTGATAGTAGGTGCTGGTGCCGCTGGAATATGCACCGCTAGGCTGCTTATGGCTGGTGGGGTTCCCGGTGGTAACATAATCCTCTGCGATTCCAAGGGAACCCTTCATAAAGGTAGGGCTGACATAGAGAGAAACAGGGATAAGTTTAAGGAGAAGTGGGAGATGTGCGAGAAGACCAATGCCGAAGGTGTGGTTGGGGATGTGGCCATGGCCATGAGGGGCGCTGATGCCGTCATAGCCCTATCTACTCCTGGCCCCGATACGATAAAGAAGGAGTGGGTTAAGGGTATGGCTAAGGATGCGATAGTTTTCGCCTGCGCTAACCCCATTCCTGAGATATGGCCCTGGGATGCTAAAGAAGCTGGAGCCAAGGTGGTCGCTACCGGTAGGTCGGACTTCCCCAACCAGGTCAATAATTCTTTGGGATTCCCGGCCATATTCCGCGGTGCCTTGGATGTTAGGGCGAAGACCATAACCGATGAGATGTGCATAGCTGCCGCTAACGCCTTAGCTGAGTATGTTGAGAAGAAGGGGCTTCTCTCTGAGGATTTCATACTCCCAACTATGGATATGTGGGAGGTTTACGTGGAGGAGGCTCAAGCGGTGGGGGCTAAGGCGATTGAACAGGGCGTTGCAAGGGTCAGCTTAAGTCGCGATGAGCTCTTTAAGAAAGCTGATGAGTCCATAAGGTCTGCAAGAGAGATGGTCAAGGTGCTTATGGAGTCTGGTGTGATTTCTCAAGCTCCGTAAAGGGGGTGAAAAAAGGGGCACCTTAAGGGGCCCCTTTTTTTATACCTTGAACCTCTTTACAAGCTTCAGGAAGTTTTCCGCTATCGAAGCGAGCTCTTGAGAGGCTGCGCTTACGCCTTGGCTTGAGTCTGCCTGTTTCCTTAGGGCCTTGTTCATCTCCTCTAAGCGCTCGGCTATCGTCGTTACCGATCTCGTTGCCATATCCATGGCGCTACTTGCCTCCTCCGTGGACGCGCTCTGCTCCTCAGCTATGGCTGCCAAGTTCTCTATCTGTGAGCTCATCCCCTCTATCTCCTTAAGTATGCTTAAGAGCATGTCCCTGACTTTTGTGGAGCTTTCCATGGCGGTTTCTATGACCCTGGCTGTTTCGCTTGTTGCCAGACTCGCTCGCTCAGTTCCTTGCTGTATCTGGCCAAGTATCTGAGCTATCTTGCTTGTGGCCGATTTGCTTCCCTCAGCGAGCTTTCTTATCTCATCGGCAACTACGGCGAAACCGCGCCCTGCCTCTCCAGCGCGCGCCGCTTCTATCGCTGCGTTTAGGGCTAACAAGTTGGTCTGCTCCGCTATCGAGCTTATGGTTTCAACTATCTCACCGATGTTCTTGGCCATCTCCGCGAGCTCCCTTACCGCCTTTTCTGTATCCCTCGACTTCTCCTTCGTCTGATTTATAACATCCGCTATAAGGTTTAATCCTTTCTCCCCTTCTTTCGCGCTCTTGTTAATCTCCCCTGCCCTTTCCGTTAAGTCCTGAGCGGATTTAGCTAAGTTCTGGGCGCTTGACGCTATCTCCTCCGTGCTCGCCGTAACCTCCTCTATGGATGCTGAGGCATCTTGAGCGGATTTGTTTATCTCCTCCATCTGAGCTGAGAGTTCCTCGCTTGTGGCGCTTATTTCTTCCGCGTTCTGAGCTAAGCTCTCCACTGAGGAGCTTATCTGGTTTGCCCCCTCGAGTATAGCTTTCGCCAATTCCCACAAGTTCTCCTTCGCGCGCTCTAAAGCTTGAGCTATTTGAGCAACCTCATCTCTTCCAGATGCCTTGAAGCTAACCGTGAGATCTCCCTCGCCGAAGGAGGCCACAACTTGAGCTAGACCCCTTATGGGCTTCGATATCGATGAGCTAACGAATAGTATTATCAGCGCGATTACGCCTGTCATTATAGAGAGCATAAGTATAAGGGTATTGGTTATGCTCTTAACCCTTCCGGTTATCTCTACTTCAGGAAGCTCTACGAGGAAAGCCCACCCCTTGGCATTTTGTATGGGTGAGTAAAATATAAGACTTACCGAGCCATCGGGAAGCGTTATCCGGGCCATGCCCGATTCTCCTCCGAGGATGCTCCTTGAGACCTCTTGAAGCCCCTTGAAGCCCGCCTTTGAAGCCTCCTTTATGTTTAGCTTCATTAAAAGCTCCTGCTTTGGGTGAGCCAAAACCGTTCCGCTTGAGTCAACTACCCAGGCAAAACCGTTCTTTCCGACCCTTACATCTTGAGCTATTCTGCTTATGGTTTCAAGCGTTATGGTTAGACCTAAAACCCCCAGGGTTTTCCCTTCCCTATCTTTCACGGCTGCTGCGATCACGAAGATGGGTCTATTGGTAGCCCTTGAAATCAAGGCGTCGCTTATGGCTATCTCCTTTCCCTCTTGCATTATCTCGATGAAGTACTTCCTATCTTTTACGTTGGCTACGTTTCCTAAGGTAGTTGGCGCGCTTCCATCGGGGTAAGCTATGAAGGCCATCTCGATGTGGGGTTTATCTTTAAGTTGGAAAGGGAAGTACTCCTTCATCAGGTAATCCCAGCTTCCGCTCTTTAAGGCGTTTATGACTGCGTTGGTTTTAGCAAACGCCTTAACTTCCCTTATCGTCCCCGATAGCCACTCATCTACGATGTCTGAGGCTTTTTGAGATATCTCTCCCAGATTTTCCCCCATCATGGAGGTTAAGGATGAGTTTAACCTGTTGAAGATTACGAATTCTATCACAACGGAAATGGCTATCAGAGGAACAAGTAGGAAGATAAGCA
>Ga0072500_134495_pt1 | contig 75894 bp, 68 predicted proteins | sample GBScelen77Swater_FD_63803 | JGI IMG/M metagenome (GOLD analysis project Ga0072500, IMG submission 63803) | Hot spring microbial communities from Great Boiling Spring, Nevada - cellulolytic enrichment S 77C v2 (version 2) | ecosystem: Environmental > Aquatic > Thermal springs > Hot (42-90C) ...
GGGGGCGGGTGCAACGACACACCAACACCCTCACGGGCGCGGGCAGGCGCGTTTCAATCCACACCCGCCCTTGGGGGCGGGTGCAACGGTAGCGCTACGCACAAATTTTACCCTCTCCGGACGGCGTTTGCCACTAGGTGGCGGTTTCGGGCGAGCGATTTGAACTCACCCGTTTGCGCGTACCTCCTGCATAATTATACCCCACTTGGGGTACGCGCAGGGTATTTAGCCACGCTAAATAATCGAGGGATGTAGCCGACGCAGGTCGGTTTCACAGGGTGGGGGTGCAGGAGGGTTGAGGAGGTTCCTAATAAACAAAGGGAGATTGGGCATCTTGCCCAATACCACGCTTAGAGATGCGCGTGCTACTTCAGCCGACGCAGGTCGGACTCGTACCGTAGGAACGGCTTCAGCCGTCAGAACCGCACTACACCTCCCAACGACGGCTGAAGCCCAGCAACCCCTGCATCAAACGGCGCTCCGAATCCCCCTCCGGCAACGAATCCGCCACCGCCTGCGCCAACATCCACAACACCCGATCCCGATGCAAACCCTCGCGCTCCAACCACGCCACCAAACGCCCCGTCTGACCCGACTCCCACATCCACGCCGCCAACTGCAACGCCTCTACCTTGCTCCCCTTCGCCCGCGCATACAACGACTCCCACAACGCCTCCGACGCCTCGTTCGGCTTCTCCTCCATCTCCCAACCCATCGCCAACTGCTCAGGAGCCACCCGACGACGACCCCGCACCGACACGCCCCCCAAACCCCGCCCCCACGCACGCTCCAACGGCGACACCACCCGCACCCGCTTGCTCTCGCCCCCCTTGCCCTGCGCAGGCACAATCACACGCCCCTCGCCCCACACCGCCGTCAACTCCAACCCCACGCTCACCGCCAACTTGCGCGCCTCGTCAAACGGCACCTCCGCGTGCCCATACGACCACCGATACAACAGATAAAACTGCGACAGCGCGTCCAACTCCACCACCACCTCCCGCTCCCGCAAAATCCGCTCCAGCGCATAACGGCTCACCTGCTCCCGCACCAGCGTGAGCAACACCGACGCCCCCACCGCCTCCCCCGACGCCCGCTCCACACGCGCGTACTGCCCGAACACCGCCAGCGCCGGACCGATCGCGCTGATGAACAGATCCGCCCCCCGAACCCCCGCGTCCCAGAACTGGTGCAGGCGCCGCTCTATCGCGTCCACAATCTGTGGCTTGAGGTCGCCCCAGAAGCCGACGCGCGCCCCCACCCGCTTGCGACACACCAGATAGATAGACGACGCCAGCGCCGCCGACTCCTGCGCCCGCAAACGCGCCTGCATTTCGGTGTGTATCGGCAGGGCGGCGGTGGGGTAGAGACCTGCCCGCAACAGCGCGTTCAGCACCGTTTCCCACGCTTCGGTGGTCTTGTGGGCGAACACGATAATCGCGATGCCGTCGGGTTTCAGCACGCGGTGCATCTCGCGGAACGCCTGCTCCAGCATCGCTTCAAACTGCTGTTTGGCGGCGCCCATTCCGCCCATTTTGGCGGCGTGGGCGACCATCTCGTCCGATTTGGGGGTGAGAGGGGTGGCGAACAGGTCGGGGTGCAGGTCGCCGATCGTGCGTTTGAGCCACACATAGAAGAAGTCAGAGAGGTCGGCGTAGGGCACATTATCGTAGTAGGGCGGGTCGGTGAAGAGGGCGTCAAAGTGATTATCGGGATAGGGCAGGTCGGTCGCCGTGCCGTGAAGGGCTTTCGGGGGCGTTTCAACGGATGGAATAGTGCAGAGGTGGTCAAGTACCTTGAGGTAGTATTCCCAGCCTGCCTTCCAACTCCCCGTAGAGCCACTGAGAGGATTGAGCTCTGCAAAATCCCACAACATCGGCAACGCCTGACGTGAAAATACCTGCTTGATGGCTTCGGAGGTATTTTCCCAGCGGGCAAGCGTGTTGCAGAACGCCGCCATCATATCCATCGCCAACCCCAAATAAGTCGCCACCGCTCTGGCGAACTCGGCGTCCGCGCCCTGCTCCACCATCAACCGATACGCCCGACGCACCCCCTCCGCAAACACCAGCAACGCCAAACGCTGACGCGCGTTGAACAAATCCCCCCACCGCGTCATGCCATAAAGCGGCACATTGAACACCCCACTCATAAACGGCAGTGGCTCATCCGGCACAGGCTCTATTCCCCACTCCGCTCGCAAACGCGCCTCCCACTCCTCCAGCGCCCCCCGCGCCCGCTCAAACACCGCCCTATCCGCCGCCGTCGCCAAACGATACCTCTTGCCCGCACGATCCGAATAGTGCAACACCACCGCCACCAACCGCTCCCCCGCACGACCCGACTGAAACAACGCCCGAACCCGCTTGTCGTCCGTCGTCTCCCCACACACAGGACACCGCGCGTGCGCCCGCACCACCGTGCCCTGCTCCGGGTCAAAATCTAACCCCTCCCCCTCCACAATCTCAAAATCCACCCGCTTCGCCACCTTATCGGGCACGATACGCAACGCAACCTGCTTCTGCTCTTTCTTCGCCAGCCAGGTCTGGCGCATCAGCGGGATTTCCGCCCCACAAATCGGGTTCTGGCACGGTATCGTGCGCGCCCAGAGGTAGCCCACAGGGATGGCGCCATCGGGGTCGGGCGGATAAAACGGCTCCAGATGTTCCCGCGCCCACTCCAGCACCCATTCGCCATATGCCGCCACCGCCTCCACCAGCGGCGACTGGCGGCTCTCCACCTCCAGCAGGCGTAGCCCCTCCCCCTTGCCCTTGCCACGAAACGCCCCCGACGCCCCAAACCGCTGCGGATACTCCAGCACGCAACGGTTCAGCAACACCGCCAGCGGGTTATAGTCCAGCGCGTGAACCTCACAGCCCAGCCGCAACGCCTCCAGCGGAATGCTCCCTCCGCCCGCAAACGGATCCAGCACCCGCGGCGCCCGCCCCCCATACGCCTCGCGAACCAGCGCCCGCGCTTTTTGCAAGTTCGGGTTCTTCGCGTCCTGCACCGCCTCAAAGGGGGTGAGCGCCTCAATCAGCTGGAGCCACTCGTGGCGTCGGCGGGGGCTGTCGGGCAACAGCGCCGCCAGCGCCGTCGCCCGCGAGGCTGCCAGCGGGCGACGCGCCCAGTAGATATGGAGCGTGCTGATGTGCCCGTGTCGGAGGTTCTTCTCGCGGGTCGACTCGGCGGAGACGCGCTCCAGCGGAAAGACGGTTTCAATCAGGCGCGTCTGGCGTTCCTCTGGCGATGGGTTCTGAGCGTACATCGTTGTCAATTTTCGGCAGGGGAGGGCAGATTCCTTTAGGAGCTATTTTGGAAAGCGGGCAGACGGCTGAAACGGCTCTGTTGCCAGGCTTCTCATTCCGCCGCGTGGGACGATTTATTTTGCCGTGTGCTGTTTGGCTTGCGGGCGCGTGGACCGCGCCCCTCCCCATGTCCGTACGGACGCGGTTCCCGCGTGCTGTTTGGCTTGCGGTTCTCTCGTGCTGTTTGGCTTGCGGGCGCGGGGACCGTGCCCCTACGCGCCTCCGTACGGATGCGGTTCTCTCGTACTGTTTCCTGAATCTATGGTCTTTGCGACAGAGCGGGTTCAGCCGTCAAAAAACGCTTAATTACGGAGCAGAATGAACTGACGCTTTCCCCGTTTCTCTCTACAGTCCCACCTGTTGGGCGAAGGCTTCCATCGCCTCGCGCGCCCGCTGGAGCTTGAGCGCACGCCGTGCCTCACGGTCTCGGGGCGCATCGGGCGGTTCGGGCAACAGTCCCCAGTTGGCGTTCATCGGCGGGAAATCGGGATGCGGGTAGTGGCTGATGTAGTGAAGCAGGGAGCCAATCACAGTTTCAGGTGGCGGAGCGACCGCAGGCTTGCCCTGCGCCAGCCGCGCCGCATTAATGCCCGCGATAATCCCCGAAGCCGCCGACTCGATGTAGCCCTCTACGCCCACCAGCTGCCCCGCAAAGAAGAGCCGACTGTCCTCCGTATACTGCAGGGTTTCGCGCAACAGACGCGGCGAATCGAGATAGGTGTTGCGATGTACCACACCGTAGCGCACGAATTCCGCCTGCTCCAGTCCGGGAACCATACGGAACACGCGCTTCTGCTCGCCCCACTTCAGGCGCGTCTGGCACGCCACAAGGCTATAGAGCGTGCGCTCGTTGTTTTCGGGGCGCAACTGGAGTACCGCGTAGGGGCGCTTGCCCGTGCGCGGGTCGATCAACCCCACGGGCTTCAGCGGTCCAAAGCGCAGGGTGTCTTTGCCCCGCTTCGCCAGCTCCTCCAGCGGCACGCACCCCTCGAAAAACCGTGGCTCCTCAAAATCGTGCAGGGGAACCTGCTCGGCGTTCACCAGCGCCTCCCAGAAGCGCTCGTACTCCTCTTTTGTGAACGGGCAGTTGATGTAGGCGGGGTCGCCCTTCTCGCGCCGACTGCCGAAAAAGACACGCTCGTAGTTAATCGTGCTGGCGTCCACAATCGGCGACACCGCGTCGTAGAAGTAGAGGTGCTTGCTCCCGGTGAGGCGAGCGATTGCCTGCGCCAGCGCGTCGGAAGTGAGCGGACCTGTGGCGATAATCAGCGGGCGGTCGGGCGGGATTTCCGTGACCTCTTCGCGCACCACCTCAATCAATGGGTGCAGCTCGATGCGTGCGGTGATGGCTTGCGCGAACGGCTCGCGGTCTACCGCCAGCGCCTCGCCCGCGGGCACGGCGAACTCGCGTGCTGTGGGGATGACCAGCGAGCCGAGTCGCTCCATCTCCCATTTGAGCTGCCCCGAAGGCGTGGTGGGCAACAGCGACTTGAACGAGTTGGAGCAGACCAGCTCTGCCAGCCAGCCTGTTTTATGGGCAGGCGTGCTTTTGCGCGGTCGCATCTCGTACAGGCGCACGGGCACGCCCATACGCGCGGCTGCCCACGCCGCCTCCACACCCGCAAAACCGCCCCCAATCACCGTCACGCGCGACATACCAGCAGTATTGTACCTCGAAGCGCCCCCTAACGCCCCAAGTCGCTCAACACCCAGAGCAGGTCGGTCTCGTCCACGATGCCGTCGGCGTTCACATCAGCAGGGCACTCGCCCTGGCAGCCCCACTCCAGCAGTACCTGAAGCAGGTCGGCTTCATCCACCACGCTGTCGCCGTTCACATCGGTAAGATACAGTACCTCGGGCAGTTCGTCATCGATAATGAGACAACGGTCAGGCTCGGTGAAGGGCGATTCGTGCAGGAAGCCGCCGCAAGAATAGGGCGAGCAGGTTCCCGCGAGGTTGCCCGGAATCGTGCCCACGCTAACTGTGCCTGTTATTGGCGGTCCCGCATAGCCCAACCCGCTGACCTGACAGTTGAGGTCTACATTCAAGGGCTGCCCGCTGAGCCGTATCGCAGGGTTGTTCAGCACCTGTCGGCGCGTCCCCAGCGTGAGCGTGGAGCCAGACACCGTAACCTCCCGCACCTCGTAATGCAGGTGGGGTCCTGTGGAACTGCCCGTGCTACCCAGTCGCGCAATCGGCTGCCCCGCCGACACCGAAGTGTTGTTCGGCACAAGGAAGTAGTTGAGGTGGGCATAAATCGTCGCCAGATAGGTGTTGCTGGAACCCGAAACGGGCGTGTTGCTCACCACGACCACATAGTTGCCGTAGCCTGTGCAGCCGCTCTGGGCACGGGTGTAGGCGCGTCCTGCGTGCGAGGCGACCAGCACCTCCTCGCAGTCCTGAATCCAGCCCGAGGTGTAGGGGCAGGTGGCGCGGCTGCTGGCGGCGCGGTTGAAGTCCACCGCGTAGAGCGGATTGCCGCCCGCGTGGGTGTCGTAGGTGGAGGGCGTCCAGAGTTGTCCACTACGCCATGGGGCAATCAGGTTCGCCAGAAAGTGGGCTTCGGCGTTTTCGTAGACCGCTCGCAGGCTGAGCGTGCCCGATACCGTGAGCGTGATGCTGGGGCTGGTGGAAAGTGGCGTGCCGTTCTGCTCCCAGCGCACGAATACTGTGCCGTCGGGTGCGGTTGTGGGCGCAATAAGAGTCACGCTCGTGCCTTCCACATAGCTGAGGCTGGCGGGCAGGCTCGTTGTGCCAGAGGGGGGATTGCCTTGCAAGTCGCGCAGGCTGACCTGCACGCTCACGCCCGAATTATTTGAGGCAAGCGAGAGCGTCGCCAGCGGGCGCGGTGGCTCCAGCACGGTCAAATAGACCCCTCCGCTGAGCCGCGAATCGGCGGACCAGCCTACCTGCCCCCCGTTCGCATCGTCCCAGCGAATCTTCCACCACACCAGCCGGTTGGCGGCATCCACGCTCACCTGATACGCCCATCCTGTGGAACCCGCCGGTTTCTGCGTGATGACCGAATAGCTCAAGCCCGGTCCCGTACGCACATTCAGGGGGTTGCCATCAGGTGCGACCTGCACGCGATAGGCGCCCATTGCGCGAATGTTCGGGTACGCCCCGCGCCCGGGCAGGGGCAAAAGCATCGTGCGCCCGCTTGCTTGCTCTGGCGACCAGCCCCGCAAACCGCCCTGCCACGCCACAAAGTGCCAGCGCACACTCCCACACGAAAACGGCGGCGCCATCAGGAAACCGTCTGTGCCCGCGACCGCCACCTCGCGGATGGGATTGCCCGCACACGGGCGCTCATACACGGGTAGCCCCGCCCCTGCCGCGGTGAGACCCACGCGCGAACCCGTCTGAAACTGCGCCCAGCCCAAACACGCAAGGCATCCCAGCAACACCAGAACCCATCCTTTCGCTCCCATGCCGAAAGAAGTATACATCATCGGGAAATTTGGGGGCAAATTCCCCCGAATTCGCCCGCACGGCTGTCCGGTTTTGGCGCGTTTTTGAGTCTAATTGGGGTGGAAGACCTCTGCAAGGGGTCCTTCCACAGGGCGAAATAACGAGATTGTAGGCGGCACTGGGCTTTGATCCTCCTTTCGACAGTGTCGCCCATTTTTTTTTCGAGTGCTTCCCCCTCTTGCATGAAGCCTTCGGATAGGGTATAATAGTAGACAATCTTCTACCTGAGCGAATCGGGTAGCATATATCGGGAGGCACTGATGACAAACCAGAACGAAAAGCAGAAGGCGCTGGAGGCGGTTCTCAGTCAGGTGGAGCGCCAGTTTGGCAAGGGGAGCGTTATGCGCCTGGGCGACGCGACCCGCCTGCAAGTGGATGTGATTCCCACAGGGAGTACGGCACTGGATATGGCGCTGGGCGTGGGGGGTATCCCGCGCGGACGAATCATTGAGATTTATGGCACGGAATCGTCGGGCAAGACCACACTGGGCTTGCACATTATTGCGGAAGCCCAGAAGCGCGGCGGGAACGCGCTCTTCGTAGACGCCGAACACGCCTTAGACCCCGACTACGCACGCGCGATTGGCGTCGATGTGGACAAGCTCTACATCGCGCAGCCTTCCACAGGGGACGAGGCGCTGGAGATTATGGACATGCTGATTCGCAGCGGCGCGTTCGATGTAGCCGTGCTGGACTCGGTCGCGGCGCTGATCCCGCGTCAGGAGGTGGAGGGCGATATTGGCGATGTTACGGTCGGGGCGCAGGCGCGGCTGATGTCGCAGGCGTTGCGTAAACTGGGCGCCTCCGCTGCCAAGAGCAACACCGCCGTGATTTTCATCAACCAGATTCGCGAAAAAGTCGGCGTCATGTATGGCAACCCTGAGACCACCCCAGGCGGGCGCGCGCTTAAATTCTGGGCGTCGGTGCGGCTGGAAGTGCGCCGCGTGGACAACATCAAGCAGGGCAACGAGATTATCGGCGTGCGCACGCGGGTCAAGGTGGTCAAAAACAAAGTGGCGCCGCCCTTCCGTCAGGCGGAGTTCGATGTGATTTTCGGCAAGGGCATCTCCAAACTGGGCGACCTGCTGGATCAGGCGCTGATGCTGGGCATTATCAAAAAATCGGGCACATGGTTCAGCTTCGGCGATATGCGTCTGGGTCAGGGGCGCGAGAACGCCCGCGCCTACCTGGAGGAGCATCCCGAAGTGGTGGAAGCGCTGGAAGAGGCAGTCCGCGCCTACATCCAGCAGCAGCCTGTTACGGCGGTCGCGCTCGCCGAAACCGCCGACGAGGCAGAACCTGTGGCAGAGTAATGCTATGGAGTGCGAGAGCCACGCTTTCGCACTCCATAATGAGGGATTGAATGTCAGACTCCGAAGTGGTGTTGACCATTCAGATTGTCAACTGGAACGCGCGGGAGCCGCTGCGCCAGGCGTTGCGTTCCATCTTCACCGCGCCACCGCCCTTCCCCTATGAAGTGATTGTGCTGGATAACGACTCGCGCGACGGCAGCGTGCAGATGGTGGAAAAAGAGTTCCCTCAGGTACGCCTGCTGGTCAGCGAGCAGAACCTCGGCTTCTCAAAAGGGCATAACCTGTGCGCACGGCACGCGCGGGGCAAATACCTCTTTATTCTTAACCCTGACACCGTGGTGCAGGCGGGCGCGCTGGAGAAGCTCGTCGCTTTCGCGGAGGCGCACCCCGAAGTCGGCATTCTCGGTCCCAGGATTCTCAATCCCGATGGGAGTCTGCAATACTCGTGTCGGCGGTTTCCCAACCCTGTTGCGGCGCTCTTCCGCAACACGCCACTGGGCAAACTGTTTCCCAACAACCCCTACACGCGCGACTACCTCATGACCGATTGGAACCACAATAGCGTTCGCGAGGTGGACTGGGTTTCGGGCGCCGCGCTCTTTATTCGCAAGCAGGTCTATGAGCAACTGGGCGGCTTCGATGAGCAATTCTTTATGTATTGCGAGGACATGGATTTATGCTATCGCGCGTGGCAGGCGGGCTGGAAGGTCGTCTACTACCCCGAAGCGGTTATCTATCACGCGATTGGGCGCAGTACCGACCTCGTTGCCAATAAGATGATCCGCACCTTCCACCAGAGCATGTACCGCTACTACAAAAAACACTACGCGAAGCAAACGCCCTTCTGGATGCGCCCGCTGGTTCCTGTGGGGCTGATTCTGCGGGCGTCGCTGTTCATCCTCAAAAACTATAAAGACGCCATGCTGCGGGCGCTCCGCAAACTCGCGAGGCGGTAGAGTATAATACACATAGCAACGGCGCTAAGGAGGTTGAAACGATGAATCCCAAAACGCTGACCGAGCGCAAAGCGCGATTCGAATCGCTGTCGGGTATCGAAATCAAGCGTTTCTACACCCCCCAGGACATTGCCCATCTGGACTACGCCCGCGATTTAGGCGACCCCGGACAGTATCCCTTCACACGCGGTCTCTATGAATCGGGCTATCGCACCAAGCTCTGGACGATTCGGCAGTTTTCGGGCTTCGCCACCCCCGAGGAGACCAACGCCCGCTATCGGTTCCTGATTGAGCAGGGGCAAACAGGGCTGTCGGTGGCGTTTGACCTGCCCACCCTGATGGGCGTGGACCCCGACGACCCCGAAGCGGAGGGCGAGGTCGGCAAGTGTGGCGTCAGTGTCGCCTCCCTGGAAGATATGGAAATCCTCTTTCAGGGGATTGACCTTGGCAGCATCACCACCTCGATGACGATTAATGCGCCCGCCATCATCATCTGGGCGATGTATCTGGCGGTTGCCGAGAAGCAGGGCGTGCCGCTGGAGAAACTTTCAGGCACGATTCAGAACGATATTCTCAAAGAGTTTATTGCACAAAAAGAGTGGATTTTCCCGCCCGAACCCCACATGAAGCTGATTGTGGACACCGTAGAGTTCGGCTGTAAATATGTGCCGAAGTGGCATCCCATCAGCGTGAGCGGGTATCACATTCGCGAAGCAGGCTCCACGGCAATACAGGAGCTGGCGTTCACCCTGGCGGATGGGTTCGAGTATGTGCGCTGGTGTCTGGATCGGGGGCTGGATATTGACGAGTTCGCGCCGAAGTTTTCGTTCTTCTTTAATGCGCATATAGACTTCTTTGAGGAGATTGGCAAGTTCCGCGCGGCGCGGCGCATCTGGGCGCGGGAGATGCGCGAGACCTTCGGCGCGAAGAACCCGCGCTCGTGGTGGCTGCGATTCCACACGCAGACTGCGGGCTGCTCGCTGACAATGCAACAGCCGTATGTGAACCTGATTCGCTCTACAATTGAGGCGTTGGCGGCGGTGCTGGGCGGCACGCAGTCGCTCCATGTGAACTCGTTTGACGAGGCGTGGGCGCTCCCCACCGAAGAGGCGGCGCTGCTGTCGCTCCGCACACAACAGGTGATTGCCGAAGAAACGGGCGTCGCGAACACCGTAGACCCGCTCGGCGGCGCGTACTTCGTAGAGTGGATGACTGACAAGATGGAAGAGGGCGCCCGCGAATACTTTCGCCGTATCGAGCAGGAAGGCGGCGTGATTCCTGCCATCAAGAGCGGATTCTTCCAGCAGGAGATTGCCGACGCCGCCTACCGCTTCCAGCAGCGTGTGGAAGAGCGCGACTTCATCTGGGTCGGCGTCAACGAGTATCAGATGGACGAGGAGCCGATCCCGTTCCGAATCCTCAAGATTGAGGCGGAGGCGCATGAGAAACAGGTCAAACGCCTCGCCGACCTCCGACGCCGACGCGACAACCGCGCCGTGCAGCAGGCATTACACGACCTCAAAGTCGCCGCCCAGCGCGACGAGAACCTCATGGAGCCGATTCTGAACGCCGTGAAAGCCTACGCCACGCTCGGCGAGATGGTCAACACGCTCAAAGAGGTGTACGGAACCTATACCGAGGCGTCGGTGCTATGAGGGAGCGCTTGCATGGGGTCTATGTGATTACCGAGCCAGCGCTGGCAGACCCCGTAGAATCGGTGGCGCAGGTGCTGGCGGGCGGGGCGCAAATCGTGCAACTGCGTGCGAAGCATGCCCCCACGCGCCAGCTGGTGCAGTGGGGTCAGGCAATCCGCGCACTCACCCGCCAGCATGACACGCTTTTTATCGTGAACGACCGCCTCGATGTCGCGCTCGCAGTGGAAGCGGACGGCGTGCATCTGGGGCAGGATGATCTACCCGTGCCGCTCGCGCGAAAGATTGCGGGTGAGCAATTCCTCATCGGCGTCTCTGCGGAGACCGTAGAAGAAGCCCAGCAGGCAGAGCAGGAAGGCGCGGACTATCTCGGCGTGGGTCCCATGTTCGCCACTGCCACCAAGCCCGACGCAGGCACACCCGTTGGTCCCGAACGGCTTCGGCAGATCAAGCAGGCGGTGCGCATCCCTGTTTTCGGGATTGGAGGCATTAATGCGGAGAACGCCGTACAGGTGCTTGCCGCAGGGGCGGACGGAATCTGCGTGATTTCGGCGGTGCTGAGCGCCCCAAACCCCACCGAAGCCACGCGCCAGCTGGTGCGGTTGTTTGATAAGGCTCACTCCCGCCCAGGCCACGCCTCGCCCGACAGCTGAGTGTAAAACCGTATCTCATGGGAAAACGATTGGAGCATTGCCTGTTCCAGTCCCCTGTCCCGATACCAGAGCCACGCCAGCGTCGCCACATAGAGCGTGAGCCAGAAAAGCGCAATCCTGCCCCACATTCGCGCCACGCTACGGCTCGTTTCGGGTTCAGCATGCGGCTTGAGGAGCCACACGATCAGCGCCAGCACTGCAGGCAGGGCAACCGCAACGAACGCAACCCCTCCGAAACTCAGCCATCTCAAAGCGGTTAGCTCTTCAGGCAGGCGTTGCAAGATAGCCTCCACCTGGGCACTGTCGGTAAACATGGCGAAACCGCGCAGCGATTCTCCAAAACTCACCACCAGCGTGCCTGCAGGCGAGAGCGCCCAGAGCAACGCAACTCCAACGCCGAAAAGGGGCGCAAGCCACCACTTGCCTTCCAGCCTGCGCGCCGCCAACAGCGCCCAGACCCACATCACCCCCATCGAGAGCAAAATGCCCTGCAACAGCATACCCAGCATATGCCATGCAATCAGCCACGCAAACGGCGCGAGGATGCGTGTATCCAGCCAATCGGATGCCTTTGCGCTTATGGCTTTTGCCTGCTTCATTCGCTCAAACTCTTTGCGGAACCACTGCGCCTCGCGTTGGAAGCCGTTGCGCATAAGCGCGTTCAGAAATCGCTCCTGACGCCACTTTGCGGGGTCAGGCGGTGGCGGCTTGGGAATCTGCCAGTTCTGCTGAAACGAGCCGCCTGCGATACTGGTAATGGCAATTCCCACCAGCGAACCGATAAGGGTGGGGCTTTCGGCTCGCATGAGAGCGCCCAGTCGCGCCAGCGCCATCCGCAAGCGCACCCCCTGACGCAAGTGGCCCCGCTGCTCTGCTTGCAACGCCAGCCCTGCAACCGTTCGCGCCATCTCCCGCATCTGCGCCATCTCAGGGAAAATCAACACGGTATAAAAGGTGGATGCAGGGTAAGCGCCGCGCCATCCCAGACAGCGCTCGTAGGTTGCAACGAGTGCGTTCGCGAAAAAGGCTTCGTAAGTCTCCCAACGGGGGCAGTTGCCGGCGCGTTCCAGCGCGCGGAGCGCCTCGTCGTCGCGTTCCAGCGCATAAAGCACCAGCGCCCGGATAGCAGGGAAGAAGCCGTTCTGGGGGTCTATGCGCTCGCCCTCCGTCGCCAGTCGCAGCAGCTGGCGCGCCAGTTGGGGGTCAGGGTTTCGTGGGGGCGGCGGGTTCGCACCTATGCGGGTCAAGCTCTCGGCGCGAACGAAATTGAAGTTGCGAATCCGATAGCGAATCTGCATCAGGTAGAGCGCAGGTTCCTGGGGGAACTGACGCTGAAGGGCGTCCAGCTTTTCCAGAGCGACCTCCTGCTCTCCAAAGGGGTTTGGCGTGGCAAAGAGAAAACACCCCACCTGCACCGCAAGGTCACCAGGGTAGCGCGCCTGACAGGGTTCCAGCCAGTGGAGCGGGGGCGCTTCGGGCGTGCCCCTGCGAACAAACTCGCCCGTCGCCTGGGGAAAGCCCAGAATGCTTATCGGCGCCAGCACATACCAGCGCAAATACGGCGCACTGCCCGGATAAAGCAGGAACCCTACCCCAATCAGCGCCACCACAACCGCCCACCACCGCGCCATGAGACCCTCCTGTGGGAAGGATTGTACCCTGTAAAAATACGAGATTTCGGCGTTCCCCTGTCGTCTTGAACCCGAAAGGCACGGAAGTTGCTTTCTGTAGAGTGTCCGCTTTCAGACAAAAGTCTAATTCAGGACAGGAGGCTAAGAACCATGAAATTGCATAAGCATCTGGCTTGGGTTGTTGCGGCGATGCTCACTGTGGCTGTATCGCATGCGTCTATCACCTTTCTCTTCACCAACACTCATAGTGGGGGGACTCCGGGTGGCATACCTGCCTGGGCGACGATGACCATCACCGATATTTCGGGGGGCGTCCAAATCACTCTGACCCACCTTGCCACTGAGACCTTGAACGAGCCGAACCGTTTCATCAGCCAGTTGAACCTGCTTTTCAATACGAATCCAACTGGCTCCGCCACACTGGGAGATCCCCACATCAACAACATCACGATAGGTTCGTTTACCGATGCGGGACTTCCCTTTAATGTTAAGATCAACTTTAAGACCGCCATGGCTGACAGGCTGAAGCAGGGGATGTCGTCCACCTTCCAGTTGTTTGGCGTTTCGGAGGCGAACTTTGCGGGAGCCAACGACAGCGCGATGGTTCACATCCAGGCGCTGCAGAATAATCTCTCCTCCAAAGTAGTTGCGCCGGAACCTGCAAGCTTGCTTGCGCTGGGTGTCGGGCTCGCTGGCTTGATGGGACGCCGCCTGCGAAAACGCTGAGAGTCGCAATGCGGGCGCACCTTCGTGCGTTCTGAATCCCAACGAGCGCCCCTCCCCGGTTGTGAGGAGGGGCGTTTTTGTTGTAGGTTACCCCGAAAAGTGCGCGACGCAGGATGTGTTATCGCAGAGAGAGCAAGAGTTGTCCAGATTTTTTTCACGAGTGTCCGGTTTTCAACAAATTTTGAGTCTAATTAGTCAGGAGGCTAAAAACCATGAAGGCGTACAAACATCTGTTTTGGATTGCCGCGATGCTGTTCAGCGTCGCCGCGTCGCATGCGTCTCTCAACTTTGTTTTTACCACCGTTCAGACGGGTGGTACACCCGGCGGCACCCCTGCGTGGGCGACAATGACCATCACCAACATTTCAGGGGGCGTGCAAATCACCCTGAACCACCTTTCCACAGACACGACAAACGAGCCGAACCGTTTCCTCAGCCAGCTGAACCTGCTTTTCAATACGAATCCTGCTGGTTCCAGCACACTCAGCGACCCGTACATCACCAACATCACGATAGGCTCGTTTACCGATGCCTCATTGTCTTTCAATGTGAAAGTGGACTTCAAGGTCGCCCCACCCTCTGCCAGACTAACGCAGGGATTGGCGTCCACTTTCCAGCTGTTTGGCGTTTCGGAGTCGGACTTTGCGGGGTTCGACAACAGCGCGATGGTACACTTCCAGGCGCTCCAGGGCGGGGATTCCTCCAAAGTGATTGCGCCGGAGCCTGCGAGCCTGATTGCGCTGGGCGTCGGGCTGGCTGGCTTGATGGGGCGCCGCCTGCGAAAACGCTAAGAGCCACACAAAGAGGCGCGCTCCTGGGCGTCCTTTATTGCTCTTCACGCCCCTTTTCCCCTCAAGGAAAGGGGCGTTTTGCTTAACTTGAGTCCGTTTCAATCAGGACTTAAGTCCCTATTGTTCCGGAGGGTGCGCGAGTATAATACTCTGGAACGGGAATGGATGCCATTTTGATTGCAGGCGGGCATGCCCCGCGCCGCTTAGCAGAGGTTGCAGGGCATTCACGCAAGGGGCTGTTCTCTTTCGGCGGCATGCCGCTGGTCCAGTGGGTGGTTCGGGCGCTCCTTCAGGCAGGCTTTCCCCGTGTGGCGGTGGTGGGGTCCGAACTGCTGATGCAGGCGCTACCTGAAGACCCTAATCGTGTGTTTTTCGCCACGGAAGGACGCGACCCCATCGACAACCTTTTGCGCGGCGCGGAGCGGTTAGGCTTGGGACCCCACGATCGGTTTCTGCACAGCGCGGTGGATTTGCCCATGATAACCCCCGAAGCGGTGAAAGATTTGCTGGCGCACGATGACCCCGAAGCCGATCTGGTGGCAGGGCTGGTGCCCGAAGCGGTTTTTCTGGGGGTCTATCCGGGGGCGCCCTATCGTGCCCTGAGCTTTCAGGAGGGCAACTTTCTGAACGCCTCGGTGAGTATTATGCGGGTGGGATTTCTGCAGCAGCATGCGCCTTTGCTCCACAAGCTCGCCGAGTCGCGCAAGTCGCTGGTGCGTTCGCTATGGCATCTGTCGCTGGCGTTTCATTATCACTGGTTCACGCGCGGCTTGCCCGCGCTGGCGCGCTTTGTGGCGGGACGCCTCTCCATTCACGAGCTGCCACTCCTGGCGGAACGCACGGTCAACGCCCGAATCCGCTTCTACCTCTCGGTGATGCCCGAGCTGGTATACGATGTGGACACCGTTGAGGACTACGAATACGCCCGCGCATGGGTGGCAGACCAGAGACGTCGCCGACTGCAGGAATCGGCTCACCCCATCTTTATAGACCAATCGTAAGGGATTTCAGGGGTGTCGTAAGGCAGGCGGAACTCGTCGGGCTGCTCCCGATTGTATGGCTCCGTCGGGAAGTTAATCAACAGCGACGGCTCCACCCCGATGGTCTTGTAGCCGTGCGCTACCCTCGGCGGAATCACCAGCAGCACCCGATTCTGCTCCCCTAAAAAGAACTCGTTGATCATCCCGAAGGTTGGCGACTCAGGGCGACGGTCATACAGCACCGCTTTGACCATCCCTTTGACCACGACCCAGTAGTCGGTTTGCTTCTCGTGCCAGTGCCACGCGCGAATCACGCCCGGATAGTTCAGCGACACATAGGCTTGCCCGAACTTCTGAAAAATCGGGTCATCGCATCGAAGCATCTCCATCAGGTAGCCGCGCTCATCGGCGTGCGCCACCAGCGGCTTCAGAAACACCCCTTCAATCAGGCGCCGTTCCATAAGGGAAGTTATACCTCTTTGCAGGCGGCTGCCTTCACTCAGGTCAGCGAACTGGCTCCTCGCCAGCCTGGGCAACCAGTACCTTCAACGGCAGGTCATGCACCTCCAGCCGCTCCAGAGAAAGCCTTTCCCGCGCACGATCAATGTCAATCCCCACCACATCGCCTTGCGCGTTGAGGTCCACAACAATCCCAGGAGCCACTTCAACAGCATCTACCCCTGGCTCCTCGCGCAGCTCAATATACAGGCTGTCCGTTTCCGCATAGTAGAAAACTCGCATTATTCCGCCTCCTGTTTGAAGTTACGGTCTGGAAATGCGTTGTGTATTGTCTCGCCGTCTTCCAGAGTGCCCCCCCGCAGATAAAGTAGCGACTGGTCTTCACCGCATACAAGTATACCCTTACGAAACCGATCCCTTTTCGCGAAGCGCCATGCGTTTCCGCCAATTCTTTCCAAAAAGTAATCCCCTTACTTTCTGGAAACCTCTTGACAAATTGTTGAAGTGCGTGGTAAATTGTGATTACGAGGTGAACTCTATGCGAACCTTTGGAATTGTTGTGGGGCTGTTAGGCTTACTGCTGTTTGTCGCGATTGCGCAACAGGCGAAAGCGCCTGTGCCGACCCGCTTGCCCGACGGCTGGCGCAACTGGACTCACATCACCACAGGCGTCATCTATAGCGAGAAGCACCCTCTGTTTGGCGCGTTCGGCGGTGTGCATCACATCTATGCGAACGCGCCCGCGACGAAAGCCTATCGCGAGAACGCCAGGAAGTATCCCGATGGGAGCCAGATTGTGTTCGTGCTGTATGAGGCAAAGGATGAGAACGGGATGTATGTGGCGGGCAAGCGGAAGGTAACCGCGCTGATGGTCAAAGACAGCAAGCGCTACGCCAGGTCAGGCGGTTGGGGCTGGCAGGCGTGGGATGCATCGGGCAAACCCATCGTAACGGACCCCGTGCAGCAGTGTCAGGGCTGCCACGCAGGCTCGCCCAACCGCGATCTGGTCATCAGCAAGTGGAACCCGTAAGGAGGTCGCGCGACGGAGCGGGGAGCCTATGCTCCCTGCTCCACCCGTTCCAGCACAATCGGAACGGGGTTAACGGGTGTATCAGAAAGTTGATAGGCGTCCTGGAGGGCAGCCATCCCCGCCTGTAGCGACTCCTCAGTGCGCGCATGCACGCGAAATAGCGGCTCGCCTTTTTCTACGCGCGCGCCGACCGACTTGAAAACCTCCACGCCCACGGCATGGTCTATCGTGTCTTCCTTCTTTTGCCTGCCTACGCCGAGGCGGAGCGCAGTGTAGGCAACCGCTCGCGGCGCGACCTGAGCCAGATAGCCTGATTCGGGGGCACACACCTCGCCCTGAGAGGGCGCACGGGGCAACAGGTCAGGGTTTTCCACTACATGGGGGTCGCCACCCTGCGCCTCCACCAGCTGGCGGAACTTCTCCAGCGCCGCGCCCGAATCGAGTCGCTCGCGTGCGAGCGCTTTGCCTGCCTCCGGGTCGGGCGCCAACCCACACAGATGGAGCGCCTCGCCCGCAAGGCTCAGGCACAGTTCCCGAAAGCGGGGGTGATGCGACGCGCCGGGTGTCAGCGTTTCAATCGCTTCGCGCACTTCCAGCGCATTCCCTACAGTGCGCCCCAGCGGCTGGCTCATGTCGGTCAACAGGGCACGCACCTTGCGTCCTGCCCCAGTACCAATTGCGATTAGCGTTCGCGCCAGCAGGCGCGCCTCGTCTAAAGTGCGCATGAACGCCCCCTCGCCCACCTTCACATCCAGAATAATGTGCTGGGCGCCGCCCGCCAGTTTTTTGCTCATAATGCTGGAGGCAATCAAGGGAATGCTCTCCACCGTCGCCGTCGCGTCCCGAAGCGCATAGAGTTTCTTATCCGCTGGGGCTAACTGCTCCGTTTGACCCGCCAGGCAGCAGCCAATACGGCGTGCCTGCGCCAGCATCTCCTCTTTGGAAAGGGCAGTCCGAAAACCGGGGATGGACTCCAGCTTGTCTACCGTGCCTCCTGTGAAGCCCAGCCCGCGCCCCGACATCTTGACGAGGGTGCATCCCGCCGACGCCAGCAGGGGTACTACCACGAGGCTTGTTTTATCGCCCACACCGCCTGTGGAGTGCTTATCCAGCGTTGGTGGGGGCAAATCCGAGAGGTCTAACTGCTCGCCCGACTGCGCCATCACTTCGGTGAGGGCGAGCATCTCAGCCTCGTTCAGCCCCCGCAAAAAGCACGCCATCAGCCACGCCGCCGCCTGATAGTCGGGCACCTCCCCGCGCACATAGCCCATCACCACCTCAGCGATTTCGTCGCGGGTGAGAATGCCGCCGTCACGCTTCTTCGCAATAATCTCCAGCACGCCCATAGTGCAGAACCGTGCCGATTATACCGCATTCGCAGGGAGCGCTGGGGGGCTTTATGAGGATTGTCGGCGCAATACCCGTTGCACATAATCCACCTCCGGCACGCCCAGCCAGCGGCATACCGCGAGGTAGCCTGCCATCACCAGCGCGAAGGTCAGCATCACCGCCACAAACGCGCCGAGGTTGACCTGCCAGCCCATCATCTCCAGCATCCGCCACAACAGGGCATGCACACCCGCGCCCAGCACGCCGACGCCCAGCGCCGCCACACCGCTCAGCACCACCGGACGCACGAAGGGGGTGGTATCGCGCTCGCTATCGCGCGGTAAACGCCGACGCAACACCCACAGCATCCAGACCATCTGCACCGACGCCGCGACAGAGGTCGCCAGCGCCAGCCCTGCATGCCCCATCGCCAGCGTATTCATCAGCACGAAGCACAACGGTACAAACAGCGCCGTCGTGGCGGAGCCAATCAGCACGGGAGTGAGCGAATCGCGCATCGCGAAGTAGGCGCGGGCGATCAGCGCCTGCCCCGACCACGCGAACAGCCCCAGCGCAAACCCGCGCAGGGCGCTCGCCACCATCTCGGTGTCCGCAGGGGTAAACTTGCCGTACTGGAGAGTCACGCGACTGATGTCTTCCGCCAGCACCCACAGCAGCACCGTCGCCGGCGCGGTCAGGAACCAGACCAGCCGTAGACCGCGCTTGAGGACCGCCCGCAGCTCCGTCCACCGCTCGGTGGCTGCCAGTGTCGTCAGCGCGGGGAAGATTGCCAGCGCGATTCCCTGCCCAATAATGCCCAGCGGCGCCTGCATCTGTCGGTTCGCATTATCCAGCGCCGAAATCGCGCCCGCTGGCAACAGCGAACCGAACACGCGCAAAATCAGCATATAGACCCCCGGTAGCGACAGCCCGAACATCACGGGCAACATCATCCGGAACACCTCGCGCACCCCCGGATGATGCCACTCCAGCGCAGGGCGAAAGTGGCTTCCCAGCCGCGCCATCGCCACCAGCGGCAACACCACACTGCCCAGAAACGCGCCCAGCACCGCCCCCCACGCCAGCCCTGCTATCCCCCACCAGAGCGCCAGCACCAGACCCCCAAAAATAATCCCCAGATTGTAAATGTTCGGTCCCAGCGCGGGCACGGTGAACTGCTTTCGCGCATAAAGCGTTGCCATCATGAGTCCGCCCATCAGAAAGAACACCTGCGTGGGTAGCACGATTCGGGTCAGGCTCACCGTGAGCTCATGGCGCAGGGGGTCAAAACCGGGGAACATCAGGCGGATGGCAGGCACAGTGAGAGCCTCCAGCAGCACCACCAGCCCGAGGGTGAGGCTCACCATAATCGTTGCCACGGTGGAAAAGACGCGCCACGCCTCGTCTTTTTGATTGTTTTCCCAGTAGCGCGAGAACACGGGCATCAGCGCGGAAGAGAGCGCGCCCCCCGCCACCATAAAAAAGAGCAGATCGGGCAGCTGGAACGCCGCACGGTAGGCGTCGGTCAGCGCGTTCTGCCCGAAGCGATAGGCAATCACCGTATCGCGGAACAACCCCAGCAGGCGGCTGGCAAAAATCGCGCTCATCATCACCATCGAGGCGCGCGCCCAGCTGTAGCCCACCGGTGAACGCTCAGTGCCCATTTTTCGTGACCAGCCGCAAGCCAATCACCCCAGCCACAATCAAGCCGATAAAAAAGAGCCGCCAGAAATCGGCTGGCTCGCGAAACCACACAATGCCCAGCAACGCCACGCCCACCGCGCCGATACCCACCCAGATGGCGTAGGCGCTTCCTATCGGCAACTCGCGCACCGCCAGCGAAAGGAAGAGAAAGCTCAGTAGCCCCGCCACAATCACCACCACCACAGGCAGCGGTCGCGTGAACCCCTCCGAAAACTTGAGCGCAATCGCCCACACAACCTCCATAATACCCGCGATGAAGAGATAGACCCACGCCATCAGGGGGAGATTATACCTGCCCGAAGCACGCTTGATCGGATAGACTCTAAACAACTGGTGCGCAAGGCGGAGTACCGTCTGGTCAGGAGGTAGGGGCATGAACGGCATCCCGGAGCATCTCATCGATCGGGTCTATCTGGGCGATGTGTTTGACCTCATGCGCCAGCTGCCCGATAAATCGGTGGATATGGTCTATAGCGACCCCGACTATAATGGGGGCGTTCGCTATAATGACCGCTCCTACACCCGCTCTTTTGAGGAATATATTGATATTGAATGGTATATTGAGCTGGCACGAGAGTCGCTGCGGGTGCTGAAGGACGAGGGAAGCTGAAATCGACCCCAAGTACCATGAGATGATTGTTCAGCGGCTGGCGCGGGGGCGTATTGCAGAGGAGCACCGCCTTTTTAAGCGCAAAGCTGACGAGCCAGAGCTGCCGCTGCTTGATGAAGATTTCTAAAGCCCCAGCGCTTTGCGTTCGTTGACGACCATGCCATCTATCTGGTGCAGAAGGCGCTCGTTCAGCGTCAGGTAGCGGTTCCACTGGAGCATGAACACCAGCATGAGCAGTAGCCCCACGCCCCACATGACCCAGCGGAGCGTGTGGTCAAGGCGCTCGGACAGCCTGCGATCATCGCGTACCGCTGCCAGCAAAGCCCCAAGCGCCATCAGCCCCCAGAAGATTCCCAGAATACCCACGACAAGGCTGTGCCAGCTCCCCGTGCGCGAGGTGTCAATTCCAAACTCCTCCAGCCATCCTTCCCACCACGAGAGGTCTCCTGGCTCGTTCCACGCGGTCAGAAGCGGAATATGACTCAGGGCTTGGTTCCAGAAACTGGATATCCACCCAAACATTAATGCCATACTCAGTACCAGCAAGACACCCATTCGGATCAAAATCGGGATGTGCAGTCGTTGCGTCAGCGTCCACACAACCGCCAGCAGGAGCAAGCTCACACCTGCCGCCAGAGAGGCGGTGCTGTAGCGGTGCGCCGCGATGGCGCCCCGACGCTGTATCTCCAGTTTCTGCCACAAGTCGTCCCACGAATGTTGCTGGCGCAGGAGCTTTTGCTGGCGAATCTGTGCCAGCTCGGCAATCAGCCAGCGAACCTGTTCAGGTTTCAGCTGTTGAGACAGTTTCTGGGCAATTGGTTCTATGTCGCCAACCCTTTTTTCCTGAGCGAGGAGCGCCACCCCCGATTCGAAGAGGGCTTTGCCCACCAGCGAGCCAATCAGTGAGCGGCTCTGCTCGCGCATTCGGGAGGCGACCTGCGCCGTATCCCAGCCCAGTTGACGCTTCGTGGCTTCGGGCAGAGGCTGTTGAGCCATCCCGCGCGTCGCGGAGCGCATCATCGCATAGTGGGGAAACAGAATCACGGACAGGCAGGCAAACTCTACGGCAGCGATGCGGGGAACGCTGCTTTTCTGAAGGAAATGTCGTGTGGCTTCGAACTCAGCGTAGGGGTAATCATCCCAGCGTGGCTTCTGCGCCGCGCGACGAAGCACTTCCATCGCTTCTCGATCCCTTCCCAACATATAAAGGAACACAAACTCCATCTGTGGGAAAAAGCTGTTGTCGGGGTCAAAGCGAGACGCCTCGCGACCCCACGCCACCAGCTCGGCGAGATACTGACGCTTCGGAGCGTTTGATGCATGGAGCAGTGGCGAAACAGCCTGACGGTTTGGGTTAGGGTTCTCGCGTTCCCGTGCCAGAGAATAGGTGAACCGCGTCGCATGCCGCAAAAGCGTCGCCAGGATTTCGGGGCGCTCCGGGTGGCGCTGCGAAAGACGCAGGAGCTCCCTGTCATATTCTGGGATTTCGTTCGGTCTCGCAGGCACTGTCCCGTAGCCCGCCTGCCAGCAGAGTCGCGCCAGCTGAACCTGCCAGTCGCCTGTAAACTGGGGCGCATCGCTTTTACGGAGCAGATAGTCCACTGCAGGCTTGGCATCCTCCTGACGCTGCACCAGACGCGCCACAGCATACGGATCCAGCGGGTCTGGCTCAAAGAGCGTTCGCACCAACCACTGGAACTGCTCCACTGAGTGTGGTGCATACCATGCCCACGCCACAGCCCCGACTGCCCCCGCAATCCCCAGCCAGAAAAGCCATTCCTTCAGGGGTTTGCGCATAAAGTGAGTATACCTTTGCGCAGGGGGTATACTTAAACGCCTGCCAGCCCCCAGAAAGGTTGTGCAGGCAGATTTTATACCAAAATAAGGAGGTACAGCGCTATGGAGATTTTGCAGATTGTGCCGATTGCGGCGCCTGTGCTGGGTGCGGGCGGCATGCTGCTGGCAGGATTGAACTACTGGATTGTAACGCGCCGTCCCGATGGCACGGAGGCGATGCGCACCTATGCCCAGGCGATTCACGACGGCGCAATGACCTTTTTGAAGCGCGAATATATTGCAATTACGATATTTGCTCTGATTCTTTTCGCCGTTCTCACCTACTTCTTCCGTGAGCAAGCCCCCTATATTGGGGTGGCATATCTGTTTGGTGCGTTCAGCTCGATGCTGGCAGGCTTTATTGGCATGAAGGCGTCCACGCGCAGTGGGGTGCGCTCCACCGAAGCGGCGCGGCAGGGCGGCATGGGCGAAGCGCTGGTGGTCGCCTTCACGGGCGGCTCGGTGATGGGGCTGTCGGTCGCCGCGCTGGGCTTGCTGGGAATCGGGCTGATTGTGTGGTGGGGTCAGTCGCTGGATCTGTCGGTGCTGGTGCAGTATCTGACAGGCTACTCGATGGGGGCGTCGTCGGTGGCGCTGTTTGCGCGTGTGGGCGGTGGCATCTACACCAAAGCCGCCGATGTGGGCGCCGACCTCGTGGGCAAGGTGGAGGCTGGCATTCCCGAAGACGATCCGCGCAACCCTGCCGTGCTGGCAGACAATGTGGGCGATAATGTGGGCGACACGGCAGGCATGGGCGCCGATCTGTTTGAGAGTTATGTCGGCTCGGTGGTGGCAACCGCGGTGATTGGCGCCAGCATCGCGGTTGCGAACGGCAGCCCGCTGGCGTATGTGGTGCTGCCGCTGGCGCTGATCGCGCTGGGGTTAATCGCCTCCGCTATTGGAGTCTTCTCGATTCGGCTTTTCCGGAGCATGGAGCCGCAGTGGGCGCTGAACGGCTCCACAATTGTGGCGATTCTGCTGTTTTTGTTGGGCGGCGCGTGGCTCACGCAGACGATGGTCGGTTCGCTGGCGCCCTACTGGGCGGTGTTGTCGGGGCTGTTCGCGGGTGTGTTTATCGGCGCGGTGAGCCAGTATTACACCAGCGGTCCGCCCATCCGCGCGATTGCGAAATCGTCCCAGTATGGCACGGCGCCCAACATCCTGTCGGGTGTCGCGGTGGGCTATCTCAGCACCGTGTTGCCCCTGCTGGGGATTGCTGCCGCCATCTGGGTGGCTTACAGCACGAATGGGCTATATGGGATTGCGCTCGCCGGCGTCGGCATGCTGGCAACCATCGGGATTGTGATGAGCACCGACAGCTACGGTCCGATTGCCGATAACGCGGGCGGGATTGCGGAGGTGGCAGGGTTCGGCGAGACGGTGCGCCGTATCACCGATAAACTGGACGCGCTGGGCAACACCACGGCGGCGATTGGCAAGGGCTTCGCGATTGGGAGCGCCGCGCTCACCGCGCTCGCGCTGTTCGCCGCTTACCAGAGCCAGACCAAACTCGAAGCGATTAACCTGACCAACCCGCAAACGCTGATTGGCTTGCTGATTGGGATTGCGATGCCCAGTCTGTTTGCGGCGCTAACCCTGAACGCCGTGGCGCGTGCCTCCGACCAGATGGTCGCCGAAGTACGCCGCCAGTTCCGCGAGCTGGGGCTGCTGGAGGGCAAGGGCAAGCCCGACTATAACCGTTGTATCGATATCGTAACCAGCGCGGCATTACGGGAGATGCTTGTGCCCGGCGCGATTGCCGTGATTGCGCCAATCGCCGTGGGTTACCTGCTCGGTGCGGAGGCGCTGGGCGGCTTCCTCGCAGGCGCGCTGGGCATGGGCGTCGTGACGGGCTTGATGATGGCGAACGCGGGCGGCGCGTGGGACAACGCCAAAAAGTATATTGAAGAAGGGCACGAAGGCGGTAAGGGCAGCGAGGCGCACAAAGCGGCTGTTGTCGGCGATACCGTCGGCGACCCCTTCAAGGACACTACAGGTCCCAGCATGAACATCCTCATCAAGCTGATGAGCATCGTGGCGCTTGTGTTCGCGCCACTGTTCCAGTGAGAATCCCGTTCCCCCTTCGCCCTGAAGGGGGAACGCCCCCTCTAAACCACAAGCCGTAGCGAAAGAAGCAGCGCCACGGCGGCGTTCCACATCATGATGCGCCATTCCCCGTTGCGGGCGACTGTGCGCCAGTCAAAATGCCCATGGGGTTCTCCCCGGTTGCGCCAACCCAGCGGCACAATCATCGGCACGCGCTGGCGATACGCTTCATAGTCAGGGAACAGGAACAGCAGGCGTCGCTCTTCGGTCAGCATCGCGCACCCGTAAATCAGCGCGGAATAAAGAACCAGCCCTGCGGTGAGCCACGACCAGCCTGTGAGCGTCGCCCAGCCCAGCAGCACCAGCGCCATGCCGAAATAGAGCGGATGGCGCACCCACGCATAGGGACCTGCCGTGATCAAAACGGCGTTTTTCATCAGGTAGCCTGCTGCCCAGAGCCGCCAGAGCGAACCCAGCAGCACCAGCAGCCACCCGTACCCCACGGTCGTGATGGAAGGTTCTGCCAGCGCCATCATCAACAGGGGCACGGGCAAAAAGAGCCGACTGCGCTTGCGTCCAATCAATACGGCGACTCGCTCGATGCCGCGCGCGGAGGCGTCAATTCGGTCAAGTAGCGCACGATCCACGCCGGGGCTTCCCATAAGTCCTCTCCCTCGCCCAGTATTCGCCGTATCTCGCCAAACGCCTGCTTTTGCTGATGATACAATTCGCCCCGTTTGAGCAGTTCCAGCAAGCCCTGACTGACGGTGCGCGGAGTCGCCTGCTCCTGAATCAACTCCGGGATGACCTTACGCCCCAGAATCAGGTTGGGCAGCCCGATCATCTCCAGCGCGAGCCGGCGTTTGCGCAGGCGGTACTCCAGATTCATCAGCGCGTCGCCCCGATAGACAATCAACATCGGCGTGCCCAGCAGCGCCGCCTCCAGCGTTGCCGTGCCAGAGCAGATGACCGCGCAATCGGCGTGCGCCAGCATGTCGGCAACAGGGCGCGTCTCCGTCGGAACCCACTGCTTTTGACCGTCTGCCCAGAGCGTATGCAGATATTCGGGGGTGAAATGCGGCGCCACGGATAGCACAAACTGCACCTCAGGCATGCGCTCGGTGAGCAGGCTGGCAACGCGGGCGTAGAGCGTGGTCAGGGCACGCACCTCGTGCCGTCGGCTGCCGGGCAAAAGCGCCACAATCGGGCGGTCGGGGTCTAACCCCAGCCGCTGGCAAAAAGTGATTTTAGACTCGCTTGGATGGGTCAGGCGCAACAAGGGGTGGCGAATGCGGATGGCGTTCGCGCCCATCGCCTGCAGAATCTCCGCTGACCATGCGAAGGGGGTCAGCACCACATCCGCAACGGCGGGCAGGTCGCGCCCCTGACGGTCGCGACGCCAGCTGGAAGGGGGCATGTAATAGACCACGCGCATGCCCTGCGCTTTCGCCCAGCGACACAGGGGGATGTTGAACGCGCCGAAGTCAATAGCGACCAGCAGGTCAGGCTGAAGCCGCTTGAGCGCCCGTTTCAGGCACAGAAACACGCGCCACACGCGCGGTGCAACCTTGAGCGACTCGATAATCCCGATAGCGCCCCACGCGCGACTGTCCGCCAGCAGGCGCACCCCGGCGTCCTGCATTCGCACGCCCCCCACTCCCCAGAGCTCTGTATCGGGCAGCTGTGCCTTCAGGTGGCGTGCCAGGTCGGCGCCGTACAGGTCGCCAGACGCCTCGCCGGAGACAATCACCACGCGGCGGGTCATTTGCGTGAGGGCTGATCCAGATAGCGCCCGTTGCGTCCCTGACGGATTTCCTCCACAAAGCGCAGCAGGTGCTTCACTTCGGGCACGAGGGGCACTTCGGCACGGATGCGTTCAATCGCCTGCGAGGTGTTCAGGTTCGCAAAGTAGAGCAGTCGGCACGCAACCCGCAAAGCGGTTCGGTTCGCCTCCGGGATGCCCGCGCGTTTCAAGCCAACCAGATTAACGCCATGCACTTCTGCAGGGTTGCCCTCTACCATCAGGTAGGGCGGCACATCGCGTGTGATGCGCGACATGCCACCCACCATCGCCAGCCGCCCGATACGGGTATATTGATGCACGCCTGTCATGCCGCCGAGGTTTGCGCCGTCCTCAATAATGCAATGCCCGCTAATGCCCACCGAGTTCGCCATTACCACGCCATCGCCGACCCGTGTGTTGTGCCCGATGTGGGAGTACGCCATCAGGAAGCAGTTGTTGCCGACAACGGTTTCCTCGCCCTCGCCACTGGCGCGGTGAATGGTCACATATTCGCGAATCAGGTTGTTGTCGCCGATGCGGAGATAAGTGCGCTCGTGCTTGAACTTGCGGTCTTGCGGCGGCGCACCCAGCACAGCCCCGTGCCCAATGGAGTTCATCTTGCCAATGAAAGTGTTCTCCTCAATCACCACATGGGCGCCCAGCACAGTGCCCGAATCGATCACCACATTCGGTCCGATAATACAGTAGGGACCGACCTCCACATCCTCTGCCAGCTCCGCCTTCGGGTGAACAATCGCTGTGGGGTGGATTTTTGCCATGGCTCATCCCTCATGGTTGGTCAGCGCTGTGGCGACGGGCGGCGGGGGGCTTTGCAGGCGCTGGGGGTCCAACAGCGCGAAGGTGATTTCTGCCTCGGCGACCACCTCACCGTTCACCCGCGCGACCGCGCGCACGCGCCCAATATCGCGCCGAAACCAGAGCATTTCCACCTCAGAAATCAGCGTGTCGCCGGGCACTACCGGGCGGCGGAAGCGCACATCGTCCAGCCCGCCCAGCAACGCCACCTTGCCCTGCATATCAGGCATCGTCATCACCATCACGCCGCCCACCTGCGCCATCGATTCCAGAATCAGCACTCCCGGCATGATGGCTTTGACGGGGAAATGCCCCTGAAAGAAGCTCTCGTTGACCGTAACATTTTTCAGCCCGACTGCCCGCTTGCCGGGCTCCAGCTCCAGAATCCGATCCACCAGCAGAAACGGATAGCGATGAGGGATCAAACTGCGTATCTGCTCAATATCCAGGTGCCATTCCGCCATCGTGCGCCTCCATTCGGTTGCACTCGCTCATTAGCAGACGCGCCAGCTCCCGGTGCAGGGTGTGTCCTGCCTTGATCAGGGTCAGATGGAACCCCACAGGACATGCGCCACATAGCATCAGGTCGCCAAGTGCATCCAGAACTTTGTGGCGCAACGGCTCGTCTGCAAACCGTGCGGAATTATAATACCCGTTCTGGTCAATCAGCAGGGCGTTTTCGAGGGAGCCGCCTTTCGCCAGCCCCTGCTGGCGCAACGCTTCCACCTCATGCAAAAAACCAAAGGTTCGGGCGGGAGCGATCTCGGTTGCGTAGTCGCGAAGGTCAAACACGCCCGCCTGCACCCCCAGCGGCGCAGGAAACTGGATGTAGCCGAAGGCTGTTTCCGCGCCGGGCATGATGCTCGCCACGCTCTCGCCCTGTTGCACGACCCATCGCTGGGCGACCACAAGACAGGGCGCGTGGGGGCACGGCACGATTCCTGCCGCCTCAAACGCTTGCAGAAAAGGGAGCGCGCTTCCATCCAGGGCGGGCACTTCCGTCCCCTGTACTACCTCAATCACGGCGCTACCGATCCGCAAGCCCCAGCACGCCGAGAGCAGATGCTCCACCGTGCTGAGTGTAATTCCCTCGCCGCCCAGCACCGTGGCGCGGCGCGTGTCCACCACATAATCCCAGCGCACGGGGATTCGGGTCTGCCCTTTCTGCACCCAGAGCGCGCCTGCATCGGAAGGATGCACCGCAACGCGCGCAGGCTCACCCGTGTGAAGCCCGACGCCTTCGAACACCACGCGCTCGCGAAGCGTGTTAGCGACTGGGGGGATTTTCAGGGCGCGATTCCTCCTCTTCTTCGGTGTAATAGATCACGCCAGAGCCGCCCTCTGGCATTTCAAACTCGTCGCTTCCCTCTTTTGTGGAGACAATCAGCAGGTGCGTGGTGATGCGAAACCGCTCCGGGTCATCTAACACCACATTCCCGCGCAGGATGAGTCGCTCGTTTTTCGGGTCATATTCGGCGCTGTCGGCGGTCAGGGTTCGGGTCCGCCCCTCAATCTGCTGGGTGGCTTTGATACCGCCGCGCAGATAGGCAATCTTTTTACGGTAGAAATACTCGATCCCGCCGTCGCATTCGGCGTCAATCGGGTAGCGTTTGGCTTTTTCGGCTTCGGTTTCCTCTTCGGCGGGCGGCTCTGTCTTCTGGGGCTTGATGCGCATGCGCACTTTACCGTGAAGCAGGGCGCGTTTTTGCGAGTCGTACCAGATTTCCATCTTCTCGCCTTCAATCCGCACGCGGGGGTCTTCAAAAAACAGGGCGCCCGTTGCCAGAATGTATTTTTTGCGGTCGTAGACTTCCGCCTTGTCGGCGGCGGCGTGGGCGTCCTGATCGCGGAAGGTGAGACTCGTGCCGATTTGGGCTTCGCCCGTGCCGCGTGCCTGTTTGAAGCGCACCTCTATCTCGCGAGTTTGCTGGGGCGAATCGGGCAGCGCGACACGGAACCGGAACACCCCGTTGCTCAGAGAAGTTTCGCCTCTTGCAAGGTCCCACACAAACTGCTCCGCGCTTCCTGTGCCGCCTTCCCACTCAAACTGCATGCGGGCAGGAATGCTCAGCTGGCGCAGGCGCAGGTCCCATGTGAGCCACGCCATCCGCACGCGCACCGGTTTTTCCACAAGGGGCGCACGCAGATACACGAACTCCGGCTGACCCTGCAGGTGGATTCGGCGTGCGGGCTGATTGTAGAGAATCGCGCCTGCGCGCGCCTGCGCAATCGGCTTCCCCTGTTCGTCGTAAAACACGGCGCGGCGCAGGTTCTCAGCACGCCATGTGATCCGGGCGCGGTCTACTACAATGCGGTCTACCTCTAAGGTGGCGACGGCGCGGGCGCCAGCACGCAAAGTAATCTGCGGGCGCTCCAGCAGCAGCTCAATCTCCTGCAAGCCCGATTGAGCAAGTCGTCGGGTAAAGCGAGCGAAGGGGTCTTGCTGGCGCAGGGTTTCAACACCCCATAACCCTGCGATCGCGCCCAGCACGGACAGCATCAAGTAGAGCAGGGGGCGGGCTTTGCGCCACACCCCCGCGCTCCAGAACTCAGGGGCAGGGTTCATCCACAGGGGGTGGGGGAATATCGGGACGGTCAGGCGCAATTTCCACAACTCCAAAGTCTATCACCTGAGGCGCTCCAAACACCTGCCGTATCTCGCCTGCCTTGTTGGCAGCAATCAAGCAGCCTGGCGCCGTGTTCGGCTCGTCGGGTAGCTGGATGGTGCGCTTGAGGTTCTCAGGCGTGGTGTGGCGTGCCACCGCTGTATAGCCCGCGGGACGGCGAATCCAGATTCCGCGCACCACCAGCGTGCCCGGCACATTCCGCAGCAGGAAATCGCCCTCGCGGAGGTCGCTGCGTACCGTGCGGGCAAGGGTGAGCGAAATCTCGTTGGGGTTGCTGGGGCTGCCAACCACCACCTTCTGCCACGGGAGCCGATCGCCACTCGCTGTGATAAAATAGACCTCTGCATCCGTCAACCGCGCCTTTGAACTCAGGTCTAACACACGAATCACGAAGGCGTAATCGGTCAGCACCTGCTGACCCCCGCCTGCTGTGCCCCCCCCGCCGCAGCCGCTCAGGGCAAGCGCGGTCAGCACTGCCATCCATGTCCCTGCAATCCATCGTTTCATGCCTTCTATAAGCCTCCTGTAGGTTCGTGGGATTCGTCGTATTGGACGCCGTTCCTGCCAATCCGTTACGGGTTTTGTTGTTCGGGGCGCTCCAGCGGCAAGCGGATGCGAACGGTCGTGCCCTTATTCACCACGCTTTCTACCTCAATCGTGCCGCCATGCGCCTCCACCACATTTTTGACAATCTGCGTGCCCAGCCCGGTGCCACCCGCTTTGGTGGACACCGCACGCCCTGTGAACAGGGTCTGAAGCACTTCAGGAGGAATGCCGCGCCCCGTATCGATTACCTCAATCTGCAGGTAGTTGCCCTCAGGAAAGACCCCTTCCACTTTTCCGCGCAGGCGCACCGTAACGCTTCCCCCCAGCGGGGTTTCGGGAATGGCGTTATTCACCAGATTGTAAAGCGCATTATAGAGCCGATGGGGGTCCACATCGGCAATCGGCAGGTCGGGGGTGGTGTCCAGTTTCAGCTCCACACCCTGCTGCTGGGCGACAGGCTTCAGCGCAAGCAACACCTTCTCGGCGACTTCGTTTACCGAGGTGGGCACAAAATGCGGGGGTGACACCGCGCCTTTCACCGCGTCGGCAATCTCGCGCACGCTCCGCTGAAGCTGTTCCGCGCTCTCGTAAAGAATCGCCATCGTCTCTTCAAACAGCCCGTCAAAATCCCGAAAAGCATCCTGAATCAGCGAGCGGTTCGGCTCCTCTAAAAATGGTGAGACATACTGAAACTGGTCGCGGAACGAGTCGTAAAAAGTGCGCAGGGTCTGGGTGCTGAGCAACACGGGCGAGAGCATATTTTTGATGTCGTGGGTGATATTGCCGAGCAGGCGTGCAATCAGCGCGAGTTGGCGTTCCTGTTGCATGCGGGCGGTTTCAATCGCGGTGCCCGCCAGCGTCGCCACAATTGTCAGCAGTTCCAGGTCATGCTCGGTGAAGTTGCCCTCGCGCTTGTTGAGCGCTTGAAGGACTCCAATCGGCTTGCCCTCCACATCGCGCAGGGGCACGGTCACCATGTTTTTGGCTTCATAGCCCACGCGCTGGGACACCTCGGCGAAGTAGGCGCTCTCCTGACTCACATCCGCGGTGATACGCGCCTGCCCTGTGCGAAAGACTTCTCCCGCCACCCCCTTATCCTCGGGGATTTCCATGCCCTGCAGCTGTTCCGCCTTCTCGCCGACCACATAGCGCAAAACCAGAGTCTGACGCTCAGGATTGGCAAGATACAGCGTGCCTGCGTCGGCGTTTACCACATCCAGCGCGACCTGAAGGGTTTCCTGCAACAGTTCGTCCAGTGCGGGCGCCCGGAGACCCTCTTTCGCACGCGCATACAACGCCGAAGTAATCTGAAACACCGCTTCCAGCTGGCGGTTTCGTTGCTCTAACGCCTCTTCAAGACGCTCCATTATTAAGCAACCTCCAGCAATAAGTGTACCTCACTTTTCTATCCGACGCAACAACCTGACGGGCTTGCCCCTGTACTGGCGCCATGCAAAGATGCCCGACACTGTGAGCGTCAGGGCTGTCAGAGGCAACACAAACCACGCCATCACCAGCCGGTAGGTCTCCAGCGCGTCATGCGCACTGGCTTGCAGAATCAGATAGACCGTGTAGGCGATGTAATAGAACACGAAAATCGCGCCTTCCCAGCGCATAATCCGAAAGCCGTTAAAAAACACGGGGAAACAGGCGAGGGAGACCGCAATCATCACGGGCGCATCAAAAAACAGCACGCTCCGTGCCACCTGAACACTGTTGGGCGCCACCAGACTGCTGAACCCCAGCACCGAGAGGATGTTGAAAATGTTGCTCCCCACCACATTGCCGACGGAGATGTCGCGCTCGCCGCGAAGGCTGGCGATCACCGAGGTCGCCAGCTCAGGCAGCGAAGTCCCCACCGCGACAATCGTCAGTCCGATCACCAGCTCGCTGACCCCCATCGCACGCGCCAGCGACACCGCCCCCTGAATCAGCCACTCGGACCCCAGCACCAATCCCCCCAAGCCAAAGATAATCAGCAAAACAATCTTCACATAGTCTTTAGCGCCGACAGGCGGCTTGGCGAGTTCCTCCACTTCCTCCAGCTCGGCTTCCAGCTCGGGTTCCTGCCGCGCCGTGCGCCCCATCCAGACCAGATAGACGGCAAAAATCGTCACCAGCAGCGCCCCATCCCAGCGGCTGAGTTGTCCATCCATCCCCAGCAGCACGAACAGCAGCGCCGTGCCAATCATCATCGGCACTTCCACCTTGATAATCCGCAGGCTCACCGTCAGGGGCGCGACCACCGCTGAAAGCCCCAGAATCAGCAGGATGTTCACGATGTTGCTCCCCACTACATTGCCCACCGCGATATCCGACTGCCCCCGATAAGCCGAAAGAACAGAGACCGCCAGCTCGGGCGCGCTGGTGCCAAACGCCACCACGCTCAGCCCAATCACCACAGGCGGAATACCCAGCGCCGAAGCCAGACGCGAGGCACCGCGCACCAGCCACTCGCCGCCGCCCATCAGCAGGATCAGCCCCGGCAAAATCAGCCACGCTTTTTCCATCGCCTGCCCAACCTAACGCAACCCGTAGACAAACGCCGCCGCCAGCAGCAGCAACGCTCCCAGCATCATGACAAAGGCGTAGGAGCGCACATAACCGCTTTGAACGGGGCGCAACAGGCTTCCCAGACCCCGCGTTAGCAGCCCCACCAGCATCACAATCCCGTCTATCAGATTTTCAACGATAATCGTGAAGAACATCGCTATTGCTCCGCCGACCTCCACGCCCAGCTTGCGCATCAGCCCGTCGTAGCCGTACTGGCGGTGCAGAACACCCCAGATGCCCGTGAGTTGCGCTTCGGGCTGGGGCACGCCTCGCCGATAGCGCATCAGGGCAAACGCCAGCCCTGCCAGACTCGCGCCCAGCGCAACCCCGAACACGAACGATTTGCCCGCTTCGGGCAAGGGCGACGCCGACTCGGCGACAGACTTCAGAAACTCGTGAAAGGCTTTCTCGCCTGGCAGCAGCCACCCGAACGCAACCGAGCCAAGCGCCAGCAGGATCAGGACGCCCAGCACGCTCCAGTAGCGCTCGCGCTCGGCATGCACTTCATGCGCGGGCGGCGCCCAGAACACCAGCACCCACAGCCGCGCCATATAGCCCGCCGTGACCAGCGCCGTCGCCACACCCACCCAGAACAGCAGCGGCTGCGCGCCATACGCGCTCAGCAGGATTGCCTCTTTAGACCAGAAGCCCGACAGCGGCGGAATGCCCGCAATCGCCAGCACGCCGATTGCCATCGTGAGCGCGGTGAGGGGCAAAACACGCGCCAGCCCGCCCATCTGGCGAATGTCGCCCATATGGTGAAGCGCCATCAGCACCGAGCCTGCCGCCAGAAACAGCAGCGCCTTGAAAAACGCATGCGTCGCCACATGGAACATCCCGACCCAGAAGGCGCCCGCGCCCACCGCCAGAAACATATAGCCCAGCTGGCTCACCGTTGAAAACGCCAGCACCCGCTTGATGTCGGTCTGCGCCAGCGCAATCGTGCCCGCAAAGAGCGCGGTGATCGCGCCCACGCCCGCGATAACCCCCATCGCCGTCGGCGACATCAGCAGCAGCGGATGCACCCGCACCAGCAGGTAGACCCCCGCCGTGACCATCGTCGCCGCGTGAATCAGCGCCGACACGGGCGTCGGACCCGCCATCGCGTCGGGCAACCAGAAGTAGAGGGGCAACTGCGCCGACTTGCCCGACGCCGCCAGAAACAGCAGCAACGCAATCGCCAGCGCCGTCGCGGAGCCCGCCGTCAGCACGCTCTGCGCCTGCGCATTCACCTCCACAAACGAGAGCGTGCCAAACAGGCTGAAAATCAGAAACATCGCCAGCAGGTAGCCCGCGTCGCCGATGCGGTTCACAATAAACGCCTTGTTCGCCGCGTCGGTGTTCTCTTTCCACTGCGCATTCCGATAGAAAAAGCCAATCAACAGATAGCTGCACAGCCCCACCCCTTCCCAGCCGATGAACATCACCAGAAAGTTGCCCGCCAGCACCAGCACCAGCATGAAAAAGATAAAGAGATTGAAATAGGTGAAAAATCGGGCATAGTCGGTGTCCTCTGCCATATAGCCCGTCGCGTACAGGTGTATCAGCCCCCCGACGCCCGTTACAATCAGCACCATTAGCACCGAGAGGGGGTCTACCAGAAACTCAAACGCCACCTGAAGCGAGCCGACACGGAGCCAGTCAGCGAGGGTGAACGCATGCTGGGGTTGCGCCTGCTGCAGGAGCCACTGATACAGCTGCCAGCCGAAGCCGAACGCGCTTAGTACGACCGCCGTGCCCACAAACCCGACCAGCCATTTGCCCGTGCGCTCGCCCAGCACGCGAATCAGCCAGCCGCCCAGCAGCGCATGAAACAAAAAGCCCGCAAACGGCAATCCTAAGACCCACAAAACGGCGCTCTCTGGTACCCGTTCCATCGGCATCGCTCCACAACCTGCAGGATTATACCCTCAGAAGCCCCCCAGAAAATAGAGGTGCGCCAGACTCGCCACCGTCCACATCACCCCAAAGTAGAGGCAGCTCAGAAAAACGACCCCGATTTTCAACGCCAGAATCAGATAGCCTGGCGGCACGCCCTGCGCGGGGCGGCGCCCCTCCGCAATTGCCTGCGCGATAACCACCGCGTCCACAATCCCATAAATCCACGGGAGAATCAGCCAGCCCGTGAGCAGAATCAGCACGCCCTTGAGGTACTCGCCGTTGTAAATCTGTCCCAATCCGGGCACCAGCAGTCCGAAGAAAAACGCCGCGAGCGGGCTTTGTTGATGGTGATTCGCCGAGCATGCCTCGCAGTAGGGATGCGTGTTGAGAGAGACCCGACAGACCTCACAGAGCGGTTTTCGGCAGTCGGTACACTGAGCGACGGCGGGCGTATGCGGATGCCAGTAGCAGTTCATCGCCTACCCTGTTCCCGTTTCGCGCGGTCGGTGAGGTGCTTCACAAACGCGCCACAGATGGGGCAGTAGCGCCAGTCCAGTTGCAGGTTATAGCGACATTTGGGGCACTGGAGCGGGCGTTCAGGCGGTGTGGGGCGTGGGGGCGCAGTGCGCGGCGCGGCAGACGAAGTGCGTATCTCGCTGCTCTGGGCAGGGGCAGGCGCAGGTGTGGAGCGCACCTTCGGCGGCTCCGCGAGCGTGATCCGATAACCCTGCGCCGTGCGTTCCCAGCGCAAGCCTGTGCCCGCGCAGAGGGCGTCCAGCACGGTCTCCACCTCGCTCTGGGGCAGGTTCAGCGAGAGGCGCAAGTCGGGCACATCGGGTGCGACCTCCACGCGCACCCCTGCCTGCTTTTCTATCTCACGAGCGACGGTACGCAGGGGTATCGCCGTGCCCACCAGCCGTATGCGCCGTGTTTCGGCAGGCGGGGGCGATTCGGGGGGCAGGCTCGCGCCCAGCGGCTCGATGTAGTAGACCCCATCTCGAACCGCAAAGCGGGTCTGCGTCGCCTCGCAGAGCAGCTTGAGCGCATTAAAGAAGGGCACCTCCTTCAGGCTCAGGTAGACCTTGCGCTCCACTGCCACATTCACCACGAAACTTTTCTGCGCCTGCGCGAACAATTCGGCAAAGACCTCGCGAGCATCTTTGCCCTGTGCCTCAAGAGTGATGCGCGGCTCTTCCTGAAGGCGTCTCATCGGCGTTCCTCCTGTATTTTCTGGCGTCGAATCAGGTTGCCCTCGGCGTCGTAGATTTCAATTGTGCCTTCGGGCGGGGCAGTGGGCTGAGTGGCACGCTCTTTTGGGGCGGGGTTGCGCTGGGGCGGTTCCCGACGCACGGCAGGTCTTCGGGCAGGCTTTCGTGCAGGTTCTGGAGCAGGCTCAGGGGGCGCAGGCTTAGCGACAGGTTTGGGTGTTTCCGACACCTTCGGCTGGGGCTTCGGGTCTTCCGCAGGGGGCTGTTGAGGCGCCTCAGGCGGGGCTGGTTGAGGGGATGGCTCCAGAATCGCTACAGGAGGCTTCGGCGCGTCAGGTGCCACCTCAGGGAACACGACTTCCTGCCTCAGAATCCACGCTTTCGCCTCAGGAGGGAACGACCAGTAGACGGCTCCTGCCCCAAGTGCCAGCACGATTAGCACGAGAGCAATCCGCACGAGACCTACCGTGCGCGGCGGCTCCAGTTTCTGCTTGAGATTCGGCGGCAGCGGCTGCCCCTTTTTGAGCATCTCCAGCGCCAGCTGGGCTTCAGCGATGAGCGCACGGCATGCAATACATGTACTCAGATGGCGTTCCACAGCCGCGCGTTCCGACTCCGAGAGCGTTTGATCCAGATAGCGCCACCGCTGTCGGCGTACCCAGCGACACCCGCGCCTGAAAATCGGCATCGTCCCTCCCGCTTTATTGTACCTGACGCCAGTTCTGATAAATAAAGGGTACAATCAGGGTATGGTGCAGACGATGCCGAAGCGTGCTTACGGCAAGACGGGCGTGCAGATGCCTGTGTTTTCGCTGGGGGGCGCGTATGCGCTGCAAGACCCCAACAACAAACCGAACGCGATTGCCATGATTCGGGAAGCCATCGAGGCAGGCGTCTACTATCTGGATACCGCCCGCAACTACCGCGCCAGCGAACAGATTTTCGGCGAGGCGATTGCAGGCATGCGCCACAAAGTGTTCCTCAGCACCAAAAGCGACGCCCGCGACTACGACGGCGCCATGCGCGACCTGCAGACCAGCCTTAAAAACCTCCGCACCGACACGCTGGATCAGTGGATTGTCCACCATGTCTCCTATCCGCACGAGGTGGAGCGCCTGTTCGCCAAAGACGGCGCCTTGAAAGCCTTTGAAAAAGCCAAAGCGGAGAAGGTGGTGCGCTTTATCGGCGTTTCGGGGCACAACGACCCGCAGGTTCTCAAAACGATGCTGGAGCGGTTTCCTTTCGATATGGTGCTGTTTCCGCTGAATCCGTCGGAAGTGCATCACCCGCGCAGTTTCACCCGCGAGTTTTTGCCCTTCGCCCAAAAGCTGGGGATTGGGCTGGCGGTGATGAAAGTGGTGGGGCTGGGGCGTCTGGTGGGCGAGGGCAAGTTCACGGCGGCGGAACTGCTCCACTATGCGCTGAGCTACCCGATTCATACTGCCGTGATTGTGCCCGGCGACATGCGCCAGCTGCGCGAGCTGATTGAGGCGGCGCGCACCTTCAAGCCACTCCCTCCTGAAACGATGCGTGCGATGGAACAACGCGCGAAACCCTTTGTGGAACAGGTGGCGGGGGTCTATCACAACTGGCCATAAGAGGCTATCCAGTGAAAGCGAGCAAGCGACAGAATTGCACCGCGTTGACGCCAGACGGCTGAGGTTCCGTTCCTATGAAACGAAGCCAGCCTTCGCTGGTTCTTCGTATCTTGGGCAGCCTGCCCAAACTCAAGCGCAGGGATGCGCTTGCTACTTCAGCCGACGCAGGTCGGCTTCGTTGGGGAAATGAGACGGCTAAAGCGGCTCTTGCAAAGATACCTTCTGGAACCCACGACGCCCCGAAAGAGCGACGGCTAAAGCCGTTCCTAATAAACAAAGCCAGCCTCCGCTGGCTTCATCAGCCGACGCAGGTCGGCTTCGTCTTATAGGAACGGCTTCAGCCGTCATGGCACAGGTTCCAAGATGGCACGCCTGTCAAAAAGCCTGCCCCCCTAAGACCTGAAGGAAGGGGTCTCGGAACGCTCACGCCCCTATCCTTGCAACAGAACGGCTTCAGCCGTCAGGCACAAACCGCGACTTGCTCATTCTCCTGAATAGCCTGAAGGCAGGAATCGCGAGGTGTGCAGGGAACAGAAGTATCTATGAAACTTGCCTGTCAGGAGAATCTCGTTCCGGGCAACAGCCTGCAGGAGCGGATGGAGCGCCTTGCGGCGTGGGGCTACGAGGCGATCGAGCTGTGGGGCGGGGGCTTGCGGGAACGCCTCGCGGAGGTGCAGAGCGCGCTCCAGCAGACGGCGTTCAAGGTCAGCACGATATGCGCGGGCTATCGCGGATGCCTGCTGGACGCCAACCCCCACGAACGGGCGCTCGCCATGCAAGACCTGCGCGACCTGCTGTTTATGGCGGGCGATCTGGGCGCCGGCGGGGTGATTACTGTGCCGATTTTCGGAGCGCCGCGCCTTCCCGACCTGCGCCCGCTCGCCAGCTCCGAAGCGCTGGAAACCGAACTGCTCTGCAAACTGCTCAGTGAACTGGCACCCACTGCTGAAAAAGCAGGGGCTTCCATCCTGCTGGAACCGCTCAACCGCTACGAAACCCATTTCCTTCGTCGGCTGGAGCAGGCGGCGGCGATATGCGAGAAAGTTGGGCATCCCCACATCAAAATCATGGCAGACCTGTTCCATATGTCCATCGAGGAGGCGGATATGCCCGAAGCGATTCGGCAGGCGGGGCGGTATATCGCCCATGTGCATCTGGCGGACAGCAATCGCCTGTTGCCCGGTCAGGGACATACCGACTTTCGTGCCTGCTTTGACGCGCTGAAAGCGATTGGGTACACGGGCTATATGGCGCTGGAGTGCGGCATCGCGGGCGACCCGAACACCGAGCTGCCGAAGTGCGCGCAGTTTCTCCGGGAGCAGATGGCATGAAGGCGGTGGTGAACTACGCACCGGAACCGGGCAGTGTGGAGTTGCGGGAGATTGCCGAGCCAACCCCCCGCGCGGGCGAGGTGATTCTGCGCGTGCGGGCTGTGGGCGTGTGCGGCTCCGACCTGCACCAGTATCACGGCACGCACTCGTGGCGGGTGAACTATCCTGTGGTGCTGGGGCACGAGTTTGCGGGCGTGATTGAGGCAGTTGGCGAGGGCGTGCATGGCTGGCAGGTGGGCGACAGGGTGGTGAGCGAAACCGCCGCCGTGATTTGCGAGCAGTGCATCTACTGTCGCAGTGGGCGCTATAACCTGTGCCCCCACCGACTGGGGTTCGGCTACGGCACGCATGGGGCGATGACGCGCTATGTGCGTGTGCCGGCGCGATTGTTGCACCGCATCCCTGAAAGCGTTTCGTTTGAAGACGCGGCGATGGCGGAGCCGTGCGCGGTGGCGGCGCACGCCGTGCTGGAGCTGAGCCGTATCAAGCCGGGCGACACGGTGGTGGTGTTCGGCAGCGGTCCGATAGGGTTGCTGTGCTATCAGATGGCGCGTTTGTGCAGTCCGCGCTGGGCGGCGCTGGTGGCGCTCTCCACCGATGGCGCGCGCCTGCAGATGGCAGAATCGGTGGGGGTGGCGCCCATTCTGTTCGCCGACCTCGACGACCTTGAGGGCTGGGTGCGCCGCTACACGGACGGCTACGGCGCGGAGGTGGTGATAGACGCCGTGGGCACTTCTGCCGTGCTGGAGCCATGTTTGCGCGTGGTGCGCCCCGACGGGCAAATCACCAAAGTCGGCTGGGGTCCCGAACCACTGGGGTTCAGCTTAGACCCGCTGGTGGGCAAGCAGGTGCGCCTGCAGGGTTCCTTCAGCCACACATGGGCGACATGGGAGCGCGTGCTTCAGTTAATGGCGAGCCAGCACCTGCGACTTGCCCCGATGCGGCGCGTCTTCCCCTTGAGCCAGTGGCGCGAGGCGTTCCACGCAATGCAAGAACGGCGCACCGTGAAGAGCATGTTGATTCCCGATTGAGGGGGCTGGGAGGTGAGTGCCTCCGAAAGGAGTGCCAATCAGATTGTGGGGGATGAACATGCAATACGAACTAACCCTTACCCCAGAAGATAAAGAGCGCGTTCGCGCATGGCTGTCCCAGAAGCAGTGGGTGGATTGCCTGGGGAATGAGGTCGTGTTTTCGGGCGAGCCTGAGTCCTACCTGATAGGCTTGCTTGAAAACTGGTCTGATGTGGTGGCGTACATCGAGCGCGGATATAACCTCACGATTGAAGACTATGAGAACGACATCTGGCGGCGCGATGACATCGACGAAGTGATGCAACTGCTTTCAGAGGCGGGGCGAAAAGCATATGCTGAGCTATTAGCGCCGATAGACGAGCGGTTTGTGCAAGCGACTTTTGAAGTGCCCATTCCCATCTCGCCGCTCGCTGAGGGTTCCCTGGAGCGCTGGTGGTGGCGTCGGGTGCCAAAACGCATGGGAGACGACATGCTTGAGTGGCTAAGCGGCTTCTGGGGCGATGGGTTGTCGTGAGACTGTTGTGCTGGTATCTGCCCTATTTGATTGAGGAAGCCGACAACACGACCCCTGTGAAGGTTCGTACAGTATGCCTGCGCAATCGGGCAGCGGACAGCTGGGAAGCTTTCCGATACAACGATGTCAGCACGGTCAGCGACTGTGTGCGCCTGGTGCTTCTCTCGACAATACGAGATGGGGTGGACGATCAGATTGGCTTCTCAAACAGGGACGGCACCACCACCGACCAGCGCAAGCGTGTCGGGAGGTTATGGAAAGAGTGGTACGCCCAACACAGGCATCTTCTGCGCTGGGACCCTGCTCGCAAGGTTTTCGTAAGAGAAGGAAACGAACCGGGACAAACCGAATCGCGTTCTGCTACCAGCGAATAGAGAACGAGGGCGAAGGGTAAACTCTCATAAGGTCGGTCATGGAATACCCGAAGCTGTGGCTGTATCACGGTTATTTAGCCCGATATGTGCCCTACGGGCAGGTCAGGATGGTCTATCAACACCGCTTTGGTGGACAGCACCAGATAGCGGGGGCTGAGTGTCCGCTCTGTGGATTGCCCCTGATTCGCTATCTGGAGTTAGACACGAGCGACCCACGCCTGAACTTGCAGGGAGTGGGAGTGAAACGGTTGCCCCTGTTGTTTTGTCCCCGCTGCCCAGTGGCGACCGAAACGGAGTTGTCCTATCAACTGCTGGGCGACAACCAGATTCGAGTTGTGCAATACACCCCGAAAGAGGCGGTGAGCAATTACACTTATCCTGCTACAGACTATCCCGACTTCTATCCCGAACGCTGGGCGAACCTGCTCCCGATGCCAGAGGTTCTGCAGTTGCTCTTTCGGCTCTACAATCGGGGCTACATCGATGGTGAAATAAGAGAGGTTGCTCCCGAGTGGGACTGCGAGCTGTATCCTCAACATCAGGTAGGAGGCGAGCCGATGGTGGTCATCCGCTTCAGCGGCTACCAGGATGGCTGGCGGATTCTGTGTCCCCTCTGCGGGGAAGAGATGCCTTTTCTGGCGTGCGTTGGAAACGACTATGTGGACACACAGCCTGTAGAAGACGGGAGCTGGACTGAAGGCGGTTTCCATCAGGGAATAAAGTTTGCCGAGCTCCTGTTCCATCTTTGCGGGCAGTGCAGGGTCGTGTCCGCATATTATGAGGGAGATTAAGCGACTCCGGGAATTTTGCCCTGAATTCACCCCCAATTTGCCCCTTAAAACCCCCAAACCCTTGACAGGTAGACAAATGATGGTGTAAAATATTCTACCAGGCGCGAGCCACCGTTTCATACGCCGTTCGAGCGGAGCGCAATTGCCCTCCCCAATAAGGGGAGGGCGCACACCCTGAGGAGGTTCACCATGGCAAAGGGTTTGACGAAGGCACAGAAGGCGATACTGCAGTTCATTGTGGAGTATACGCGCGAGCATGGCTATCCGCCCACCCTGCGCGAGATTCAGCAGCATTCAGGCACCGTGAAAAGCCTGCGTGGGGTCGCCATTCACCTGGACGCCCTCCAGCGCAAAGGCTACATCGAGCGTGGCAGTCAGGCGCGCTCCATCCGGATCCTGCACCCCGACTATCAGCCCGACTCGGAGCGTGTGCGGCTCCTGCCCCTCGTGGGCGATATTGCCGCAGGAACGCCCATCCTCGCGCAGGAGAATATTGAAGACCTCATCCCCGTGCCTGCCGATATGGTGCGCAATGTGGAAAACGCCTTCCTGCTGCGGGTCAAAGGCGACAGTATGACGGGCGAGCATATCCTGCCGCGCGACCTGGTGGTGATTAAGCCACAGGAGACCGCCTACAACGGCGAGCTGGTGGCGGTGCTGGTCAACGACGAGGCGACCATCAAGCGCATCTATTTTGAAAAAGACCGGGTGCGCCTCCAGCCTGCCAACCCCGCGTACGAACCCATCTATGTGCGCCCTGAAGAGGCACGGGTGATTGGCAAGGTGATAGGGCTGATTCGCGACTACGGGCAGATGGGCGTCTAATCAATCGGTACTTCGCGCAGCTGGCGGGCGGTCTCTTCGGGCAGGGTGTCGTTAATGAAAGTACCCGCGCCCGACTCGGAGCCTGCCAGATACTTCAACTTATCCGCCGTGCGATAGGGCGGATAGAACTCAATATGAAAATGCCATTCGGGGTAGTCCCTGCCGTCGCAGGGGCAGGGATGTTGCGCCATTACATACGGCATCGGGAAGCCCCAGAGATGGTCATAGCGCAACAGCACGCGCTTGAGCAGGCGCGCCAGCTGGCTAATCTCATCCTCATCCAGGGCAAGCAGGTCGCCCCGATGCGGACGGGGCACAAGATAGACTTCATACGGATAGCGCGCGAAGAAGGGCACGAACGCCACCCATAAATCGTTGACCTCCACCAGACGCGCCTGCGATTCCAGCTCGTATGCCACGATGTCGCAGAGCAGGCATCTCCCGTGTTGAGCGAAATAGTCGCGCTGGGCGTCGCGCTCGCGCTCCAGTTTGGGGGGAATGAAGGGGTAAGCGTAAATTTGCCCGTGCGGGTGGCTGAGGGTTACGCCAATCTCGCGCCCGCGGTTCTCAAAGATAAACACATACTGCACTTCGGGGCGTGCGCTCAGCGCGGCGTAGCGGTCGCGCCATACCCAGATAAGCTGCTCGATGCGCTCTACGGGCAGGTCGGTCAGGCTGGCGTGATGGTCAGGGGTGTAAAGCACCACCTCGCAGACGCCTTCCGAAGGGCGCACGGGCGAAAACGGCGCAGGCGCCACGCTCGGCGGGGGCGGCTCGCGCAACAGCGACGGAAAGCGATTCTCAAACACCACAATCTCATAATCAGGTTCAGGCACTTCGGTCTCTATCGCGCCCGGTTTTGTGGGGCAGAGCGGGCAGTATTCCGGCGGCGGGTGGAAGGTGCGCTCCTGACGATGGGTCGCCGTGATAACCCATTCCTGCAGTAGCGGGTGCCAGCGCAATTCCGACATCGGTGCAATTGTACCTTGCTCTGTCGGGTACAATCTTGGTGCCAAACTCAAAAACGAAGGAGGTTCATCAATGGTAGACACCAGCGATTTCCGCAGTGGACTGAATATCATTATCGATAACGAAATCCATACGATACTGGAGTACCAGCAATCGCATCAGGGGCGCGGGAGCGCGATTGTGCGCGTGCGCCTGAAACGCCTGCGCGACGGCGCGATTTTCGAGCGCACCTTCAAGTCGGGCGAGCGGTTCCCTCAAGCGATTCTGGAGCGCAAGCAGATGCAGACCCTCTACCGCGACGGCGACGACTGGGTGGTGATGGACACCCACACCTTTGACCAGATTCATGTACCTGTCAGCCAGTTCGGGGAGGGCGCGAAGTTCATCAAAGACGGCATGGATGTGTACCTGCTCTACCACAACGATGAGATTGTGGGCGCGGAAGTGCCCGAATTCGTGGAGCTGGCTGTAGCCGAGACCGATCCGAACTTCCGGGGCGACACGGCGTCGGGCGGCTCCAAACCCGCAAAACTGGAGACGGGCGCCGTGATTCAGGTGCCGTTCCATATCGAGGTCGGCGATGTGCTGAAGGTCAACACGCGCGAAGGCACCTATGTGGAGCGCGTGCGCAAGGCGGGTTCATAGCAGGAACCCCTTCCCATAGCCCGAATCCCATGCGCGGTATGCGAAAACTTGTTGGCGTTGGGCTATGGGTTCTGATAGCGATTGTGGCGTTTGCGGGCGAGAAGGCGCTGAGCGGCGCGCTCTCGCCCGTTTACTCCGCTTCTCTGGAGCGCCCTGTCAAAACGCGCGGCGTTTATGCCATCCGCAACGCGACGGTTCACACCATGCGCGGCGCGCCTGTTGAGGGCGCCACCGTGCTGATTAAAGACGGGCGCATCGAGGCGGTGGGGCGCAATGTGTCCATCCCCCGTGGGGCGCAGGTCTACGACGCAAAAGGGCAACATCTCTACCCCGGGCTGATTGACGCCAGCACAACGCTTGGCTTGACCGAAATCGGCTCCATCGCCGCCACCATAGACACCACCGAAACAGGCAGTTTCAACCCGAATGTGCGCGCGGAAATTGCCATCAATCCCGATTCGGAGCTGATTCCTGTTGCCCGGGTGAACGGCATCACGACTGTTTTGACCGCGCCCACGGGGGGTATTCTGTCGGGCATGGGCTGTGTGATGAACCTCGACGGCTGGACATGGGAAGAGATGGTGATTAAAACGCCGATTGGGCTGTTTGTGAACTTCCCCGCGCCGTCGGGCGATGCGTCGCAGTCGGCGGAGGCGCGGCGACGCGATTGGGAAGCCCGCATGCGCCCGCTCAAAGAGTTTTTTGAGAACGCGCGGCGCTACATGCGCGCTCACGAGGCGCGCGGTCAGGCAGGCGTGCCCGCCCACGAACGCGATCCCCGCTTCGAGGCGATGATTCCCATCCTCAAAGGCGAACTGCCGTGCTTCGTGCGTGCCAGCACAGCGCTCGCAATTCAGGCTGCCGTCCGCTGGGCAGAAGAGGAGAAAGTACGAATCGTGATTGTGGGCGGCGCCGAATCGCCCAAAGTTGCCGACCTGCTCCGCGAAAAGGGCGTGCCCGTGATTCTGGAAGGCGTTCACAACATGCCCGCCAGCGAAGATAGCCCCTACGACCAGCCGTTCACCGTTGCTAAACAGCTCCATGAAAAAGGCGTGCTGTTCTGCATCGGCAGTCGGGACGCCAGCAATGTGCGCAACCTGCCCTACCATGTGGCGACAGCCGTCGCCTACGGACTGCCCTACGAAGAGGGGTTGAAAGCCATCACGCTCTACCCTGCCCGCATTCTGGGGCTGGAGCATCGGCTCGGCACGATTGAGCCGGGCAAAGACGCGAACCTGATGCTGACCACGGGCGACCCGCTGGACATCCGCACACAGGTGGTGCAGGTCTGGATTGGCGGACGCCCGATTGAGATGACCAGCAAGCACATTCGCCTCTATGAGCGCTATCGCAAACGCCCGAAGGAGTGAGCCATGCGCCTCTCGCTGAGCCAGCCGATACGCTGTTCGGTCCCCGGGCGCGCGGGGATTATCGGCAACCCCAGCGACATGTATGGGGGCACGGTGATTTCGTGCGCCATCCCCCTGCGCGCCCGCTGTACGCTGGAGCCAGCGGAACATCTGCTGTTCCAGTCGCCCCAGCGAACCGTCGTGCCCGACACGCTGGAGCTTCAGGGGGACGAGTTTGATGTGTGTCGGGTGGCGCTCATGGCGCTGGGCTTTACGCCAGAGAGTGCCCACTTTGCCCTGCGCATTGAGACCGACATTCCCCCGCAGTCGGGGCTGGCTGGCTCGTCGGCGCTGCTGACCGCGATTGTGGCGTGCTTGCTTCAGGCGCAGAATGAATCGTGGCGCTCACCGCACCATCTGGCGGAGCGCGTGCGCCGCGTGGAAGCGGAACTGCTCAAGGTCGCCTGCGGCTATCAGGATTTCTATATGGCGGTCTTTGGCGGTATCAATCTGATGGACTTCAGGGATAAGGAGGGCTTGGGGCGCGACGCAGACGAGCCGCTGGCGACCGTCGAATCGCTGCAGCCCTACTTGAGGGGTGTCGCGCTCCCGCTCTGGCTGGCGACCACGGGCGGTACCCGATTTTCGGGCGCGGTGCATCGCTCCCTGCGCGAACGCTGGGAATCGGGCGAAACCGCCGTGGTGGAGGGCATGGCACAGATTGCGCGTCTGGCACGGCGCGGACGCACCGCCCTGCTGGAGCAGGACTGGCACACCTTAGCCCAGCTGATGAATGAGAACTATGCTATCATTCGCTCGCTGGGCGGCAGCGGCGAGTCGCTGGACAAACTGGTGGAGGTGGCGCGGGCGCATGGGGCGCTGGGCGCGAAACTGGCAGGCGCAGGCGGTGCAGGCGGCACAATCATCCTGCTCACGCTGGAACCCGAAAAGACGCTCAGCGCGCTCAAACCACACGCGGATAAAATCATCCCGCTGGCGCCCTTCGCGCCGGGGTTGATTACATGAGTTTCCCCGTTATGTGAGGCAAACGATGAGTAAGCGCGGCGAGTTCGTATCGGTACGCTGGGTGTTGGCAGGCATCCTCGTTGGCTTAGTTGGCGGGCTGGTGTTGAACAAAACGGTTGGTGTGGAGTCGCCCCAGTATGCTGTGGTAGCGCTTGGGGCGGATTTGTTTATTCGGCTACTGCGCATGATTATCGTGCCCCTGATTATGGCGTCGCTGATTAGCGCCGCAGCCAGTCTGGACACGCGCTATCTGGGGCGCCTGGGAAGTCTGGCGTTCACTTACTATCTGAGTACCACCGTGCTGGCGGCGGCGCTGGGACTGGTGATTGTGAACCTGTTTGACCCTGGCATCGGGGCAACGCTGGCGAAATCGGAACTGCCCAAAGAGATTGCGCAGGGACAGCCACCCACCTTCGCCGACTTATTGCGCAACCTCATCCCTGCAAACCCGATAGACGCCCTCGCGCGGGGCGACATGCTCCAGATTATCAGTTTCAGCCTGATTGTGGGGATTGCGCTCAACCTGATGGGCGACAGTAGCGCCACGGTGCGCCGTTTCGTGGACGAGGTGCTGGAGATGGCGATGGTGGTGGTGCGCTGGGTATTGCGCCTGTTGCCCGTCGGGGTCGCGCTGCTGTTGATGCGCACGCTGGGTCAGGCGGGCACGGACGCGCTACTCCCGCTGGCGAAATATATGGGCGTGGTGCTGGGCGGGCTGGCATTTCACGGGCTGGTGGTGCTGCCTGCGCTGGTGTGGCTGCTGGGAGGCATGCCCCCGTGGCGCTTTTTCGCAGGAATCGCGCAGGCGATGCTGACTGCGCTCACCACCAGCTCCAGCGCCGCCACCCTGCCCGTCACGATGCGTGTCGTGGAAAATGAGCTGGAAGTGCCCCCCTACATCAGCCGTTTCAGCATCCCGATTGGCGCGACGGTGAACATGGACGGCACGGCGCTCTATGAGGCGGTCGCCGCGCTGTTTATTGCGCAGGCTTACGGGATTGAACTCACCTTCGCCCAGCAGATTGTGGTGCTTTTTACGGCGACGCTGGCAGCGATTGGCGCGGCGGGCATCCCCAGCGCGGGACTGTTCACGATGGTAATTGTGCTTCAGGCGGTCAACCTGCCGGTTGAGGGCATCGGGCTGATTCTGGCGGTAGACCGCATTCTGGACATGTTCCGCACGATGGTGAATGTGGAAGGCGACGCGGGCGGTGCCGTGATTCTCAAAAACATTCTGGGACGAAAATAGCAGGATTTTTCCAGTACCTGTCCTAAATTGTCCCACAGGAGGTCGCTGAGATGCGCCTATCGTGCCGTGGCATGGTTCTGTGGGGAATGGTGAGTTTCTTCGCGCTGGCGTCGCCTCAGGTGGCAGACTTTGAACAGCCCATCACCTTCCGCCAGCCTGCAATTACCGTCAAGCAGTTGCTGGAGACGCTTTCCCGACAAACGGGCGTGCGCCTGACTGCCGCCCCACCCATTCGCGACGAGTTCGTGCTGGTGGCGGTGGAGGGAATGCCGCTCAAGGAGTTGATGGAGCATCTGGCGTATGTAACCGATGGCGAGTGGGTGGAGCAAGAGGATGGGAGCCATCGGCTCACGCGCACGCCGCGCGTCGCCCAGCGTCGCCGCGCCGAAGACGACGCCCAGATTCTGCAACGGTGGCGCGAACTCTTTTTCAGCGAGCGGTTCCGAGCGCTCGCCGAGCCGCTGACTGCTGAACAGCTGCGCACCCAGTTCAGCCAGATAAGACAGGTTATCAGAAATGCCCTTGATAAACACGATCCGACGCAAACAGAGCTGGATAGCGACACGCACAGGACCGTAGAGAGAGCCTTCAACGCAATGAATCCGGAATACCGCCTGATTGCGCGCCTGCTCCAGCAGATAGACCTGAAACGCTTTCTGGAGATTCCTGTGGGCGAGAAGCGCGTGTTCAGCAATGTATCAGGGCGCTACCTGACCCCCTTTGGCTTCTCCGTTCAACCCCTTCTGGAGCAGTACCTGCGCGAACGGGAATTGTTGCGCACCCTCTGGCGCTCCGCCGAGGGGTTCGACGAGGGACTCTGGAACGAATTCGAGTCGCGCTATCGCTCCCACTTTTTCAGTCACTCCGACGCGCGTGAAGCGATGGAAGCGGAAGGCATTTACAGCTGTGTCTACCTTGAGGTGGAGCGTTACGGCGTTGCGTCTCTGTGGATAACGCTCTTGCTCACCGACGAGAGCCAGCAGGCAATTCGCCTCGCAGCGTTCCTCAACGAGGAGATTCTGGTGCTTCAGGAAGCGCTGGACGAGCCAAAGCTCCCTGCTATTGGCAAAATTGAGTGGAGTGAGCAGACGCGCCAGTTTGGGGACGCCGTGCGCGCGTTTTTCCGCATGGCAGAAGCCGAGGCGTTGCCCGCTCTGCTGGACCCTGCCCGCACAGAGCCGCTCACGCTCGTCCCCTCCGATGTGTTGCTGACCTATGCCCAGCACAAGAAAAAAAACCTCGTTGCGCTGGTGAGCGAGTCGCTGGCGAATCTGATAGAAGACTACATTGAAGGGCAAACCCCACTCAACCTCTATGTGCGCACGCTGATGACGACTTACGAAGAGCGCGAAACGGAGAAGGCTGTTTCCCTCAGACCGAAGTGGTCTTCTTATGGCTGGTTGCCACGCGTAGATCGGATTGCCCTGAGCCGCCTGATGCACCAGATTTTGAAAGACAAGCACCTGCGCCTGCAACACTTTCTGGAGTTCGCCGCGATAACACACCAGCGTCGGCAAAGCGTGGCGTATACCTATGTTCAACTTCTCGACAGGGAATTTTCCTTTATGTCGCCGCGAGCGACCGCTTTTTTGCTGAGCCTGACCCCAGCCCAGCGTCAGGCGCTGCTAACAGGCGAAAGCATCGCGTTGAATCAGCTCTCACGACCATCGCGAGAGCAGCTGTTCCGGGAACTGTATTATGTTTACAAATACATCTCCGTAACACAGAAACAAGGAACCAACGCGCGCGTGCCAGAGGCTGCGGGCATCCTGAGGTACGGCTGGCTTCACCCGCTCTTTCCAAACGGCATCCCGGAAGATGCCCAAATTTCGCTTTCAGCAACAACGAAACTCGGTGCTTTCACGGAGCGCCGTGCGGGGGTATGGTCCTCGTTTCATGACGCTCTGCGCTTCGCAATGACAGAACGATTCGCCAAATATGAATCGTCCTCTCAATTGCTCAGCGACTTCTCTCAGCAGGAATATGAACGGTATCGTGCGACAGTGATGCTACTGGCGAATCGAAAGCGATACGCGCTCACTGTGCGCGTTGGCGCCTTCACGATAAGTGTCAGCGAACGGGACACAGGGCTGACCGATTTTGAGCGGGTGGCGGGCGTCGAGCCGTTCACGCTGGAGAACCCACCCGAAGAGTTCCGAAAGCAGGTGGAAGAGCATAAGCGGCGTTTCTTCAGAGAGGCTTCAGAGGACCCCTGAGAGGCTGTTTCAGAACACGAGCAAGCCGCGAAATCGTAAAAGCGTGCGTGCTTAACAGTGGAAACTGCCCTGATGCAAAGAACAGAAGCCTCATAAACAGGACGCGGTTCCTGCGTCCCTTACAAAGTATGAGAGGAGGGGCGCCATGCCCCACGCGGCAGAAACCAGCAGAGTGCGCACAGGGGGATAGCACACGCTCCCTTTGCAAAATTGGCGCCGGGTATGGAACAACCCCCTTACTGGGATGTGGCAACGGTACAGGCGTGCTGGGTACTCCGCGCTGTGGGCTTTTATGGTGGTGTTGTGCGGAGTGGGGCTGACGGGCGTCTTCCAGAGCCTGCAGCAGCTTCAGCACCTCTATGACGACAGCCTGCACACCTTCAGCACTCTGAATCAGTTTGAACGCGCGCTCCTGAACACCGAGCGGCTCCTGCTGGAGCTGGCGTCTGCCCAGCATGACGCTGTGCGTACCGCAGGCTACAATCCCGACGCGATTCGCGCTGAGTTCAAGGAGGCTTTTGCTGAAGCGGAGAGCGCCTCACAAGCGATGCTGGAACAGCTGCAGGTGTGGGAAAGCACGGGCGGTTCGCCAGAGTTTTTCTGGAACCTCACGCGCGTGCGTACCGAGTGGCGACGCATCGACTCGATTCTGGGCGAGTTTCTGGCATTTTCCGATGCCCAGCAGCCGCCGAACCTGCCCACCCTGCGCGCCTTTCGGCACGATTCGCAGGACAACCTGAACCGGGCGCTGGGCGACCTGCACCGCTCGCTGGAAACCCTCTTAGTGCAGAAGCAGAACGCGCTGTACCGCCAGCTGGGGGAATACGGCGTCATGAGCGTATCGGGATTACTGGGTCTCTTCACGCTGCTATACTGGCGCTGGGTGTTGCCTGCCCGGCGTCTCCGGGCGCGTCTGCGCCAGGTATCCAGTACGCCCAATCCCTCCCTCACAGAGTATGAGCAGGCTCAGCATTACATTCGGCAGATGGAAGAGTGTCTTCGCCTTGTGGAGCAGTTTATGCGCGATCTGGCGATGGGGCGCACGCCCGAACCCATCGCCCCTGAATGCGGCGACGACGCGCTGGCGCGTAGCAGTTTCTGGCTCCTGAAACGCGTCGAGGAGTATCGCCGCCGCGCCCACGACCGCGAAGCAGTATAATCTTGGTGTGGATTGGGTTCTGGGCATCGAGACCAGTTGCGACGAGACCTCAGCGGCGGTTCTGCAGGGGCGTTATGTGCGCTCCAGTGTGGTGGCGTCGCAGGCAGATTTGCACGCCCGCTGGGGCGGGGTTGTGCCCGAAGCGGCAGCACGCCAGCATGTGGAACGCATGAACCCCGTGCTTCAGCAGGCGCTGGACGAGGCGGGCATCCCACTCGCCCAGATTGAAGGGATTGCCGTCACCAATCGCCCCGGGCTGGTGGGCGCGCTGGTGGTGGGGCTTGCCTGCGCCAAAGCGCTCGCGTTTGCGCTCAACATCCCGTTTGTGGGGGTTCACCACCTGGAGGGGCATCTTTACTCGGCGTTTCTCACCGAGCCAGAGCGCCCCATCCCGTTCCCGCATCTCGCCCTGATTGTGTCGGGAGGACACACCGAGCTGGTCAAGGTTCACGGACACGGCGACTACCAGCTGCTGGGGCACACGCTGGACGATGCCGCAGGCGAGGCGTTCGATAAAGTGGCGCGCCTGCTGGAGCTGGGCTACCCCGGCGGACCCGCGATTGACCGCTGGGCGAAACAGGGCGACCCGAACGCCTTCCGATTTCCCCGCGCATGGCTGGAAGGCACGCACCACTTCAGCTTCAGCGGCTTGAAAACCGCCGTGTTGCGAACGGTGGAGGCGTTGCCCAAGCCCCTTTCCGAGCAGACACTCGCGGATTTATGCGCCTCGTTTCAGCAGGCGGTGGTGGAGGTGCTGGTGCGCAAAGCTGTCCGCGCCGCGCAGGCAGAAGGCGTCTCCGTGCTGACCGTAGTGGGCGGCGTCGCGGCAAACTCCGCTCTACAGACCCAAATCCGTGAAGCGTGCCACGAGGCGGGGATCGAAGTCTTGATTCCACCCCCACGCTACTGCACGGACAACGCGGCGATGATTGCGCTGGCGGGCTGGTTCCGCCTGAAACGCGGCGAGCGCGACGATTATGACCTCGATGCCTGCGCCAGCGCACCCCTCGCGTGAAAAGCCGTGAAACGAAAACAGGTATAATCCTACTATCCATGCAGGAGGCACACCACGCGCAAGGAGGAGACAGGTTGGAAATTTACGAAATTCACGGCGGAGTTCCTTTAAAAGGTAGCGTCTCTATCAGTGGCAGCAAAAACGGCGCACTGGCTCTGATGGCGGGCGCGTTGCTGATTAACGGCGAGGTCTTGCTCCACAATGTGCCCCGAATAGAAGATGTGGAGACGATGATGGCGCTGCTCGCTGATCTGGGGGTGCGTTTTGAGTGGCAGGGGAATAGTTTGTGGATGGAGACGCGCTCGCTGTCGCACGCCAGTCCGAACCCGGAGCGGGTCAATCGCATGCGAGCGTCGTTTTACATTTTTGGTCCCCTGCTGGCGCGGCTGGGCTATGCGAACATGCCGCATCCGGGCGGTTGCCAGATTGGGGCGCGCCCGGTCAACTTCCACATCCGGGGCTTGCGCGAGCTGGGCGCCACGATTGAGGAGTCGGAGTCTCTCTATCGCGCCACCGCCTCGCGTCTGAAAGGCGCCCGAATCTATCTGGATATGCCCAGCGCAGGCGCCACCCAGCAACTGATGACCGCCGCCGTGCTGGCGGACGGGCTGACCATCATCGAGAACGCCGCGATGGAACCCGAAGTGGTCAATCTGGCGAACTTTTTGAACGCGGCAGGCGCCCGAATCGAGGGCGCAGGCACCAGCACGCTCTATATCGAGGGCGTGCCTTCCCTGCAGCCCTATGTGGAGTTCTCGGTCATCCCCGACCGGCTGGAGGCGGGCACTTTCGTGCTGGCGGGCGCCATCACGCGCGGCGACATCACGCTGGAGCATATTATTCCTGAACACCTGCACGCGCTGTTTGCGAAACTCCGCGAGTCGGGCGTGGAGATTGAAGAAAGCGAAGACAGTGCCCGAATCCGTGCGCGCGACCCGCTGCAGGGCGTGGATATCCGCACGATGCCCTACCCCGGATTCCCCACCGACCTGCAGCAACCCATGTGCGCCTATCTGACCATGGCGCAAGGCGCGTCTAAAGTGCTGGAGACCATCTACGAAAACCGCACCCAGCATGTGCCCGAGCTGCGTAAAATGGGTGCGGACATCGTGGCGGAGGGGCGCACGATTTTTATTCACGGAGTCAAGCAGTTGCGCGGGGCGACTGTGCGCGCGACGGACCTGCGCGGCGGCGCGGCGCTGGTGGTGGCGGCTCTCGCCGCGACGGGCACAACCCGGATTCAGGAGATTAGCCACATCGATCGGGGCTACGAGAATCTGGAAGCCAAGCTGCAATCCTTAGGGGCGCAAATTCAGCGTGTCTACCCATACGCTGTCGCAACACCTTTAGGGGAGGCGTCAGAAGCCTGATGTTCCGATTGCAAGCCGAACTGGGCGTGGACCTCGGTACGGCGAACCTGCTGGTGTATCAGCGGGGGCGCGGGATTGTGCTACGCGAGCCGTCGGTGGTCGCCATCTCGCAAACCACCAACAAGGTGCTGGCAGTGGGCGAAGAGGCGCGCCTGATGCTGGGACGCACCCCAGGCAACATCGTCGCCATCCGCCCCCTGCAAAACGGGGTGATTGCCGAGTATTCCATCACCCTGGAGATGCTCCGCTATGTGATTGACAAAGTGCTGGGCAGGCGGCGCTTTTTCAATCCCCGCATGCTGGTGTGCGTGCCCTCCAGCGCGACGGATGTGGAGCGCCGCGCCGTGATTCAGGCTGCCAGAGAGGCAGGGGCAGGCGAAGTGCATCTAATTGAAGAGCCGATGGCAGCCGCCATCGGTGCAGGATTGCCCATCAGCCAGCCCGGAGGCAACATGGTGGTGGATATTGGCGGGGGCACAACCGATATTGCGGTCATCTCGCTGGGCGGGATTGTGATTAGCCGCAGTATTCGCGTTGCAGGCAATAAGTTTGATGAGGCGATTATGCGCCATGTGCGCGTCGCCCATAACCTGATGATAGGCGAGCGCACCGCGGAAGAAATCAAAATCAAAATCGGCTCCGCTTACCCCCTGCCGCAGGAGCTGACGATGGAAGTTCGCGGGCGCGATCTGGTGGAGGGTCTGCCCAAAACGGTGGTGATTCACTCCGAAGAGATTCGGAGCGCGCTGGGGGAGCCGGTGAACCAGATTGTGGAGAAGGTGCGCTCGGTGCTGGAAGAGACACCCCCCGAACTGGCGGCAGATATTATCGAGCGCGGGATTGTGCTGACCGGCGGCGGTGCGCTGCTGCGCGGGTTCGATAAACTGCTCTCGCACGCCACCAACATCCCTGTGTATATCGCCGAAGACCCGCTCTCCTGCGTCGCGATTGGCACAGGGCGCGCGCTGGAAGAGTTAGACGCTATCGTGCGGGCGAATCAGTAGTGTCCAGAAACACCTGGGTGTCGGGCGTGGGCTGATACGCCTCCTTGAGCGCCTGCTCAAACGCTGCCAGTTGCTGGCGCAGGGGTTCCAGCAGGTTCTCTGTGGGGATGGCAATCGGGTGGGGCGCGGTGCTGAGCCGAATCGTTTCCACCAGCAGGCTTTCCAGCCCGGTGGCAATTGTGGCGCACTCGTTTTCGAGCGTTTGCAGGGTGCGCTCCAGCTGCTGGAAGCTTGCCAGCTCGCGCGCTTTCTGGCGATAGGCGCGATTGAGCGAGCTTTCCAGCAAGGGGTCGCGATTGCGTTCCAGTCGGCGTCCGAGCGCGTTCAGCTCGCGCTCCAGTTTCGCCCGATACGCCCGCCATGCCCAATCCACACGCCGAAATCCGCCTCCACTTAGCCCCTCATAAAGCGCTTCGGAGGCGACCGCCAGATGGTCTAACCACGACAGCCCCCGACGCGCCTCGCGCTCGATGGTCATCCGGAGGCGCGATGCCTGACACCGCAACTCGGCGTCCTTGCGCAGAATCTCATCTAACTCAGGGTACGCCCCCCGCATCCCTGTCATGCGCTGGAGGTTGCTCCGAATTTGCTGGGCAATCTGACGCAGGCGCAGATGCTCCTTGCGATAAAACGGGAGCATGTAGGAATCCCGCCGATGACGCCACCAGCGCACCAGCCCCCCGATGGCGCCTCCCACCACAGCCCCTGCACCGCTAAGAAGCAGTAAATCTTGGGGTGAGGCATAACCCGGAATGGCGTAAAGCAAAAACGTTCCCACCGCCCCGATGATAGCGCCCGCGATAATCTCCCACCGAAACAGGTTCCGCATCGAGTGTATTATACCGCCTGCGCCCTGACCGATAGGGTATACTTTGTGGAACAAGGAGGACGCGCCTTGAGCACCACAGTACGCAACCGACGGGTAAAACAGGATGGAGCGATACGCTATCGGGATCGCCTGACGAAAAACGATTTACTGGAGATTTATCGCCGACTCTGGTTCGCGCGGGTTTTTGACGAGACGCTGTACGATATGAAGAAAAAAGGGCGTCTGCGGCGCGGGAATGTGTATGGCTCGCGCGGGCAGGAAGCCATTCAGGTAGGAACGACCTATCCCCTCCGCCCCGACGACTTCACCTCCCCCATCCACCGCGATATGCCCATCTTCGTGTTTCGGGGCATGACGGTGGAGCAGGTGATGTGTCAGGTGTGGGGGAAGGCGAACGCCCCCACACGCGGCAAAGACTCATGGAGCCACATGGGCGATATGCGGTTGGGCATTATCCACTCCACCAGCATGCTGGGGTCTACCATCCCTGTGGCGTGTGGGGTGTTGTGGGCGCAGCGGCTGGACGGCAATCGCGACCGCGTGTGTGTCGCCTATCTGGGCGAGGGCGCAACCGCCACAGGACCCTTCCATGAGGGTCTGAACTACGCCGCCGTCCACAAACTGCCCCTGATTGTCGTGGTGGAGAACAATCAGTACGCCTATTCCACGCCTGTGGAACTGGAGGTGCCCACTCCGACGGTGGCAGACCGCGCGAAGGGGTATGGGATTCCGGGCTACTCCATCGACGGCAACGATGTGCTGGAAGTGTACGACACGATGTGCGAGGCGCTCGAACATGCGCGGGCAGGCAAGGGTCCCGTGCTGATAGAGTGCGTAACCTATCGCCTGCAGGGGCACGCCGACCACGACGAGACCCGCGCCCGACAGTACCGCCCCGTCGAGGAAATTGAGATGTGGGAAAAACGCGACCCCATTGTCCGATACCGCGAGTACCTGCTCACCACGGGGCTGTTCACCGAATCCGAGCTGCCCGAACCTCCTGCGGATATTGTGGAGCAGATTCAGAACGCCGTCGAGTACGCCATCCAGAGTCCGGACCCTGAACCGCACACGGCTCTGGAAGATATCTACGACGAGAGCGCGGGGGTGTCGCGATGAGGGAAGTGACCTTTCTGGAGGCAATTCGCGCTGCCATCTGGGAAGAGATGGAGCGCGACCCGAATGTCTTTATCATCGGCGAAGATATCGGCAAGATGGGCGGCGCGTTCGGCGTGACCACTGGCTTTCAGGAGCGGTTCGGGTTTGATCGCGTGGTGGACGCCCCCATCTCTGAAACTGCCATTATCGGCGTGGCCATCGGCGCCGCAGCGGCGGGCAAGCGCGCCATTGCCGAAATGCAGTTTATCGACTTCATCTCCTACGGGTTTGACCAGGTGGTGAATGTCGCCGCGACCTATCTGTATCGTTCGGGCGGTCAGGTGAGCATCCCGATTGTGGTGCGGGGTCCGTCAGGCGGCTATGTCGGCGGAAGCCTGTATCATAGCCAGCAGTTTGAGGCATGGTTTTTCCATGTGCCTGGTCTCAAGGTGGTACAGCCCGCCTTCCCCGACGACGCCTATGGGCTGATGAAAGCCTCCATCCGCGACAACAACCCCGTCATCTTTCTGGAGCATAAGTATCTCTACCGCCGAATCAAGGGCACGATTCCGAACCCCGAGGCGGACTACATCGTTAAGTTAGGCGAGGCGCGCATCCGCCGTCCGGGCGATACGCTCACGGTGGTAACCTACGGCGCGATGGTTCACTTCGCGCTGGACGCCGCCCGCATGCTGGAGCAGGAGGGCATCTCGATGGAGGTGATAGACCTCCGCACCATCAAGCCGCTGGATATGGAGACCATTTATAACTCCGTGCGCAAGACCAGCAAGGTGCTGGTGATCTATGAGGCGCCGAGGACAGGGGGCGTGGGCGCGGAGATTTCGGCACGCATCACCGAAGAGTGCTTCGAGTGGCTGGATGCCCCCGTGATGCGCGTCGCCGCCAAAGACAGCTTCGTGCCGTTCGCCGAACCGCTGGAGAAGTTCGTACTGCCCAGCGTCGACGACATCGTTTACACCGCGCGCCAGCTGGCGCACTACTGAGGGAGGCATACCGATGGCTGTGGCTGTGATTATGCCCGAACTGGGCGAGAGCATCGTGGAAGGGACCATCGTCCGCTGGCTCAAGCAAGAGGGCGAGCTGGTCAAGGAAGACGAGCCGCTGGTGGAAATTATGACCGATAAGGTCAACACGGAGCTGCCCGCGCCTGCCAGCGGCGTGCTGAAACAGATTCTGGCAACCGCAGGCGCCACTGTAAAAGTCGGTCAGGAGCTGGCGTGGATTGAGACCGAGGCGCGTGCCGAATCGCCCGCGCCCTCTGGACCGCCTCCTGTGGCGGAGGTGGGTTTCTACGGAGGGCATGAGGAGCCTGCCCCCGTCGCTCCAGCCCCCGCGCCTGCGCCTGCCCCTGCGCCCGCACCGACGCCCACCGCTGGCGACGGGCGCACGCGCGCCCCGGGACGCGCTTTTATCTCCCCCGTTGTGGCGAAAATCGCTGCCGAACACGGGATTTCGCAGGATGAGCTGATGCGCATCCCCGGCACAGGCACAGGGGGGCGCGTAACCCGCGCCGATATTGAACGCTACATTGCCCAGCGTCGCACCGCGCCCACGACACCCGCCCCTGAACCTGCGCCTGCGCCGATCCCCACTACCCCCGCACCTGCGCCCGTCCAGCCCAAAGAGGGCGAAGAAGTCATCCCGCTGGTGGGCATGCGCAAAGCGATCGCGGAACACCTCACCAAAAGCTATCACACCGCTGTACATGTCACCACTGTGATTCAGGTGGATGTGTCGCGCATGGTGGAGTTCCGCGAGCGCAACAAAGAGGCGTTCCAGCAGCAGTATGGCGTGCGCTTGACCTACACGCCCTTCTTCGTGAAGGCGGCTGCCGACGCCCTGCTGGAGTTCCCTATGATGAACGCCTCGCTGATTGACGACCAGATTATCGTGCGCCACTATGTGCATATGGGCGTCGCCGTCGCGCTGGGCGAAAAGGGCGAGGAAGGCTTAATCGTGCCCGTGATTCGTGATGTGCATAAGAAGTCCATTATTGACATCGCCCGCGACCTGGAAGATATCGCGAAGCGGGCGCGCAACAAAACAATCGGCGTCGCCGATGTGCAGGGCGCGACCTTCACGCTCACCAACCCCGGTAGCTACGGTGCGCTGATTGGCACGCCCATCATCAATCATCCCCAGACCGCGATTCTGGGAACCTACGCGATTGTCAAGCAGCCCGTCGTGATTAACGATATGATTGCCATCCGCCCCATCATGAACCTCTGCCTCAGTTACGACCACCGCCTGATTGACGGCATGTACGCGGGGCGGTTTCTGCAACGCATCAAGCGGGCAATTGAAGAGTTTGAGTTCTTCCGTTAAGCCTTCCATCCGACCCGTCCCCCAAAGAAACCGCCCCGTCCTTCCCCCACGGGGCGGTTTCGCTTGATGGGGTACACTTATAGCCGCTATGCAAGGCGAAACGACGGTAGCGGTTGGCGCGACGCAGGCGATGGCGGCTCCGGGCGCAACGCAGGCGATAGCTCCCGTTCAGTGTCCCATTTGCGGGCAGGTGAACCCCGTCGGCGAGATTTACTGCGTGGAGTGCGGCTTCCTGTTGAGCAGTGCGCCCCCAGAAGAGCAGGCGCCGCAGGGAGCCTATCCCAAACTGCGCGACGCCACAGGGCGCGAATTCCTGCTGAAAGCGGGCGAAAACCTGATTGGGCGCGACCCCGCCTCCGATGTGCTGCTGACCGACGGCACGGTGAGCCGACGCCACGCCCGAATCCTGATTGAAGATAACACCGCCTTTATTGAAGACCTCGGCAGCACCAACGGCACGAAACTCAACGGGCAGCCCCTTACAGTCGGTGAGCGCGTGCCGTTGCCCCCGCAGGCGGAACTCCAGTTCGGAAGCGTGGTTCTGACTCTGGAGCTGCCCGAAGGCTTCACCACCGCCGTCGTCGCCGAAGAGGTTGCCCCGCCGTTAGCCTTTCTCGTGAACAAAGAAGACCCCAGCCAGCGGTTCCCGCTCTATGCACGCTCCCAGAAGATTGGGCGCCGCGCAGGCAACGATATCGTAATTCCGGACCCCTATGTGTCGGGACAGCACGCCGCGATTGAAATTGTGGGCGACGAGGTACGCATTACCGATTTAGGTAGCACGAACGGCACTTTCATAAACGAGATGCGCATCGTGCCCAATCAGCCCACGCCCATTCCGCAGGGCGCCACGCTCACGCTGGGCAAGAGCCAGTTCGTGATAGAGTGGAACACCCCCGCGGAAACCCCTGAAGCCCCTTCCGAGGACGCCGATGCGACGCCAGCGCAGGACACACCGCAAAGCGAGGCATAAAACCGTGAACCAGGCGCGACAGGTTCAGGGCTATCTGGGTATAATTTTGGTCATCATCGCCATCGTTGCCATCGGGGTGGGGGTCTGGTTGCGGCTAACCCCGCCCCCGCCCCCTAAGTCGGCAATCATCCCGCCGAAAGTTAATGTTTATCTGCCCAAAGTCTCGCCTCAGGGTGAGGTGGATTACGACACAAAAGAAGTTGCCGTTTCGCCCTCCGCCGACCCTTACCGTGCGCCATTTGAATATCTGCTTCAGCATGCGTCGGGCTTTCCACAGGGCACACGCCTGCTCCGCGCCGAGCGCCGCGACGATACCCTGATCCTGGATTTCTCTAAAGAGTTGACCGAGAACTTCGCGGGCGGCTCGGACGACGAGGCGGCGCTGATTAACGCGCTCACCCGCACTGCCCGCGGCTTCCCCGACATCCGTAAACTCCAGATTCTGGTGGAAGGCAAGCCCGTAGAAAGCATCGGCGGGCATATTGACATTTCCATTCCCCTCAGTGTGAACCCGTAGGCTGCTGAGGTTTGCTGGGGGTGTTAGACAAACCGCTGCCCAGCTGGGTGGGGGAACCTGCTCTGTTGCAAAGAACACGAGTTTTGGGAAACAGGACGCGGGAACCGCGTCCCTACCGACATGCGTAGGGGCGCGGTCGCCGCGCCCTGCGTGGCGAAACCCCCAGCGCCAGGAAAGCGACATGAGCATCCTTGCAACAGAGCAGGTGAACCCGTTCCTATGAGACAGAGCCAGCCTCCGCTGGCTTTATCAGCCGACGCAGGTCGGCTTCGTCTTATAGGAACGGCTTCAGCCGTCAGGGCACAAGTTCCAAGACGGCACGCCTGTCAAAAAGCCTCTCCCTAAGACCTGAAGGAAGGGGTCTCGGAACGCTCACGCCCCTATCCTTGCGACAGAGCAGCTTCAGCCGTCAGGTACAAGAACGGGACTTTTCGAACGCCCTCAAGCTGGATCGAGTTGGCAGGAACCCCTCCGTCGCTGGCGAAATAGAACCCACCTATGGCTGTGGTTGACGAACTTCAGAAGGCGCGCCAGACCGCCGAAGAGGTCGCCGCCGAAGAACACAAGTTCGAGGACGGGTTCACTTTCCGAACCGTTCTCGGACTTCTGTTTGTGGCGTTTGTGATGCTCCCAGGAAGCATCTACATGGGTCTGGTGGCGGGCGTTGGCTTGGGCGCGGCGGCAGAATGGGTCACGATTGTGCTGTTTGCGGAGGTGATGCGCCGCTCGCTCCAGCCGCTGAAAAGGCAGGAAATTTACATGCTCTACTACATCGCCGCGTCGCTCACGGCGATGGGCGCGGGTGCGTACGGTTTGTCGGGCGGTCCGCTCCAGTGGAAAATCTGGGACCAGTTCTTTGTGCAGTCGGCGCCTGCCGCGCCAATTGCGAAGGAGATTCCTGCATGGGCGGTGCCTGCCCCCGACTCGGAAGCGTTGCGATTGCGCACCTTCTTTCACCCTGAGTGGGCACTTCCCCTGCTGGTGCTGCTGATTACAGAGATTCTGGGGCGTGCGAGCTGGCTGAGCCTGGGCTACCTGATGTTTCGCGCGACCTCCGATGTGGAGCGGCTGCCGTTCCCGCTGGCGCCTGTGGCAGCCTCCGGCGCTCTGGCGCTCGCCGAGGCAGGGCGCCGCGAAGAATCGTGGCGCTGGGGCGTGTTCTCCACAGGCGCGGTGATCGGCATGGGCTTCGGCGTGTTCTATGTGGGCATCCCCGTGTTCACAGGGGTGCTATTCGGAAACGCCGTAACGCTTATCCCTATCCCGTTTTTGGACCTCACTCAGAATGTGGAGAACGCCCTGCCCACCGCCATCGTGGGCGTTTCCATCAATCTCGGTGAGGTGCTGGTGGGGTTTGTCCTCCCCTACCAGATTCTGATTGGCGCTGCCATCAGCTCGGTGCTGACCTATGTGGTGGCGAACCCGATCCTGTATCGTGCAGGTCTCATTCCCAGCTGGCAGCCCAACTCGCCCGCCCTGCAGACCAGGCTCTCGGCGGACCTGGACTTCTGGCTGGCGATTATTGTGGGACTGCAGCTGGCGGTGGCAGTGATTGGGGTGATGATGGTGATTAAAACCGTGCGCGAGTTTCGTCAGGCGCGGAACCTGCATGCGCGCGGCGCCACACCGCCCCCCGGACGCGGCGACCCGCCCCTGTGGATTCCAATCGGGGTCTGGTTCGTCTCGGTGATTGCCTACATCATGCTCTGCCGATGGCTTGTGCCCGACTTCCCGCTGTGGATTGTGGGCGTGTTCGGCTTGCTCTGGAGTCCACTCAATAGTTATGTCTCCGCGCGAATGATTGGCATCACGGGGCATGGGGTTTCGGTGCCGTTCCTGAAAGAGGTGGCGGTTATCAGCAGCGGCTACCCGAAGGTGGATATCTGGTATGCCCCACTACCCCTCTACGACTACGGCTGGGCGGCGCAACGCTTCCGTGAGGTGGAGCTCACCGGCACGAAGTTCACCAGCATCTTCAAAGCGGAAGTGGCGATGTTTTTCGTGATTCTGGTTGCCAGCTTCCTGTTCTGGTCGTTCTTCTGGAGCGCCAGCCCCATCCCGTCCACGCTGTTCCCGTATGCGCAGAAGATGTGGCCCTACTATGCGCAGATGGAGGCGGTGTGGAAGCAGATTAACCGACCCGATAGCGCGATGCGCGATCTGGTGCTGGGCGCGCTGAACATCCCACGAATCGGCGCAGGGTTCATCGCAGGGCTGGCGTTGTTCTGGGTCTTCAACACCTTCAAGCTGCCGATTCTGCTCTTCTATGGTCTGGTGGGCGGTGTGGGGCAGTTGCCTCATTTCACGCTCCCACGCCTGCTGGGCGCGTGGCTGGGGCACCGCTACTTCAAAAAGCGTTTCGGCGAAGAAAACTGGTTCCGCTATGCGCCCGTGCTGCTCGCAGGCTTCTTCTGCGGCATGGGGCTGGTCGGCATGCTCGGTATCGCGCTGGCGCTCGTGGCGAAGTCGGTCTCCGTATTGCCCTTCTGATGGGCTATAATTAGAGCATGGAGGGATTCCGAATGAAGAAACATCTCTGGATGTTAGCACTCGCGATTGCAGTGGGGTTTGGGTACGGGCAAGGCAACCCGCCCAAGGCTCCTGTTCTGCCCGAAAGCACTCACAAGCTGGAGTCGGAGCAATTAACGAAAGTAGCGAATCTTTTATCCAAAGCCAGCTTTGAGGAAGCCAGTCGTTTAGTGAGCGGAATTGAGATTGCGAACCCGATACGGGTCTACGCGAGCTGGTTCACCATTCCTGCAGAGCAGCGAGAGGCGTTCCGCAACGCCGCGCGTCAGGCTGTGGAAAACTGGAATAAAGCGCTTGGCGGCAACCCGCGCATCGAGTGGACGGACGATGAGGTGAACGCCGATGTGCAGATTGTGTTTGAAGAGGATGTCGCCGAGATCACAGGGGGTCAGTTCCGCCTGATGCACGGCAAAGCCAAACTGATGTTGCCTCCTGACAAAGGCGAGCGACGGCGCGTGCGCGCGCGAATTGCGACCTACATCCCCTACACCGAAATGCCCATGAGCGAGAAGGCAATTGCGCACCTCGTTGGGCAGGCGATCGGCACCTACCTGGGGCTGGGTGAATCGCAAAAAGACAACGAGATTATGGGTCCCGTGTGGAACACGGAAGACCTGCCGACTGCGCCTGCCGAAAACGAGGTGCAGGCAGTGCGGGCGCTCATGCAGGCGCGCAGTCAGCTGATAGACTTCACCAGCCGGCGCGTGGCGGTCTACATGCCCAAACCTCGCATTGAGGTGGACCCGCTGGAACACGACTTCGGCAACATTATGCAGGGCGAGAAGGTCAAGTTCACCTTCCGAATCCGCAACACGGGCGATGCGCCGCTGGAGATTACCGCACGCCCCAGCTGTGGCTGTGTTGTGCCTCAATATGACCGCGTGATCCAGCCCGGTCAGGAGGGGAAACTGGATGCCGAGCTGAATTCGGCAGGGTTCCGCGGGGCACAAATCAAAACAATTCAGGTCACCAGCAACGACCCCGACCAGCCGAACCTTACCCTGCGCCTGACCGCGTTTATCCGCACCGCCGTGGAAGTGCGCCCCAGTGAGATCGTGCAGATGAGCCTCAAGACTGGCGAGCCGACCGTACAGGAAGTGGAGATTGTCTCCAACGCCGACCAGCCGCTGGAAGTGCAGGAGGTCGTGGTGAACGCGCCCTACGCCAAAGCCGAAGCCCAAAAAGTGGACGACAAGACCACCAAAATTATTATCACGGTGAACCCCGACGCGCCTGTGGGACGCGGGAACTTCATGGTGATGGCACGCACGAACCTGCCCTCTGCGCCTGCGGTGAATATCAATGTGATGACCGAGAAGGGCATCGTGACCACGCCGACCACTGTGTTCTTCGGCGCGATTGGCTCCGCCACGCCCCTGCCCGTTGAGCGAGTCGTTACCCTCACCCGAAGCGACAGGGGCTTCCAGGTGAAAAAGTTTGAGGTGGACGACCCGAATATCGAGGTCAAGCACGAATCAGACCCGGAGGGCAAGCAACATCGGTTCATCCTGCGCTATAAGGGCGGCTGGGCGCAGGGCACGATCCGACGCACCCTGCGCATCGAAACCGACGACCCCCAGCAGTCCGAGATTCGCGTGAACCTGATGGCAAACATCCTGCCCGCAGGTTCGTAAGCCCTGTTGTAGGGGCGCACGGCGGTGCGCCCCTACTTTGAATCCTTCTGGGGGGTCTCTTTCAACGGCACAAAGTAGCCGAACTCGTAGGTTCGCTCCACGCCAGGCGCCATGAAGAAACGAAAGCCGTACACGGTGGCAATCGCGTTCTCTTTTCTCAAAAGGGTTTCGCCTTCTTCCAGGAATTGGGCAGTGTCTAACTCGTCGGAACCCCTGTCTTCCGAAAAGATTAGCATTGGGGTACCTCGGCTGCTGTCCGTGAAGAGCGCGGTGCGGCGCAGCTTTTTGGGCGCTCCCAGCAATCCAAAACCGCTTTCCGCAGGTACAGCGGTCTTTGTGTCTTCGAGGTCCCATACCGGGAATATCCCCCTGAAGGTAGTGAATCGGCACTCGCTTGGGGGGTCGAGCAGGCGGTTCGGATGCGGGAACAGCGGTTCCAAAGCGTGTTCAAAGGCTTTGCGTTGTGGGAGGGTCAGCGTGCGCAAAGGCAGGAACTCGCCTGCCAGCACCGCCTGACGCTGGGCAGGCGTGAGCGTCGCCCAGAAACGCAGCAAGGGCAAGTTGCTCAGTGGCTCTACGGGGAAATGCACGGCAAGCATAGAAAAGCCGCGGAAAACCCTGTTCTCCAGCAGCCACTGGTAGGGCTTCTCGTCCAGCGCGGCAGCGAAACGCGCGTAGTCGTCTATCGTAAGCGTGCCCTCTTTCTGGAACTTCGCCTCCAGCTCGCGAATGGGCGCTTCGGGCGGCTCCACTGCACGCCACTCCCAGTATCGCTTGCGACGCACCAGAAGATAATCCCCCTCGCGACGCATCCAGTGGGTATTCTGAAGCGATTGAATGGCAGCGAGAGGGGTCGAGGTGTCAATCAGAACCTCTAAACCCAGTCGGTACGCATCTGCCACAATAGGCACCCCGTATTGCCATGCAATCAATTCCAGCTGCTGAGTGGGCATCACGAAGCTGCGCATGTATCGTTGCTCCTGAAACGGCTGCCAGTCGGGTGGGCGTGGCGTGCGATTGGGCAAAGGTTTCAAACGCTGGAGCCATGAACGCAACGACTCCGCCGACTCGCTCCACTGGTTCCACTCCTGCGTCAGGCGCGACCGATCCGACACGATTTCGTCCAGAGACACAGTGGTCTGAAAGAGACGATGTTCGCACCGCGGCAGGGCTGGTTGAATTGTCTGCTCCTTCTCCACCCCCAGCTGGCAAAGAATCTCACTCGAAACGGACGAGAGTCGGTAGCCTACGCTGAAACGAAGGATTTTCCTGTTACGGAGATACTCACGATACCATTCCTGCTCTTCTGTGCTGGGTTTTTCCAGCTGTGCTTTGCGCTGAGCCTCGTACCACTGCCCAACAGCAGGCGGTATGGCGTTGACCCCTGCGCTCGGATGCGTGCTGTAAGTCAGCACTTCACCTTTGAGCAAACGGCTAATGTGCGCCTGCGGAACGATTCCGAGCAAAGCAAAGAGGAGATTCGTTTCCTCCACTGGCGACTCAAGGGCTGAAAGATGAACGAATTCGCTCCTCAAGGCTGCTTCGCTGGCACGCCCCTGCTGTTTTTCCAGTTCCTTTTGAATCGCTCCAATTCGCTGTTTGCGCTGTTCGGGGGTCATTGCCAGCACGCGGCGTGCAGTTTCTATGTACGCTTCTACGCCTTTGCGTTTGGCTTCCTGCGCGAGGCGGGTTGCCTCTTCTTCCAGTTCAGTCTCTTCAGAAGGGCGCTCTATCCGATAGCCATCCTCGTAAACCTCCCAGCGCATGCGGAACAGCTTCGCCAGCATCGTCAGCACCTCATGCGCGGGACGGTTCTCCACAAAAATCGCGACCTTCTCGTTCCGAAAGCGGTCGGGGCACACCAGCGGCACGCCTACCTGCTTTTGAATGGCTTTCAGCGCGTCGGGGAGCGTTTCAATTCGGAGCCAGACCGTGATGGGCTTCTGCAAGCGGGCGTCTTGCGATAAATCGGCGACGGGAGGCGTCTGTGCCAGCCCAACCCCCAGCATTAGCGTCCCTATCAGCATCCAGAACCGTCGCATTGAGTGAACCCCCTGCAAAATTTTATTGTGATGTATTGTACCTGTCTGCTACTCGGAGTTTCAAGGGGGAGATTCATGCTCAAAAACCGTACCAGAATATGGCATAACCCCCATGATGTGGTACACAGCATGGCGCGTCGTGAAAGGCGTCATCGGATACGCCTTGTGGCGGTTAGGGTTGCGATGGAGGCAGCTGCCTGTCGGTCAGCGGTTTGCGCTGACGATGTTCGTGCTGATTCTGCTGCTCCTGTTTCCCTACCAGTGGTACACTCTCAACCATTTCAAACAAGCCCTGCAGACCCAGCAGGCGATGACCGTGCAGGTGCAGCTCAAAACCGCGCAGGCGCTGTTAGACCACGACACACAGGCGCTCTTGCGCAACTGCGAAGACTACTCGGTGTGGGAGGAATTTCGAGACGCTATTCTGGAACGCGACCGGCGCTGGCTCCGTGTGAATGTCGTGGATTGGGCGCACCAGCACTTCTATCTGGATGTGGTGGCGGTGTTTGATATGCAGGGAAAGCTGGTGCTCTCCACCCAGATACTGCCCCGCCCGATGGCGGAGCCTTCGTATCCCCTTTTCCGCAGGGCACTGAAAGGCTCCAGTGGCGTGGGCTACATGCGAATAGGCTACTCCATCTATCAGGTTGCCTATGCGCCTGTGCTGGGCGAAAGTTATGCCCCGCCGCAGGGGGGCGTGCTGCTGATGGCAAAGCGTCTGGACGACGCGCGTCTGACCCGGTTGTGGGGACACCTGGGAACCCGTGTTGCCCTGCGCACGCAATCCCCCCGACGCAGCGACCCCCGCCGTCAAGAGGTAGCCCCCAGCCTCTCACCAGAGGGACAGGTGGAGGCGTGGATACCCCTTTATGATGTGGCGCGCCAGCCAATTGGCTACCTGCATGTGCAGCCACCACAGGAACAGGTTCACCATTTCCATCGTTCTGTACAGGAAGCCCAGCAGTATCTGCTTCTGGCGGGGTTCGTGATCACAGTGGTCGCCAGCCTTGTGATGATCAGCCTGCTACGGCGACATCTGCATGCTTTTGTGGCGGCGGCGCGCCAGATGGCACAGGGGAACCTGTCGGTGCGTGTGCCTTACCCGGCGCGGGACGAGTTCGGGATGCTCGCACGCGCGTTCAACCATATGGCAGACCAGCTCCAGAACGCCTTTGAGAAACAGGCGGCGCAACGCCAGGAGATTGAACAGCAAAAAGAGGAGCTGGAGCAGCTCTATCAGCAACTGCAGTCAGCCAACCGTGAGCTGGAACATCTGAATCACGAGCTGGCGGAGGCGAACCGCGTGCTGGCGCTGGCAGCCACCACCGATGGCTTGACAGGGCTGAAAAACCACCGCGCGTTCCACGAGGCGCTGACCAGCGCCGTGAAGATGGCGGAACGCTTCGGACAGCCGCTCGCCCTGATTATGCTGGATGTGGACCACTTCAAGCGGTTCAACGACACTTTCGGGCATCCTGCGGGCGACGAACTGTTGAAGCAGGTGGCGGAGGTGCTGAAGCGTTCCGCCCGCGCCTACGATGTGCCTGCCCGTTACGGGGGCGAGGAGTTCGCGCTGCTGCTGCCCAACACGGGGTTAGAGGAGGCGTTGCGTGTCGCCGAGCGCCTGCGCCAGCAGATTAGCGCCATCATCAACCCCTACGCGCCGATTACCGCCAGCCTGGGCGTCGCCGCCTACCGGCACGGCAGTTCGCCCGCAACCCTCCTGTACGAAGCCGACGTGGCGCTCTATCAGGCGAAGCAGGGCGGTCGGAACCGCGTGGAAGTCTACCGCCCCGAACCGCCCCAGGAAGCCGCCTAAGATTGTGGACAGGGTGCTGTGGACTGCCCTCCGTGGGGCTGGGTAGGAGCCTCGCGCTCAATCGGCGCGCCCACAAGGTTGCCCCACTCCGTCCAGCTGCCGTCATAGTTGCGCACTTCGGGATAGCCCAGCAGATATTTCAGCACGAACCATGTGTGCGCGGAACGCTCGCCAATACGGCAGTAGGTAATCACCTTCTTGTCAGGCGCCACACCCAGCGATTCGTAAAGCTGGCGCAGCTCCTCAGGCGATTTGAAGGAGCCGTCTTCGCGCACGGCTTGCGCCCACGGGATGTTCACCGCGCCCGGGATGTGTCCACCGCGCTGGGCGGTTTCCAGCAAGCCGGGTGGCGCCAGAATCTCGCCCGTATACTCCTGCGGGGTGCGCACATCCACCAGCACGACATCGGGACGGTTCAGGCTCTCAAACACCTGCGGGAGCAGGGCACGCAACGCAAAGTTCGGCTCCTTCGCGCGATACTCTGTGCGAGGATATTGTGGAACTTCCTGCGTGATGGGACGCCCTTCCAGCAGCCACTTTTTGCGTCCGCCGTCCATCAGGCGGACATCCTCATGCCCGTACAGTTTCAGCAGCCAGAAGGCATACGCCGCGAACCAGTTGTTGTTATCCCCGTACAGGATAATCGTATGGTCGTTGCCGATGCCAGATTCGCTCAGCAGAGCCTCCAGCGCCTCACGAGAAGGAATGTCGCGGCGCACAGGGTCCTGCAGCTGGCTTTGCCAGTTCCACGCCACGGCACCGGGGATATGCCCCTGCTCATACGCCGTCGTGTCCACATCCACTTCCACAATCCGCAGGTTCGGATTGTTCAGATTCTGCGCCACCCAATCGGTGGTCACCAGCACTGTCTCCCGATTCTCCACTGCCATTCCACCTCCGATATTTAGCGTGGCTAAATTATACCCCTCCACGGGTGGCGACTCAATCTCCGACAGCTTCCTCAAACACGCGGCTGAGGGAAATTTTCCATATCAGGTAGGTGGCAACGAGCGTGATGAGAAACAACAGCCACGCCATCGCGCAGGCGTGCCCGAACCGGAAGAACTGAAACGCATTCTGGAACAGATAGAGCGCGTAAAACAGCGTGCTGTTTTCGGGACCGCCCTGCGTGGCGATAAAAGTTTGCGTGAAATACTGGAACGCGCCAATCACCCCGATAATCACCATGTATTGGATCACGGGGGCAATCTGAGGCAGGGTGATGTGGCGAACAAGTTGCCATCCGCGAGCGCCGTCAAGCAGCGCCGCCTCATACAGATGGCTGGGCACGCCCTGCAACGCCGCCAGATAGATGACCATCACGCCCCCAATCGCCCACAAATCCATCACAATAAAGCCCCACTTGGCGGTGGCGGGGTCTGTGAACCATAGAATCGGCGAAAAGCCCAGCTGGGTCAGCGCCTGATTCATCGGAACCGCCAGCCCGTTCTGCGGGTTCAGCACCCACAGCCAGAGGAACGCCGTCGCCACAGCGGGCACAACCGAAGGCAGGTAGAAGAGCGTGCGGTAGAGCGCCTGTCCTCGCAGACGCTGATTAAGCAGCAGCGCCAGTCCTATCCCCAGCACCACGCTCAGCGGCACCTCAATCAGCATAAACAGCGTGTTGCCAACGGAGCGCCAGAAGTAGTCGGCGTCGGCGAGCAGAGCGCGATAGTTTTCCAGCCCCACCCAGCGCGGCGCACCCAGCACCCGGTAGTCCGTGAAACTGAAGTAGAGGGTCGCCAGAATGGGGTAGAGGGTGAAGAGCATAAACCCCGTCAGCCACGGCAGCACGAACAGGTAGCCGTAGAGCGTGCGGCGGGTTTCAAGGCGCATTTCAACCTGAGACCATCTCCCAGCGGATGTCCATCTCGTCCCGGTCGCCCAGCGCTTGAGTCAGCAACGCCACGACGGTATCGTCCTGAATCAGGTGGAGCGCGTCGCGGTGGATGTAGTAGTCCTGATCCTCGGCGCTTTCCTCCTCAAACGCTTCCTGCAGGGCGCGGAACTGCACCTCGTTGAGAGTCCCAATCAATGCGCCGGTCTCGGCGTCATAGAGTCGCACCAGCATAAGGCTTTCCCTCCTCACTCATACGAAACGGTAACGGGTTCACCCCGTCGTACCGATTCGTAGCCTGCGAGCGCGACGGCGGCAGCGCGGTAGCCGTCTTCGCCCGTCGCAATCACACAGCGCGGCTCGCCTGCCACCACCCGCAGGAACTCGTCTATCATCAGCGCGTCGATGTTGTCGCCCCAGAAGACCTGCTTGATGCGCCCCGCGCGGTCGTCATAATGAAGCAGGTACTGGGCGAACATATCCATCTCGATAATCCCCTTCGTGCCGATGGCGGTGAGCGTTACATCGCCCCAGGTGGGGAAGGTTTTGGGGCGTGACCAGCTGGCGTCCAGCGTGGCGAACAGCTCGTTTTGCAGGGTCAGAGTGAGCAGGGCGGTGTCGTCGTAGTTGCCGTGAAACATCTGGTTGCTGGTCTCGGCGTACACGGTGGCGATTTCCTGTCCTGTGAGCAGGCGAATCAGGTCGGCGACATGCACGGTGTGGTCTATCATGGCGCCGCCGCCCGCCAGTTCCAGATCGTTGAACCAGCCGCCGGGGTTGGAGCCGCGGTTCGTGCCCCTTAGTGCCAGCAGCTCGCCAATCGCGCCCGCGTCGATCAGTTGCTTCATTTTCTGGAAGGCGGGGCTGAAACGGCATGGGAAGGCGGTGAACAGGTGAACCCCTGCGCCCTGAGCGGCGGCGAGCATCGCCTTGCCGTCTTCCAGACGGGTCATGAGGGGCTTCTCGCAGAGGATGTGCTTGCCTGCGGCGGCTGCCATCTGAGCGAGCTGGGCGTGTTTGGCGTTCTCGGAGCAGATAATCACCGCCTGCACCTCCGAAGCCAGCAGCGCCTCGTAGCTGTCAAACAGCGCCACGCCGTACTGTTCTGCCTTCGCCTGCGCCCGCTGGCGGTCATGGTCGGCAATCCCCACAAACTCCGCACGCGGGTTCGTTTTCAGGCAGTGCGCGTAACTATCGGCGTGCAGGTGCGCAAAACTCATGATGCCCACTTTGACCTTCATCGCTTGACAACCCTCCCTGTGCGTGCGGATTCAATCGCCATTAATGCGATGCGCACGGCTTCCACGCCGTCCGTTACGGTGAGTTCGGGTGTGGCGCCTGTTTTGTAGCAGTCCACGAAGTGGCGCAGTTCCAGATAGTAGGGGTTCTCCACAGCGGGGCTTTCGGGGACCTGCACGCCGCCGGCGCTTCCCTCGTCGGCGCGGGTGGCGAGGCGCAGAGCCACCTGCTGGGCGGAGTCGTATTCCAGCATCCCTGCGTCGCCGCAGGCTTCCAGCGTCACGCGGAAGCCGCCCGGATCACACCATGTGCCCTCCACATGGGCAATCGTGCCGTTCTGGAAGCGGAGCGTGACCAGGGTGTAGTCCAGATGATTCAGCTTGCGGAAGGTGAGCGCTTTGGCGTAGACGCGCTCCACCTCGCCCAGCGTCCAGCGCAGCCAGTCAAAGTCGTGAATGATGAGGTCTAAAATCACACCGCCGCTTTTTTCGAAATCAGCATACCAGTCGCTTTTGGTGATGGGGAAGTCGCCCCCGCGTCGCGTGCGGATGATTGCGGGCGTGCCAATCGCGCCGTTCCGAATCAGCTGGTGCGCCATGCGGAACTCCGGGAAGAAGCGCAACACATGGGCGGGCATAAACAGGGTGCTGTGTTTGTGAACCGCCTCGGCGATGCGCTCGCAGTCTTCTATGGTGCGCGCCAGCGGCTTCTCGCACACGACGGCTTTGCCCGCCTCAATCGCGGGCAGAGCGTATTCCGCATGGCGATAGGTGGGGGTGCAGATGTCTATGATTTCACAGCACTCCAACAGGGCGTTAAACGACGAGGCGACCGGCACATCGTATTGTTGACGGAACGCCTCCGCGCGGTCCGGATGATGGTCGTACACCCCTGCGACTTCCACATCGGGCATCTGGAGGTAAGCGTCCATATGCTGGCGCCCCATCGTGCCCAGCCCAACGATGCCAACCTTGACCATAGTTCGCCTCCCTTTTCGCGATGGTGGAGGAAAATCCTGCTACGCTTTGCTTCGGGCAGGGTTGGCGTCCACAATCACGCCGTCGAAGATGGCGACATTCGATTTGACCTTACACTCGCGCCCGACGACACAGCGCACGAGCATCGTGTCGCGCATCACGACCGCGCCATCCCACAGGATGCTTTCCTGGATCACCGCGCCTTCTTCCACCACACAGTTTTCGCCAATCACACAGTTTTCCAGCACCTTCGCGCCCGATTCGATTCGCGTGCCAGAGCCAATCACCACAGGGTAGCCAATCTCGGCGTCTTTGGCGATTTCCACATTCTCGCCGACCCACACATATTTGCGCCGTTCGGGGTAGGGCATCTGGATTTGCACGCGCCCTGCCAGCGCGTCCCAGTGCGCCTGCTGATAGGTCTTCAGGTTGCCCACATCCTTCCAGTAGCTGGAGGTGAGGAAGCCATACAGCGGCAGTTTGCGCTCAATCAGCAGGGGCAGCAGGTTCGCGCCGAAGCCGTAGGGCACGCCGTTGGGGATGAGTTCGAACACCGCAGGCTCCAGCACATAAATCCCAATATTGGCGGCGTTGGAGAAAATCATCTCGCCCTTGGGCTTCTCCAGAAAGCGCGTGATGCGCCCCTTCTCGTTGAGCAGGGCAATTCCGTACTCGGAGGGGTCTTCCACCAGCGAGAGCGCAATTGTGCAGTAGGCTTTTTTCTCCTTGTGAAAGCGCATCAGGCGGGAGAGGTCTAAATCAGTCAGGTCGTCGCCGCCAATCACCAGAAAGGTGTCGTCGAAAAAGTCCTGCACGCGCTTGACGCTCCCCGCGTCGCCCCACAGACGGTCTTCCTCCGAATAGTGGATGCGAACGCCCCACTTCGAGCCGTCGCCAAAATATGCCTTAATCTTATCGCCCAAATAATAAAGGTTCACCATAATGTCGGTGAACCCATGTTTTTTGAGCAGTTGCACCAGATGCTCCATCACGGGGCGGTTCACGATGGGCACCATTGGTTTGGGCACGGCGCGGGTCAGTGGGTCCAGCCGTGAACCGACCCCTGCGGCGAGAATCATCGCCTTCATCGCACTGAGACCTCCGAGCGTGCGAATTCAAGGATGCTTTCCGCAACCAGCGTAATCTGGTCCTCGCCCAGTTCCGAGTGGACGGGGATGGAGAGCACCTCCTGCGCGGCGCGTTCGGCGTGCGGGAAGTCGCCTTCCTGATAGCCCAGGAAGCGATACGCGGGCTGCAGGTGGAGCGGGAGAGGGTAGTAGACCGCGCTCTCGATGCCGCGCGCCCGCAGGTGTTCCCGAAGCGCGTCGCGCTGGGGGTGTCGCAGGGTGAACTGGTGATACACATGGTAATTATAGGGGCGCACGACGGGCAGGTGGGGTTCCAGCTCCGCGAGGAAGGTGCGGTAAAGCGTGGCGTGATAGCGCCGCCGCTGAGTCCATTCCTCAAGGTGGCGCAGCTTGGCACGCAGAATCACGGCTTGAATCTCGTCCAGACGGCTGGTGTAGCCGATATCTTCGTAGTAGTAGCCGCCGTTCATGCCGTGTACGCGCAGGCTGCGCACTTTGCGGGCAACCTCTTCGTGGTGGGTCAGCACCATGCCGCCGTCGCCCGCGCCGCCGATGTTCTTGGTGGGGAAAAAGCTCAGCGTGGCGACATCGGCATAGGTGCCGATAGGGGCTTCGTAGTGGCGGGCGCCGATCGCCTGCGCCGCGTCCTCAATCAGATACAGCCCGTGGCGGTCGGCAATCTCGCGCAGGGCACGCATCTCCGCCGATTGCCCGTACAAATCCACGGGCATAATCGCACGGGTGCGCGGCGTAATCGCAGATTCTACCTGTTCGGGGTCTAAGTTGTAAGTTTCGGGGTCAATATCCACGAACACGGGGGTTGCCCCCAGATGCACCACCACTTCCACAGTGGAGACGAAGGTGAACGGCGTGGTGATGACCTCATCGCCGGGCTGGATGTTGAGCGCACGCAGTGCCAGCTTCAGCGCGTCCGTGCCGGAGTTGACGCCTATCGCGTAGGGTACCTGACACAGGTGGGCTATCTCCGCTTCCAGTTGCTCCACATTCTCGCCCAGAATGTAGCGCCCGTTTTCCAGCACTTTGAGGAGCTCTGGCTCCACCTCGTGCCGAATTTTGCGGTACTGGCTGCCTAAATCTGCCATCCTGACTTGCAAAGTGTTTCGGTCCTCCTTGTCTGGTTTTACTCGGCGGCGCTGTAGGCGCGGAGAAGAGAGTTCGCGCCGAGAATAGCGCCGCGCAGGCGCACATGCGACTCGATGGTCGTGCCGTCATCCACGATACAGTCGGTGAGGCAGCAGCCATCGCCGACCTGCACGCCCTGTCCGAGAATGCATCCGTGCAAGGCACTGCCCGCGCCGATGACGCTGTTTGCGCCAATTACAGTATACCCGCTGATATGGGCGCGCGACTCGATAATCGCGCCGTTGCCGATCAGCGAGCCGGGCTCTATTTCGGCGTCGGGCGCAATATCGGCTTCGCCGTCGATGTAATAGCCCTCTGTGGTGCAGGCGCCGCCCGGTGGGAGCGCCGCTTTGACCTCGCCGCTGAGCAGGGCGCGGGTGGCACGCTGATACTGCGCAGGGCGCCCGATGTCCAGCCAGAAGCCGCGCCCCTCGGCGCCATACACGCGCGCGCCCTCCGCCAGAATCTGGGGGTAAAACTCGCGCTCAATAGAGCATGGGCGCAACGGGATGCGCTGAATAATCTCTGGCTCCATGATATAGATGCCCGCATTAATGAAATCGTCGCCTTCCATCGGTTCGCCGCGATCGGCAGCGCGCTTTTGCTCCTCGCTCGGCTCCAGAAACGCCTGCACGCGCCCGTCGTCCGCCACCTGAATCACGCCGTAGGGGTGGGGGCGTCGCACGCGGTAGAGCGTCAGCGAGACCTCCGCGCCCCGTTCCTGATGGAGCCGCACCAGCGCGCCGAGGTCAAAATCGGTCAGAATGTCGCCGTTAAACACAATCGCGCGCATGGGGGGCAAACCTTCCACTGCATTCCGAATGGCGCCTGCTGTGCCCAGTGGCTCTTTTTCCTGAGCGTAGCGCATGCGCACCCCGAAGCGGCTGCCGTCCCCAAAGTGCGCCTCGATGCGGTCTGCCAGATAGTTGGTGGCGAACACAATCTCTTCCACGCCCGCCGCCCGCAGCTGTGCCACCTGATATTCCAGAAACGGGCGATTCGCCACCGGCAGCAGCGGCTTGGGACGGCGCAGGGTCAGCGGTCGCAAGCGTGTGCCTAAGCCTCCCGCGATGATGATGCCTCGCACGGTTTGACCTCCATGTCGTAAAAAGTATACCCCAGCCCGTTGCCCTTTTACATCCTTCTGGCGCACCGTGTGGCATAAGCCGTTTTGAACTCATTTTGCCCGATTCTTTGACTAACCCTTCGTTCGACGACAAACCGAGAAGCGATACACCACAGGTAGCGTGTTGCATTCGCTACCACACACCACATCCTGTACCCCAAAAACCCGTTTGGCGTCGATCGCCGGCTTTTCACCCCTTGAGTTCAAATCCGAGTCCGATCGACGCCAAAGCTTGACTTCACCCACACCGATGGGGTATAATAAACCCGCCAACGGGCAACGCCCGAACCTTGACAATCGGAACCGTTTTGAACTCATTTTC
>Ga0072500_143242_pt1 | contig 71443 bp, 80 predicted proteins | sample GBScelen77Swater_FD_63803 | JGI IMG/M metagenome (GOLD analysis project Ga0072500, IMG submission 63803) | Hot spring microbial communities from Great Boiling Spring, Nevada - cellulolytic enrichment S 77C v2 (version 2) | ecosystem: Environmental > Aquatic > Thermal springs > Hot (42-90C) ...
AAAGCTTAGACATTAGTGCATGCTGGCTCAAAGCTACCAATGTTGCCAAAAGCAGCACGATTAATGCTGGTCTGCTCAGCTTGGCATCGCGGCTTTTCATTTCGGAAAAGAACTCATCAGGATTGCTAATTAGCTTCATGACATCAGTTGTGTATGACATATTAAAGCTTTACTAATTTGAATCTAAAAGAAAGTTTTATAAGTCATGAGCTATCAGATAACAGTATGGGCTGTGAGGTGAAGAACTGGAATGAAGAAGTGATGAAATGGCTTGCAGTGGCCATGATTTTGGCAATTGCAGGAATGGCTGTGATGCCTGGAATTGCTTTTGAGTTTAGAGTTGGGTGGGTAGTGACATATTCTGGATTCGCATGGAGTGCCGGTAATGGAGACTATGTCGGTGCAACATTATCAGCAATTGGCATGGGCGTTGCAATTGCGTCACTTTTTCTCTGCCCGCCTGCAACTGCTGTTGCTGCTGCGGTGTGGTATTGAGTTATTAAAATTTTTATATGGTGGGAAAATGAAAATTAGAGCTACAGTATTTATTGAAATTGCAGTTATTGTGGCCATAGTCTTTTTTTCATCAATAATATTCACAATAATGGGGCTAATAGACTACGAAAAGAGTAAGCTTTTGACGTACCCCGCTATGGCAATCGCGGTAGCACTTTATCCAATATATATGATGATGCGGAAAAGGGGTTTAATTCTGGAACCACCAAATAATATACAGATAAGATATTTTATCCTTGTCATATTGGTTGTGACAACACTTCAAGCGATAGTGTTTTTATGTTTGATTCTCTAAGAAAAAATTGCAAGATTTCAGCATTTTCAGTAGCCATATTTTCTATCTCCTCTATAATTGGATATTTTATAGAAGAACATCAATTAAAATTGATAGAAAAAGAAGCGAGAGAGAGCAAAATTACAATAAGTTCAGAAAATTGTTTTCTTATAGTTTTAGGACAGAATTTGATTGCCTTTTTTCTAATATCTGTTATTGGAGCATTAAGTTTTGGATTGTTTACATTAACAAATCTCTGTATCAATTCAGTGCATATCGGTCAATTGTTAAAAATGACATCAGGTTCAGATTTTATTTTACTAATCCTTCCTCACGCAATCTTCGAAATCCCTGCCATCATAATGGCAGGAGCAGCGGGCTTCAAGATTTCATACGAAATAATCAGATACTTGGCAGGAAAGAAAGAGCAAATCTTAACTAGGGAGGATTTAAAAGAATACCTGACTCTTGCCTTAATCTCAATCATCTTAATCGTAATAGCTGCATTTATTGAAGTCTATCTGACACCAAGAATAGCTGAGCACTTTCTGTCAGGATTAAGGTAACAGAAGCACCAGGGGAGTCCCATTATACCACGGAAGAGTTTATGAAGTGTCGCATTTGGAATTGTAAGGAATGCTGTGGACAGTTACAAATTTGGGATTCATTAATTGCGCATAAGCTCATGACATCAGTTGTGTATGACATAATAAAGCTTTACTAATTTGAGTCTAAACGAAAGTTTTATGATTCATGAGATATCAGATAACAGCATGAGCTATGAGTTGAAAAACTGGAATGAAGAAGTGATGAAATGGCTTGCAGTAGCTATGATTTTGGCAATTGCAGGAATGGCTTTGATGCCTTCTGTAAGTGTTGTGGAGTTCAATTATGGATGGGTAGCTTCTGGCTTCGGTTTTGCTTGGAGCGTTGGTCACGGAGATGCTGTAGGAGCAATAGCTTCCGGAATAGGTGCCGTTGCAGCATTAGTAAGTCTTGCATGCTTGCCAGCAACAGCACCACTATGGCTAATAGCTCTGGCATATTAGTAGATTTTTTTATAATCTCGGAGAGGTGTAACTGATGCCAGAAGATAGGATGAAAGTATCGCCCATAATATTATTTGTAATTGGAGCATTACTGTTCATCACAGCTTTTGCACTGATAACCCTGACAGAACTTGGACTAATAGAGTATGAAGTTAGTAGACTTATAGTATACCCCGTGATTGTTGTGCTGAGCTTTTTATCTCTTGTTTCAACTATACTATACAGAAAGGGATTTGTGAAAAGTATCCCGCCAGAAGTAAATAGAAAACTTCTTATAATATCTATGCTGGTGATAGGAACTGCGACTTCAATTGCTTTTTTATCCTCAGTACTTTAAAGAAAAATTCCAAGATAATCTTATGCTGCATACTTCTCTGGGTAATTCCAGGTATCTACTGTGCTTCAGATGAGGCTGCCATAGAAGATCTGATAAAAAATCACGTAAAAAATAACAATACTCAAACTCTCAACAACTGTCAGGGCAATTTTATTTTCATTCTTAGTTCAAATTTTAAAGTATGGTTGGCTATGGTTTTAGGAGCAATATCACTTGGTTCTACTTCCTTTCTAAACTTAACATTTAACTCCGTAAGCTTTTGGTGCTTATTAAGATTGGCATCTTTAGAAAAAAGTTTATTCACCTTTTGCTTTACTGTAATTCCTCACGCAATCTTCGAAATCCCTGCCATCATAATGGCAGGAGCGGCGGGCTTCAAGATTCCATACGAAATAATCAGATACTTGGCAGGCAAGAAAGAGCAAATCTTGACCAAAGAGGATTTAAAAGAATACCTGACTCTTGCCTTAATTTCAATCATCTTAATCGTAATAGCTGCATTTATTGAAGTCTATCTGACACCAAGAATAGCTGAGCACTTTCTGTCAGGATTAAGGTAACAGAAGCACCAGGGGAGTCCCATTATACCACGGAAGAGTTTATGAAGTGTCGCATTTGGAATTGTAAGGAATGCTGTGGACAGTTACAAATTTGGGATTCATTAATTGTGCATAAGCTCATGATGGTGTATTTAGATCTTTATTGGCTGCCGAAAGTATGCTAATGCAAACATAATTAATGCTGTTCTGCTCAGCTTAAAAATTTAGCTTCATGACATCATGTGTTTATGATACTCTAAAGCTTTACTAATTTGAGTCTAAAAGAAAGTTTTATAATTCATGAGCTAACAGATTTCAATGATCATAACATTCTGCGTTCCATAATTTGGGAGGTAGGATTAACATGTGTTTTTCAAAGATTCATGCGAGCGGTGGACTGTATGCTTGTATCTATGTAGATAAGAATTCCAGCAAAATATTATTTTTAAATAGAAGACGTTTAATTGAGTGACAGATATGGAAATCTTAAATCTGGCAAAAATACTCGTGACATAGGCAATCGCTTTGTATACAGTTCTCTTCCTTAGTGGTCGTCTTGAGCCATTCGGTAAGCTCGGCGTGATAATTACCTCTTTGACTTTCAAACTTTTCTTGACAGCCAGCACAACGTTCGGTTTAATTCAGACCATTAACGATATCTTACACCTGAATTCACCCGCCATGGAACTTTTTGAAGGCTTTCTCGCTGCGTCATCACTGCTTTTTCCTCTGGCTTTCATAATGGAATCCTCCTTACGAGAAGAAAATCGAAGTTTGCAGATTTGAAATGAAGTCAAGTTGAGTTTGAGAATATTTAGTAATACTCTTTTCAAAAATATGGACGAAATTGTTATATAATTGCAAGTGATAATGTGAATATAGAGGTGAAGGAATGCTGCGAAAGGTTGTGTCTGCATTGCTTGTGTTTGTGATGTTAAGCAGTGCTGTGATGCCTGTTATGGCTGCAAGCGAGGTCAGCAGCGAGATACTGCTGAAAAGGGCAGTTTTAGCCTCGCTGAACGAGAAGGGAAAGCTTCAGCTGAACGTCATGTGGATAAACCAGACGATAAACTTCGGAAATAAGAGCTGCACAAGCAGCTGTTGCTCGTGCGGAAACGATACTTGTCCTGTAATTTTCTACAGCGTTGATGTCAACGAGGTTTACAACGTGAGCAAGAAAGGTGAAACTCTAAAACTTTTAAACGTCACGGTCTACAATGAGTCTTTCAGCTACAGCTTATACATGCTGAGCTACATAGTTGAGAGGGAGCAATACAATCTTACTGTTATTACGAGAACGATGCCCTTAAGCGACACCAACTTATTTGCAACGATGGTAAACATCGATCCCAGAGACGATAAAGCCAAGCCTGTGGCGGATGTTGTGTTCTTCACAAATAAAACAACCCTCGCCGAGCACTACAGACTGCTTGGCATGGTGCTGAATGATGTGAGGAGGAACGATAACACAAGCTGGATCTGGAACAAGGTTAGGATCGAGCTGAACGATCTGGCTAAGAGGGTTGAGAGAGACTTGGGGGAGTATAATTTTGAAGGTACTGGATGGGTCTTTGTGATAGACGAAACATTGGTTTGCAGTATCCTGATTTCTGGATCTTTATATGCTAATTTCTACTGCCTACAACCGCGAGATTCTAACTGGGTAATCTCATTTGCTTGCTGCGGGGGTTTAGCCTTAGTGATAGCTGGATGTGTTCTGAATTGTTCGACCCTTGTGGGATGCGCCGCATGCCTGACTGCAGGCGTGGGATATGGATTGATCACCTGCAAATACAAATGTCCAGCAATGAAACTATGCATAAGTGCTTTAGGTCTCTACGATCTGTACTGCGTGAGGCTTTGGTGATGGGCCATGGATATAACAACGTTCATCATCTCATATTTTATGCCTTCCATTTCAATTATCGGTCTGCTGAATCTGACTTACACACTTTTTTCCAGAAAAAGGATGAATAGATTTCAGGTCATCTCTTCATCTGTCTTTTCCATTTTTATAATCCTATTCGGGACATTACCGTACGCTTGTCACAACTGTTTACTTTCCGGGAGCTTTTGCAATGCGATAGTCTTCGTTCTTCCTTTGTCTTTCTTCCTTGTGTCTCTACTCTTAAGGTCGTTAAAGTCTAAGTTCTTCAATGGGGGGTGAGAAGTTGAGTAAGTGATTCGACATGGAAGAAAAACAGATCTGGAATAAGGCATGTTGAGAAGGATTTTGTGGAGTATAATGTTGATGGGACGGGAGTTGCGATTACATCTGATACCAACTTGTATGAACCTCTATAATTCGGTATGTGGGTTCGTCTTCAGCTTCTTCTGTGATAATGTGGGAGTATTTGGGCAGCTCCAGTATGTGCTTTTGGATCATCACTTATATTTTGTTTTTTGGAGAGGAAGCTGTAACTTCATCTGCGATCAATTATTCTGCGAAAAGTTAGGATCGGGAAGAGAAATTTGCCAAACCATGTTTGCCCACAAGCCTGTTCAGTAGCATGTGCGCAAATTTGAGCTGAGTTAATTTTATGAGCATGTGAAGGGCAAAGTTCTCAATCAATAAAGAAAAGAGACATCGTATAGCTCCGGATTCTTTGCATCCTCATCGCCGTGCATAATCGTTGGATTATCGTTCACTTCAATAACATAGTAATTTCCATTGATCTCTTTTATATCAACTCCATAAAGTCCATTTCCAACGCTTTTTGCAGCCATTACAGCTATTTTTCTTAGTCTTGAAGGCAAGTTTTCAACTTTAACAGCTTTAACTTTTCCCCACACTTTTTTTCCCTCCACACTATCGTTTATTTTCCATCCTCCTTTGGACATGAAGTACTTACATGCATAAATAACCTCTCCACCAAGCACACCAATACGCCAGTCAAATGCTGATGGCATGTATTCCTGTAAAATCAAAGCTTTGCTCTTCCTCATATATCTCCTCACAATTTTAATAAGTTCACCATAATTATTTGCTTTTTCAACATAAAGTGAGAATCTTGAGTTCGGACTCTTCACAACCAGAGGATAGCCAAGTTCATTTGCGTAGCTTTCAAGATTTTCGAAATCTCCGTGAAAAGGGATTGTTTTTGGAGTTGGAACAAAATTTCTTTTCAATCTGTAGTAGAGAGCAACTTTGTTTGAACATATTCGGATACTTTCCGAGTCGTCTATTACTTTCTTCCCCATCTCCTCAGCAAGTCTTGAGACCACGTAAGATGTGAAGAGAGGATCTGTTGTTGCTCTAATAAACACAGAATCGAATTCTTCGATGCGTCGCAGAATTTCATCTCCCAAAATTGTGAAGCTATGTCCAAGCTTTTCAGCAGTCATTTTAAAAATTTCAAGAGCTTGTCTTTCTTCTTTAAACTTGAAATTGTAACTTTCAGCAAAACAGGCAATTTTCATGGTTCAGCACCTCGAATATTAGATCAAAGTTTATCTCACTCCTTTCAAGCGGTGTGAAGTAGAAGGGAGCTATTTTCTCTCCATTTACCAGCATAAAAACCTTGCCAAGTGGAATTTTCAAATTTCTGAATATTTTTTCAGCTATAAAGCTATATTCGTCCTTATCAGCCTTTGTTAGATGTATGGTTACTTCCTGAATTTTCTCAGCTCTTACCTGCACAACCGGGTAACGATTCATACTCAAACTCCTGAATGCTTTGAGATACTGATAACTGTTCTTCACAAGCTTAATCGAATTTTTGCAGAATGGATTTAGCGGAAGCAAAACGCAAGCTTCTGGTTTTGGTTCGCATATTATCTCAAATTCTGGGGTTTCAAATCCGAGTTTTCGAACCATCTTAATAAACAAAGGAGCTCTGTAGACGTCCAGAGCATTCTTAACAGGAGGATAAACCTCACAACCGTTTTCTTCGGCATGAAGGGAGACGTAATAGCCCTTTGTTAGATAACGGTAATCTCCAAGAAGATTTAAGACCTTACCCGAAAATTTACGCTTAATAAAAGAATCCGGAGGCTCTAAATCTTCTCCTTCACCAACAATAATCATGTTCAGCAGATTTAATTTTGTGAATAAAAGCTTTTCCAATTTGGATGCTCTTCTAATTTTTATCAGATGTGTCGATAATAAATTTCTGAATTTCAATTTTATTAATATCTTTTAACTAAAATTTTTATTACGGATTTTAATTTTCCAAGTCAATACCTCGCAGATGAGCCCAAATTACGTATAATCTAATAACAGCAATTTAAATTTCTTACAGGAAGATATAACAACAGCAATGCTTAAATACCCAAATGAGAATTACTCAAAAGGTGTATGGAGATGTTAGAGGTGGTCAAGAAAGAATTAACGGAGTTTAAGCAGAGCATAGATCAAAAAAGCTGTTCCTACGCAGTTTCAGCGGTTAAGCTGTTACCCAGAAAAGTGTTTTTCACAACTGGCGTCGGGAGACACAGTGATGCGCTCGTTAGCTTTGAACTTGCTTTGAGGGATGCAGGAATAGAGAAGTTCAACCTCGTTTCTGTGAGCAGCATATATCCGCCGGGCTGCGAGATCGTAAGCGTTGAAGAGGGGCTTAAAGAGTTATTTCCCGGACAGATAGTTTTCTGTGTTATGTCAAGGTTTACGAGCAACGAAAAAGGAAAAAGGATTTTTGCAAGTGTTGGAGCCGCAATTCCTCCAACTCCGGAATTAAACGGATACCTGACTGAATACCACGGATACAGCAATGGAAATGAAGGGAAACATGCAGAAGAAAATGCTGCTTACATGCTTAAAACCGCATTTGGAATAGAACCGGCAAAAACCTTCAGCATTACAGCATCAGCGGAGGTTGAAGATTACACAACAGTTGTTGCCGCAGCAGTTTTTGTGATCTAATATGGAACCAACAGAACCCATAGAAGTCTCAGAAAAGAGTATTTCAGAACTTCTTTTAGCAATGGCAAAAACGGGATTTCAGGGGAGGAAGCTTGGCGAGGCTTTTGAGATATGGCTTGAGATGCTGAATGAAGAGAGAATCACCATTCTAATGGGAGTCTCAGGAGCAATGGTTCCCGCCGGGATGCGAAAGGTGATCTCCTGGCTTATAAAGAACCGCTACATCGATGTCCTTGTTTCAACCGGTGCAAACCTGTTTCATGACATTCATGAAGCAATGGGGTTCAAGCACTACCTTGGAAGTGAGTATGCTGACGATTACCATCTTTTTAAAAAGGGGATAGACAGGATTCACAACGTTTTTGCCTATGAGGAGGAGTTTAACAGGATCGATTATATTCTTGCGGACATAATTTCTGAACTTGATGGAGTCATGTCTTCAAGACAGTTCATTGAGGAAATTGCAAAAAGAATTGAAGTGAAAGACAAAAATTCAATTGTTATCTCAGCCTACGAGTGCGGGGTCCCAGTTTTCTGCCCTGCAATAGCCGACAGCTCAATAGGAATTGCTGCTGCTCTTGCGGATAGAAGAGCTGTGATCGATACGATAAGAGATGTTGAGGAGCTCACGGATCTCGTTGCAGTTTCAGAAAAAACTGGAGTTATTTACATCGGGGGAGGAGTTCCAAAGAACTTCATTCAGCAGACGGAAGTTGTTGCAAGGCTTAAAGGCTACAAAGCTGGAGGACACGAGTACGCAATACAGATAACAACCGATATGCCTCAGTTCGGTGGGCTGAGCGGGTGCACGTTTGAGGAAGGAATAAGCTGGGGCAAAATAAGCCATAGAGGAAAGAAGGTGCAGGTTAATGTTGACGCAACCATTGGTTTGCCTTTACTGGCCCACGGACTGCAAAAAGTGAAGCGAAAAATTTGCCCGATTTTCATCTGGGATGAGGAGCTGAAGATCGAATACAAGCCTTTCAATTACGTCAGCGTTTGTCAGAGATTTTGAGATACATGAAGCTTCTTCGATTTCTGAGGGAAAAGAAGGTTTGAAAACTGCATACTACGATGCGACACCGCAATAACCTGAACCGAAAATTTCCATGAGAGCCTTGTTTATCCTCAAAAGTTATCCTACAACTTTTATCGCTGGAATTATTGCTTGCGGCATCATTGATGGCTGCAACAGTGAGAATTCTATATGGAAGGGGCAATATTCAACCTCTTCTGTTTTTACTCCAAGCCACCACCCCTTTGTTTCCTGTGGAGAAGTGGAAAAATAACTTGGTGTGTAGCCCGTGTAACTTAATCATCTGAAAGAGATCTATTTTTAAAATAAGTAAAGCTTTACACGAATTCTGCAGTTTAAAGCCAGAAAGATGGGGCTAAAACAGAAGACCGAGTATAACAAGAAGTTTCATAAAAGTCGGAGAGAATGGGGTGAGACAGGATGCAGTGTTCCAGAAGGGCCTGCCCGCTGCTTCCGGTGTACAGACCGCAAATTAAAGTGGATAAAGATGTTTTCGGTTCCTCCCCGCCCTCAATATTCGTTGGTAGATACGGCTATCCGAAAGTGAGAATCTGCCCGGCATTACCTCCTTTTCTGGGAGACACCAGAATCTACGACATGCCGGAAATGTGGAGTGAGATGTCAATTGATAAAATCCTTGAGTACCGCTACTCGATGATTCTCGCCCAGTTTAAGGCTGATGTAAGAAGTTGCAGGGAGCTGGAGACAATACAGGAGATCTGCCTTTACGACAAGCCGGTTGACATTGAGGTGAATCTGGCCAAGCCTCCAGCAGCCAAAACGCATTTTGACGACATCCATCCACCTTTTGGGGCATCAGCTCCTGCAAAAGACGTGAAAATCTACTCCACACCTCCTCCACCGAAAGCGGTTGAGAAAGTCTACCACGACACAGACATGAAGGCTACTGAGGCAATCAGCTACCTTTACGAGAGGGGCATACCTGTTTCTCACATTCAAAAACTGCTCTCTGCCGGGACTCTTGGAGTTAAAAGGAAACTTGTCCCAACGAGATGGGCTATTACAGCAATAGACGACTCCCTCTCAAAGAAGATCATCGAAGAAGTGAAACAGTACGAAACAATAGATGAATACAGAGTTTTTATCCTGAAAGAAACCAGAAATCTGTTTATGGCAATCCTCTGCCCCTCTCCATGGAGCTATGAGTGGGGAGAGGCCTGGTATCCGGACACTACCTGGAACAGAACTCGCAAGGTTGGGGTTCTCACTGATAGCGAGGGTTATTTTGGAAGAACAACTTACGCAAAGCTTGGAGGATGCTACTACTCGTCCAGACTGGCCACATCTGAGTATTTAAGGCGAATAAGAAGGCAGGCTACTGCAATAGTCTGGAGGGAAATTTATCCGGGCTTCAAAGTTGCTATAGGGGTGTGGTTTGTAAGGGAGATGCTGAGAAAAATGTATTCAAGAAGTTACTGGGAATTTGACACGCTCGAAGATGCTCTTAGGTTTTTAAACAAGCATTCCAGTCTCGGCGTGGATGAGTGGATAAAAGCATCGAATCTGATTAAAGCCAAAAGGCAGAGGATTTTATGGGAGTTCGTGTAATAAGGAGAAGCGTTAGAAGAGCTATAAGTCGAAGTAACCTGCCCAAGGTGGATTTTACAGTAAATCCATACACAGGCTGCATGCATGGCTGTATTTACTGCTACGCTCGAAGCTACTGCCAGAAAGATGTCGGAGAGAATTGGGGAAGTGTTGTGGTTGTTAAAGAGAACATTCCGGAAATTCTGGGGAGGGAATTAAGAAGGAGACCGAGTGGAAGAATTGTTCTGAGCACTATGACTGACCCTTACCAGCCTCTGGAGAAAAAAGAGGAACTCACAAGGAGAGTTCTGGAGATACTGCTGAAAAACGGTTGTGAGGTAGGAATTCAGACAAAGAGTGATCTTGTCCTGAGAGATCTTGATCTTCTTGTCAAAAACCTCAATCTCGTGGACGTGGGCTTTACCATTACGACGCTGAACAAAGAACTCGCAAGAAAAATCGAACCTCTTGCGCCTTCACCTAAAAGAAGGATTGGATCACTCGAAAAGCTGAGCGAGGAGGGTATCAGGACCTGGGTATTTATGGGTCCGGTGATTCCGGATGCGGATGAGAGAGAAATTGAAGAGATTGTTGAAATTGCAGCCAAAACAAGCAGTTCGCTTTACTATGATAAATTCAGGGTGAAGGAGTTTATGAAAAGTGGATTTGTGAGGGATCTGGCAGAGAAGGCATCCAAGACAGACTGGAAAGAAGTGAGCCGGAAAATTAACGAAATCTGTGAAAAATATGGTGTAAAGGCAATTCCCGCATTCGGTAACGTTTGGTAGTTTCGAGTTTCTGATGGTTGCAAAGAAAGGTGTGCGGATCATTAATAACATTAAATAAAAATCATTATATTTCCTGACATAAATCTGCCATATATGGATGGTAAAAAATCCGGAATCAAGGCTGTTATAGGTATGGGAAGTTCTCCTGGCCTTGCCAATTTACTGGCAAAGTATGCTGCCCTCCATCTCTTTGATGAAACCGAAGCGATAGACATCTACCATTCTCACGGAGGAAAAGCTACAGAGGGGGCAGCGGTTGTTAAAAACCGCATACATTCAATGGAGATGGAAATCCCAGTTTTTCTGGACGGAGAGTTCAGAAATGTCAGACTTTTTGAAGAGAGTGGAATTGCGCTGGAAGAGAGTGACAAATCTCGGTCTCGTCCTGCCTCCTGAGTATGCTGAGCTCATCAAAACTCTTGTAAGGGTTGGTTTGACCTTCCCACCACCCATAAAAGTACAGGACCAGTTTGTTGATCCTCTGGAGTTTGCAGTGGCATTCATGCTGTCAAAAAGAGATGAACGCTTCAAGAGGGATGGGTATGGGTGAAGGCACTGGTATTCCGGCTGGTATCGGGGCAATGCTGATGGGGGTTGGAAAGGTTGCCTCTGGAAGCCTGCATTGACCCCAATTGATGCTTTACAGCTTGTCCAGAAGATTCTGAAGGCAATGTATGTTGAAAGAATTCCGCTAATAGTTGAGGTTGAAGATGGGAGTGTAAAGAGGGAGATAGATTTTAGGGAAATTTTCCAAGTATGGGGTGATTTTATGCAGCTTGGTGTAAGGTTAAGATTTTCAGAAATTTGAGCATCCGGAAGCAAATCCCGAAGCCTTGCCAGAGGGTGTTGACCCAGATGAATACATCATAGGAACCTACTACATGTCATTTCCAAAAGGGATGTAGCGGGAGCTTATTACGTCTCTCCAATTTCAGGAGTCAGATCCACTCTCATACTGGGAAAGTTACCGAGACTTGCCGGAGCGACATAGTTGTCCACCCTGCTCCCTACGGGAAAGTCCCGATGATGGATGAGAAGTATGTCGAGGTTGCAAAGCTGCACAGGTATCCATTCTACGATTTAAAACCATGTTTTCCAATGCCATCCGGTGGTATAGCACCCATCATGGTTCCAGAACTCGTTAACACGCTGGGCAAAGACTTTGTCGTTGCAGCAGAAGGCGGAATTCACTTGCATCCGGATAAACCTGCAGCAGGAGCAATGGCGTTCAGACAGGCCATAGATCCGGCAATGAAAGGTTATGCAGATTTAAGAAAGTACGCTGAAGAGAGCAACCTGCCGGAGCTCTTGAAATCTCTCCAGCTTTAATTTTTTAGTCACCTTACGAGAGCTCTTTTGAGTGATGTTAAGATCAAAAGCATTTTGCAACCGCTTTTGTAAGCAAAAATTAACGGACATTAGTCGCTCAGCACATTACTCGGCGGAGAGCAAACAGTCAGGTATATGGCCTTCTCCTTTCCAGTGTTTCTAACCTTATGCGGGAGTGCTGACGTGTGAAGCATCGAATCTCTCCAGCCCAGCTCATAGATAAAACCTCCAACATTGCACTCCAGGTTTCCGTAAAGCACAAACCTGAACTCCTCCCCCTCGTGTTCGTAGAAATCCGTCTCCGCTCCCGGATCAATTTCAGTTAAAATGACTACCATTCTCTCTGTCCTGACTTTAACCGTATGCCTGAATCCTCTTCCCTCCACAACCTCTCCCTCACCCTCTCTTCGAATTATCACATTCATAAAAAATCTTGTTAGTTTTCTAAATAATCCTATCTGCATATGTGGTATCATAAGTCAAGCTCAGAGCTAAAACTTAAAAATAAAATAATCCGAGTACATCTATGGAACTAAAAAAAATCATAGAGGCGATCCTCTTCTCCTCATCCGAACCTGTTGAGATAAAAGAGTTAAGAAAAATTACAGGAAAAGACAGTGTCGAAATTCTTAACGCAATTGATGAACTCATCAATGATTACGAATCCCGTGACACATCCATCGAAATAATCAGAGTTGGAGAGAAATATCTCATGAGAGTAAAGCCGCAGTATGCTGATTATGTGGAAAAATACACCGCAAGGGAGTTTGACAGAGGGACTCTAAGAACTCTTGCTGTAATAGCCCTGAAACAACCTGTAACACTTGCGAAGCTTGCTAAAATAAGGGGAAACAAGTGCTACGACCACGTTAAGAAGCTGCAGGAGAGGGGCTTCATCAGAGCTGAAAAAAAGGGAAGATCAACGATTCTGACAACAACAGAGGAGTTCGCCTCGTACTTTGGTCTTAACTCATCAGAACCGGAAAAAATTAAGGAAGTTCTGAAGAGTTTCTTTGAGTGATTTTGGTTGAGTATTTTGGTTTAAAGTTAAATGGTTTTTACTCCGACTTAAAAATCCACTGTAGTCTATCAGACCAGAGTAAACATTTTAATAATGTAAGATGGCAAAGACCACATGAGTCATCAGAAGATTTTCATACAATCGGGAAAAATGAAGATTGCAGCTCTCCACTATGAAGGCGAAGAGAAATGCGTTGTGATGGCCCACGGTTTCGGGGCTGTTAAGGAGTCTTTGATACCGTATGCGGAAAAATTTGCGCAGGATTTTGGAGTTCTGCTTTTCGACTATCGCTTTTTTGGTGAGAGTGAGGGCTGGCCAAGACAGCTGATCGACATAAAATCACAGCTCGAGGACTGGAGGAACGCAATCGAGTTTGCAAGAGGTTTGGGGTACAGGAAAATTGCACTCTGGGGAACATCGTTCAGCGGTGGACATGTTCTGACTCTTGCCTCAGAGGTAAGGGTTGATGCAGTGGTCTCTCAGGTTCCATTCGTAGATGGGCTGGCTGTTGCAAGGGCTGCTGGAATTAAAAACGTGTTGAAACTTGCTCTTTCTGGAGTTGCAGACAAAATTCTTTCCGCAATGGGCAGAGTTAACTATGTTCCAATCTTTGGCCCGGAAGGTAGTTTTGCTTTCATGAGCTCCAGCGAAGCTGAAAAGTACTCCTACCTCATACCGGAAGGTGTGGAGTGGTTTAATGCGGTGCCGGCGAGAATCGCTCTGAGCATCCTTCAGTACAGACCCATTACCAAGGTGGGCTTAATCAAATGCCCGGTTCTTTACGTTGTAGCAGAAAGAGACGGAATAACCCCCGCCAAAGCCACTTTGAAGGCTGCTGAAATGACTGAGAACTCTGAGGTTTTGAGAGTTGATGGAGACCACTTCGACGTTTATCTCGACTTCTTCGACTTCTGCGTTGAGAGGGAGAGGGAGTTTCTGGAAAGGGTGCTTTAGCTGGACGTGTGCCGTGCCCATATTTTATTTGATGAATGCTCACTTAATTGCTAAAAATATCGAAAGTACTGAGCTACTTAGGTACCACTTTCTGCCTTTAGCAATTTTAAAAAGAGGAGTAAAAATAAAAAATCTCAATCAGGGTGAAGAGGATAGCTCCTTAAAAACTACTTCATTCCCCTCCACAAATGCGAAGAAGGCAAAAACTTCAATACCTCTTCTGTTCAGGTCTTTTACTGCTTTTGATATATCATCAAGCTGTTTTTGATGGATTTTTTCTGTAGAAAGTTCCGGATTTTGACTGCGATAATATCCACAATCCTCGTGAGCTACAAGGGCTATTTTTTTAATTTTGTGAGCTCTTAGCAGCAGCTCAAGGCGGTCAATAAGTGAAACCTCCGATTGAGCTATGAAAGCCGGTCCTCCAGGAACTACGATCAAGTCGAAGTTATCCATTTTCAAAACCTGCTTTATGAAGTCAATGGTTGCAAAAGCAAATCTCTCATCGCTGCAAAAAATAGCCAAATTCCCGCTAAACTCATTACCTTTACCTTTTGATCCCTCCAATACCATACCTTTTGTTAATAAAAGGATATATTAATATTTGCATTCTTGCATCCCTTGCGGGTGGAGAAGATATCGAAAGATCTGTGCGATGGTTAATTTCACATTGAATTTTTATGTGAGATTGGATCCATCCTGTGTGATTCCTGCGTTTATGAAATAAGGACACCACTTTTCAGAATACGCTTATACGTGACAAAGGAAGATCTCTACCACTTCAAAAGTCTGTTTTTTTGTTATAAAAGAAAAAAGGAATCAACTGGAAAGAGGGGTGAAGGAAGAGCTTGGGCTTCATACTGTTTCATGGCTCTTCGCAGCTCTTCAGAAACCACCTCATTTATAGATCTTGGATTTCATCTACAGTTACAGTATCCGCATTTTCGAAGAAACGTCCGCAAAATCGATTGAAAATGGCAAAAGAAGAAGACCCTAAATTGACTCGAGATCAAGTCTGCAAGGGGATATAAAAAAGTCCTTCCGAATAGGAAAATTTGTTAAATATTAAAATTATCCATGTTAATAAAATAATACAATAACAGAAATGATTAAAAAACTTGTAGCATAACCATAACTAGCATGAGTAAGATTTACATTGAAGCATCAGTAATTGTCGACTACATTAAGATGAAAGTAGAGAACAACAGAGACCTTACTGCCTTTTTTAACCAAGAACTGCCGAAATTAAGAAGTTTGAAATCGAAATATCACTTTGTAATATTGGAGTCCTCACTGGGAGAAGCAATCGGACAGTGCTTAAAAAAAGGCTGGAAAGATCAGGATGTTTTTGAAGCTCTTGGCAGTTTTCTTAGAGAAACAGGAGTCGAGATCGTGAGAAGTGGGAAAACAACTACCGATCCTTGGAATAATGAAGTGTATGAAGTGTTTGATAGAGCCAATAAAATAATTAAAAGGGAGTGGAGTGGCGAAATCCAATGGGGAATGGACATTCACGATATTTGGTTCCTCTCCCAAGTATCATTGGATCCAGATTGCAGGTACATCTGGACTCTGGACAGAAGAATCCTTGACTACGGGTCCATCTATATTGAAATCGTGTGCGAGCATAAAATAAATGTGGTGGAAACACTTGCAGGAATTAAATAGCCTTGTGTAGTTTCAGCTTATCGAGAACCTCCCCAACATATTCCCGACGAGCGAAGGGTTTTCTGTTGATTGTCAGGTTTATGAGAAGCTCATCTTTATCGCCCTTAGCCAGTTCACGCCTTACCAAATCATCCACTACCTTCTTAAGTTCGATTAGCGTTGCCGCAATCTCAAGCCAAAGTCCATCCTTCCCATTAACGAGTTCAGCAAATTTGCGAAACGCTTCATTGCTTAGTAGGGTTTCTACTTCATCCTCACATATCCCTACACTTTCAACAAGGTTGTAGTAGTCATCTGCCAGCTCCGGCGAATAGGGACCACGGAGATAGAGGTTGAAATCATACTCGAGTTTCGGAACGCCCAGAGACTTTGCGATGTATACGAGCTTTTGAAGCTTGAGCCTGTGATCAAAACTGTTAACATTGAATTTAAAGTCAATACTCTTTCTTAGTGCTTCAAGAAACACCTTCAATATCTTTAATCTTTCCATTGTCATATTAGCCATACTATTAATATTTAAGCACAAAAGTTTAAAATACCTTTCCACGACAGCTTGCCACAATTTGAAGAATGATTTTAAAGGACGTGGAAATATAATTATGCTATTTATTAACCTTGCAAATCATGTTGAGGAGCTTGAAAGAAGAGTTAGGGTATGAAAGCACAGTCAAAAGCATTATTTTATTCGTTTGCAAATCTTTCGATTAATTTAAAATAAAAAATCTTGACTCCCCTCACGATTTTCGGAGGGGCTGCAAATCCTTCATGAGGGTGCACACACTCTGGAAGCTGATTAAGGAGGGTAAATGCCGCCTGCGGAGGAGTATGGTGAATGACTTTAAGGTCGTGCTGATTGTTGGAGCATCTCAGACAGAAAGATAGTAATCGGACGAATAAATTCTCAATACATGAGTTACACTAATAGCTGACTTTTAAATCGAAAAAGCAGACAGATAGATTTGCATATGAACAAGCGGAACAATCAGTTTAACTTCTGAATCTCAATATCCCCGTAAAACTCCCTCTGACTGATTTCGATTTTTTTTCTAAAAGCTAAATGCAGAATCGAGACGTAGTAATCAACAAGAGTTGGTATGTCCCACGTTTTCACAAGGGAAAACAGGGTCACCGGGTTGTTTTTCTTCAAAGCTTCTAAAACCTCCATCTCCACTCTCACGATCATTTCCTCAAGACTTTCCTCATGCGGAACTCTTAGAGCTGCATCAATGCCAAATTCTTCCTGCCTCTCTCTTCTTTTACGCTTCCTCCTTCTTTTTTCGACTTCCTCAGCCCTCCTGAGCTCCTCGATCAAATCTTTTAAAGTTGATATCTTTCTAACTCTCCTTCTCATCAAAGCTTTAAAAATGACCTCATCAATCTCCTCATCAACTCCTTCAGAAAACTCTAAAGGCTCATCAAGAAACTGGAAGGAGTCGTATTCGTAAAATTCATCAGTCATCTCCTCATCCTTACCCAGAGCTTCAAGGGTTATGGCCTCAGCCTTCATTCTGACCAGAATTGCAGCATAAAGCAGAACTCTGCCCGAAACTCTAAGATCAAGTTTTTTTGCAGCTTCAATTTTTTTGAGAAATCTATCCGTAACGTCAACTACATTGATGTTCCAGGGGTCAATCTCCCCCTTTTTTGCCATCTCAATTAAAATCTCTATTGGATCCTCGAAGTTCAGCTCTTCAGCTTGATTCCAGTCACCTGCGATATGTTATCCCTCCCGAGTGTTATTCCAACTATCGCATCTGCCTGCTCCAGCATTGGTTTTCTCAGCGAAACCACTATGAACTGAGCGTCTTTCGACCTCTTCTTTATCATCTTCGCCACCTTACCAACATTCACACCGTCGAGAAACATGTCGACCTCATCGAAGGCGTAGAATGGAGCAGGTTTGTGCATCTGAATGGCGAAAATTAAAGCAAGTGCTACAAGGCTCTTCTCTCCACCGCTCATCGATTCCAGTTTCTGGACGGGTTTGTTGTTAGGTTTGACTTTGATGTAGAGTCCGCTGTTAAATGGATCATCACTGTCGAGATACAGCTCCCCCTCACCATCAGTAAGCTCTTTGATGATTTCTGCAAAGTTTCTGTTTATAGCTGTGAAAACCTCAAAGAAAATTTCCCTCTTCATTCTCTCGTATCTCTCAATTTTCTCCAGAATATCAGCCCTCTCCTTTTCAAGTATCATTTTTTTCTCTATCATCTCGTCTCTTCTCGACCTGACTTCTTCATACTCCTGAATGGCCTTTAAATTGACATCTCCAAACTCTGAAAGTTCCTCATTAACCTTCTGGAGTATCCTGTATACCTCTTCAAGCGGTGGAAGGTTTTCAGGAACTTCAACCTCACCTATTTCGGCAATCTTAATGTCCGCCATTGCCAGCCTCTCATTTTGAAGCTTTATCCTCTCCTCAAGCCTTTCTATCTCTGCCTCAATTTTCCTTTTCTCTTCCTCCGCAGATTTTATCTGCCCAAACAGCTCATCTCTCACAATTCTGAGTTCTTTGAGTTCTTTTCCTATTACCTTCTCTTCTCTCCTTAACCTTTCCAGTTCAGAGTTTATCTCCCCTGCTCTTGCCTTTCCCTCATTTACTTTATTCCTGATCTCCTCGATTCTTTCTTTTATATCATCCAAGTAAATCTGTTTCTCCTGCATGTTGCTTTCGAGCTGTTCTCGTTTGAATTCAAGACCTTCGATCTTCTTCTCTATGGATATCAGTATCTCCCTGTTTCTCTGGTAATCCTCCTTTATTCTGTCAAGCTCCTCTATGATTTTTGGTACCTCACTTCCTCTGAGCTTCTTTTCAATTTCTCCAATTTCAGCCTCCAGCTCGCCAATAGCCTTTTCCACCAGCTTCAGAGACTCGTTGTATACCTTAAGGGAGCTTATATACTCCTCCTTTTCTCTTGCTTTTTGCTTAATTTTCTCCTTCAGCTCCTCAATTCTGCCTGTTTCCGTTTTTATTTTCTCTTCCAGCAAGCTCTTTCTGTTCCTCAGCTCGTTGGTAATTCCAGTTAATCTCTCAACCTCATCCCTGTACTGCTTTCTCAGACTTTCCGCTTTGTTTAGCTCAGCAAAGAGGCTATCCTTCTTTCTCTGGAGTTCAAAAATTCTGTCAGAAAGGTTCCTTTCCTTCTCCACCAGTTCCCTTGAAACGAGAATACCTCTCCTCTCAGAACTTCCTCCGGTCATCAGACCAGATTTCTCTACGATATCTCCATCGAGAGTGACAAATCTGAAACCCCTGTCCATTAACCTTCTGGCAGTTTCGATTCTATCAACGACAACCGTATCCCTCAAAACAAACCTGAAAACCGGCTGAAACATCTTATCGCATTTGACGAGATTCACAGCATAGTCTATAACACCATCCTCTTTCAGAATTGAACTGTCAAGGTCAAGCTTAAAATTCTTTATTCTCCTGAGGGGTATAAAACTCGCTCTTCCACCTTTTATCGCTTTCAAATAGTTTATTGCAGAAACTGCATCATCTTCAGTCTCAACAACAATGAACTGCAGAGCATTTCCGGCAGCAGCTTCAATTGCCGTGACGTATTCTTCATCCACCTCACCAAGCTGTGCCACTGTACCGAAAATCCCGGGCAACTCTCTTCTGTTTCTCGCTTCGAGCAGAAGCTCGACAGGCTTGGAGTACGTTCTGAGAGCTGATAACGTCGCTTTTACCTTTGCAAGTTCGAGCTCAACCTTTTTCAGCTCCTCCTCAACGTCAGAAATTTTGGATCTCAGCTCGAAAAGCTCTCTGTCTGCAGAATTAAGCTTCTTTTTAACTTTCAAAAGCTCCTCTTCGTATTTCCAAAGTTCCCTCTGATTAGCTTCTCTCTCATCTTCAAGCCCTTTTATTCTGAATTCGATCGATGAAATCTCCTCTTTAATGCCTTCCAGATCCATGTCTATTCTTCTGAGAAGCTCAACAAGCTTGTCTCTCTCCCTTAGAATTTCACTCCTTTTCTCCTTCTGGTTCTCAAGCTCTCCCTTCTTATTAACAAGCTCCTCTCTCAAATCTCTGTGTTCTCTATCAACCTCCTCAAGTCTGAGTTTCAGCAATTCCATTTTGGCAGCTAATTCATCGACAATCTCTCCTATCTGTATCCTCTTTATAGCATACTCTTCAAGCTCTCCATCTACACTCCTGATTTCATCTTTTATTTTGGAGATTTCTGCGGTGATTCTGACAGATTCCTCTTCAAGTCTCTTAGCCTCATCAAGGTAAAATCTTTCAGCCCTCCTTATAGATTCAAGTTCAGAGCTGAGCTCGAGAATTTTTGACTGAATCTCAGCAACCCTCTCATCACCGAGTTCGGAAATTTTTTTGGCAATGCTGTTAATTTTCTCATTCAGTCCGGCTATTTTCGCGTTTATTTCCGGTATTCTCGCTGTGAGTTCATCCTTCTGTCTTTCAAGCTTTTCAAGCTCCTTTTCAAGCTTATCCCTCTCTTTGACAGCTGTTAGATAGTTGTGGGCTATCAGATAACCCTCGTATTCTTCCTTTTTGCTCTGAATCTCCTTGTATCTTATGGCCTCATTTCTGTCTCTCTCAAGAGTTTTAAGTCTGTCATTGATTTCCGCAATCAAAATCTCAAGTTTCTCTATACTCTCTCTAACCCTCTCAAGCTCTTCCAGAGCTTTCTCTTTCTTTTCATCAAATTCAGAAATTCCCGCAACATCATCGATGATTTTTCTCCTCTGAAAAGGTGACATTTCAATTATTCTTGTTACATCGCCCTGCATCACCATGTTGTACGCGTCGCTGTATATTCCAAATTGTGAGAGAAAGTTATGAATCTCGGAGAGGCTGACACTTTTGCCGTTGAGATAGTAGTAGCTGTAATATCCTTTTTCGGTAACTTTCACTTTCCTTGAAACCTCATACTTCTTTCCGTTGTCTGAGAAGACAATTGTGACTTCTGCCTCGCTCTTTCCGTTGTGTATGAGATCCGTAAGCCTGTCAGCCCTGAGCTGTTTTGTTGAAGTTGAAAGGCCAAGACAGAAAAGAATTGAATCGATTATGTTCGACTTTCCACTGCCGTTGGGGCCTGTGATAACGGTAAATCCTTTGAAAAATGGAATTTCGGCCTTTTTACCGAATGATTTGAAATTTTTCAGCAGTATTTTCTCAATGTGCATCTCAGTCGCAGACTATTAAATCCTCCTCATCGTCAGTTCCCTCTATCGTCTTCCTTTTTCTCCTGCTCTCCGGCACAGTTGTTCCGTGTTCATCTTTTTTGCCGATCATCTTTTCCTTCTCATCCTCTTTTTCGGGCAGGTATAAAGGTTCCATTTCGAAAACTGTAGCCTTCTGAATCTTCTCTTCAATGATCTCTCTCCTGTCTTTAACGCTGTCCTTCTCCAGCAAGCTCTTTATCTCGCCCTTTATGTAAGCCAGTTCGGTTATTATACTCTCCATAGCCTTTCTCAACTCCACGATCTTCGACTCAACTTCCAGGATCTTTTCACTCTGCGAGTCTTTGAAAAGTTTCTGAACATCTCTCAGAACTTCTTCCTTTACATCCTCCGCGATCTCCCTCTTTAATTTCTCAAAAAACTCTCTATTCATCCTTCTCAGCTCCGTCAGTTCCCTCTCCTTCTCGGCAAGCTTCCTTTCAAGTCTTTCGATCAGGATGTCTCTTTCCGACATTTTATAAAAGAAATGGTTAAAGTCATTAATAAGCTTTTTCTTTGAGTTTACGGCATCAGTAAGCGGTGGGTGTTGGATGAGTTTTAAAATATTTCAGAGGGAGGGATGGAAAAATAATGAAGCAAAAATATTATTTACTTGCCAGTTTTCAGTCAGGACACTTTGGCTTTTGGCAGTTTGATTAACTGTTATTTCAGCCAGCAGGAAGGTGGCAAGCTTAGTCATTACATTTCACGCCAATCTACAATTTGAGCACCCTCTCAACTTTTTCAATTTCCGTTATCTTTATCTCCTTGCTCACCACAGAAAGAAATTCCTCAGCCGGTACCGCTCCTTCAGGAGCAAAGACACCGGGCTTATCAATTTTGTTTTCTGCAATCATAATTGCACCGATTGCTGCTGGAAGAGCGGTTGCTTTAACCGCCGAAGCTTCCGCAACCCCGTAGAAAAACTCTTTTCTCTCACCGCTTTTTTCTCCTATAACCCTTACTCCAATTCCGACACCGTAGAGTGCGAACTGCTCACCAAATCTCCTTACACTCTCCTGCGTTATCTCAACTATCAGGTTTACCGGCACTATCTCGGGAAGATGTTCTATGAGCTTCACCATTACATCTCTCACAGCAATCTCATCCCTTCCAATTTGAACTTTCTTGAGTCCGGTAAAGCCGAGAGTTGAGAAATGCTTGGTTAGTTCAGCCATTAATGACGGCCAGACAGTGCCTTTGTTCGTAACATTTCTTACCCTGATGTAACGCGGGATCGTTACGGGTTCTGGATGTCCAACATTGTAGACTTCAAGGCATCCAATCGGTTCAGGAAATTCCACGATTTCAGCATCAGATAAGGCGGGAACCTCAATCCACTCACCCTCCCGGAAGGTTGGTACGTTCCCGTCAACTGCATGGAAGTAGTGGTCTATTATCGCAGGGCCCATGGTTGGATCAAGTGCTGTCCATGCCCAGTAAGTGTCAATCCTCTCGACCTCGTCCATCTTCTCCGCCCCGTACTTTGCCAGGACGTTTGTAATTCCGGGTGTTGCTCCAAGTCCGATTACTGCTGTAACTCCAGCTTTTTCTGCCTCACCGCTCAACTGAAGACACGCTCTTGTAGCGTCGTAGTCATCATCAACGTCAACGAAGTTAACACCGGCATCAATTACCGCCCTTAAGACTCTCTCCCCAAACCTGTGGTACGGGCCAACCGCACTGATCACGACATCTGAACCCTTTACAGCATCTTTTAAACTCGTTGAATCCAACACATCAACTTTCAAAGCCTTTCCATTGACTTCCCTTGCAACTTCTTCAGCCCTCTTTAAATTTATGTCTCCAATAATTAGTTCGGCTCCTTCAGCATGCTTTGAAAGTTCACGAACTATTCCCGAACCTATATGCCCGCCACCGCCAAGAACACAAAACTTCATTTCACCACCCTTGAAAATTATTAATAATTCCTTAAAAACTTAACTCATTTAAACGAGATGCAGAAAATTTCCGCAAATTTCACTCTCTGAACCCTCTGAATTTTTAATCCCGGCCTTTAAAACAAAAAAATTATTTTCTTCACTCCAGAGTTAAGAAGGGGCCAACCAGTGAAGGATTGCATTCCACAATCAGAGCCCATATATTATTCCATTTTTCCACAGGAAATAAAGGGGTCAGGAGGTCAGGTATTTATAAGCTGAATGCGCTGCCACAGCACCATCACCGCATGCGGTGACTACCTGCTTAAGCGGGTTGTCACAGCAGTCTCCAGCAGCAAAAACACCATCAACATTCGTTTTTTGCTCCTTATCAACCTTTATGTAGCCCATTGAATCTCTCTCAACACCAAGCCCAGCTACAACATCAGTTGCAGGACGCATACCTATTGCGATGAATAAACCATCTGCCTCAATTTCAAACTCTTCATTTTTCTCTCTGTTATAGGCGATTATCTTCTCCAACTTTCCCGACCCTATTATCTTTCTGATTGTGGTGCTGTAGTGAACCGGAATCTTCCTCTTTTCAACCTCCTCTACCAGAGCCTTTTCTGCCCTGAATGACTGAGTTCTGGAAACAATCTTAACCTCACAGCCTATATCGTGCAGATAAATAGCATCCTCTATGGCCTCTTTTCCACTCCCGTAGACGATGACTTTCTTTCCTCTGAAAAAGTTTCCATCACACGTTGCGCAGTAGCTGACTCCCCTCCCGATAAAGGAACTTTCTCCATCAATCCCTGCTTCCCTGTGCTTTCCACCTGTAGCAACTATTATGGCCCTTGCCTCGTACTCTCCACCCTCTGTTATTACTGTAAAGGTCTCACCACTCTTTTCAATTCTCTCAACCTTCTCAAGCCTCCACTCAGCCCCGGCCTTTACAGCCTGCTCCTTCATTTTTTCCAGCAGCTCCATTCCGCTGCCCTCAAATCCGGGGTAGTTCTCAATTCTGGCAGCGAGGGATAACTGTGATATTGGGTCAACACTCTCGAAGAAAACAGTTTTCAGACCGTATCTTGCCGAGTAAAGTGCGGCAGTCAATCCTGCAGGTCCTCCACCGATTATTGCGACATCGTACATACCTTTTACTATCAACCTGGACTAATAACCTTTTGCCGGGTTTGGTGAATTCCGGTCAAAACTGAAGGCTTTCAGAAACTCTAAAGGATTGTAATTTTCCCCTTATCTTTATTCCGCTTCTCATAATTCCTTCAGCACCAATTTCCAGAAGCACAGAAATCCAGATTGAATCGTTTTTGTCGAGATTGCATGGTAAAGCTTTCAGAGAATTCAGGCTCCATCATCCATCATCCCTTTTAAATCTCTGAAAATATCAGCAATCCGCTCAAAAACTTGCTATCGTTTCTCACTCAAATTTTGTGAGATTTTTCTTCCCCACGCTGTTATGCTTAATTTTACCATACCTCCAGTCAGCAGATTCAACAAGCCAAGGTTTTTTAAAAGTGATTTGCTGTAGAATCTATGCGATATGGAGAGGCATCGATAGTTCTATCGGCAATTCTCATGGGAACTGTTTCAATCTTCGTGAGAAACACTGGAGGGGATGCTCTATCAGTCACTTTTGTGAGACTCCTCTTTGGTTTTCTTGTGATTCTGCCCTTCTGCCTGAGGGATATCGCCCTGCCTGATAGAACTTTGCTTGGACTCGCACTGTTCAATTTCACCACAATTGTGTCTTACATAACGGCAATACAGAACATAGAAGTGGCGATGGCAGCACTTCTGCTTTACATGGCACCTGTTTATGTAATCCCAATTTCCATGCTTATGGGAGAGAAGGTGGAAGTAAAAACACTCTTAGCCCTTCCTCTGGGTTTGACAGGTCTTTATCTCATGCTCACTCCCTACACCGTGCTGACTTCTGGCATCATTTTCGGAGCCATTTCTGGCTTGAGTTATGCCCTCGTTTTTGTTTTATCAAAAGAAGCAAGAAAAAAGCACTCTCCTTTCAGAATCAATTTCTACAACTTGGGGCTGGGATCTGCGGTTCTTTTACCTTACTTTATTCTTTTCGGGAACGTTGAGAGCATTCCATGGGCAATCGGCCTTGGTGTAATCCCAACAGCAATACCGTTTCTCCTCTTTTCTTATGGAATGAAATACGTCAAGGTTCAGAGAGCACCAGTACTCGCTCTAATTGAACCTCTCTGCGCAGGTGTTGTTGGATACCTTTATTTCGGGGAAGTTCTTACCCTGAAACAGTTGATTGGAGGAGCAATGATTTTAGCAGGAGTTCTTATTGCCTGGAGGGAATGATGGATGTGTAATTTGTGGAGGATAAAAAATCTCGAAAATGTTATAAATTCAGTACCTTTTGAGAATCTGAGTGATTGATACCTGGGAGGAATACAGGATTTTTGAGGAAAATCTGAAGAAGTTTGTGGAGTCAGTTGATACCACTCCAAAAATTAAAAAAGGTCTTGCCTACGCATTAACAGCCGGGGGAAAAAGAAGCAGGCCGGTTATAGTTCTTCTCTCATCGAAGCTTTGCGGTGGTGATTATTCAGACGTCATGAACCTTGCTCTCTCAGTTGAGCTAATCCACACGGCAAGCCTTGTTCATGATGATGTTATAGATAAGGCTGAAAAAAGAAGGAAGAGAGAAGCTTTGCACAAAAAGTACGACATAGCTCTTGCCATAGTTCTTGGAGACTGGTTAATTTCGAAAGCCGTGGAATTGACTTCTGATTACGGTGAGGAAATAATCAGAGATTTCTCAAATGTTGGAATGATGATGTCTGAGGGAGAAGTTTTGGATTTTTACAGCATCAAAGAGGATTTTAGCGAAAAGGACTATTTTGAATGCATTGAAAAGAAGACAGCAGCACTTTTCGCTTACTCAGCAAGAAGTGCAAGCAAAATAGTGTGTGATGACAGAATTGCTGCGAACAAGCTCTTTGACTACGGTCTCAATCTGGGGATGGCATATCAAATCGTTGACGACTTGCTTGAGTATCTCAGGCTTCTGGATGACAAGCACTCAGTTTTTGAGTCAAGGACACTTCCCCAAATCTACGAAGAGAAATATGGCAAGGATGAAGGTGTAAGAAAGGTCATTGAGGTAATAGACAGGTTTGTTGAGAAAAGCCGTAACTCTCTGGACTATTTTGAAGATTGCAGGGAGAAAGAAAAACTCAGAAAAATAGTTGATTTCATGACTTATGACATGATAAGGAAGAAGGAGTTCAGCTCAGGCTTTGATAAACCTGTATAAGCCCTGGGGCACTTGGGCAGGGTTATGGACTTTATAAATAATTCACACCTGCCACCAGAAACTGCCCACATCGGGTGCTTCATTTTACCGCTACATCTACGGCAAATTTCAGTCGAATTGCGGGGGTTCAGTAACTGCTTTATATCCAAACTATCCGCTTCCACCTTATCTGCACATCAAACACCTTCGATACTACCTTCATCCTGTACAGTCTTTCTTTTATAGCCTGTCGCTATTTTCTGAGCTTTTTAAACAGCTTCTCGTTGTTCTCCATCACCCTTCTCCAGTCTTCAACCCCCGCTCCCATCAAGACTTTCTGGGCAGTGGAATCGTTTATTATGTCTGCTGGAGAGTGCGTGTCGGTGTTGATCACAAGCTGGAAGCCATAAATCTCTGCAAGCCTGCTCACCCGGCCATTACCGAGGCAGTGACCTTTTCGGGATGAAATTTCGATGTAAATCCCGTTCTCCTTTGCCAGTTCTGCTTCCTTCTCTTTCATCAGTCCCGGATGGGCAAGAATGTTTATCTCTTCATTCAGCGCAGCAAAATTTGTGCCCTCCTTTACCGGTTCAGCTATGGTTTCCCCGTGCACAACAACAATTTCCGCTCCCTCCCTCCATGCAAGTTCGACGGCTTTACCGATGAGGCCGGGTGGGACGTGAGTAATTTCCACACCTACAAGAAAATTTGCTTCGTACATTTCCATGTGCTCCTTAATTCTTACCAGCTTGGACAGGATGTCATGGATGTTCGTGAAGTCCGCATGATCAGTTATTGCGAACCCTTTGTTACCGGCTGCATACATCCTTCTTGCAATTTCGGAAGGAATCAGCTCTCCATCACTGAAAACGGAATGGACGTGCAAATCGAACATGCAAAAATGTTAAATAAGGAGTTATTAAGTTTTTACTGTGAAGGGTTTGAGGAGACTCGTGCTTGATGTGTTAAAGCCCCATGAGCCGAAGACAATAATTTATGCTCTCAAACTCGCTGAACTTGAGAATGTAGATGGAGTGAACATCCACCTGTCCGAAATTGACCAGGCAACTGAGAACATAAAGATTACAATTCTTGGTAACAATCTCAACTACGAGCAGATAAGGAATATAATTGAGGACCTTGGAGGGGTAATTCACAGCGTTGATGAGGTTGTTGCAGGTAAAATTATCGTGGAATCAGTGAAGACGGAGCAGGATTAATTTCATTTATACTGTCAGGAGATTACTTTCTTTGCCTCCTCCAGAAGTCTCCTTGCGTCATCCTTGCTGAGCCCAGCAGCCCTCAAACCGGACTCACCAGCATTGACCACATCGCTACAAAAAACCAACCCTGCATTAACAGCTGCATCTATAACTTCCTTATCCACCTTCAGAATGGTGACAGGATAAAGACCTTTTGATTCCAGCATAACCTCTATCCCCTCGTTCTCAGGATACTTCCAGCCGGTCAGCTTCATACCCATGCAGCTTGCATATCTCTTTGCCTCATCTGAAAATTTGGTGTTGGTAAAAACCCACGGTTGAATGAAGCCGTGGTGAGAAACATCAAGAAAACGGGCGTAGGTGTACATCACGTCCTTCAATCCTGTGTATACTGGCTGGTTGTGAAATTTGCACTCTATCATGTATTTTTCCCCGTCCTTCTCAGCTACGACATCAATTTCCTGCTCAACGCATCTTCCATGAACGATTACATTTGTGTCCGTCTCAAAATCATACTCTTCGAGCAGCCTTGCAACGAATTTTTCGAAGCCAAATCCTGAAGGGCCAAGGCGGATGAGTGAGCGTTTCAAGTCGTATCTCTCTGCTCTTGGATACTCATGCTTAAGCAGGAGCTCAATTACCATTTCGAGAACTTCATCGGTACTTATCCCGTCATATATTCTGCTCTCCACCTCATCCGCAACCATTTCTGCAATTCTCTTGCTCGCTCCCGCTTTAAGGCAGGTTCTGATAATCTTGGCTTTGCTGAACTCCTCAAGTCTGCCGTCCCTCTTCCTTACTAACATTGGCCCTCAGCTCGTTCGCAAACCAAACCACACGCTGCGGGAACGGAATTTCAATACCGTTCCTCTCAAGTTCGATCTTTATCTTCCACAGCATCTCCATCTTAACACTATACCACTCCGTCGTTGGTGCCCAAACTCTAACAATGATGTTTACGCTGCTTTCTCCAAGATTATCAACGAAAACCTGCGGTTCAGGGTTTTTAAGAACAAAAGGATGTTCCTCAATCAGCTTCTTTATGATTTTAATTGCCTTCTCGGCATCATCACTGTATCTTATCCCTATCACGTACTCAAACCTTCTTGCTATGTGGGCCACGTAGTTGGTTATGTTGGATGTGAACAGTTTCTCATTGGGAATTCTGACATAAAGTCCGTCGTATGTTCGGATGATGGTTGAGAGTACGTTCACGTCCTCAACGAAACCCATGACGCCGTCGATGCTGATCTGATCCCCAATCTTTACCGGTTTCTCCCACAACAGAAAAATCCCGGAAACGAGGTTTGAGACAACACTCTGGCTGGCAAAACCCAGAATAATTCCGGTAATTCCACCTGCAACCAGCAAACCTGAGAAGTTGAGACCCAGAGCTGGCAGAACAGCAATGAAAGCGATGATGATTATTCCAAAGTAAATGATTTTGAGCATCAGTTCAAGCTGGTCTCTTCTCATTTTGTCTATAAGGGCTCTTCTGAGGTTGGTTGTGACTATCTTTGCAATTATTGTGGCGAAAGCCATCACGAAGACGACTACTGCAACATCGTAAACTGTTACATCCCCGTAAAGTTTATAATTTAAAACGTCAATCATAGTCCCCACTCCATTACGAATTTTAGAGCAGTTACGGCAATCCTCCTTGCGGTGTAAAGTTCTAAGGCTTTCCTCATTTTCTCCTCTAAAGGCTGCTCAATGAATTTCGTTTCGGCAACCTTTGGAGAGATTATGTTTATGGAGGCTGAGGAGTAAACGATTTCATCGTTGTAGTATATCTTCATTCCGTAAATATCGAAAACGGCATTTTTCACTTCAATCCACTCGGTATCGCTGTTGACGATTCTTAGCTTGATTACACCCTCTCTGTATCTGTCAAGCCGCGGAATCTCTGAGTAAAGGTCGCTCTCCCAGTACCTGCAAATTATTCCATCTCTTGGATTTCCGTAGAGCGTGTATTTTGGTTTCTGGAGTGAGAAGATGTCTACAATTCCCACACTCTTTTTTGCTGCTATAAATACAGCTATCTCAACCGGGAAGGTGGCGTAAACATCTACAGATGATTTCGGTTCTGCCAAGAAAGGTTTACGAAATTTGATTTGAAGAAAGTTGGTAACGTTTTTTGGTGTGTTTACGGGCTCTACGGGATTTATAATAAACCTCCCCTTCTCAACTGAGATGTCCTTCTCAATTTTGTCACCATTCTCCCTGATGTACCGGTAAAAAGGACCAGTCCTTTCCGTTCTCATTCTGTATTCGCCTATCTCAGCCTGAAACCCCTCAATGTCATGGTAGCCAAACACTTTATCTCTTTGTTTTGTTTGAATAAAAGTTTTTTTATCTGATGTCTCGAAAGCCATGCCGTCAAACAAATTATTTATGCCTCAAAAGATGTCCCTGTCCATGGAAAGAATCTTTGCTCCATGGAGGATAAGGTACGTGCTTGCTCCAAAACCAAAGGACTGTGTTTTCTGTGTGGCTCCTAAGGAAAACAGAGACAGGGAGAACTTAATACTCTACAGAGGTAAGACGTGCTACGTTATAATGAACCGCAATCCCTACAATCCGGGCCATGTGATGGTAAACCCGTACCGCCACATCCCTTCCATAGAGGATATGACTGATGAGGAGATGGTTGAGTCCATGAAGCTTGTCAGACTCTCGATCAGAGCTATCAGGGAAGCAATGAATCCGGATGGTTTTAATGTGGGCGTCAACATCGGCAAAGTTGCCGGGGCAGGAATGGCTGCACATCTGCACATCCACATTGTGCCGAGGTGGAACGGGGACACATCCTTTATGCCGGTTCTTGCTGATGTTCAGGTCATACCAGAAGCTCTGGAGGAGACATACGACAAGCTTTATCCTCTGTTCAGTAAACACTGAACCAATTGTTTTAATAATGCGGTAAACGGAAAATTTTTTATGTAAGTATATGCCATGATTAAAGTGATGATTACCGCTCATGCGAAAATTCTTCAGGTGAGAAACAGAAGGCATGCTGCAGCCATCTTTGTGGACGGTAGCAGTTTTGAAGTTATCGACTGCACGAACAGCACGAACTGTCGGATTCAGGGGGTTAAGGGAAAAAAATGTCCGAGTTACTGCCCCTTTGTGGCTGATGCAAGAAGGTATGTTCAGGGGTTGAAGACGAAGTATGAGGTAGAAGTTTTGAACCCTGACTCATAGTTTTATCATGGAGCAGATTTTCATCTACTTTACCGGTACAGCCGGTTCTGGAAAGACATACATGACAAAAGCAGTTGCAGATTGGCTCGATCTTAAAAAACTCGACTGCATGACTGTGAATCTTGATCCCGGAGCGGATTTTCTTCCCTATTCAGCAGATATTGACGTCAGAGAATGGTTCACTCTTGAGGATATAATGGGCAGATACAATGTTGGACCAAACGGAGCTCAGATAATTGGCGCAGACCTGATATCCACTTTTGTTGGTGATATCAAGGATGAGATTCAGCTTTCGGCATCTGAGTACGTTTTGATTGATACACCCGGACAGCTGGAGCTTTTTACACTCAGAGAAAGCGGCAGAATACTGGTTAATGCTCTAAACCCTGAAAGAAGCGTTATGGTATACCTCTTCGACCCTGTTGTGTCAAAAACTCCCTCCGGTTTTCTTTCGATGCTTTTTATGGCTTCATCTGCTGTTTTCAGGCTTGAAATACCGCAGGTACTTGTTCTATCAAAATCCGACCTCCTGACTGAGAATGAGCTTGAAAAAATTGTTGATTGGAGCAAGGACCCTGAAACTCTCTATGAATCTCTTGATCTTGAACGGAAAACCCTGAATCTCGAACTGTTTTTCCTGCTGAAGGATTCAGGTCTGTTTAGACCGCTCATTCCCGCTTCAGCTGTGACAGGATACGGTATGGAGGATATATACGATGCAGTTCAAGAGATCTTCTACGGAGGAGAGGATTTGGAGAGAATACTGTTCTAAGGGTTAACGACAGGAAAACAGTTACCGGGTCTGAGAGCTTTTTTAACACTTTCAAGCACGAAAATTCTTGCCCTTCTGACAGCATTATCAAGTGAGTTGCCCAGTCCCAGGTAGCAGGCTAAAGATGTGCTGTAAACGCATCCGGTTCCGTGGATGTTTATCGGTGAGAAATCTGCCGTGACAGTGTATATTGAACCATTCTCGCAAACAACATCTCTGCCTCCAAGCTCACCTCCGGTAATCACAACGTTGCAGCCGTATTTTTCATTTATCTTTAGAGCCAGATCTACAGCCTCATCAAGGGTGTTTCCCACACTGTCAGCTGAGGCAAGACTCCTTGCCTCTGTCAGATTCGGTGTTACGACATCCACGAACTCCAGAAGCATTCTGTAACCCTCAACACTCCCAATTTTTCCACCAGCACCTGCGAAAATCACCGGGTCAAGGACTTTTGGTGCGTCGAGCTTTGCAATCTCGTCAGCAACAACCCTCGCCACCTCGGCAGAAGAAATGAGGCCTATTTTTACGCAGTCAATCCTTATGTCTTCCGTAACAGCCTCGATCTGCTTTTTAAGGATTTCAGTATCGACTGAAACTGCCATTTTAACTTCACAGGTATTCTGGACGGTCAGCGATGTTACAACTGATGCGGGATACAATCCGATTGCCTTCGCAGTTTTTATGTCAGCATGCAAACCTGCACCGCCAGAAGGATCCAGACCGGATGCGGTCAGAATTGTTTTCATAAAATAAATAAAATTAGAAGAGCTCGTTCAGGTTTATGATATGCTTTCCGAGCTTTCCACCGTAGTTTCCGGCAGTAATCTTTACAACTCCCGGAATCTTTGTTGCTGCCAGTATACCAACCCTCATGGCTTCCTTGATAGCATCTGCTGTCAACCCGTTGATGACTATCTCATACACAGCCTTCACACCTTCCGGAATCTGCGTTCCTTCAACCTTGTCTCTGATGCTCGGAGCGAATTTCTCGTTTGTTGAGGCTTTCAGGAACTTGTATTTGTTTGCCCCCACTTTTGAGCCAGAAGCAACAATTCCACCGGGGAATGGTGTTATCACACCCTCAACGTCGCTTATCGCATCAACTGCAGCCTTTGCAGCTGCAAGAGCGGATGGCTGGGTTTCGGCCATTATGAAAAAGTTTCCTCCCGCAATACCGTTGGTGTATCCGATATCGTTCTCAATTATGAAATCTCCCTCCATCATGGGCACAGCCCAGCACTTTCTACCTCCAACTTCCACCTCTCTCTCGTATCCATCGGCAAAGAACTTGAGCTTGAAGCCCGTGTCAAACTTGTTCTCCGCATCTGGCAGGCCGTTAAAAGCAGCTGCGGTTGGAGCGGTGAGAACACACTGACCAAGTCTGGCCAGAAGCTGCTCCTCAAGCCCCTTCTTGCTCATGTGGCAGATTTGAATATAATAGCCAGGTCTTCCATCTGGAGTCTCAGACGGTTTGGCCTTAATCTCAATTCCGGCTTCGGCTGGACACATAATAACCGACGTGCCAAATCCGGTGGCCTCGTTTGCAGCTACCCAGGCCCAGTAATAGTCGTAGCCCGTTATCAAAACCCTCGCAATTTTTATATCAAAGGCCTCCGCAAAAGTTTCCTCAACCTCAACACCGTTTACTTTCATTCTATCACCTGCTTTTTGTCAGAACTTAGCGATATAAATCTTTTTATTTTTGCAATCATGTCTGAAGAGCTCTCATAAAATCGTTTCTGCAGAATCGGCGATGAAAAAAGGTTGAAGGAAACCAGGCAGCGTATACGGTATTTTTCATTTTATCCTGCTTCGGTGTAAGAAAAACTGCAAGTATGTAATGGGATGGCTACGACAGATACAATGATTCGGTTAGTTTCTGATTGCAAGTCATGCGAGAGCTTCTTAAAAGCCAGCATAAAACTGAGATAAGCAATTGAATTTATCAGTCCAAAAGTTCTTGCAAACGCTCCAAGAAACAGCCATTATTTCAACTCTGAGAATGATTCTGGAATGATGTAAACTATGAAATTGGCTATTACTCTGCCAGAATCCGTTAACTTCGCTTAGGTTCAGCTGCAGCACTCTGTAGTTTTCCGCAGTTCTCTCGGTACAGTACAACCCCAAACCAATCAACCGTAGGATGTTGGAATTCTAAGACGGGAGGGAGGAATTTGGGTTCTTGACTTGCTAACGGTTTTTGGACTCGTCGACTGTGAACTCACCAAAGAATATGCTCTCCCATAGCTTAGAACTCTTTATCAGATCGCCTATTGTTTGATTTGAAAAATCTGTTGATTACTTCATCTCTCAGATTCAGAAATCCAACGACGCAACTGTAAAATTCTGCAAAATCGGAATTAAAAACCTCTGTCAAGCTTCTTCAGAATGGTATGAGATATTCAACATTTTTGGAACTGACAAAAATTAGGATAAACTACCCAGAACAACAGGATTTAACTTTTAAACGGTAGTGTAAAATCGTAAAAAATTTAGCAGATTACAAAGTTTTGAGGCTCCAGACGTCAAATCAGCGCCTTATAGATAATCTGGGTTTTACGAGTAGTGACTCAGCCCCACCAGTACCCACTCCTTTCCAAGCTATAATTATGTATTCACCCGCTTTGTCGAATGTCGTAGTTATTTCACCTTGAGAGTTGGTGAGTCCTAATTGCTCAGCATACCGCATTGCAACTTTGATAGCCAATAAAATGTCTCCAGTTAATTGAGTTATTGTATAACCGAGTGCTATAGCTCTGGCTGCCTCAATATATCCAACATAAGCTCCCGAAATTGGTGTACCGTCTCCTTTGACAACTTTTATAGTTACAACTTCTCCTACTTTAGCGGGTTTAGGATTAATGAGTATCTGAAGTCTCTCAGTTAACTGTTCAGATGGTGTCGGTGTTGGCGTTGGAATTGGTGTGGTCGTTGTTGGTGGTGTAGGAGTGGGCACAATCGTGGGTGTACGCTTTATTATAGGGGTTCTCTCTATCACTTGGCTTTCTGGAATCGTAAATACTACAACTTTACCTTCCTCAAATGGTACTTCGAATGTTGTAACTTTCAAGTCAACTAATACCCTTGGGTCAACAAGCTCGATCTCGTATAATTTCTTAGAAATGACATTTTTACGGATTGCTCCGTGCTTCTCAAGTTGTCTAATTATCCTGTAAACCTGATATCTTGAGAGATTGAACCTCTGAGTTAGTTTCTTTGTTAGATAAGTGTTCAGAATGATACGATCTTCGGAAAAGAGATAAAGTATGTAGCGTAGAATCTGCTCTCTCGTGGTGTCTACTATACCAGATGTGCGGGGGGTACAGAAATTTTTATATTCGTGAGAGCTTAGATCTTTATACATGCGGTTCACCTTTAGCTTTTTGGGTACCTCGTAAAGAGGTGCCCCTTTAGAGACAATTTTGTTTTGTTAAACAAGGTAATAAGCTTTTTTATGGCTTCAATGTAGTAGCTACTACATCCAGCTAATCGGAATCTGTTGATAGGTCGCAACCTAAAAATTCCGAAATTTTTTTAGAAATTTCAGAAAGTTAAAAATTCTAAAGTTTCTGAGATTTTTTAGAAATTTTAGAATTCTGAAGTTTCTTAACTTTCTAAATTTTCTAAAACCAATATAGTGCAAAAAAACCTGAAAATTCTTAACTTTCTGAGATTTTTTAGAATTTTTAGAAATTTCAGAACTCTTAACTTTCTAAACATTTAAAAATCCTGACATCGTTGAGAAATAACATGAATGAGTCTTACCATCGTTACTACCAGCGTCACTACTACTACAAAAAGAAAAGCGAAAAACTGGAGTCTGAAATTGAAAGGTTAAAGCATATGGAGGAGCTCGGAAGAGCATATAAGTCAATGGTCTGGATGCTTCTGAGGTATATCAAACAAGTTGCTGCATCAGATGAGAGAATAGCAAAATACCGTGAGGCTCTCAAGACAATTCAAACTAAAGATGAATCAAGTTCTGATCTTATTCCAATTCTTTCAAGAGTGCTCGAAGAACTTGAAAAACGATTAAAGATGTCTAAACCTATTCAGAGGTGATCACTTCAGAGGTATGATGCTCTTCACGTATGCTTTGTTGAGATGCATTATCTTCCCATTAACATCCTGAAACTTTATCCAGAAAGTGCTGTTGTCTACTATCATCCCCGCAATAGGCTCATCCTTTCCATCAACTTCAACGGCTACAGGTCTTCCAATAAGCTCGGGAATGAAATCATACTTTACAGTTACCTTAACTTCTTCCTTCTTCTTCTTTTGCTTCTTTTCCTTCTTTTCTTGCTCAGTCATTATCGAGATTTTTAACTCCAAATTTATGAGACCTTCTGTCGTTTTCACATCAGGAAATCAGTGAAAGAATATCGACCACCTATAGACATTTTTTTAAAAACATTAGGCTGAATTGATGGCATGGGGTTGGAGAAGACGTTAATTAAAGAAATTTGGAGAGGCACACGAGGAGGGAGCTATTTTTACGTCGTAGAGGGAAAAGAGCTGGTTCATATAAGCAATTACGCTACTAAGAAATTACCCAGCAAATACGAAGATGAGGTCGTGTACGAAGTTCCTACAGACAGAGTTATCGGGAAGACAATATATCACTTTAGTTTTTCAAAAAGCGGCAACATACTCCCGTATAAGTGTAGGATCGAGGATTTTGTCAATGGATATCCAAAAACCTACGAATATTTTGAAATTCACGAGTTGCGTGGCTTGAGATTTCGCGTTACAGATCACAAATTGAAGTTCCTCCTAACACAATTCGAGCAAGTTTTTGTGCCGATGATTCATGAGATTGAGGAGTATCAAAGATTGAAAGGCTTCGAAATATCGCTCATGGGACGTTCTCGAAGGCTTATGGAGGCTTTCAGTGACCCCGAGCTGTATTATTACACGTTTATGAGCTTACCAAATGACAAGAGCCGATTGATGAGCTTAAGGGTCATAAGGAGATGGATTTATCAGATCTGGACGCTGAAATTGACATGCGAGGCTCTCAAAGCTTCTAAATTCAAAGGACATGAGTATGAAGGAAGACCGTATTGGTGGGTAGAACAAGGCTCGGATATGTGCACGGGTATAATGGAGACACCTTTCGGGGACGTGACTTTTTGGCTTGAATTTCAGCCAGGTAGTGGCGCGCACATGATAGGGATGTTCGTGGAGAGGCGAGTGCCAATTAGGCCAGACATAGTCCTAGTCAAAGGCTACTTCGAGTGGACGAGGGATTTTGTCGAGTCTGGCAAAGCGATAGATGTGATAATAGAGTGCAAGGAAGATCCTTTCGATAAATGGGAAGGTGAAATCGAGTCGCAAATAATTCCTTACCAAAAAATCTTCAAACCTCACAACTTCATAGTAGTTTCCCTTGAAAGAGTCCCAGAGACTGTAAAGGAGAGCTTAAGAAGACAAGGCATAGATGTAGTTGACGACCTAAAGCCAAATAGCGAAAGTATAAAGGAATTCACAACCTCTATCGTAAAGGCTTTCGAAAGCCTTGATCAGCGATAAAAAGAAAATAGGAGCTCTTGAAAGTGTTATCTGATGGGAAAGTTTATACCTACTACTGTCTCTCAAAAATAATCAAAACGAATTATGAGACTGTAAAAAAAGATTTTCTTCCACTCGCTATCATCAATACTGATACCGTGGTCGATAAGGAACATCCAACAGCTGAAACCATAATGTTCAGGATTTTTGGAGGTCTATGGAGGTTCGCCTCAATAAACGCTTTGAGGTCTTTTGTTAACTTGTCAGTATTTATCTGTCGTAAATATTATTTGTCCGACATTCCAACAAACTTGAAGAATTCCCTTAGACTGTAGAGATAAGTCCTCTTTGTGTTCTCGTTGGGGAATTTTTCTCCAACCACCTGTTTACCTTTTCAAGTATCGTAATGTTATTAATTAAGTATAAAAAATTATCGTTAACTTAAGTTATTGTTAATTTTAACTAATCCTAATACTGAGCTTACCGAATCTTTAAGCCATGAATCAAGTCTGTAGTGCAAAATATTTTGTTTCTCCAGTTCTCTACTTCCCTTTTCCTACCCTTAGCCAGCAATTCTTCCAAAAAACCTCTCAGCTCTCATTCTCCATTTTCCACAGGAAACAAAGGGGGTAGGCTTAAGTAATTCACATGTAATACAAAATTGTGAAGCTCATCTCGTTAAGACTTGAAGACGAGCTGGTAGAAAAGCTCGATGAGGTGGCGAGAAGAACCCTTCAGTCAAGATCGGATATAATCAGATCTTCGATAGCCCTCTACCTTTCCCTCCTTGAGAACATAGGGTTCTACTTTAAGCCCTCTCTACCCTTCAGAAATGTAGACGTTTACGAGGAGAGAAATGCTGTAAACGTTGATCTTGGAAATCTTACATCTGTAAGCGTGCTAAGTGTTTCGTATGGTGGTGTTGGGGAGCTTGAGCTGGACTTTAAGAGGAATATTGAGTTTGTGGCTGAGGTGATGGCAAATCAGGTGGCGGTTGAGACTCTGTGCAGGTTTGTTACACCTCTGCTTGTAATGCTGAACTCAACTTGTGACTTCTTTTACACCCACAGCTTTTTCAGAGCTTTCTCTGAGGCCATTAAAAAAAGGATGAACGTTCGCACAATGCTTGCTGGCTATGAAGAGATTTTTGAAACCAAACAGAGCGGTTTCGTTGCAACCGTTGTTGGGCTGAGAGACATGCGTGCCCGTAACTCTCCAAGGAGAGGAGATAAAATTTACTTTTTTGGAAAAAGTGTCAGCGGCCCGGATTTGTCCGCAGAGGATCTGCTAAGCATGAAGGATGTTGAAAAACTGGTTGGGCTTGTGAAGGATGAAAGAGCTTCGGCAATTTTCCCGGTTAAGAGCGGTGGATTAAAGGAAGTGGCAGATTTCGCAGCCGCTCTCGCGGGAGGAAAGGCTTTACTGTTCGAAACAAGGAAAGGCTGTCCAGCTACAGCGGTTATGCTCACCTCTGCCCACGACCTCAGTGACCATGGATGCGAACAGGTTGGGGAAATACTTTAAATCGCAAAAGACCTTTTGATTTTCAATGAGAATTCCCCTCTACATTGAATTTTCAGGGAAAAAGGTTGCAGTAATAGGTGGTGGAGGAGTTGGCACTCTCAGGGCTAAGAAATTTATCGAGGTTGGAGCAGAGGTTACTGTTTTCAGCAATGAATTTAGCGATGAGCTAAGGTTAATGTTTGAAAGAGGAGAGGTAAATCTTGTTAAGGCCTCGGCCGATGAACTCAATTTTGATGAAATTGCGAGGAATTTTGATTTGATTGTGGTTGCGATAGGCAGTAAGGAGTTTAACGAGGAGATAATTAAAGCTGCATCAAAATACAGGGCAATGGTTAACCTTGCGAACGATGCGAGGAAAACAGAGGTGGTTGTTCCGTTTGAGGGTGGAAAGGACGGTATAAGATTTGCCGTCACAACCGAAGGAAAGAGCGGAGTTGTTGCAAGGAAAGTTAAGGAGCTGTTTCAAAATGTTCTTGAGGAAAATGAGGAACTCGTTCACTTTTTAAAAGCCATGGATCATCTCAAAGAGTATATGAAATCCAATGATGTTCCGGTTAATTTGAGAATGAAGATTTATCCCGCTGTCGGAAGCAATGAAGAATTCCTTAAGCTCGTTAGGGAAGGAAAAGTCGATGAGGCAAGGAAGCTGGCTGAGAAAATAGTTAAAGATTACGTTTCAGGAAGAAAAAAGGCTGAAGAAGGAGGGATTCAGTTTTGAAGCTTGACGTTGAGCTTTTGATGGCCCTGCAGTATAATCTACCTCTCACGACCAAACCCTTAGTTGATCTTGCGGATCAGCTGGGAAGAAATCCGGATGATGTGATAAAGAAAGTCAGGGAATACATTGCGACGGGGATCGTGAAGAGATACGGGCTTAACCTGAACTACAGAGCCTTTCCGAATTACAGAAGAGCTGCTTTAGTCGGTTTCAGGGCTGAAAATGTTGAAAGGGTGGCAAGAAGGATAAATGCCTACGACGAATTCAGGGTGAAGCACAACTTTTTGAGGGATGCCTACTACAACGTCTGGTTTACGGTTAAGGGCAGGGATCTGGATGAGATCAGCGCGATAGTCGGGAGAATTGCTGGAGAATGCGAGGTTGACGAATACGTCGTATTACCAACGAAGAGGGTTTACAAAATGGATGTGAAGTATGATCTAATCAAAGGCGTTTCTTGGAGCAACAGGGGGCTGGAGCCGGAAAGCGTTCCGCTTGTGAAAAACCTGGGTTTTGAAGATGAATTTGTAAGATCACTCGAATCCTTGGATGCCACTGAAAGACCGTTTGCAAAGTTCAACCGCTCTGAAGAGGAGGTTGTTGATGCAGTCCATGAGCTGATGAGAAAGGGTGTGGGCAGGGATTTCAGTGGCGTGCTGAGGGAGAGGAAAGTTGGGTTCAGGGAGAACGGAATGACGGTATTAAAGCTATCAACAAAGCCCGAAGAGGTGGCAATGCAGCTTCTGAATGATTTTCCCCAGATAACACACCTCATTGAGAGGATTGTCAGCGAGAAGTGGAACTATCCGATTTACTTTATGGTTCATGCTGTAAAGAGGGAGACCATTGAGGAGATCAGAGAGCAGGTTCTCCAGCTCAGAGGGGTTGAGGAGGCAAAAACGATTTACAGCAGAGCAAATTTGAGAGAAACATGAAAAAGTGCTCAAAATGTGATAGAAGAGCAGTGATATTTCAGAGACATTCAAACAGACATCTGTGCAGGAAACACTTTATCGAGGACTTTGAAAGGAGGGTTAAGCTGGCAGTTAAGAAATACGAAATGATTCAGAGGGGAGACAGAATAGCCATAGCTTTAAGCGGTGGCAAGGACAGCATAACCCTCGCTTTTGTCTTAAATAAACTCTATGGGTTCAGAGGTGATCTTGAATTCTTTGCAATAACTGTAGATGAGGGAATTGCCGGTTACCGTCCACGGACAGTTGAGATAGCCAGAAAGATTACCGGGCAGACTGGCATGGAGCATGTTTTGGTTTCATTTAAAGAAAACTTTGGCATGACGCTGGATGAAATGGTCAGAATAGGGAATAAAAAACCATGCACTTACTGCGGGGTCTTCAGGAAGTATCTGCTAAACAGAACTGCAAGGGAAATGGGAGCAACAAAGCTGGCCACCGGACATAACCTCGACGATGAAACTCAAACCATTCTGCTGAACTTTCTCAATGCTGATATGGAAAGAATGGCAAGATTGCTACCGCAGAGGGTTCAGGAAGGGCTGGTAATGCGAATTAAACCCTTCAGGTACGTTTATGAGAGAGAGGTAGTAGTTTACGGAATGCTTAACAACCTGCCAATGGACTTTGAAGAGTGCCCCTACAGCCAGTTTCCCGTTAGATCTGCGGTCAGAGATTTTCTTTACGATTTTGAATATAAATATCCCGGCAGAAAATTCTCCGTCATGAGCAGCTTTGAAAAGCTGATCCCCTGTCTGAAGGAAATGTATCCTCAGATTGATTTAAACAGGTGTGAAAAATGCGGTGAACCAACCCCTCACAGAGTATGTCAGGCGTGCAAGCTTCTTGAGGAACTCCTCGAATCGGGCTAAAATCAATTTATCCAAAGTACTCCTGCTCTATTTCTTCCATCTCCTCAATACTCCCTTCTCTGACAATCTGACCGCTTGCAAGGATGTAGAATCTGTCTGCAACGTCAAATGCCATCTGGATATTCTGCTCTACCAGGACTATTGAAATTCTCAGTTCTTTAATTTTCTCGATTCTTTCTGCAATGCTTTCCACAACAATGGGTGCAAGGCCCATTGAGGGCTCGTCCAGAAGCAGAAGCTTTGGCTCAAGCATGAGGGCTCTGGCAATAGCAACCATCTGCTGTTCTCCACCGCTCAGGTTTTTTGCCTTCTCCTTTCTTTTTTCCCTCAGGTTGGGGAAAAGAGAATAAAGGAAGTCAAGCTTTTCAGGACTCCCCGCAATGAGGAGATTATCTTCGACACTCATCTCCGGAAAAAGTCTTCTGCCCTCCGGGCTCATTGCAATGCCGAGTTTTGCCCTCTCATGGGGCTTAAGGGTTGTGATATCTTTTCCCTCAAAAATGATCTCTCCCTCAACCCTGACAAACCCGAAAATTGAGTTAAGGAGCGTCGTCTTCCCGGCTCCATTCGGGCCGAGAACAGCTACAGCTTCCCCCTCATTAACAGAAATGCTCACGTCTCTAAGCACATGAGCTTTTCCGTAAAAGGAGTTAAGATTTCGCACTTCAAGCAACGGCATATCTTCTACCGAGGTAGGCCTCAATTACAGTCTTCTCCTTAACAACCTCATCAGGATGTCCCTCAAAAATTATTCTGCCGGAGTTAAGAACCACGACTTTTTCCGCAACATTGAACAAATCCTTCAGCCTGTGCTCTATTATCGCTATTGACTGCCCGTTGTGGTTTATGGTTTCAATGATCCCTGCAAGCTCCCTTGCCTCTCTTGGACTTAAACCTGAGAATGGTTCATCAAGAAGAAGAAGTTTCGGATCTGTGGCAAGAGCAAGGGCGATGCTGAGCTTCCTCAATTCTCCATAAGATAAATTTGCAGCAATCTCGTGCCTCTTTTCCCACAGACCAAAGTCTCTGAGGTATTCCAGACTGTCGGATACTGTAAGCATGTTCTGCTCGACTGTCATGTTGCTGAAAATCTTCACGATCTGGAAGGTTCTGACCATTCCCATCTTTGCAAGCTGGCTCGGCTTCAATCCAGTTATGTTCTTGTTCCTGAACCTGATTTCACCGCTGTCCGGCTTCAGAAAGCCTGTGATGATATTGAAAAGCGTGGTCTTTCCAGCACCGTTGGGGCCTATAATGCCAACCTTTTCACTCTTGTCAATCTCAAGGTTCACACCGTCAAGCACCCTGCACTCCCCGAACTTCTTGTGCACGTTTCTGACTTTTAGCATGGTTACTGCCTTTTCGGCAATGTTTAAATACTTTGCTCTGCTCATTCAAACCATGAGATATGCTAAAGCTGTGCTAACAGTCATAATACTGGTTGCAGCTGTAACATCACTGTGCGCACAGCCAGAAAAGGCAGGGAGGGAAAAGGTGGTTGTAGGGGTCATCGGACCAATGGCGGTTCCTGAAGGGCAGGCTCAGGAGAAGGCTGTAAAACTTGCTGCTGAGGAGATAAACGCACAGGGAGGTATACTTGGTTACAGGATTACCGTTGTGGTGGGCGATACGAAGCTTGATCCAAACACAGCAACCTCAGAGTTCAGGAGGCTTGCAAGAGTTGAGAAGGCTGATGTAATAATCGGAGGATTCTCGAGCGGTGTTATGAATGCGATGATGGAGACCATGGCCGAAACAAAGACACTCTTTCTTGCTGATGCGTCCTCTCCAGAACATGCCAAGAAAGTAGAGCAGAATTATGAAAAATACAAGTACTGGTTCAGAGTCTCTCAAAACAACGGCTCTACCTTTGCACTTGATCTTGCTGACATGGTGAAGTTTCTTAGGGACAGCGGGTATGAGGTAAGGAAGGTTTACGTAATCAGAGATGAACACGTATGGACTGACCCCGTTATGCAGGCCCTGAAACCGCTGCTTGAAGAGATGGGTGTGGAAATTGTTAAGGATGTCAAGATTCCCAGAGGTTACTCCGAATACGAACAGCTAATTCTTGAAGCTGAAAAGCTGAATGCTGATGTAATAATGCCCGTTCTTGCGATTTCCGGAACAGGAGACATCCTTGTTAAGCAATGGGCAACGCTGAAACCAAACATTCTTCTTGCAGGGCATGACCTCTATGCTATTGATGCAGAATTCTACGAGAAAACGAATGGAATGGCAAATTACGAGATCTTCATTGCCGATGGAGGAGCTCTCGTAACCGCACCGCCAACTGAAAAATGCAGGGAATTTGTTGAGGCTTACAGGGCAAAATACGGACACTATCCCGAGTCCCACCAGGCATACGGTGCTTACGATGCCGTTTACCTTTACAAGATGGTGGTAGAAATGGCTGCCAGTAACGGCGAGAAGGACCCGTTTGATCCAGAAGTCCTTGTTAGGTACCTCGAGAGATTCAACGCATCAAATCCAGCACGCCTGACGAGAACTATAGCGTTCTATGATAACCACGACCTGATGTGGGGTGACAATTATGTCAGAAACTGGATTTCGCAGTGGCAGGACGGGAAGCAGTACATCATCTATCCACCATCTGTTGCTAACGGAGAACTCAAGCTACCACCGTGGATTAAGAAGTAGAAGGGCTGAGGAGGCATGATTGAGACTTTAATTCAGATATTTTTATTCGGTGCTGTGGTTGGGGGAATCTGGGGCCTTGTCGCCTCGGGCTTCTCCCTAATTTTTGGAGTATCGAGAATACTGAACTTTGCACACGGGTCAGCATTCGTGAGCTCCGCCTTTTTGGTTTACTCTCTTGTTAATTATGGATACAACCTGTATTTTGCAGTCCTGGCAGGTTTGATTCTGGCTGCGGCGATTGGAACTGTTGTTTACGCTTTGACAAAGCCTGTAAGAGACAGGGAAGTTATGGTCATTATCCTGACACTTGCCTTTGCCCTCCTTGTGCAGCAGGTTTTGCTTATCCTTTTCGGCGACAGGGGTGTCTCCGTGCAACCTTTTATAGAAGGGGTTGCTGAAATTGGAGGGGTAAAGGTTACGTACATGAGAATTCTTTCACTCATCCTTGCAGTCATCTGCCTTGCAGGACTTGATATTTTTATAACAAAAACTAAGCTTGGAAAGAAGGTTATGGCCACCGCTCAGGACAGCAGAGCAGCGATGATGGTTGGTATCGACATTGAAAAGATATTCCTGCTTGTTATGGTTCTTTCATCGCTTCTCGCAGGATTTGCAGGAATACTCTACGCCCAGATATTATCCGTCAACCCGGAGGTTTCTCTGAAAGCTTTGATTTATGCCTTTGCCATAGTCATTCTTGGGGGGCTTGGCAGTTTGAGGGGAAGCATTGTAGCTTCGTTCATTGTTGGATACATTCTTGTGACCACCATAACCTTCCTCGGGGCAAGATGGTCTGAGTTTGTGATGCTTCTTACCATTGTTGCCATTTTGGTTGTGAAGCCAACGGGTCTCTTCGGGGTGAGAGAATGAGATTTTTGATGGCAGGATTATTGGTTCTGGCTGCAGGCATGCCTCTTGTTCTCCCGGAAGCCTACCTTTACATCCTCGGACTGGCCTACATATTTGCAGTCATGGTCATTAGCTGGGATTTGATGGTCGGCTACACGGGACAGGTGAATCTCGGCCATACAACGTTTGTGGGACTTGGAGCATACGTTGCAGCATTGATGCAGACTCCCCTGAGATCAGGCATGGCTCTGCATCCAGCACTGGCAATTATAGCTGGTGGAGTAACGGCCTCGGCAGTAGGGCTTGCCATAGGAATTATCACGCTGAGGTTGAGGGGATACTACTTCTCTCTCGTTACTGCAATTTTACCCCTGGTTTTTATGCAAACCGTCTTCATCTGGAGGGAACTTTTTGGTGGTGAGGAGGGCTTCACAGTAGAAAACACGATCTTCACAACCACGCTTGAAAAGTACTATTTCAGCCTTCTTGTTTTGCTGGTATCCTTAATCATAATGAGAAAAATAGTGGACAGCAGAATCGGTCTGAGGTTCATGGCTATCAGGGACAGTGAAGAACTCGCTGAGAGTCTTGGAATAAACACAACCAGATACAAGGTTATGGCTTTCATTCTGAGCTCCTTCTTTGCAGGAATTGCGGGGGCAATGGTTGTGAACTACCGCTTTACCGTAAGTCCTGATCTTTATGGCGTTCCGCTGATGCTTTTGATAATCCTCTCAGCTGTTCTCGGTGGGCTTGGAACGCTTTACGGACCTTTGGTTGGGGCAATAGTTATCTACCTTGCGAAGAACTGGTGGCTTGGTGACTTAATCCGCACCTTCTCTTTCCCAATAAATGACGAGATTGTGCTCTATGCAATACTGATTGCTGTTGGAATACTCATGCCAGAGGGTTTCTATCATGGAGTTAAGAGATGGGTAAAATCAATAAGCAGTGAGAAAAAATAAGGCCATGGAATGTCTGGATTTGCTTTTCAGAAGAGTATCGATAAGGAAGTTTAGGCCTGATGACATTGGCGATGATACCCTGATGAAAATTCTGGAGGCAGGAAATGCAGCACCTTCAGCTGGAAATCTGCAGGCAAGAGATTTTGTTGTTGTAAGGAATGAGCAGACGAAGAAGAAGCTTGCAATGGCAGCTTTGAGACAGATGTTCATAGCTGAAGCGCCTGTTGTCATTGTTGTATGTGCAAACTATCCGAGGAGTATGAGGGTTTACGGTGAGAGAGGGAGACTTTACGCTGAGCAGGACGCTACAGCAGCCATTGAGAACATCCTTCTTGCCGTGACAGCATTAAATCTTGGTGCGGTCTGGGTTGGGGCTTTTGATGAGGATCAGGTTTCCGAGATACTTGAACTGCCCGAGCATGTTAGACCGATGGCAATAATACCCGTTGGCCATCCAGCTGAAAATCCAGCTCCGAGGAAAAGGTATCCGGTTACCATGCTGACGCATTTTGAGAAATGGTAAAAATCAAAAAGCATCCAGCCTCTTGATTTCATCAAAAATACCAACTACTTTGTAGAAAGCTGTAACCTGTTTGAGGTCAAGCAAGTCCTCCTCTTTCAGCGGAGCCTCAACTTCAACAAAGAAAACGTAATCTCCAAGCCCCGTTCCGGCAGGCCTTGATTCAAGCTTTCTCAAATTGAATCCTTTCCTGTAGAATACTTCAAGCACATCCTTCAGCGCTCCTGGTCTGTCTTCAACCCCGAAGAAGAGTGATGTTATGCTCCCCTCACTTTTTCCTGTTCTCTTCCTTATCAGATAAAACCTCGTTATATTTCTGCCCTTCAAATCCTGTATTCCCCTTCTGAGAACATGCAGCCTGTAAAATCTTGCCGCGTTCTCCGACATTATGGCGGCAGAATAATCATCGAGCATTTTGGCAGCATCGCTTGTTGAGGTGGTGTATCTTATCACAACAGAGGGGAGATAGTTATTTATGAATCCCATGCACTGCGCAACGGCCTGCGGGTGAGAGTATATGGTCTTTATATCCTTCAGTTCTATTTTCCTTTTTGCAGCAAGACAGTGTATTACCTCAAGCTTTGCCTCTCCAAAAACTTCAACATCGTGATTCATCAATGCATCGAGGACAGGCAAAACTGTGCCGTTAACAGAGTTCTCTATCGGCACCAGACCGTAATCAACCTCACCACTCTCAACGAGCTTCACTATCTCATCCGTTGTGGAGCAGTAACGCAAAGGCGCCCTTGAGCCAACAAGCTTCAGCGCCATCTCTTCACTGAAACTCCCCTGCGGGCCAAGAACGGCGATTGTGTATTTAACTCCGGCAACCCTGTACTCCTCCTCCTTGGTAAGGTTCATAATTCCCTCAAAAACATCCTTCACCTTTAAAGGGTTCATATTCGTTTTTGACACGATCTCCCAGAGTTTCTCCTCCTCAACATCCCTGACCTCTATTGGCTCTCCCTTTTCCATCTTTATTTTTGCAATCTGTCTTGCTGCATCAATTCTCCTTTCAATCAGCCTCAAAATCAATGAATCAATAGATTTTATGAGTCCCCGAAGCTCTTCCATACTTTCAGCCTTTTTTGTGGCTTTGTAGGACTCAAGGATGATCGTGCTTGACTCGTAGTCTGTGTAGATCTTTCTCAGTTCTTCAAAGACTCTTCTGAAGCTATCTCTTTCTTTCATCTTCTCGTGAAGTTTCATTGCCCTTTCTATGTACTCTTCTCTCACCTTTTCCGCATTCTTCTGAATCTGGTAGTACATTTCCCAGTTCTGGTTTATTATCCTGCTTGCTAACTTGTAGAGAACCGTGAATATTGGAGATGCATATTTCAGTTCTTCTTTGTTATATCTGAGAAAATCCGCCATTGAAACGAGAATGAAGTGCGCTATTCCCTGAATCTCGGCCATTTTTCTGTCGTGCTCCTCAACGTCGAGTTTGCTCAAAACAGCCCCGGATCTCCTTAACTCATTTAGAATTACCTTCTCTTCCTCTCTTCCGGATTCCCGAACAACTATGATGTTGGAAAGGGCTATCTCGCTATCTCCACCAAGCATCGGGTGTATGCTGAGGAAGTCAAATCCGGATCTCTCGAAAAGAGGTACTGAAAATTTCTTTACCGACGAAATGTCCACAAGCAACGCATCCCTCTTTGCCTCTCTTTTTATATGCTCCAAGGTCTCTTCAAGTGCATACATCGGGGTGCAGACGAATATGACGTCAAAGCCTGAAATGCTGTTTGTATCCTTCTTCATCTGGTCTATGTCGTAACCTCTAACATAGTAACCCCTGCTGTAAAAAAAGTCTCTGAAAAGCTTCCCCATGTTTCCAACGCCGTAAACAAGTATTTTCATACAATCACCCCAGCCTGCTGATAATCTCCCTTGCATCATCCAGGCTCAGCTGTCCCGGTGCCTTGCTACTTCCAACGTAGCAGTAAATAAAGGGCGATCCGAGGTACGCAGCAAGGATGCGGGTAAATCTGAACCTGTTACCCATGAGAAAGGCGACAACATCGTCGTAGTTTACAAGAATCTTGAAGATCTTCTCCACATCCTTCTTACTTTTCCCCATCGTTGCTATTTTGACGATATCTCCTCTTTTACCCTCAACAATATTTTTAAGCTCATGATAGTCGGGAGTTTCCAAGAAATTGTGGTAGGACTCAATTATCTGGCAGTTAAAATCGAATGCAGAATCTGGCAGGTCGTTTTCAAGATCAACGAACTCTGGTTTGAGTGATTCAAAAGCCTCCCTCAGAAACTCGAGCCTTTCAACCTCTCCACCGTTAAACCTTCCACCGTCTGAAACCCTTCTGCATGTCAGTATTTTTTCTTTTTCAACTCTGGCATTTCTGAAATCGAATAAATCGAGTCTCAGCTCAACAACATCCGCATCTTTGGCAAGAGTAATTTCCTCAAAGTTTGAAACTGTTGCGACAAGCTTCATGTTTATCTTTCCACAATAAATTCGTCAACCTCAATTCCGAAATGTCTTGCCTTTTTCCCCAGCCAAACCAGAACCTCATCTCCAGCCTTCAGCTCGGCAACAGAAACATGCTTCCCGTCAGGAGCAATCAGTTTAATTGTTTCAGCATTCTGCAGTATTACACTCCCATCAATTCCGTCAAACTCTGCTGTAACAAGAATCAGGGGTCTTCTCTCAATCTTCACCCTTCCAACATAGCTTTTTCTAACATCACCGTTGAATTTTACGATTTCCACCTCATCTCCAGCCTTCAGCTCGGCAAGGTATCTGGTTTTATCCCTGATCTTTAAGTAGGCATTAACACTGCCAGCGTTAACTCTGAAAGGTCTTGAAGCAACGTATTCACTCTCCTCGCTCTCACTCGCAACGAGGAACATGAAGGAAGCCTGATTTCCAACAAGCATTCCCTCTCCGGGCGTCATTAATGTTACCGTGTCGATGCAGACTCTGTCTCCAACACCTAATGGCCTTATATCCTTCACTTTTGCCTTTACAAGTTCGAGTTTCTCCTCGCCTTCTTTGACAAACCTGTAGAATTTCCTCAGGGTCTCTCTATCTCCGCTCACAGCTATCCCGTCAGCCCCCTTTTCGAGGGTGGTTAAAACAAGCTTTGCATCATCCAGTGTCTCGGCCACAGCTATGACCTTTCCGCTCTTTTTCATGGCTATGATGTTTTCGAGCGGGATTACCTTCCAGTCCTCGAACTTCAGAACCACTACATCCTTTTGAAGCGCTTTTTCCTGATCTTCTGCTGATGAAATTTTTACTGCAGCCTCCTCGACGGGTATTATTTTAATCCTTCCGAGCTTCTCAGCTTTTTCTTTGAAATCTTTTTTTACAAAAGCTCCATCAAATCCTATCTCTATCGCATCCTTCAGCATCTCCTTTACTTCATCCCAGCTCTCACCATCAGCCAACAACCATACCTCTTTCATATCTCATCACCTCTTCCAGTGTTGCATTGCCATGGACAAGCATGTGCAATGCTCTGGCAATTCTAACTGGCCGATCACTGCTAAATACATTTCTCCCCGCAGCAACTCCAGCAGCACCTCTCGTCAGGGCATCGTGAACTCTTCTAAGGAACTCCTCCTCGCCTCCTTTACTCCCCCCAGCTACAACAACTGGAATTTTGCAGATTTCTACAACCTCCTCAAATTTCTGAACATACGGTACCTTCAGAATGTCTGCTCCAAGTTCGTAGCCAATTCTGGCCGCATGTCTTACGGTTTCGGTGTTAACCTCTATGCTACCTCGTGGATACATCATGGCAAGCAGCGGGATTCCGTAATCATCACAGGTTTCAGAGATCAGCCCTGCCCTTTCAATCTGCTCAGCTTCCGTTTTACTGCCAACGTTAATGTGGACGCTCACAGCATCAGCACCAAGTGCGATCGCCTTCTCAACACTCGTAACAATCCTCTTGTCGTTTGGATCCCTGGCATGGATGGTTGATGCGCTGAGATGAATTATTAGCGCGGGTTCCATTTCTGCAAGAACCTTAGAGTGCTTTGCCACACCCTTGTGCACGATGACGGCATCAATGTATTCCTGCACCTCTGTAACCACTTTATCCACGTTTTCTATTCCTTTTTCTGGTTTGGTAATTCCGTGGTCCATTGGAAGGATTACGGTTCTCCCATTTTTCACTATTCTCGACAGTCTTCTTATTTTACCTAACATATAAAACACCTCTTATATTTTTCAAGCATAAACCCATACACAAACACGGAGCCACTGCAGAACACCTCCTAATTAAAAGCTAAACCAGTAGCCAAAGCTAAACCAGTAATAGAATCCAAAAACCTTTCCAGCTTTGGCTACATCATGCATTAAAGTTTGTTAATTGGTATGTATTTAAATCTTTCTTAGCGGTGAGGTTTCATTGACAAAATGTGGTATATTAATAATGCTTAACTGGATTCATTCCATTCTGCTTTTTGTCTCGCAATTTAATTTATCTAAGCTTAATCTTCGATGCACAGTCACTGCAAAAGCTGACGGGTTTTTCATCAACTTCCTTAACAGAATTCGAGAATTTCATTACACAATCGTTTTCGCAGTGTCTCAAGCCAAGAACGTGTCCTATCTCGTGCGTGGCCTCCTTCACAACCCTTTCCTCATACAGCTCAGTGTCCGGAGTAATAAGGCGGAAGGTAGAGAGAACAGCTCTTGCACCACCGAGCTCTGCTTCACCAAATACGAAGTTCATTCCAGTAGCGTAGAGGTCTTTCCCCGTCACACCAAGGGTTATCTTGAGCAGAGGAAGCCTTCTAATGAGACATGTTGAGTTGTACTGCCCTTTCAGTGGATTGTAGCATTTCAGGCCGATATCCATGGGAGAGAGCACAAGAACCTCTGCTTCAAAAACTTCCGGGAGCTTTTTTTGCAGTATCATAACCGTGTATCTGTTTGTGGAAATGGGCTTGATGTATATTTTCATGCCAGCCCTCCGATCAGATTCGTTACTCTCTCTCCTACAATTCTGGCGATATCAACACCAAAGGTTGAAAGAATGTACCATCCACCAAAAATCGTCCCCATCATGCTTCCGATATTTGTTAAAGCCGCAACGAGAAGCACCCGAAAAAATCTGTTTTGCATCATTTCCCTGAAACTATCAGCTTCAGCAAGTTTCGAGAAATCATTTACTGTTGGCTTCCGGATCCATGCCTCTACAAATCCGGAAACCCATCCGGCGGCAATCAAGGGGTTCAGCGAGGTCATCCATGCACACAGAAATGCTGTGATGATCGACAATGGATGTCCCCTCGCAATTGCGGCACCTGCTGCAGAAAGTATTCCGTTAATCAAAAACCAGTAAAGAAAAGCACTGATAAGAACTTCGGTACTTATCGAGATGGCAGCAAAGATGAAAGTTGCCACAACGATTGCTGCAAAAAATCCCGTGAAGATTTTGAGGTAATTCCGACCTTTTTTCACCTCCTCAAGTTCTCTCAGGTTCACCGGATTATCCTTTAATTTTAGCAGAGCATTCTCAATTCCCTTTCTGTGTCCGGCACCAACAACGGCAACTATCCTGTTGTATCTTGAAAAAGCATTAAGGAGGTTGGCAGCCATGTAAATATCTCTTTCATCTATCAGAACCTTTGCGGCATTTGGAGATATTTTTCTAAATTCCCTCACAAGCATATCGAGCACATCCTCTTCAAGCATCTCGTCTACCTCAATATTCTCTCCGTTAAGGGAACCTCTGATGAGATGCAGGATAAGCCTTATTTTTTCAAAAAAACTCAATTTCTGCCAGAATCGTTTAAAGGTAATTCCAATATCCCTGTCTATGAGGATGATATCAGCTCCAACCTCCTTGGCTTTTTCAATTGCAGCCAGCATTTCACTTCCGGGCTTAACTCCCGTTTCTTCTCCAGCTTTCCTCTGAAAGTAGGCGAGAATGAGCTGAAAAATCAGCATGAAAACGTTTCCGCTCTTTATAACATCAGCTATCGAAATTTCTTTCTGCATCCCGTGAACAAGAGCGTAGTATCTTCTTGGACAAAGTTCTACCGCAACAGCATCTGGTTTTTCCCTCTCAATGACTTCCTCTACCTCCTCAACACTCCTTCTTGAAACGTGAGCTGTGCCCACTATGACAAGCTTCTTCTCCTCCAACCCATCACCTCCAGTGCTTCAAGGATTTCCCTGATCCTCATGATGTCACTTCTCGATATTATTCCCACAATTCTGCCACCCTCAACAACCGGCAGTCTCCCAATCCCCATCTCGCTCATGGTTTTAAAAGCATCGAATGCAGATTTTTCCGGGGAGATTGCAACCACTTCCCTGCTCATAACATTTACAACCTTTTCGTCAGGATCTACGCCGATTATGTCCTGAAGTGTGATGATTCCTATCAGTCTGCCATCATCAACAACGGGAAAGCCGAGATGCTTTGTTTTCAGGATCAGTTCAATAACATCTGAAATCCTCATTTCAGGAGACACTGTAACTACATCGGTATTCATCACATCAGCAACGCTAACCCTTCCAAGCACGTTCTCAAGCAGCACAAGTTTCTCCTCCTCGGTCGCTCCGATGTATATGAAGAGAGCTATGAGGATTAACCATGGATTGGTAAAAATTCCAAATATTGCCATAAATATGGCCAGAATCCTGCCAATGTCTGCTGAAATCCTTGTAGCCTCTGCATAGCTCTTTCTTTCAGCTAAAAAGCTCCTCAGAACCCTTCCTCCATCCATGGGGAATGCGGGAATGAGGTTGAAAATTCCAAGGATGATGTTGATGTAACCAAAAAGCAGGAAGAATGCTCTCAATTCAGCAACCGGAATGAATGAAAGGATCAGAGACAGGATTCCAATTCCAAAACTGGTGGCTGGACCTGAAACGGCAATCGCAAGTTCCTCTCTTGGTTTCTTCGGAAGGTTTTCCATCATTGCCGCTCCGCCGAAAATGAAAAGCACTATTCCTCTGATTTTAACGCCGTATCTCTTTGCGACAAGAGAATGGCCAAGCTCATGGGCGAGAATCGACCCAAAAAGCCCTGTTGCGGCCATAACGGACAGAACAATTCTTTCAGCTAAAGGAAAACCTGCAAAACCGTAAGGAGCAGGAGAGACCGAAAAAGCGTAGATCAGGAGGATTAACAGTATCAAAAGGCTGATATGAACCTCCACGTCAATTCCAAATACTCTGAAGATTTTGAAGGACGCTCGCATAGTGTTAACTGTGAATTCTTTTATAAATAACTAACTTCACTTGACATTCTGTGAAGTCAATTCGCCATAAAATTCAAAAAACTGGAAAATCTTATATTTTTTAGAATGCATTATTTGAAGGTGAAAGGCAATGATGAATGGAAAGGAATACATCGAGAGTTTGAGAAGGTACAGACCTATCATTTACTTTATGGGGAAAAGGATCGAAAGTGTTGCAGACAGTCCAGTTCTCGCCCCTCATGTGAATGCTGCGGCAATGACGTATGAACTCGCTCATGATCCGAAATATGAGGAGGTAATGACAGCAACATCGCATCTAACTGGAGAGAAAATAAACCGCTTCACCCACATCCACCAGAGCACCGGTGATCTGGTGAAGAAAGTAAGAATGATGAGATTGCTCGGCAGAAAGACCGGCAGCTGTTTTCAACGCTGTGTGGGGCTTGATGCTCTCTGTGCGCTTTACATAACCACCTACGACATTGACAGAAAATATGGCACCGAGTATCATGAAAGGTTCAAGGAGTATCTGATTTACGTGCAGAAAAACGATCTCATGGCGGCAGGAGCTATGACGGATGTTAAAGGTGATAGAAGTCTGAGACCCCATCAGCAGGCTGATCCCGACATGTATGTAAGAGTTGTGGAAAGGAGAGAGGATGGAATAGTCGTGAGAGGGGCCAAGGCGCATATTACCGGAGCGGTGAATTCTCACGAGATTATAGTGCTTCCAACAAGGGCAATGGGAGAAAAAGACAGGGATTATGCTGTTGCCTTCGCTGTCCCCGTTGATGCTGAAGGGGTTTTGATGATCTTTGGAAGGCAGACAAACGATATGCGAAGACTTGATGGAGACATTGACTGCGGAAATGCGAAATACGGTACTGTTGGTGGAGAGGCACTGATAATATTCAATGACGTTTTTGTTCCATGGGAGAGAGTTTTCATGTGCGGTGAGTATGATTTCGCTTCCGAGCTTGTTGAAACCTTCGCCACTTATCACAGGCAGAACTATGGAGGTTGCAAGGTGGGGGTTGCTGATGTGCTGATTGGAGCCTCTGCGGCAATTGCTGAGTACAACGGGGTTGAGAACGCGTCCCATATTGTGGACAAGCTGACGGAAATGGTACATCTTGCCGAAACCTGCTGGTGCTGTTCTCTCGCGTGTTCATATGAGGGCTTTAAAACGCCATCTGGGGCATACATGCCTAACTTACTTCTTGCAAACGTTACAAAGCTTAACATAACACGCTTCCCGTATGAGTGGTCCAGGCTGGCTCAGGATATTGTAGGCGGTATTGTCGCCACAACACCATCCGAGCTTGACTACAGAAATCCTGAAACAAGAGAGTTAATTGAGAAATACCTTAAAGGGAAAGCTGACGTTCCCACCGAGCACAGGATCAGGATGATCAGGCTGATCGAGAACCTGTCAATTGGTGCTGAACTGCCCGAGTCAATGCATGGTGCAGGTTCACCTGCAGCGCAGAAGATAATGATTGCCAGAAGAGCAAATCTTGAGATGAAGAAAGAGGAGGCAAAGAGAATTGCTGGAATACTCCCGGATGAGGATTACCTGAGAATCAGAGGAGAAAAGAGGGAATGAGGATTGGAGTAAAGTACTGCGGTGGCTGTAACCCTGATTACAGGCGTGAAGAAGTTGAAGAGGTTCTGAGAAAGCACTTCAAAATTTTTTACTCTGAGGACGCTGAAATTTTAGTTTTGATTAATGGTTGCAGGAAAGCCTGTTTGCTCGAAGAGGTGAAGCATCCCCGCTTTTCAGTCGTTGATTCTCAGTTGAGCGAAGAGGAAATTGTGAGTAAAGTTGAGAAAGCAATGAAAAAATTGTTAGAAGGCTAAGCTTAGTTTGCGGTCAGTCCTTAACAGTCAAAACCGAAGCAGAAAAAATTAAATATTAACACACCTAAAAAAGTTGAGATGATAGACGTCATAATGACTGGAGAGTTGTTGAAGACTGCCACAAGAGCAATAGTCGCGCTGGTAAGTGAGGCAAGAATACACTTCCTTGAGAAGGGTTTCCATTCAAGAGCTGTGGATCCGGCAAATGTTGCGATGGTTATAGTGGACATCCCAAAGGACAGCTTTGAGGTTTACAATGTAGAGGAAGAGAAAACAATAGGAGTGGACATGGACAGAGTTTTTGATATAAGCAAGTCAATCTCAGCAAAAGACCTTGTTGAGCTGATTGTTGAAGAAGATAGCACGTTGAAGGTGAAATTCGGCAGCGTTGAATACAAGGTGGCGCTGATAGATCCATCAGCAATAAGAAAGGAGCCGAGAATTCCGGAACTGGAGCTACCGGCTAAGATTGTTATGGATGCAGGAGAATTCAAGAAAGCAATAGCAGCTGTAGATAAAATAAGCGATCAGGTTGTATTCAAATCTGACAGAGAAGGTTTTAGAATTGAAGCGAAGGGTGATGTTGACAGCATAGTTTTCCACATGACTGAGACGGAACTTATCGAGTTTAATGGAGGGGAAGCCAGAAGCATGTTCAGCGTGGATTACCTTAAGGAGTTCTGCAAAGTTGCTGGAAGCGGAGACCTGCTTACAATCCACCTTGGTACAAACTATCCAGTCAGACTTGTCTTTGAGCTGGTTGGCGGAAGGTCGAGGGTTGAGTACATACTGGCTCCGCGCATAGAGTCGGAGTGATTGATGAAATATCTTCCTCTATTCCCGATTTTAGCACGTTATCCATTTCTGAGAATCTCCTCAAAGATTTTCTCGTTCGATGTTGAGGAGGAACTCAGGAAGTTTCATGATGCTGTTGAAACTGCAAGAAGAATTATCGACAAGGCGATTGATGGTAAAATAGAATATGAAAGGTTCACAGATGAATCTGAATTTTTCTGCCATGAATGCGAGGAAAACTGCTACGATTGCAGTGAAAAGGGAGGGCTTGAGAACTGCGATCTCTGCATGGGGTGCTTTGAGAACTGCTCCCTTTACTATCCCAGAGATGCGGTTGATAAATTCTACACAAACGCAAAACTCTCTCTCCTGACCTACATAGCTTCGAGAATGATGGTCTCGGCCATGGAAGACTGGGTGAGGATGAGGTATGCTGTGAATGAGGCCAGCTACTATTCGAAACTGCTGAGAGAGGATGCGGAAGAGAGTGGCAGGGTGCCGATAGTCAGGCTGGTGGCAATTGACCTCGGGGCCAAGCTAAAGGGCTGGAAAATGCATGTTTCAACGTATGTTAGGATTTCTGCAAGAATCAGAGACGACAGGTGGAGGCTTGTGAACAGAAAGCTGAGAAATGGCTATGTTGAGACCACAAAATCAGAGGTTTTGAGGGGTCTGGAGGAACTTCTGAGGATGAAGCTTTTTGAGAAAGTTCCTACCAGCGAGGTTGTGAGTTCTGCTGTGCGAGAGCTCTCAAAGAAGGCAAAGAGAGAGTCAGAAAAGTTCACGATGGATTTGGGTGAGGTTGACCTCAACTGCCTTCCTCCCTGCATGAAGGAAATTCTTTCAGAGCTGCAGAGGGGCATGAATGTTCCTCACACCGCAAGGTTTGCCATCACGTCTTTTCTGCTTAACATAGGTATGAGCGTTGAAGAGATAATCAACCTGTTTAAAGCTGCTCCAGATTTTGATGAGGAAAAGACGAGGTATCAGGTTGAGCATATTGCTGGAGAGAGGGGAAAGGGAACCGAGTACACCTCTCCATCCTGCGATACAATGAGAACTTACAATAACTGCGTTTCTGAGTGCAAAGTTACACATCCGCTTAAGTATTATAAAAAATGTAAATCAAAAAGATGATTAATCTTACTTCTCCCTCAGAGCAAGTTTGATGTCGTCCACTTTGACCGTTTTCCTTCCAGCGTGTTTTGCAATTTCGGCAGCCTTCCTGCCAATCTGCATGGCGTAATCTTCGATGGCCTTCGCCAGTTCGACCTTCGCGTCCTCACTAACCCTTGTGGCTCCAGCTTTTCTCAGAAGCCTCTCCACAGGAGCAAGTGGAAGCTCCACCCCCGACACCTCCATTGTAGTTCAATTTAACCAATGATTAATTGATAGAATCCTATATAAATTTTTTCATGAAACAGGATTTTCAGGAGGCAAAAATAACGTCTTGGAAAACTGGCTGAGATTTTATAAAAGGCGGGATTGAGAAATAAAAATAAGTGTTGATTTGGAAAATTACTAACGCTGCCAGTCATTCAATCTCAGCGTTTTCAACTTTTTTGCATACCTCTTCAATTCCTTTAAAATTTAGCTTTTTCCCCTTTTATCCCTTGCAGTGATTTTTATACAAATGGAGTTCTCTTTTTATAATTTTGTCTGAATATTTTTCGGCAGATCTTCAGGTTTCGGACGTAGCATAGAGTGTTATATTCTCGCTGTTTGCTTTGACGGTCTAGTTGTAAAGAGGTAGAAAGAGGGTAACGACGTAGATATTATTCATGTGGAGTTTAAAAAGAGTAAGGAGAATTTTGGCGATTACATGAGCTCAATTCCTTTCCTGAACACATGTTAAAACGAAAGGTTGAGCTTGTAAGAATTATTTAATAATTTTAATAAAAATAAAAAAAGCCAGAGAAACATTAAAATATCAAAAATCTATCATGATACATGAATGTTCACGTTCATCGCTATCACGTTCATCAAGTTGAAGAGTTTAAGAGAAGATTTTGGGTTTCACTGATACTCACCGTTCCCATTCTGCTTTTGTCTGAAATGATTCAGACGTGGCTGGGTCTCGAGTGGATACGAATTCCCTACCAGAAACAGTTTTTATCTCTTCTGTCTGTCATTATTTACTTTTATGGCGGATGGCCTTTCTTAAAAGGTCTATTTCGAGAGATTAAATCCAGACACCCAGGCATGATGACGCTTATTGGCACAGCCATATCAGTGGCTTTATTCTACTCTCTCGCAACGGTCTTTCTCATAAGTGGAAAGGACTTTTTCTGGGAACTTGCGACCCTCATTGACATTATGCTCATAGGACACTTGATAGAAGCCAAGAGTGTTTTAGGCGCCTCAATGGCTTTAGAGGAGCTTGTCCGCATAATGCCCACAACAGCTCATCTCATCAAAAATGGCACACTCATAGATATTCCGGTTTCACAGTTAAAAAGAGGCGATATTATCTTAGTTCGACCCGGAGAGAAAGTCCCCTCTGATGGTGTTGTCATCGAGGGTGAATCTTCAGTCGATGAGTCTCTGCTGACCGGAGAGTCAAAGCCCATCCATAAGAGAGTTGGCGATAAAGTCATTGGTGGAACGATTAACGGTGAGGGCGTACTTAAAGTGGTCGTAGAACGAACTGGTGAAGAAACTTATTTGGCTCAAGTTATAAAACTTGTTAGGGAAGCTCAGGAGAGTACATCGAAGACTCAGGACTTGGCGAATAGAGCTGCTGCCCTCTTGTTTTATGCAGCTTTAGGGGTTGGAATATTAACCTTTACTGTATGGAGTTTTATCGCGGATCTGGATTTTGCTCTTGAAAGGAGTGTTACTGTGCTTGTAATCGCATGTCCACATGCGCTTGGTTTGGCAATACCCTTAGTTGTGGCTTTGTCAACATCTATAGCGGCGAAAAACGGGATTCTTATAAGGAAACTTGCTGGCGCATTTGCTCTGGCAGACATCATAAGGCCGGAATCCTATGAAGCAGTTAAAAGATTAAAGGAAGACGGTATAAAAGTTTATATGTTAACAGGAGATTCCGATAAAGTTGCTCAATGGGTTGCTGGAGAACTCGGTGTGGATAATTATTTTGCCCGAGTATTGCCAGATCAGAAAGCGGAGATAATCAAGATTCTAAGAGAGAATGGTAACAAAGTTGCCATGGTTGGTGATGGTGTAAACGATGCACCCGCACTTGTTACCGCCGATGTTGGTATCGCTATAGGCGCCGGAACAGATGTGGCCATAGAAAGCGCAGATATAATTCTGGTCAGAAGTGATCCCAGAGACGTTGCGAAAGTGATTGACATCTCCCGCAAAACTTACTCAAAGATGGTGCAGAATCTCTTGTGGGCTTCCGGATACAATATTGTAACAATACCCTTAGCGGCTGGAATTCTATCAGGATTCGGCATAACTTTATCGCCAGCCCTCGGAGCGATAATAATGTCGTTGAGCACCGTTATAGTTGCCTTTAATAGTCAAACTTTGCGAAAATATGAACATGGGGTGGTGAAAATGATGGGAAGAAAATCTTTGGTTGTAGATCCTGTTTGTAAAATGAAAATAGATCCCGACATGGCCTATAGCAAAATTGAGTATGAAGGACAGACCTTCTATTTTTGCTCTAAAGTTTGTGAAGAAGAATTTAAGAAAAATCCAAAGAAATATGTAAAATAGTGGACTGAACCATGCACTCACAAGCCTTAAAATCCATCAGTCCGGGGTAAAGATTGGAATATTTAATGAAGGAGAATTATTTGGAGAATGCTTGAAGAAAACCTATAATAAAGTTATCTGACAGATTTGACTTTTGATTCACGTTAAGCAGGAAAGAGAAATGAAGCTGCATCGAACGTTTTCAGGGATTCCGTAATTAGATATTTAAGTAAAATCTCCATTCAAAACTAAAGCTGCAGAATTCAATAAGGGGTAGCCCAGCTTTCTTCGTCCTTGTAAACTTTCTCGTCTATTATCATTTCTCCCTCCACAAGGGGTTTTGGCTCCTTTACAGCTTCAATTCTGAAAAGTGTTGATGTATACCAGTTAAAGTCAACCTTTACATTTAAGTACTTCACTATCGGCAGCTTTTCCTGAAATCTGAAGAAGTTTTTCTCCTCTTCGGGATATATGCTGAACTTCCTTATGAGATCGGTGATAACAAAACCCATTTCATAAATCATCTTTTGTAATTCATACCACTTCTTTCTTGAGGCTTCAAGTGTTGTGATGCCGAAGTAACCTGCTCCACCGACACCTTTAAGGGTTGAAACCCCTCTCGAAAGGAAAAGCTTAAGTCCGGGAATCGTTTCCACCGGATCTGTAACAAACAAATCAAACTTCCTTTTGAACTCCTCAGGGAAAGCTTTCTGCACGTCATAAACAAAAGCCTCAACGTTGAGGGAGTACTCCTCGGCAACACCGTTGATGAATTTGATCAACCTCTCATCAATATCAACCACAACAACCTTCTCAGGCATTCCTGTCAGAGAAGCGGCTATGCTGAAAAGGTCATCATCACCAACAACGAAGATTCTCCCATTCAGATCTCCTCTGTCGTAAATGAATTCAACTCTCCTTACAATATCTTCAAGGCTGATGAAACCCTGGTCGTAAATTTCAATGGTTTCAGGACGATTCTTCGCTATTTCGGAGTACATATTAAGGATTTCTTTGAAATATGGGTTTATTGACAGTCCGGTACCGTTGCAGCTCTTGCATTCAATCTCTCCACAGAACTTTACCCTTTCTTCTTCTGCAATCTCTCTGCCCTTTTCCGTTATCCTTGCCTTCCCGTTCTCCAGCTCAATCAGCCCGTTATCTTTTAAGGTGTTGAGCAGTTCAAAGAACTCTCTGAGTGAAGCGTCCTGGTAATAAATTAGCTCATAGACGCTTCTCTCTTTTCCGAGGAGATTTTGCAGTATCTGCCTGGCAATTCTGTCCATTCTACCCCCTGTCGAGAACGTAGTGGCGGTATGATTCAGGTTTGAACTTTTCAAGGAACAACTTAAAAGCTTTCTCCACCTTGCCATGGTCGCCGCACGTGAAAATGTCAAGGTTTACAAGCCTGTATTCGGGCCATGTATGTATAGAAACGTGGCTTTCAGCAATCAAAACAATCCCCGTGACGCCGTGGGGATTAAACTGTTTGTAAATGCTCCCTACTTTCGTCAGCTCTGCTTTTTCAACCACCTCCTCGACTATGGAGCGTACAACCTCCTCCCTTGCGATAAGCTCCTCCTTCACTCCATACAGTTCCGCGATAATATGCCGACCAACTATCATCGCCATCACCCTCCATTTTTATCACCTCCTGACGGAAATATCCGGATTTGGAGCGTCTTCCACCCTTTATACCAGATTTTATCAAGGCAACTCTATTTTTAACGAAACCACACGAATTTGACTGGTTACAATCTCATATCCTCTGACATTTAAATTTTTCGACAATTTTAAACAGTTCTCATAAGGGAAAAATCAAGCTGTAAAGTTGTCAAAAGACTATTTTGAAATATTTCTGTTATATTTTAATTGTTTTGAGTCAAAATCGGATTTTTAGCTCCTTTTTTTGCCAATTAGGAGAAAAATATATATTTATTGTCCGGATTTTAATAAGTTCTGGCCAACACCGCCAGTCTGCCTTCTCCGTTGCAAACAATGCATTTTCCTGTAGGCTCCAAATCCAGCCAATCCGGAACCTCCTCGAGCCAACCAAGCAGACTTTTTCCGTATTCTTCTATGTGGTGTCCGCAATCTTTATTGCTGCAGAGATAGAGGGAAACAACACCCATCCAGTCTGCAATTTCGCCAGTATTTTCAACAAATTTAACCTTTTCAGCCATTCTTGCTGTTGCAACACTCCTAAGCCTTTGTTTAAACTCTGCTGCCCACCTGTGAATTATTTCCCCGGTTATACTTTCCAGCGGAACCTCGAACTTTCTCTTTTCATCTCTGAAAGATACAACAGCAACACCTCTCTCCACATCCCTCGGCCCGACCTCGAACCTGATCGGAACACCCTTGAGCTCCCACTTGTAGTACTTTGCTCCAGGTCTTTCTTCCCCGTCATCAAGCACAACTCTGAACCCCTTTAGCCTTTCGGCGAGTTTTCTGCACGCCTCCATAACTTCCTCTTCCCTGCCCTTGTAGAGAATCGGAATTATAACAATCTGAACTGGAGCAACTTCAAATGGCAAAACAAGACCATTGTCATCTCCGTGAATGCTAATCAGTGCTGCAATACATCTTTCTGAAATTCCATAACATGTCTGGTGGGCGTAGTAGTGCTCGCCATTGGGTGCTTCATATTTTATATCAAATGTTCTTGCAAAATTATCTGCAAGATGGTGAACTGTACCAATCTGCAGCGTTCTGCCATCAGGCATTATGGTATCAAATGCTATTGTGTAAGCTGCTCCTGGAAATTTATCCCAGTCAGGACGGCGGATAACCATGTATGGAATGGCAAGGAAGTCGTAGAACTCCTTGTAAAATCCTATCGCTTTTTTTACGTGCTCCGCTGCATCATCAAAATCTTTGTGGACTGTATGCGCCTCTTTAAATGATGTGATTTCCCTGAGCCTGATGAGGGGTCTTGTGTGCTTTGTTTCGTAACGGAATGTGTTAACAATCTGGTAAACCTTGAGAGGCAAATCCGCGTGGTTTCTGATCCAAAGCCTGAACATGGGATACATTGCAGTTTCGCTTGTTGGCCTTAAAGCAAGTTTGACTTCAAGAGGTGTTAAACCACCATGCGTGATCCAGTAAACCTCGTCCTCAAAACCCTTTATGTGCTCTCCCTCCTTGCCAAGTTCAGTTTCAGGTATCAGAGCTGGAAAGTAAACCTCATCATGCTCCCTGTCCATAATTTCTCTAAGTTTTGAATAAACAAGCTGTCTGATTTTGAAACCGAATGGATACCAGACGTAAAGCCCCTTTACGGGATACCTGACGTCCATGATTTCCGCGACCTGTATCAGCTCGTTATACCACTCTGAGAAGTTCTCCTTCGATGGCAGCGTCATCAGAATTGGGAGTGAGATGCAATATTTATTAGTTTTCTAAAGCCCGTTAGGAAGCATTCCTCCTTTTGACAAAACATAGCAAAAAGTTTAAATACACTGATTGAGATTGCTCCCTTATGGCGGGAACAGGTGATGGACTTTGGGTTTATTGACTATTTAAAGAGAGCAAGGATAGATAACAGGAATCCTGTTATAGGGGAGATAAAGGTCTTCTCTCCTCTCTACGGAGACCTGCTGAAGGGGAGAAGGGTTGAAGATATCCTGAAAGCTTACGAGAGAGCTGGAGTGGCGGCAATTTCCTACATAACAGCCAGAGAGTTTAAGGGTGACTTCAGCACTTTGAAGAGAATAACTGAGATGACAAATCTTCCTGTTTTACGGAAGGATTTCATAAGAAGCCGGGAAGAGGTTGAGAGGAGTGCTGAAGCAGACGTTTCCGCACTGCTGTTGATTGCAAGGCATTTAAAAGAAAAAACTGCTGAAATGGTTGATTTGTGTAAAGAGCACGGTATAGAGCCGGTTGTTGAAGTTCACCATGCGGAGGATTTGGTTTACACAGAAAACAGCAGAGTTGTCCTGATAAACAACAGAGACATTGACAGAATGGAGAAGGATGGAGGCAATGTGGAGGTAACGGCAAAAATTGCTGAAAGAGTTAAGGCTTTCAAGATAAGCGGCAGCGGAATAAACACGATCAGAGACTTGCTTTTTGTTTTGAAGCATGTTGATGCGGTTCTGATTGGAACTGCCTTCATGATGGCTGAAGATACGGAGAGTTTTGTCAGGACATTTGTGGAGGCGGGAAGATGATAGGAGAGGTTTTGAAGGGGCTGAACTTTGAAACAGCTTACGATCTCGCCACTAAAATTTCAGATCTGGATGAGATTGAGATCGCAGCCATACTTGGGGCAATTGAAGCTAAAGGTTACGATGCAGAGGTTCTTGCAGGCTTTGCAAAGGGGGTGGCTGAGAAGGCGAGGATAGACCTTGGTGAGGTTGCTGACACTTGTGGCACTGGCGGAGATGGGGTTTCATCAATAAACGTAAGCACAGCCGTTGCAATCGCCCTCTCAACAGTTCATCCCGTTGCAAAACATGGAAACAGAGCAGTCAGCTCAAAAAGCGGTTCTGCGGACGTTCTTGAGTCTCTTGGTGTGAACATCGAGATGAATGAAAAAAAGGCGAGAAGGATGATCTCCGAAACGGGCTTCGCATTTCTTTTCGCCCCGCTTTACCATAAAAGCTTTGCAAAGGTTGTAAATGTGAGAAGGAAGCTGGCCATAAAAACAATTTTCAATATCATAGGTCCACTAACAAACCCAGCAAATCCAGTTGCTCAGATTGTGGGTGTTGCAAATGCTGATTTGGTGAGAACTGTTGGAGAAGCTCTGGTTATTCTCGGAAGGAGAGGTGTGGTTGTTCACGGAAACGGGCTGGATGAAGTCAGTCCATCAGACAAGACAAAAATGGCAATCGTTGACGGGGATGTTGATATCTTAACAATTCAACCCGAGGACTTCGGGGTTAAGAAAACAGAGATAATTCCATGCCAGAGCAGCGAGGAGTCTGCAAGAAGAATTAAGGCTGTTTTTGATGGAAACGGTCTGGAGGAGGACAGAATCTTCGTGGCATTAAACTTTGCAACCTCACTTTTCGCGCTTGGCTTTGAAGACCTGAAGGAGAACATGGAGATATTTGAGGAGAAACTTCAGAATGGGGATTTTAAGAGAAAGCTGGAGGATATTGTATGCAGAAGCATGAATTTGTAGAACCTGTGAAACTCTACGCGGCAGTGAGGGATGAGGATTATCCGTTCATCTTGGAATCAGCCGAGAAGAGTGGCAGAGCAAGGTACAGCTACATTTCATTCAACCCCCTCTACACAATCCGCATTGACAAAAGAACGAAAGTTGATGGGGAGGTTGTTGCGAGAACTTCAAATCCATTCGATGCTCTCAGGGAGATACACGTAAAGGGTCTGCTTGTGGGATACGTTGCATACGATGCTGTGAACTGCTACGTGGGCAAGAATCCGGAAACACCATCTGTTTTTGGCTGCTACGATGGTTACTTCGTTTACGACCACTACCTCAGAAAACTTTTCAGCGTAAATATTGAAAATGCTGAAAGAATTGTTGAAAGGGCGAAAAGGATCAGCTTTGAGGAGGAGAAGGGGGATTCAAGCATTTTGAAGGCTGGAAGCAAAGAAGAATTTGTGAAGATGGTTGAAAAGGGAAAGGAGCAGATTCAGGAGGGTGAAGTTTATCAGATAGTTCTGTCAAGGGAGTATGTTATCGATACGGACATGAGCCCGTTTCAGATGTACATAAACCTCCGGAAAATGAATCCAAGCCCTTACATGTTCCTTCTGGAATTCGACAGAGCTCTGATAGGTTCAAGTCCGGAAACGATGGGGAGGGTTGAGGGGAGAAATTTCATAATAAATCCTATTGCAGGAACTGCAAGGAGGGAGAGGGGCAGGGAGAAGGAGATTGCTTCTGCCCTGCTTAAGGATGAGAAGGAGAGGGCTGAACATGTAATGCTGGTTGATCTTGCGAGAAATGATGTCAGAAAAGTTTGCAAAAGTGGAAGCGTGAGGGTTACAAAGTTCATGGAGGTTGTTGAATATCCAGGCGTTCTCCACATAGAGAGTGAGGTTGTGGGGGAACTTAAATCCGGAATGACGCACTTTGATGCCATGAAGGCTGCTTTTCCTGCTGGAACTGTTACTGGGGCACCAAAGCTAAGGGCCATTGAGCTCATAGACAGCATAGAGAAGGACAGAAGGAGTGTTTATGCAGGTGCGGTTGGTTACTTCTCGGATCAAGTTTCGGACCTTGCAATAGCCATAAGAATGATAGAGTATGATGGAAAGGCGAGGATCAGGGCTGGAGCAGGAATTGTCGCTGACTCCATTCCGGAAAAGGAGTTTCTGGAAACAGAAAACAAGATTGCAAATGTCTTGAGGGCGGTGGGATTGTGATAGTGGTTATAGACTGCAGGGATTCTTTCGTTTACAACCTTGTGGATTACCTCTCCATCTACGATAGCGTAAAAGTCCTGGACATTGACGATGCAGTAGAAGTTAGAAAAATAAACTTCGATGGGATAGTTATCTCTCCCGGTCCGGGAAAACCTGACAGGAGGCTTGAATTTCTTTTCGACTTTAACACCCCGGTTCTTGGTGTTTGTCTGGGTCATCAGATAATTGCGGAGGTATTTGGTGGAAGGGTTGAGAAGGTAAAACCTGTGCACGGGAAAGTTTCCCTGGTGTGGCACGATGGCGAGGAAATTTTCAGAGGTGTGAGAAATCCGTTCAATGCGGGAAGGTATCACTCCCTCGCAGTCACCCAACCTCCAGAAGGTTTCAGGGTAAATGCAAGAAGTGATGACGGACTGATAATGGGTATAAAGAGAGGGCACATTTATGGTGTTCAGTTTCATCCTGAAAGCGTGCTGACAGAGGATGGATTGAGGATTGTAAGGAACTTCGTGGAGATCTGCCATGATCGTTAAGGTTTGCGGTCTTAAAAATCTCAAGGAGCTGGAGATTGTTGAAAAGTATGCTGACGCAGCGGGAGTTGTTGTCAGAAGCGAGTCAAAGAGGTGCGTAACTCTTGAAAGGGCAAGGGAGATAATAAGCTCCGCATCAATACCGGTTTTTGCAGTTTCAACAACCACCACCATAAATGAGTGGGAAGAGATTATTGCAGGATGCGAGTGTGATTTCATCCAGATTCACTCCGAAATCCTGCCTGAAGACATTGAAAAGCTTAAAGATAACGTTACGGTCATGAAAGCCTTCATCGTTGACAGAAGCGCTGATGAAATCATCAGGGAAATTGAACTCTATTCTCCTCACCTCATACTCCTTGATTCCGGCTGCGGGAGTGGAAGGAGGCATGACTGGAAGATAAGCAGAGAAGTTTCGAAGAAATACAGCATATTTCTTGCCGGAGGACTGAATCCGCAGAATGTTGCTGAGGCGATAAGGGTTGTGAAACCGGCTGGTGTCGATGTTTCATCCGGGGTTGAGAAAGACGGTTTTAAGGATGAATCTCTTATCAGAGAATTTGTAAGGAGGGCTAAAAATGAAGTTTGGTGAGTTTGGTGGGAGATACGTTCCGGAGGTTCTGATTCCGCCTCTGGAGGAGCTTGAGGAAGCTTACAGCAGATTTAAGGATGATGAAGAATTCAGGAAAAAGCTTGATTACTACCTCAGAAACTACGCTGGAAGACCAACTCCGCTTTACTTTGCAGAAAATCTGAGCAAAGAGGTTGGTGCAAAAATCTACCTTAAAAGGGAGGACCTTCTGCATGGTGGGGCGCACAAGATAAACAACACAGTTGGTCAGGCTCTGCTTGCAAAGTTCATGGGCAAAAGGAGGATTATTGCAGAAACCGGAGCAGGGCAGCATGGAGTGGCTACGGCGATGGCTGCAGCTCTTCTTGGTTTAAAGGCGGAAATTTACATGGGTGCCGAAGACTACGAGAGGCAGAAGATGAACGTTTTCAGAATGGAGCTGCTTGGAGCGAAGGTTAAGGCGGTGGAGAGTGGAAGCAGAACCCTCAAGGATGCCATAAACGAAGCGCTCAGAGACTGGGTGGAGAGTTTTGAATACACCCACTACCTTATCGGTTCAGCAGTCGGTCCTCATCCTTTCCCCACAATTGTTAGGGACTTCCAGTCTGTAATCGGCCATGAAACGAAGAGGCAGATAACAGAAATTGAGGGAAGATTGCCTGACGCGATAGTGGCATGCGTTGGAGGAGGGAGCAATGCAATAGGTATTTTCCACCCATTCCTGAAAGATCATGTGAAGCTTGTTGGAGTGGAAGCCGGTGGAAAGGGGATTGATACAGGAAAGCACGCAGCTTCACTGAATGCCGGAAGCAAGGGGGTTCTTCACGGAATGCTTTCGTATTTTCTGCAGGATGAGAACGGGATGATACTCGACACCCACAGCATCTCAGCCGGACTTGATTATCCGGGCGTCGGGCCTGAACATGCGTATTTGAAAGAAATTGGGCGCTGTGAGTATGTTACTGTAAATGATGACGAGGCGCTTGAGGCCTTTAAAATCCTGTGCAGGCTTGAAGGTATAATTCCCGCTCTCGAATCAGCTCATGCTGTTGCCTACGCAATAAAGATGGCAGAAGATGTTGGAAAGGACGGAATTTTGGTTGTAAACCTGTCCGGAAGGGGGGACAAGGATATAGACATTGTGAGGAGGGCGAGCGGTTATGATTGACAGATCCCTGATAGTTTTCTTCACGGCTTCCTACCCAACTCCAGAGAAGACCGTCGAGTTCATGCTCACATCCGCCAATGCTGGAGCGGATGTAATAGAGCTTGGCATTCCCTTCAGCGATCCTGTTGCTGACGGAAAAACAATTCAGGAGTCATATGTAAGGGCACTGAGAAATTTTCGTCTGAATCAGGTTTTTGATATTGTAAGAGCCTTCAGGAAGGAATCTGAAACCCCGCTTGTGCTAATGAGCTACTACAATCCAATTTTCAGGTACGGAGAGAGGAAATTTGTTGAGGAGATGCAATCCTCAGGTATAGATGCAGTTCTTGTAGTCGATCTGCCCTACGATGAAGCGGGAGATTTCGTGGAGATATGCAGCACTGCCGGAGTTAAAAACGTGTTTTTAGCCGCTCCGAACACACCAGAAAACAGGCTCAGAGCGATTGATGAACTTTCAGCCTTCATATACCTTGTTTCAACTTACGGTACTACTGGAGAAAGGGACAGAATATCTCCACTTGCCTTTGATGCTTTGAAGAGGGTCAAGGGAATCTGCAGAAAACCTGTGGCTGTAGGATTCGGTATCTCAAAAGCCGAACACGTTCGAGAACTCATCAAAGCAGGAGCTGATGGTGTGGTTGTTGGCAGTGCTTTTGTTAGGCTGATAAATGAAAGAGGGGAAGGAGCAAAGGAGGAAATTAGAACTCTGACTGAAAGGTTCAAGAGTTGCATTATCTGATTATTTTTCGATTTTCGAAAAATTAATTATAATTATTACAGTAATTGAAAACGAATCAGACTGAAAAATTAAATGTTACGCTCAACCCATCTCTTCAGCTCGCTCTTTGGCATCGCTCCAACAATCTGATCCACGGGCTTTCCTTTTTTAAAGAAAATCAACGTTGGTATTGCCGAAATTCCGTATCTTGATGCGATTGCTGGGTTCTCGTCGGTGTTCAGCTTTCCAAATACGACCTTTCCCGCATACTCCTTTGCCAGCTCCTCCACAACAGGTGCAATCATCCTGCATGGCATGCACCACTCCGCCCAGAAATCAACAACCACGTTCTCGTTGTTTTTGATAATCTCATTGAAATTTGATGAGGTCAGCTTTACTGGAGAACTCAAAACATTCTTGGCTTTCTCCTCCCCGCTCATTTTCTGCATCATCTCCCTAATTTTTTTCTGCCTGATTAACTCTAACTCGTCCATGATTTAGACTTTTTGATTACCCGTTAAATCACTTTCGCAGTTTTGACCTGACCTGTCAATTCTGCTAAATCATGTTCCAAATAAAGCAGCCCTCAGCATCTCCAGAATATTGATTCCATTTGCCTGAAGAACTAAATTCAGCACGGCACCGATTATTGCCCCAACAATCAGGGCTGAAAGCACTCTCACCTTTATTATCAGAATCAGTGCAATGACCAGCATTACGAGTGTCGAGGCAATTCCAAGCTGAGAAAGCTGGGTTTGGGCATCGCTGACAACATCACTCATGAGGCTGAGAAGCGTTGCTATACCGCTAAGACCAAACAGCAGCCCTACAACGACTCCGATCAGGGTTATGCTTGTCTCGCCCATGGCCAGAGTTACTCTTGGAGTTAATATTTTTTCTTCAGTAATTCCTCAAGCCTCCTCCTCATTATGAAATTCTTTACCTGTGCAATTGCTGAAGCTATCTCCTCTCTGAGGTCAACATTCTCCTTCTCAGCAAGCTCCATGAGTGCTACAGCTCTGTAGTAAGGCTCAGGAATCATCCTTGCAATTCTTAAGTTTTCAGGATAGATCTTTTTAACTGCCAGTCTTTTCAGTGAGGCTGAGAGCAATCTTGCATCCGAGATTTTGGCAGAAAAATTCATGTCTCCTGTTTTTTCAAGAATTGTGCAGTAGGCAATGTCTCTTCTGTAGGGATTGCTGATCATCTCCGCTATCTCCGGAAGAGGTATTTTGCTGCGTTCGACTATTAACAGCAGATCATCATCAGTCTCGGCAGCTTCAACGGCACTTTTCAGATATTCCGGATTATATGTGAGGTTGTAAAGGGCAATTAATCCGAATATTCTTGCTTCCCTGTCCTCAAGACTTTTAACCACCCTTTCTGCAAGTTCAACATCCTTTTCCGCTATTTTCTCCACCTTCTCAGCCAGTTGCAGATCTCTGATTTTTCTTTCCACAAATAAGGTTGGAAAAAGATAAATATTAGGTTTTTGAGTACCTTTATGAAGGTGCTCATTCTCGTGGAAAACGATTTTGAGGATCTTGAGCTTTTCTACCCGCTTTACAGGCTCAGGGAGGAGGGATATGTGGTGGAAGTTGCATCATCCTCGCTCGATGTCAGGGTGGGAAAGAAGGGCTATCAGGTTAAGCCAGAGTTGAAATACGACGATGTTGTGGTTGAGGATTATGATGCACTGGTCATTCCCGGTGGGAAAGCTCCAGAAAGGATCAGAATAAATGAGAAGGCTGTGGAAATAGTCAGAAGATTTTTGGAACTTGGAAAGCCGGTTGCTGCAATCTGCCATGGTCCACAGCTTCTGATATCTGCCGGAATTGTTAGGGGAAGAAGGATGACATCGTGGATTGGGATAAGGGATGATTTGATAGCTGCCGGTGCAGAGTATGTTGATGCTGAGGTTGTTGTTGATGGCAACATCATAACTTCCCGCATGCCAGACGACCTGCCAGCATTCTGCAGGGAGCTCATCAAAATGCTTGAGCGATACTGATATAAACACATATGCCCCAGAAAATTCAAGGGCCCGTGGCTCAGCATGGATAGAGCGACGGCCTTCTAAGCCGTAGATCGCGGGTTCAAATCCCGCCGGGTCCGCTTTTATTTCCGCAAGACCGGGGAAATCCTCACGGATGCTAAGGCATAGTGTTGAATGGAATCCCTCGCCACGCTTTTTAGGAGAGTGAAGATATTCCCTTTTGGCATGGGGAGAAATAGTAATTACCCAAAACACATCATTGGGTAAGTAAAAGGCTTTTTAGGGCGAAAAATTCCATGAAAAACGGTCTTGAGAGTCTTGAGGAGAATACAAGAGCTGCCTTTCCTTATCTTAACCATAACAACTGCATCACTCCATGCATAACATCCCACAGCTACAACCTAATAATTCTTAAGTACCTCAACCTGAATTAAGGGGCATGAAGAATGTGGAACTGCTGGTTGAGGCTCTTCCATACATTAAGGATTTTCACTCTGAAACGATGGTTATCAAGATTGGCGGTCA